>Ga0307378_10013463_pt1 | contig 10345 bp, 4 predicted proteins | sample UN1MG_FD_202238 | JGI IMG/M metagenome (GOLD analysis project Ga0307378, IMG submission 202238) | Soil microbial communities from Risofladan, Vaasa, Finland - UN-1 | ecosystem: Environmental > Terrestrial > Soil > Coastal area > Acid sulfate soil | place: Finland: Risofladan, Vaasa | collected...
TAAAATCCGAATAAAGGGCTGTTCCTGGAAATATATCAAGTATGTAAAATATAGTGCCAAGCGGTTTGATCTCATGAATCAAATCAATGGTCTCCTGAATCGTATCCCAATTTTCTCCAGGACAACCATAAATAAAATAGGCCCGTGCCAGTATGCCGTACTTTGTTGTCAGCGCAAAGGCTGTTTTGATTTGATCGGTCTTAATATTTTTATTCAGGATATCTCTTATCTTCTCGGAACCACTTTCCACCCCATAGCTGATCTGAATACAGCCGGCCTTTCTCATCCAGCATAAAATCTCTTCGCTTACATAATTAACTCGAGAAATTGCCGCCCAGATGATTTGGAGGTCTCTTTCAATAATCTTTTTACAAACCTCTATAACCAGATTTTTTTTAAAGGTAAATGTATCATCTGAAAAATAAAAAAATGTAACTCCCTTTTCATAAAGAAGCTCTATCTGTTTGACAAAATAGTCGGCGGAATGGAACCTTACCTTATGTCCCCAAAGTTTGGGCGACCCGCAAAAGGTGCAATTTCCGGGGCATCCACGGGTCAAGGCAACATGTTGATATGTAAAATATTTTGCGGGAACCGGTAATTGATCGAGGTTTTGAATTTTATCAGCAGGCTTGTTCTTAACTACTTTGCCCTCTTTTCTGAAAGCGATTCCTTTAATATTTTTTATGTTTTTATCTCTAATCTTACCAGAACGATTTTTTTGAAAGCATTTAATCAGGCTTAAAAAGGTGTATTCACCTTCTCCTGTTACGGCAAAATCGATCTCCTTGAAATATGTTAAAAGATGCTTCCATAAAAATGTGGCGCCGACTCCTCCAAAGACAATCTTTACATCCGGATCAAGCTGTTTCGCAATCCGGGCGATATCTATGGCGCCCCAGCGGTTTGCGTGTACTATGGAAAAACCTATCACATCCGGCTTCTTTTCGATAAAAGTCTCTTTTATTCTTTGAGGTGTTTTATTAATATTATGCCAGTTCAGTATTTCTACATCATAATTATTTTCCTTTAGCAGAGCCCCTATATAGTAAAGACCTATCGGCACAAAGCTAACCTCTTCGGCATGAAGCCTGTCTTCAAGACAATATGGATATATGAGCAGTATCTTCACAATATAACCTAAATTCGCGACATTATAATCCCTTTTTGAAAAAAGGTTCAAGGCCTCTTCATCATCTGCTTGCAACCGATCCTAAATTATTATATTCTGTTTTGATGGAAAAAGACAGTATTCATATCATCCCTGAAAAAGAAATTGAAAAAAGGATTTCATACCTTCAAGCCAAGCTTGGTGAGTGCAATCTGCCCGGCTGCCTGATTCAGGATAAAATCAATATTTTTTACTACAGCGGTACAATGCAGAACGGTGCGCTCTTTATCCCTGATTCGGGTGATCCTGTTTTTTTTATACGACGCAGCCTTGAAATGGCGAAACAAGAGTCCCCGCTTGAAAACCTGATACAATTTAAAAGGTTCAAAGATATCCAGCCGGCACTTAACGCTTACGGTTACGACTTTTCCAGGCTCGGCATTGATGAAAATACCACTCCGCTGTGCCTGTTCAAAATGCTCAAAGAGGCGCTTCCGGCCACTACGTTCAGCGACATCGGCTTTGCCCTGACAGAAATACGATCCGTAAAATCAGCCTATGAGATCGCTCAGATCAGAGAGGCCGGCAAACGGCACGAAACGGTTTACGCAATTATACCTGATCTAATCCACGAAGGGATAACGGAATGGGAACTCGGAACCTTGATCGTGTGCGAAATGTTGAAGCTCGGCTCCATGGGTATCACGCGCATGGCAGGATTCAACAGCGAACTGTTCGGAGGGAACATCTGCTTCGGTGAATCCGGCAATCATCCCTCCGCCTTTGACGGCCCCGGCGGCATCAATAGTCAGTCACCGGCCTTTCCTTTTCTCGGGGGTGATAAAAGATTAAAGCGCGGAGATATCATTTATATTGATACCGGCTTCGGGTATAATGGGTATTATACGGATAAAACAAGGATATTCTCTCTTGGCAAACCGCTACAGGAAGCCATGGATGCCCATGCAACCTGTCTTGCCGTTCAGAAAAAGATTCAGGAGCTTTTAAAACCAGGAGAGCTCCCTTCAAGGATATTCGAGCAGATATATGATGAGATTATTGTTCCGGAAAGCTTTGAATCAAATTTCATGGGTTTTGGGGGCAATCAGGTGCGGTTTCTCGGACACGGCATCGGACTTGTCATTAACGAGTTCCCCGCCATAGCAAAAAAGATAGATTATCCGCTCAAAGAAAATATGGTAATAGCGGTAGAGCCAAAAAAGGGGATCAAAGGTGTAGGGCTTGTGGGTATAGAAAATACCTTCCAGGTAACCCCTGAAGGGGGAAAGAGGCTTACGCCGGGTTTAGATGAAATAAGAATTCTTTAGAAAAAGATAAAAAATTATTTAAAAATCAAATAAATTTTTTATTGGGTTTCTTCATCCAAAATAATGCCATACAAGTTATCAGGAGGTGGAGTACCTCTCTTATCCAATGATACTATACACTCGCTATAATGAGGCCGATCCTTTCGGTTGACGGCTACAATAGCCTGAGCTATTTCCCAGCTTATTTTACCTTTTTCCGCCATCCCTGAGATTTCTTCCAGAGCTGTCCGGTTGTCATATGAAAGGCGGCGATAGGGCCTTGGCGAAATTAGAGCATCATAAACATCGCTTACAACGACAATTTCGATCATGCGGTCTTTAAGATGAGTCCCGCGAGGATAACCTGAGCCGTCATTTCTTTCATGATGGTCCCTGGCTGCCTTTGCTGAAAATTTTTTTCTGTCCTGAAGGTAGTAGCTAAGAAGCACATAGCCTGCTATAGTATGATGCTCCAAAAATAGGCGTTCCGACCTGGTCAGTGGATCGGTTTTTTTCAGAATGTTTAAAGGAACGCAGATTTTTCCTAAATCATGGGTCGGGCCGGCCAAAACCTCTTTCAGTATATCATTATGATTCCCCATAAGATCTTGGGCTAAAAGAGTTGACAGAGCATAAACCATTAAAAAATGGCGATATGTGTAAAAATCATTCAGCTTGAAATAGTCCATTATTTCTAATACTGGATACGGCACATTGACCTGCGCCATAAGATCCAGAATGCTTGCAGTTCTCTTTTTATCAGCTAAAATAGTATCATATGGAGTTTGGGAAAAAAATAATAATATATTATCTTTTATTGAACGGTGTTTTAAGAAAGGATAACTTTTAGTGGGTGAACTTTCATGCGTCGAAATCAGTTCCTCTACAATTTCATTTGAAACTACAGCTCCGGCAGAGAGTAGCTGCCTGTTGTCTAACGTAAAAACATTGTGATTTAATTTTAAGGTAGTCATCAAGACACCTCCTCAGACACCTTGTTAAGCATCAAGCATTCTTTTATGCAATCTCTCTGCCCGCAGGCAGAAGGTCTCCAGCTTTGCATTTATCAGTTGCGGGAAAGGAGAACCATCGCTTTCAATTGCCAGAAAAGGCAGGTCTTCAATATTTGTCAGAATTTTTCGCAGCCGCTTATTTGTCGGGTCGGTTGCCAGTTTTCCTTTGCGGTTCATTATCACATTCAGGATAGACTCTGAAAGGCGGTTCGGCATACAGCCAAACGGACCTATGGCAATAGCGCCGCATGCATTAGAGGCTACTTCGGTTATAGTGCCTCCCACTGTAAGAACGGCTTCACCTGTCAGGTTCGGCGATATATAAGGCGTGGCGTTGTTGATTATTTCTTCAACATCAATAGGTTCTGCGTTAACAAGCCCTGATCTGGATAAAATGGATTTAATAAGCTTTTCATGTTTGGCCATATATTTCCTTTTGATTCCCAATGCCAGCTTCTCCATTGTCGACATCTTGTGTTCAGTAAGCCTTTTCCCCATGATGTAGTCGGAATATAATATCCATTCTGCAACCGGTGAACAGATCGTGGCAAATCCATTTTTTGCCAGACGTCTCGTCAAATGCAGGCGCGATATTGAATCCCTGCGAACGAATATTTCACCTATAAGACAGATTACAGGAACATCTTTTGAAGGAAGTTTCACAGAAATCCGGCTAAAACGTTCGGAAGTATGAACCAGCTGTTTTTCCAGTTTAGAAAAATTCCCTCTTTCTATCTCTTCCAATATCAGATTCCATTCCTCATTAAATATCCTCGTCCCATCTTCGGTATCTGTTGCATTGGCTAATATCATTGACCGTATGTCTTCCATAACATCCGATATTACAATGGCGCACCATGCTCTTAGCTGAAAATCTTTCCCCAGGCCGGCATAAGAATTCTCCGATGTCAGTGAAAACATGGCTACATCCGGCAGTTTAAGCCTTTTTACAAGGTCCTCCATGAATATGTAATACTGCCCGAACCGGCATGGACCTGATCCTGTGGGCATAAAGTAAATAAGAGCCTCGTTTTCCTTTTTTATGTTGTAAATATAGTTAAGCAATGTTCCTGTTGTAAGTATCAGCGGCAAACACTCCTTGCAGGAACTGTTTGCGCGCCCAAGTTTCAATACAGCCTCATCAGACGGGGGATGAGCTATCGCATTGAACCCCAGGCTGCGAAATACCGCTGCCAGCGATTCGGAGGAAATTTTGCCCATAGACGGAATCAGAAACGTAACGCGCGGGTCACCGAACTGCAATATTTCACCGGAAGATGTTATCAGGCCAATCCTTCCTTTTTCTAATTTTAATTTAGCAGGAACAAAAGCATGCTCCTTTTGAGGAATCATCTTCTCTGCCAAAAGCTGCCTGTATGCTGCTACTATATCAAGAAACGCCTCAACCCTGGTCTCAATTCCAGCGTCTGCCGTATGGCTGTCCAGTTCAAGGGTCAGTGACGGTTTTTGCCCCATAAGACTCCTGAAATATCCGACTATAAATGAATCCGGGCCGCAGGAAAAGTTTGTTATATAAGTCCCAAACAGTTGAGGATGACTCTTAACAACCCTTGCCGCCTTCAATATGGTTTGCCCCATTCCCCAGTACATATGGCGTTTCATTTTCTCATCATCAAATGTAAGAAAATCAAACGGCATTACCAGAACGCCTCTTGATGCAAGCTTGTTTGGAATTCCCATATGCGCTTCCTTAACAAATCCGTTGTAAGGCCGTGCAAATATCACCACCGCTGTTTTATCCGGATACTTTTCCAGCTCTTCAATTGCTTTATTGCCGATCTTTTTCATCTCGGCAATGCATTCCATCTGCTTCTTTAGGGCCTTTTCAAAAGCTTTTTCAGCCTCTTTCCTGCCAACACCCATCTTTAAGGCTGTTTCAACAAGGGGCTTTTCTGCGGTTTCCAGCCCTTCTGTCAAATCAAGCAACGGTGTCAATACTTCTGTCCCTCTGCTTTTAAGTTCATCCAGTTTTTCCCTGAATGTAGCCCTGAGATAAAATGTTTCACCCTGAACAAAAGGACAAACCTGTGAGCTTGCGTAACCGTTTTGAGCGGGGACAGCTTTGAACTGAGGCAGAAATATGAACTCCGGAGGATTGTCCATATAAATCAGTGAATAGAAAAAACCATGAGCCAATTCTGCAGGATAGCAAAAGGCCGCCTCTTTCTGATCCATTCCTTCTTTAAAAGGGAAATCAGGCACAACCAGCTCAAATCCCATCTGAGTAAAAAATGTGGAATAAAGTGGATAAAAAGTGTTAACAAGGAAACTTCTGTTTATTCCGATTCTCCCCCTTTGCCTTTTCCTGCCGTCCTCAGGCAGTTTGCCTCCATACTTATCAAAAATTAATTGCTGCCTTACACGAACAAGGTCAAGCTTTTCCACGTCATATTTCACCTTGTTCCGCAAATTGTAGTATCTGTTGCAGGCTCCGCCAAAGGGATATTTCTTTCCTTCCAGTTTGATTAAAGCTATATTGCAGCGCCGGTCACACTTTTCCTTTCCGCCTTTGCATATAAACGATTTTCCGTATTTCACCTCACGTTTTAGCATAGCATCCAGGTCAAAAATCTTCTTTTCCATTAATCCTGTTTTAATCCTTTTCTTGACCTCAAGCGCAACACCAAAAGCGCCCATAAGCCCCGGCTCAGGAGGAACGACTATAGGCTTGCCCACAAGCGCGGCCATGGCAAACGGGACCGCCCTGTTATAGCATACCCCTCCCTGCATAAACACCTTCTCTCCTATGGGTTTGTTCCCCTTAACCCTGTTTGAATAGTTCATACAGATGGAATAGACCAGGCCTGCTACAATATCTTCGTGCTTCACACCTTCGTGAATGGCATTCTTTATGTCGGATGCGATAAATGCGGCGCACTGATCATTGAAATTAGGCGGATTCTTGCCTTTAAAAGCGATATCGCCAATATCCTCCATTTTCACTCCCAGGGTTTCGTATGCGGACTCTTCCAGAAAAGAACCTGTGCCTGCGGAACAGGCTTCGTTCATCGCATAATCGGATGGCACGGCATTTGTGATATAGGTATATTTGGCATCCTGTCCGCCTATCTCAAATATTGTGTCTACCCCGGAGTCGAAATATACCGCTGCAGTCGCGTGGGCAATTATCTCATTGATAACCCCTTTTGTAAGCGCATGGAGACCGGCTATCTGGCGGCCCGAGCCGGTAACACCCAGTCCTGTTATACTTATTTCATCAGGATTTACATTTTTACTTATCTGCTTAAGAATCGAATCATAACATTTACGGGAAGCTCCAACAGGGTCGCCGTCAGTACGCAGATAAACGGACGCAAGAATTGCATTGTCGTCGCCCCGCAGAAGAACCGCCTTTGTTGTAGTTGAACCAACGTCAAGCCCCAATATGCATTCATCCCCCTGCCGGACATCCCCCATCGCGATGGTCTTGAATTCAACCATTTCTTTAAAATCCATAAGGGGCATAAGTGTGTCAAATGGTGTGACTTCTGTTCTTAATAAATCCGACATTCCAGGAAATTCGGCGGTCTCATTTTTCAGCGCCCAGAGAGCAGCTCCAAGAGCTTCGAAATACGGAGCTTCCTCAGGAACAATAAGGCCCGCAATATCTTTGCGCAGATACTCGATCATCATCTGATTAAGAGCGGTGCCACCGGTAATCATAATGTTTTTTCTTTGCACCTTTTTTAAAAGCTCAAGTATTTTCTCCGCCATCATTTTGCAAAGCCCGGCGGTTACCTTTGATTTAGGAATGCCTTTGTTGGTTGCATGGGTGCAGTCGGATTTGCAAAAAACCGAACAACGCCCGGAAAGCTGATATGGCTCTTCCGCAGCCGCCCACCGGGCCGCCTCTTCCAGCGTTACTTTCATTCTGCGAAGTTGCTGAAGAAAGAATTCACCGGTTCCGGATGCGCACTTGTTGCCGGTCAAAACATTGGATATCTGCCCCTGACCGTCCAGAACATATACCATGAAGGTCTCCCCGCCTGCGGAAACAACTGCCGGACATGCAATGTCCGCTGGTTTAACAAAACCGTATGCGTATTCCACTGCTTCAGGTTCGGATATGGATGACAGTTTTACAAGGTTACGAAATCTCCTTCCTGTCACGGCAATCCTGTCGTATGAATTAATATCCAGCGACTTGAGAGCTGAAAGCAATGTTTGCTTTGGATTTCCCTCGTGTGAATGAAGTAAATATTTAACCACACGAGGCTTTGTTTTGTTTGCCCCATCCCTGCCCTGCTCAAGCTCCATCCAGACAAGTGAAACTGTAGATGCCCCCAGGCATATACCCAACGAATTTATATTGCCGCCCATACTTCCTTTTTGACCTGATTGCTTATTTAAATTTTTATTTTATCCACACCGTCTCTCCAACCCTGGGCACAACTACCGAAAAACCTTCATTTTCGAGCTGGTTAGCAAATAAAATCGACTGATCCTCTTCTCCATGAACTACCGCAATCTTCTTTATGCGTAAATTTGACTCCCTGACAAATCGAAGCATTTCACTTTTGTCGGCATGAGCACTGAACCCGCCCAGCCTTGTAACGTGGGCTTTAAGCGGATAAATTTTATTAAGGAATCTAAGCTGTGGAGGCGGATCCTTTCTGCCGGATTTCTCGTATGCTTCGCCGTTTTCCTGTATGCGACGGCCGAGAGTGTTTTGAGCCATATAACCGACAATAAGAATGGTATTTTTTGCATTATGTATCTTATAGCGCAGATGGTGCAAAATGCGTCCGGCCTCACACATCCCGGAACCGGCAATAACAATATGCTGTTTTTCATCCCGCATGAGATCCATCGACTCATCAACCGATCCCACAAAACGGACCTGGTCAAACATGAAAGGGTTTTTGCCGTTCTTTAAAAAAACTTCATTGGTTTCCATGTTATAAACTTCGGGATGTTCACCGTAAACCCCTGTTAATTTAGTCGCAAGAGGACTGTCAACATAAATCGGCCTCCGCGGCACTTCTCCCTCATCATAGAGTTTGTGAAGAAAATATAAAATCTCCTGTGTGCGTCCGTATGCAAAACTGGGTATTAAAACAGAACCACCCCTGTTGAAAGTATCGATAAGCACCTGCTTCAATTGTTGTTTTAAATCCTTTATCGGTTCGTGCAAACGATTGCCGTATGTGCTCTCCATAATCAGTAAATCTATATCCCTGTCTTCTTCGTGAAAGTTCAGGGTCGGATTTTTTAGTATCGGCATATCAAATCTGCCTATATCCCCGGTATAACAAATAGTATACAATCGGCCGTTTTCAATGGTTTTGATAATGGAAAAGGCTGATCCAAGAATGTGACCGGCATCATAAAAGGTACATGTCGTATCCTTACCGATTGTTACAGATTGACGATATGGATAACCGTTAAAATATTTAAATGATTGCTGTGCCTCAAAAACAGTATATAGAGGCTGGACACCTTCTATATGGTATTTCTCAATATATTCGTTAATTTTTTCCGTGTTAAGAGTATTACGATGGCTCTTTAAAATTTTTTTTATCTTTTCATTGTCACGGTCTGATTTCTTTTTCTTATCCGAAGATGTCAGCAATCCATATAAATATGAACGGACGGTTTTATAATTAAGATAATTTGCATCCGATTCCTGAATATAAGCGGAATCATTCAGCAGATATTCACAAGCATCGGCCGTGGCTCGCGTGCAGATGATATTTCCGTTAAATCCATCTTTCGTCAGCAGGGGAATACGGCCGGAATGGTCTATATGGGCATGCGAAAGCACTACATTTGTGATAATCTGCGGGTCAAAAGGAAGCACTCTGTTCTTTTGTTCGGTCTCCTTCCTTCGTCCCTGAAACATTCCACAATCCAGCAGTATCCTGTCGGTCTCGGTTGTAATAAGATGCATTGATCCAGTGACTTCCCTGACCGCGCCATAAAATGTTACATGCATAGCAATACTCCTTAATCCCTTAATCCTCTGAACCTCTGAACCTCTGAACCTCTGAACCTCTGAACCTCTGAACCTCTGAACCGTGAACGGCTATTTGTATTTAAACCCATCTGCGTTCATCTGTGTAAATTTGCGGCCGAATAGTTACCTGTTTTTTTTGAACCATCCGGATTTTTTAAAATGATTCTGCAGTCAGCAACGGTAGCCCCTTTTTCATGAGCCAGAAGCGGATTTATATCCAGCTCATCGATCTCCGGGTGATTAATTGACATATCTGAAAGGCTTACCATTGATTTTTCAAGAATTTCTATATCAACCGCAGGTCTTCCCCTGAAGCCCTGAAATATTTTATATCCTCTAATACTACGGATCATTCTGCGGGATTCATTTCTGCCGATAGGCGCTATGCGAAATACAACATCATGAAAAAGTTCAACATATACTCCACCAAGACCAAACATGAGTAATGTCCCGAAAACCGGTTGCCTGTTCATGCCAAGTATCACTTCTTCCCCGCGCATGGCCATTTTTTGAATCAGCACCCCCTTTATTTCCGCGTTTGGATCATGCTGTTTGGCCTTTTCAACTATCTCATTAAAAGCCTTTTTTACCTCATCCCGGCTTTCAAGCCCCAACATGACTCCACCAGCATCGGTTTTGTGCAGAATTTGCGGCGATACAATTTTCATCGCCACAGGAAAGGTGATGGTTTCGGCGATCTCTGCCGCTTCTTCCTCGGTTTCCGCAAGCTGTGTCGGCAACACATTAAAACCGTAGCATTTAAGCAGTTCGTTTCCGTCCAGTTCCCCCAAACGGGTTTTCCCTGATTCGAGACAATTTTTAATAATATCGGCGGCACGCTCTTTGTCGTGCTTTAATTCATATTGCGCAAAATGCTGCCGGTTCAACCACTTAAAATATCTATAAAGCGCTCCGAAAGCTTTTGCCGCATTTTCAG
>Ga0307378_10013467_pt1 | contig 10343 bp, 7 predicted proteins | sample UN1MG_FD_202238 | JGI IMG/M metagenome (GOLD analysis project Ga0307378, IMG submission 202238) | Soil microbial communities from Risofladan, Vaasa, Finland - UN-1 | ecosystem: Environmental > Terrestrial > Soil > Coastal area > Acid sulfate soil | place: Finland: Risofladan, Vaasa | collected...
GATACTTGGAGTGGTCGCCGGCGGAACTTTCCTCTTCGAAATCAAACTCTTCGCAAGGACTTGTCTTGGACCCGTAGGGCAATCTGCCGAGAAATCGAGGCATTGTCAAAGCGATATACCTGGAATCATCGGACTCTCGCAGGGACCTCCAGGGGGCGTAGTCCGCTGTCTGGAAGATTTTCGTCAGGTCGCGTGGATTGCTCAACTCATTCCAGGAATCCATGTTCATCAGTGTCGGCGCAGCGGCAGAGATAAAAGGTGTGTGTCCAGCGGCTGCAATCTGGGCTACACCGTTGAGTATCTCAACGTCCGGCGGACTATGATCGAAATGATAGTCGCCGATTAGACACCCGTAAGGTTCGCCGCCCGGTGAGCCATATTCTTCTTCGTAAAGCTTCTTGAAAAGCGGGCTTTGATCCCAGGCCGTACCTTTGTACTTCTTGAGTGTCTTGGCCAAATCCTTCTTCGAGAGGTTAAGCACGCGTATCTTCAGCGTCTCGTCCGTTTCCGTGTTATTCACAAGGTGAGCAAGTCCCCGCCAGGCACTTTCGATCTTCTGAAAGTCCTCGTGGTGCATAATCTGATTGATCTGCTCGGACAGCTTCCGGTCAATCTCGGCTATAATGGACTCGATTGTCCTGACCGAATCGTCGGTAATGAGAGCTGTATCCGACAATGCCTGTTCGGCCAGCGTTCGTACCGCCGAATCGATGGCCTCTTTGGCATGGTCTGACTTCGGTTTAAATTCTTTCTTTAGCAGACTTTCGAATTCACTTGGTTCTATTGCAACAGTCTGTGCCGCCTGTGCTTCTTTCTGTTCATCTTTCATTTCTTCTGCCATCGGACTATTCCTCCTTGCCACTCTCGGCAGATTCGGCTTGTGGTTTCGGCGCCGAAGTCAGCGCGTTCAGCAGGGCCTTGTCCTTGAGGGCCTTCGCCAAGAGCTCTTCGGCACCACTCTTACCATCCATGTACGACAACAGATTGGACAACTCGGTGCGGGCCCGCAACAATTTGTTCAGGGCGTCCACCTTTTGTGCCACTGCCGCCGGTGAGAAATCGTCCATACTCTCAAAAGTAAGATCGACGCTGAGATTCCCTTCGCCGGTAAGCGTGTTCGGTATCTGGAAGGCAACTCGCGGCTTCATCGCCTTGAGCCGCTCGTCGAAATTATCAACATCGATCTCCAGAAACTTGCGATCCGCTACGCCGGGCAGGCCTTCTGCCGGTTTACCGGAAAGATCGGCCATCACACCCATCACAAAGGGCAGGTTGATCTTTTTCTCCGCACCGTATAACTCCAGATCATATTCCACCTGGACTCGTGGCGCTCGATTGCGGCCTATGAATTTTTGACTACTTTTCTTTGCCATACTCAGTCCTTTCTTAATAATGGTGATCGCCGCAGAACAGCGTTCTCAAACCTGAACAGTAAAACTCACGGATTCAACTACTCCGCCTCAGACTCACCTGCGCTGACGCCGCCGAGCATCTGAATCCGGCTCATCGCATCCGGACAAACATCCTGGATCACATCAAGGAAACTTTTCGAGACCAGCCTCTGTGCCCTGCGCAGCAGCAGCGGAACCGGACTGGACGGTTCGTGACGGTCAAAATACTGGCAGACTTTCTCGATGGCCAGCAGGGCTTCCTGGGGCGACCGAATCTCGCCGGCAAGAGACATTCCGCCTTTATCGGTCTCACCGCCGGCCGTCCCGGCTGCCGGGGCGCCTTCTTCTACGGCCTCACCGTAACCACGCTTTGCCAGATATCCCTGTAAGCACTTGTGGATGTTTCCCAGAACCGACTGGAAATCGCTGAGGTCAGGTGTCTGCCCTTGAGCAGCGTTCTTAGAGAACACCGTGGTGATTGTCGCCAAATGCTCGATGGCTTCTTCACTGGCTTTGGACGCGGCCAACAGTTCGTCCGTTGCCGTATCCTGAAAGGCCGCATCAATGACCGACATATCGCGGAGCCCGGCGACTCCGTCACTTGGAATGGGAACCACTCCTTTGGCGAGTTGAATATCCCTGAGACTAAACCTGCCCATCTGAGGCGAATTACACAGGGGAACTTCCGCCAGCCGCTGCTTGAACTTCATCGGATCCTGCTGGCTGACCGTCGCCGGGGACAAGGATTGCAGGATATTGATCCGTTCGAGCGGGTCGTAGTTGTCTTCCGGGTCGAGTTTCGGGTAAAGATGCTCCCAAAAGCGATCCAGCAGTCCCTGCAGGAAAGTCAGCCCGTTGCGCAGGCCGGCGAGACCATCCATTCTCAAAGAGGCCAGTACGAGATACATCGCGACTCGCAGGTCTTTGGAGCGACGTAAAAGCTCCATGCTATTGTCACGCACCTCACGCCAGTTGGGCTCCTCTGCCGCTTCCTCTACACCCGCTACGACGCCGCCCCCCGCTTTGGGTCGCAGCATGTCCTCCAGGGCAAGAAAAGAGGCGTCATAGGAAAGGTCTTCGCCGCAAGGCGCTTCCGGGCTTACTTCGGAAAGAAGCCTTTCAATATCAATTGCCATGGCACATCCCATCAAACCAATATTTCAAAGGACTCGTATTTGGTCTTAAGCAATAATACCGCTATATTCTCTGTAAAAGACCAAAAACCGGCTGCATATAAAATTTCACCATCAGAATCAGCTTTATATATACAAAATAAGCTGAAACCTCATAAGCCGCTGCTCACCGGCGCCAGTTGCTCTCTGGCATACGGCAAGAAAGACCTGGAACCTGCACTGCCACACTACTTCACCCAAGTATCGTTTCAGGCTCTCATATAGATAAAACATAACTCTACGGAAATCGGAACATACTGTCAACATCCTTAGGAGATTTTTTCCAGAAATACCGGGGTCCACTAAAAAACCTCTCCAAGACCCTGGTCTGCGTACCGGCTCAGTAAGGTTGCGGCACCGCAGCTGCCGACTGCGGCCCGGATGGGGTCCATGGAGCGTGGAAAGAAGCAGAAAATTCTGCGAAGTCTCTTGGCTTTGCCCCGAGCCCGGGCAGAATGGCACGTATGTGCGATCAGAATAGCTTTAGAACATGAGGTGTCAAAATGGCGAGACAACTGAAGATTGGAGGTGGCAGGTTCCGTTTGTTCAGGCATGACTCTTTGCAGACCAAATATCTGATCATCTCCAGCCATGGGGAGGCTATTGCGGGTCAAGAAGCTTGGAGTCCGGCTTTCGTAACTGCAGTTTACTTCAATCAGAGTTACGGGCAAACCACGAGCGGTAGTCCGCTTCACATGCTGAACCGGGTCTTGCATGGAGATAAGATAGAGTCTATTCCCAGTTCAGGGTTGGTTGGCGACTATATCTTGTCCAAATTCCAGAGCTATCACGATGTGGCCGGCAGCAAAAAAGACTGGAAAAAGATGAAGAAGGGGGATTCTTCGCTTAGCTATGAAGAAACCTATGAGGACATTATTGGGTATGTCGATCAATCGGACCCGCCTTGTGACATACTGACTATTCGCTTCCGATGGTTCAGCAAAGAGTCCAAACTGAGCGTCCTATGCAACACGCTTTTCAAGATGGGGCTGACGTACAGCGACATCATCTGCCTCTTCTGCAGGGTGAAACAATACGCTTATTATCATAACCCACTCCGTGGAGTTTGATATTCGTCGAATAAGTACGGCTGTGCAGGCCCTCTCGAGAGGGGGCCGCCTCCTGTCAGGCAGACGGCTGGGTGTGACAATCGTTTATTGAGTATTTCAGTTTAGTCTAACCGATTGCCCTCAGCACGGCAAGAGAATTTGAATCCGAGTGGCGCATGCGGGGTCCTTCATTACGAGCCCAAGACTCCCAAATTGGCGAAGTCCAGGCGTGTCGTCGTTTGTTGTTCCCATGATAGTGTCCTTGCCGCAGCAGGTCCCATGTTTGCCTCCGGCTCGGAAAGACCACTCCGCCCTCCGGAGTGTTTCGCCCGTCAAGCAACTTGATCTTCTCTCGTTCTGAAAAACCTGTAAAAAGGTTGACACAGTCCATTATTCTGCCGAGAATGTGGACGGATACCGCGGGAAGTACCCGCGGGTGTGATATTCTGACGTTCCGGGATGGGTGGGCGAAGTGCTTTGGTCGTCTCGTATGGTGCACCCGACCGGGTGGCAGAGGAATGTTTTTGTTCCCACCGTGATTTTAGGCAAGGCGAAGGGACTTGACAATGGCTGACATAAGTCGCACATCGTTGTTCGGAAAGCTCAATAGTATCGGCTACAAGGCTATTGAGGGCGCTACAATATTCTGCAAGCTGAGGGGCAATCCTTACGTGGAGCTTGTACATTGGCTGCACCAGATCTTGAAGTTGCCGGACTCCGACCTGCACCGCATTATAAAGCACTTCGAGATCGACCCTTCGCGGCTGGCCGCCGACATGACCGCGGAATTGGATAGACTGCCGCGAGGAGCCACCTCGATCTCAGACCTGTCGGCTCACCTGGAAGAGGCGGCCGAACGCGGGTGGGTTTACGGGAGCCTCCTGTTCGGCGAGTCACAGATTCGCACCGGCCACTTAGTTGTGGGCATCCTCAAAACAAGCGGACTTAAGAATGTCCTTCTGCGAATTTCGAAGGAATTCGACAAAGTCAAGCTCGAGCAGCTAACCGACAATTTCGCAAAGATTGTCGCCGGCTCCTCGGAGGAATCTCTGGCGGCAACCGACGGCAGCTCGCTGCGAGCTGAGGCCGAAGCTGGCGGCGCCCCCGGAGAGATGGCCCCCGCGGCCATGGGTAAGCAAGAGGCCTTGTCCCGGTTTTCCGTGGATCTTACGGAAAAGGCGCGCCGCGGAGAAATGGATCCCATACTCGGTCGTGATAAGGAAGTCCGACAGATCATTGATATTCTCATGCGCCGCCGTCAGAATAACCCGATTCTGACAGGGGAGGCGGGTGTGGGCAAGACCGCCGTTGTCGAGGGATTCGCGCAGCGAATCGCACAGGGGGACGTACCGCCATCGCTCAAGGACGTCTCCGTACGCGTCCTGGACGTGGGACTGCTGCAAGCGGGTGCAAGCATGAAAGGGGAGTTTGAGAACCGTCTGCGCCAGGTTATCGAAGAGGTCCAGAGTTCACCGAAACCCATCATCCTGTTCATCGATGAGGCGCACACGCTTATCGGTGCCGGAGGGGCCGCAGGTACGGGGGACGCGGCCAATCTGCTCAAGCCCGCTTTAGCTCGGGGCACGTTGCGGACAATCGCAGCCACCACATGGGCGGAGTATAAGAAATATATTGAAAAAGACCCTGCACTAACCCGCAGATTTCAGGTGGTGAAGATCGACGAGCCCGACGAAGAAAAGGCTTTGACCATGATGCGAGCGCTGGCTTCAAACCTCGAGAAACACCACCGGATCCAGATCATGGATGAGGCCCTGGATGCGGCGGTTCGCCTCTCGCACCGATACATCGCTGAGCGTCAACTGCCGGACAAAGCGGTGAGTCTGACGGACACCGCCTGCGCTCGAGTCGCCATCAGCCAGCATGCCGTCCCGTCGGAACTGGACGACTGCCGGCGTCGCATCCAGGTATTGGGGACGGAACTGGAAATTATCGGCCGGGAAGTGGCCACGGGCGTTGACCACAAGAGCCGCCAGTCTGAGGTGGCCAAGAAGCTCGAATCCGAAAAAAAGAGACAGGCCGAGCTGGAAGATCGCTGGTCGAAGGAAAAAGAAAAGGTTGACGAAATTCTGGATATTCGCGCTAAATTGCGGCAGGCCGGCGAAGGAACAATCGAACAGGCAAAGGAAACCGAGAAGAAACTCCCGAAGACCAAAGAGAAAACGGAACAGGGACCTGAAGCTCAGACAATTGAGTCCGCCGAGTCACCCGCCGAGAAAGCAGATGCCGAGGAGCAGGTGGACAGAGTGGAACTGCTCAAGAAGCTCAAGGAGCTTCAGGGTCAACTCAAGAAGCTGCAGGGCGAAAAGCCTTTGATCCTGCCTTGTGTCGATGCCCAGGCGGTCAGCTCGGTTGTCGCCGACTGGACCGGCATTCCCGTCGGGGGAATGGTCCGGGATGAGATTAAAGCGGTTTTGCATCTGGAGGACAAGCTGCGGGAACGCGTGATAGGCCAGGACCACGCGCTGGCCGCAATCGCCAGGCGTATTCGAACTTCGCGCGCCGGCATCGAGAATCCGAACCGCCCGATTGCCGTCATGTTGCTGGTCGGGCCCAGCGGAGTAGGCAAGACCGAGACCGCACTGGCCCTGGCCGAAGCCCTGTATGGCGGCGAGAGCAACATAACAACGATCAATATGAGCGAGTTTCAGGAAGCTCACACGGTCTCAACGCTCAAAGGCTCGCCTCCGGGCTACGTCGGGTACGGCGAAGGAGGAGTACTTACGGAAGCGGTACGACGGCGTCCCTACAGTATTGTTCTTCTCGATGAAGTCGAGAAGGCCCATCGGGACGTGCACGAGATATTCTTCCAGGTATTCGACAAAGGAGTCATGGAAGACGCGGAAGGGCGAGTGATTGATTTCAAGAATACGATTATCCTCTTGACAAGCAACGTCGGCACGGACCTGATTATGAATATGTGCAAAGACCCGCAGCTCATGCCGGAGCCTGAAGGTCTATGTAAGGCTCTTCGCGCGCCGTTGCTTCAGGTCTTCCCTGCGGCTCTCCTGGGCCGGCTTGTTGTGGTTCCCTACTGCCCGATCAATGACGAAACCCTCGCGCTTATTATTCGCCTGCAGTTGGACCGCATAGGCCGGCGCACGCGGCAGAATCACAACATACCGTTCAGCTACGATGACGAAGTGGTGGGTCTTATTGCCGGTCGGTGCACGGAAGTCGAGAGCGGAGCGCGAACGGTGGATGCGATTCTGACCAACACGGTCCTTCCGGAGATAGGTCAGGAGTTGCTGATACGTCTTATGGAAGGCAAAGCCGCCAGACGGGTCCATGTGGGTGCCAAAGACAGCGAACTGACGTACTCGTTCCGCTGAGACGTACGGCACAGAAAGAGTGTAACTGCCGATAAATTCACGGGTGTCGACAAGCCGGGTGTGGAGCAAAAGCGTTTCTGAAGCGCATTAGGCGGAATTACAAAATGGCAGAAAAACCGACACAGAAGAATAGGGAGCTGGCGATCGAAACGCCGCTGGGCGAGGATGCACTTTTGCTGACAAGCGTTGCCGGGACCGAAGCGCTCGGACGGCCGTTTGAATACCGCCTGGAACTGGCCAGCGAGAATCGCCAGATCAAAGCCGCCGACATTGTCGGCCAAAATGTGACGATCCGTCTTGATCTGCTTGCTGGCGGCTCACGCTATTTCAACGGGCATATTAGCCGCTTCACGCAGCTTACAACCGCCGGTCAGTTGGCCCGCTACCGGGCGACCGTGGTGCCCTGGCTGTGGTTCCTGGGCCGCACGTCGAATTGCCGGATGTTCCAGGACAAGACCGTTCCTGATATCATTAAGCAGGTTTTTCGCGATCACGGATTCACGAATTTCGAAGATGGCTTGAGCGGCCGGTACCGCAAATGGGAATATTGCGTGCAGTACCGCGAGACTGATTTTGCGTTCGTAAGCCGGTTGATGGAACACGAGGGGATCTACTATTTCTTCAGGCACGAGAACGGCAAACATTCGCTGGTTCTGGCGGATTCATACGGCGCCCACGAGCCTTATCCAGACTTCGCAGAGCTCACCTACCAGCCTGCTGACAAGGGAACCACCACTGAAGAGTGCGTTTCCGACTGGGTGGTTGAAAGCCATCTGCAGCCGGGCTCCTATGCCCTGAATGATTTTGATTTCGAGAATACCCAAAGAGACCTGCAGGCAAGGGCGAAAATAGGCCGCGGACACACGCTTGCAGAGTTCGAGATGTATGACTATCCCGGCGATTACACCGAGACCGGCGATGGAGAAGAGTACGCAAGAAAGCGAATCCAGGAGCTTCAGGCTCAGTACGAGGTCGCCACCGCTCGCAGCGACGCGCGCGGCATCTGTGCCGGATTTACCTTCAGTCTTGCCAGCCATCCCCGTGCCGACCAGAATCGCGAATACCTGATTAGCTCGGCGAATTATACGATTAAAGGCGACGAAATATTCTCAGCCGGCACTGGAGGCAGCGAGCTTATCTATTCGTGCGATTTCACTGCGATCGAGAGTTCGCAGCCGTTTCGCTCTCCGCGGACTACCCCCAAACCATCGATCTCCGGTCCGCAAACGGCCATAGTGGTGGGCCCGTCCGGAGAGGAGGTCCATACGGACCAGTACGGCCGGGTCAAAGTGAAATTCCACTGGGACCGGTACAGCAACGCTGACGAGAACAGCTCCTGTTGGATCAGGGTGGCTCAGATCTGGGCCGGCAAGAACTGGGGGGGCATGTATATACCGCGCATCGGCCAGGAAGTCATTGTCGAATTTCTCGAAGGCAATCCCGACAGGCCAATCATAACAGGTCGAGTCTATAATGCGCAAGCCAAGCCCCCGTACGACCTGCCCGGCAACAAGACGATGTCCACCCTCAAGTCCAACTCCAGCAAGGGCGGGGACGGCTTTAATGAAATTCGCTTCGAGGACAAGAAAGGCGAAGAGCAGATCTATGTTCACGCCGAGAAGAACCTCGATATCCGCATCAAGAACGACCGCTTTGAGACGGTCGGCAACAACCGCCACCTGCACGTGGAAAAGGACAAGTTCGAGCACGTAGATAACAACCGCAGCGAAACGGTCGATGCGGACCATCAGGAAAAGATAGGCAAGGACCGACACCTTACCGTAAAGGGCAAGGAGGCCAAGGAAGTTGACAAGAGTCTCTCGTTGACCGTCAAGGGCGATGTGATCGAGGTCTTCAAGGCCAAACATTCCGAGCAGACTGCGAAGGATTACTACCTCAAAGCGCAGAACGTCGTGATCGAGGGTCTGCAGAATATCACTCTGAGCGTCGGCGGTTCTTACATCGCCATCGAGGCAGGCACCATAGAAATAAACACCAGCGGCCAATTGAAAATCGATGGCACGCAGGTTCAGGTCAATGGAAAGGCCCAGACGTCCATCCAGGGCGGTGCAATGACCGAAGTCAAGGGCGGCATCGTAAAAATTAACTGACAAAAGCTTGGTGTTAAAATGGGCAAAAAGAGCGGAAGCGCGGGTAATCCGGTTCCACCGGCGGCGCCGAAAAAGCCTGAAGACGCCGATATTGCCGACCCCGGTAAGGTAGCCGAGATAAAGGCCCAGCAGATGGAAACGAAATCCGGCAAGTACGGCTCGCAGCAGGTCAAACCCTTCAAGCCGCCGGCCGAAGAGGAGGAAGCCAAGGCCGTCGAGGAAGGCAAAGACCAGACCAACGAAGAAAAGAAAGAGGAATTAAGCTGGATTGAGATCGAGCTGATGGGAGCAAACGATCAGCCGATCCCTGGCGAGAAGTACAAAATCACCCTGCCCGATGATTCGGTGGCCGAAGGCACACTCGACGAAAATGGCTTTGCCCGCGTGGAAGGATTCGAGAAGGGTACGTGCCGGATTACTTTTCCCGAACTCGACGGGAACTCCTGGGAAAAGGCATGACTTATGAGGTCGCAGGAACGGATACGAAGATTCTGCTGCGGAGACTGCTTATGAGACAAAAACCGCCTGCTGAGGGTCTTACACACGTAGTCAAAGAGGGCGAATGGGTCGGAAGCATTGCCGTCCTGTACGGTTTTGCAGACTGGGAGAAGGACGTCTGGCATCATACCAAGAATGCCAAGCTTAGAGAAACCCGTAAGAATCCACGCACCCTTGCCGAAGGGGATAAACTCTTCATTCCCCCCTGGCAGGAGAAGGAAGAATCGGGAGCAACCGAGCAGCGTCACAAGTTTAAGCTGAAAACTCCCAATGAATACTTCCGTCTTCGGGTTCTGGATGAAGAGGGCGAACCCGTGGCGGACGCCGAATATACCCTGGAAATCGAGTGCGAGCCTGGCGGTGGCGTCTACAAGCAGGAGGGAACTCGCACAGACGCCGATGGGGTTCTCGAGGAAATAATCCCTTCGACCGCGACGGTGGGTCGGCTCCTCGTCCCTGACGCGGGCATTGAAATGGACTTGAATTTTGGCCGTCTGGATCCCGTGGATACCGACGATGAGAAGGTGGCCATCAGAGGTGCTCAGCAGCGTTTGCGCAGCCTCGGATATTACGACGGCCCCATCAATGGCCTCATGAGCCCGGAGCTCCAGGAGGCCATTGCCAGGTTTCAAGGTTTTTGTAAGAAGAACCTGAATAGCGGTAATAGTAAAATCAGCGATCCGGGTGAGACCGACGGCGTACTTAAAAAGGAGACCGTCAACGCGCTGATAAAATTCTACGGCTGTTAGCCAGCCGTAACAGATATAGAGGA
>Ga0307378_10013468_pt1 | contig 10343 bp, 8 predicted proteins | sample UN1MG_FD_202238 | JGI IMG/M metagenome (GOLD analysis project Ga0307378, IMG submission 202238) | Soil microbial communities from Risofladan, Vaasa, Finland - UN-1 | ecosystem: Environmental > Terrestrial > Soil > Coastal area > Acid sulfate soil | place: Finland: Risofladan, Vaasa | collected...
TGATGTCGATAAGTTCCGGCGTGATAAGCCCGATGGGAATCATGTTCTGTTGAAGAGTTTCCGGGGGGAGTCCGGCATGCACGGATCGTACGGCAGATTTGATCTGTTCTATCTCCAGAAGTGAATGAAAAGCCTGAAAAAAAGGAGTTATGCTCGCGGGAACGGATTCTTCCAGTTGAATATATTCCTTGATATAGACCCGATCCAGCATATGATCAATATCGGTTGACCGTAACTCTTCTTCTCCCTTGATATCATAGCCGGACTCCTTTGTTTTCCCGAACAGCTCATGAAGCGTGTTTGATTCGGCTAAAAATTCCAGGTTGTCCGGATGAATATAGGGGTTACCTATCGCCTTCACCCTGGCTACAGGATATGAATATGCAGCGATATGGACAAGGATTCTGAAATATGCGATAAATGTAGCGAGTATGAATAGTATCAGGAGAAGAATTCCAAGACCTGCAATAAAGACCTGGTCCGGACTGATTCCCAATTCCTGTGAAAACAGCTGTATGATATCATCAACTGCGGTCATGGGATTTTCCCGGCCTCATCATTTGAAAGGATTTCTGCGACAGCAATGACCATATCCCTGTGCATCCTCTCCAGGCGAGCTTCAAAGGAATTATTTACACTTCTATCGCCAGATAAGGTCCTGAGTACAACACCACCGCTCACTTCGATTGGATGGTCTGATAAGGTGATGGATACTCCTCTTGCGTATCCTTCCCGGAGAATCTTTTTTATAATAGCGAAATCCCTGCGATTTGCAAAGAGAATTACGTTGTCAGATCCGATTTCGCGAATACTTTCAGCGATCAGATGTGTGAGGATTACGGAATATCGGGCGTCTCCCGGAATCATCATGAGTTGTTCATTCGCCAGATCAAAGCATTTCTGCACTATATTTTCCCTGGTCTCCCTGACGGTCTGTCGTGCCTCCATCCTTGCCTGGGCACGCATTCTGGCAGTAATCGCATCAACCTCGCGTTTTCCGGCAATAATATGCTGATCTTTTAATTTATCGGCCTCTTTCCCCCCCTCTGCCTGTATTTTCTCTCTCTCTTTTTCACCGGATCCAAGAATGGCAGATACCTGTGCATCTGCGTCATTCCTGATCTTTTCAATGATTTTATCAACACTCATGATCGTATCACCGATATTATACGGAAAAAATTCCAAGGCCGAACATAATCAGAATAGCAACCAGCAGGCCGAATATAGCAAATGTTTCAGACATCGCTGCAAACACAAGACTTCGCCCCATGGCATCGGGTCTTCGGGCAGTGGCGGCTATTCCTGACGAGCACGTAATCCCCTGTCCGATGGCTGAAAATCCTCCCAGTCCCACGGCAAGCCCAGCACCGATTGCTGCAATTCCAACCGCACTGGTCGTGATGAAATCATGGGTGATGATTCCCGTGAAAGCCATAAGAAGAATAGCCACCAGCAATCCGTAAATTGCCTGTGTCTCACAGACTGCTGAAAATACGACTCCTTTTCCGAACATTTCGGATTTTTCGGAGGTGGCTGCAATCCCGGACGATGAGGCGATACCCTGTCCAATTGCGGAAAGTCCTGCCAGCCCTACTGCCAGCCCTCCACCGATTGCGGCGAATCCCACTGCAAGTGTCGTGGTGACATCCCTGGATATCAGCCCTGTGAATGCCATGAGTAAAATGGCCACAAGCAGGCCGTAAATTGCCTGTGTCTCGCAGATAGCTGCGAATACAATGCCTCTCCCGAACATTTCCGGTTTTTCTGAGGTTGCCCCGATTCCCGCAGCAGCGGCAATACCCTGGCCGATTGCAGAAAAACCGGCGAAACCTACAGCAAGCCCGCACCCGACTGATACGACTCCTGCAGCAAGGGTGGTGATAAGGTCTCCTGTAAACATGCCTGTAAAAGACATCACAAGAATGGCCACAAGCAGGCCGTAAATTGCCTGTGTCTCACATATAGCTGCAAACACAACTCCCCGCCCGAACATATCAGGGTTCTCGGCTGTTGAACTGATCCCTGATGCCGCAGCAATACCCTGGCCTATTGCCGAGACACCGGACAGTCCTACTGCCAGGCCGCAGCCAACGGCAGCCAGCCCTACTGCGGCTGTCACCGTAAAATTCCCTGAGAGCAATCCGGAAAATACCAGCAGAAGTATTGCAACCAGCAGGCCGTAAATTGCCTGTGTCTCGCAAATTACTGAAAAAACTACTCCCCTGCCGAACATTTCGGGTTTATTGGCCGTGACAGCAATACCCGATGCTGCTGCAATTCCCTGGCCAATGGATGAAAATCCGGCTATTCCTGCCGCAAGCCCGGCTCCAATTCCTGCAAGCCCCGCAGCAACCGGAACCTCACCAGTAGTTCCGCCAAAAAATCCTGCAGAGAGAAGGATGAGGACTGCGATCAGGAGACCATAAATGGCCTGCGTCTGGGGTATGGCGGAAAATATCAATGCTGCGCCAAATTTTTCAGGTTTTTCAGAAGTAACTCCTGCTGAGGCGGCCCCGGTTATTCCTACCCCGATACCGGCACCGACAGCGGAGAAGCCAACTGAAATTCCTGCTCCGATTGCCATCAATGCTGCTCCAAGCCCTATTGGCATTATACATCACTTCCCACTAGCTGCGTATATTCTCTCTCTGCATGGAAGGGGGTGAATTTTTTCCCTCCTCCCGTGTAGAATTTTCCGAAAAATTCTATATATTGAAGGCGAATGGCATGAATTACCCCTCCAAGTGTCTGGATAATGAGATTGAAGATTTGCCCGCCAACAAAGATCAGGACCGCCGGGAGTATCATCAGAGGATGGATGCCGGCAATTAACTGGGTAAGGATATTAATAGTCATGGCGATGCCGCCTGTTGCAAGCGAAAGGGCCATGATGCGGACATAGGAGAGCCAGTCCCCCAGAAAACCCGTGAGACTGAAAAAGCCCATAGGTCCCCTGTAATAAAATATCATCACAAGCCCGACTGCAATCGCCGCATAGGCGATGTTTATCAAATATCCGGGAATTACGGACCAGCCGAAAAAACCTGCCAGAAGAATTGCTGCAGCAGGCTGTATGATGAACCATACTACTTGTTCAAATACCACTTCCCTGTATGCACTCTTTTTAAGATTCTGATAGAGTGCAAGGAAAATTCCGAGATTGATATGAAGAATTCCAATAATAAGGGAGAGCTGGAAGAAAGTAATCGGGTCTTTTAATGGCTCAACGATGGCAAAAGGAGGGGATATCCCGGCGTATCGTACCAGAAAGTCGCCAAACCACCCTCCTTGAAGAATGCCGAATATTGTCGCAGAGATACCACAGAATATGAGAATATAGCTCATATCGTGAATCCCTGTATCCTCTTTTCCAAGCCTTGTGAAAAGAAAAGCGCCGATACAAAAGAGGATGATTCCATATGCTGCGTCGCCCATCATGAGGCCGAAAAAGAGGACAAAAATTGGTGCAATAAATGGTGTCGGATCGATTTCATTGTAGCGCGGCCTGGCAAATGTGGTGGTGAGGAGTTCGAAAGGCTTCAGCCAGCCTGGATTGTCATATTCCACGGGAGTATCTTTCTCATCTTTTGGAGAATTTTCGGAATGAACAAAAATGCATCCGTCTGTCGATGTATTCAATACCTGCTCTGTTGGTTCCACCGCATTCGCAGGCATCCATCCTTCCATGAAAGTGACATTGTGGCTTTTCCCGCAACTTGTGAGGAGTTCAAGTTCTTCTTTCCGGATTTTTAATTCCTCGTAATGGGCTTTTAAGCGTTCTTCCCATTCCTGTTCAAGGATTGTGAGTTCCCGGATAAGTGTTTCCCTGGCATCTACAAGCCGTTCGTATTCGGCATGCTCTTTTGCGAGGGCTTCATCGGGCATGCCGGAGCACGTGAGATCGATTGCATGGAAACGGGGTGCACGTACATGTTTTTCCAGCCTGGGCTTGCTGGAAATGGTTGTTGCGATAAGGACAAGTCCTTTTTCTCCTGTTTTATGATATGAGATAATCAAATCGTCGATTCCTTCATCATGTATCTCGCGGATCAGTTCCTCTGACTTTTCAGGATCAACCACGCCAATCATTATTGAAAGGAATTCCGAATCTCCGAGATAGGAGAGTTCGAAATTAATGGAGTGCAGGAGTTCGATAGATTTGATATTTTTTTCTATCCTGGCAAGATTCTCTTTGATTTCAGTCAAATTGGATTTGATTATCGGGATTCTTTTGAGTTTCTCAAGTACGCTGTCGAGTTCCGAAAACAGCTCCGCCAGTGGACGACGATTAACTGGGAGGCGTGAATGAGATGAAGGGGTGAGAAAATCATGGATAGGGCGGTTCTTTTTCTGGGGAATTTCATTAAACGCTTCAAAAATGCGATCCAACGTCAGTGTGTATCCGGATATATGATCGAGATGGGATGACCGTTCATTTTGCCCGAGGATATTGCGGATAAAACTTTTTTCGTCCCTTATAGGGATAATCTGCAATATTCCGGCTTCATGCAGTTCCTCAATCAGAGTACCTTTACAGGAGTTATGGACTCCTATTGTCACTCTTTTCATACGTGCTGGATAAAACACAATCCTCACCAGTAACCCATTTTACGATATGTGCCACAGCACCACTCATTCTTTTCTCATATTCCAATTGCAGTGATTCTGCAGATTTTGTTGCTTCAAATGCAATTTCTGATACCTGACGGTCAGCAAGGCTAATCTTTTCATCCCTATAGATATCAATTTCATGTGCAGCCTGCTCCAGTGCCGTTTTTAACCGTAACTCCACCTGTTCCTTTGCCTGAACCTGCAGCTCTGCTGCTCTCTCTCTGGCGTTCTGGATTTGAGATATTGCCTCTTCTTCGGCTGCTTTTATCTTATCAATTTCATCTTTTATCATATGTCAGCGAAAATGTAACTTTTTAAAAGAAAAATATGAGATATGGTATTTATGCCTTGTGAAAGACCCTTTCGGGAATTTCAGGTATAAAAGACTGCATATTCTCATGATTCATAATAAAATCGAATAAGTCTATTATTTTTAATAAAAAAGCAGTGGTATCTCAATACTTTTGGTTATCTGTAACAGCCAAGTGATTGACCTGATTCTATGACATCGGCGAATTACACCTTGTCATCTTTTCATGCCTATCTGGAAAAATATATAGGTAGGTAAATTTTTTGTTTTATTTATGATTAATAAATTTCATTTGTTGTATCCATCGTCCCGGTCTGTAAAAAAAAGGAGGTCAGGAGGTCACCCTGGTCTGGGCCTGCTCTCTTATGAACGAGAGAAGGTAATAAGGTCCTCCCACACCTCTTCCAGTCGATCCGCTGCCTTTCCATCCTCCGAATGATTGAGCACCCGGCCATGCCCCCGTTGTGGCCCCTCCCGACCTGTTTGAGTAACAGACGCCGAATTGTATATTATCGAAGAAATACTCGATCTCTCCTGGATCTTCGGAAAATATTCCTGCAGTGAGCCCGTATTCCGTATTATTGGCTTCGGCCAGTCCCTCCTCTAATCCAGTGAAGGTGTCGAGGATCAGGAACGGTATGAAAAGTTCGTCCTTTACAAGGTGGTTGCCACGGGGTATCCGTTTCACCACGGTAGGCTGCACATAGTACCCGCGTAAAAGTTCATCACTGGAGAGGATCTCACCGCCGCAGAGAATCAGTCCGCCTGCGGAGCGACATTGTTCAACAGATTCTTTGTATGTTTCGAGGGCTTTTCTATTGATGATCGGCCCCATAAACGTATCCTTCTGCCTGGGGTCTCCAATCTTTAAATCTCTGACTTTTTCCAGAAGAATCTCCTGAAAATCATCAAAAACGGTGGATTGTACATAGACGCGTGAAACTGCGCTGCATTTTTGCCCGCTGTATCCAAAAGCGGCTTTGATAATTCCATCCGCGGCTTTGGAGAGATCAGCCCTGGCAGTTACAATACATGGGTTTTTACTTCCCAATTCGGCAACAAGCGGTTTTACAAAAGGAGATCGTGATGAGAGTTCCTTGTCCAGCCACATTCCAACCTTGCGGGATCCGGTAAAGGCGATCCCCCCGATATCAGGATGCCCTGTAACGGTCTGGCCGAAAATTTCTCCAGGGCCTGTGAAAATCTGGATGGCAGATCCGGGAACACCAGATTCCCTGAAAGCCCGGAATAGTGTGATACCGGACAACGGGGTCTCACTTGTAGGTTTGAATACAACAGTATTTCCTGTAAGAAGAGCAGCTCCGATCATGCCGCCTGCCAGGGTGATTGGAAAATTGAACGGTGAAATGACTGCCCAGACTCCATATGGGCGCATTAAGCTGATACAGTTCTCACCCTGTATTTCAGACTTCATCGGGTGGGTATATCCCTTGTTTTTTTCATAGATGTCACAATAATACCTGAGCATGTCAATGCCTTCACTGACCTCTGCCAGGGCTTCGTAGCGGTTTTTCCCGGTTTCGTACGTGATCAGGGCTGAAAGATAGAATTTATAGCTATTCAGCCAATCAGCTGTTTTTCGGAGAATCCCGGTCCGCTTTTCCCAGGAAACCTGTCTCCATTCAAAAAATCCCGATTTTGACTCAAGGATACTTTCAGTCACTTCTTTTGTAGTCCCTTCCTGGAAGTATCCAAGGATAATCTTATTGTCAACAGGGGATCTGACTTCGAACTCATTTTCAGTCCAGTACTCTTTTCCGCCGATGAACAAAGGGTGATGCCGCTCAAACTCAGTCTCCACCATTTCCAGGGCTGCATCATATTTCCCATGGATACTTTCATCGGAAAGAAGCGTAACGTAGGTAATTTTTTTCGATTCAGGCATAATTTATCACCTTTCCTGTACATTTTAGAAAATACGTGAGTTGCGCGCCCCAGGCAAAGTCCTGGCATGCTGTTTTCATCTCCGAAAAAACAGACCGGAAACAAAACATCACGAAATTTCCTCCAGGCAGTGATCGAGGATCGAGATTCCCACGTCGATATCCTCTTTTTGGATGATGAGGGGAGGGCAGAACCTGATGACCGATTCACCGGCAGGGAGGAATGTCACACCATGTTCGAATGCCCGCCGGAGTATCATGTTTCTTTTTTCTCTTGCAGGAATTTTAGTTATCCTGTCCTCTACAAGTTCAATTGCAGACATTAGGCCGATCCCTCTCGTATCGCCGATAATCTCATATTTTTTTGAGAGTCCGGATATTTTTGAAAGGAGATATTCTCCGGTTTTTGTCACTTCACTTCCAAAATCGGGCTTTTCCATGTGTTTCAGGATCGCGAGCCCTGCAGCGCAGGCTAGGTTGTTTCCTCCGAATGTACTGGCATGGGAACCTGGGGACCATCGCATAAGTTCATCGGAAGCGATTGTAACGCCCATTGGTATGCCGCCCCCGATGGCCTTTGCCATGCACACAATATCAGGAACCACTCCACTATGTTCACTGGCCAGGAACTTTCCGGTGCGGTAACAACCGGTCTGCACCTCATCACATACCAGGAGTATCCCGTGCCGGTCACAAATTTCCCGTAATTCACGCAAGAAGTTTGCGGGAGGTATTACATACCCGCCTTCACCCTGTATCGGCTCGACAAATATGGCTGCCACTTCATCCGGAGCCACTTCCGTCCTGAAGATCTCTTCATGCATGTACTCGATCACGTCCACCTCACATGACGGTGATGAACTGTTCAGGGGGCGGTAAGGGTTTGCATAGGGAGAATGAATTACGGGAAGAAATGGGCCGAAATATTTTCTCTGGATAACTCTGGCTGCGGTAAGGCTTAATGCACCCATTGTACGTCCGTGAAATCCACCGTAAAACGAGATGAAATATTTTCGCTTTGTCGCATATCTGGCCAGTTTGATTGCTGCTTCAATACTCTCCGCTCCCGAATTCGAAAAATACACGCGATCAAGGCCTGCAGGCATGAAGCGTGTAAGTTTTTCCGCAAATGTAACAGGTAACTCCGAGCAGAAATCGAGGAATGCACCATGTGAGAGATACTCTGCCTGCGTTTTTACTGCCTGCACCACATCAGGATGGTTCCAGCCCAGGTTCATGACCGCAATTCCCGCGGTAAAGTCCAGGTACCTGTTTCCGTCCACATCCCACAGGTTCATGCCGCGTGCTTTCTCGAGTACCAGGGGATATTCCCTCACCATTGACTGGGAGATTACCCGGGAATCCCGTTCAAGGATGGCCCTGGCCTGCGGACCGGGGGGACTGGTTGTGATCTTGGGCTCCATGCGGAATGGTTGTGATCTTTCCAGTTATAATTATCGCTGGCATCCTCCCGTGATATGTGTATTCCAACCGAAAATTTATCAAAAAGCAGGCGGAAAAGTAACAGCATATTATTTTCGGGTTTCATTTGCGCGATTGACAACAACTCGCATATATAAAAAATAATATATATATATAAATTAGCAAATTATAAATAGTATAATAGCTTATCGGGTTGTGCCTCAGAGGGGACAGCTGAGGGTACGTGCCATGGTGCAATGAGTCCGTATATCAAAACGGCTGAACGATATGCGGGTGACGAAGACATTGTATCAGGGGGCCGAACAAATGTTCGGGAAACATCATTGCCTTGATAAAATGAATTTACCATTCAAAACGGCAGGAAGAATGGTGGGTGACGAAGACATTGCATCAGGGGGCCGTAACAGGGTGTTTGAGGAACATGATGCTGCGATACAATGAATCCGCGACACCAAAACGGCGAAAGGATTGCGGATGAAAAAGACATTCTATTGCGGGGCCGACCATGTGTTCTGGTGAAATCCTCTCATGGGGCAATATTGTTCCCGGTATTTTCATTCTATGTACAGATTAGTATGGTATTTCACCCCTCTCAAAAAAGATTGACCATTTGGTGGAATGTATGGAGAGGATCTTTACCCCGCCGAATATTGTTTTGAGCAGATGCATTGAGTTTGATCCATGCCGGTATAATGGCGATATCATTCGAAGTCCAATCGTTCACAAGTTAAAAGCGTATGTTCATTTCATCCCTGTCTGCCCCGAAATTGAGATAGGGCTGGGCATCCCAAGGGAAACTCTTCGAATCGTGAGGATCGAAGGAGAAGATCACCTTATGCAGCCCGGGACGGGAAAGGATGTCAGCAAAGAGATGACCAGTTTTGTGAATAAGTTCCTTGACTCTCTTTACGACATAGAGGGGTTTATTCTTAAAACCAAATCTCCCACATCCGGTTTAAAAGGTGTCAAGGTGTATCCTGCCATAGGCAAATCCGCTCCTATAGATCTTTCTGCAGGTTTTTTTGCGAGGGAGATCATCAGGCGATATCCTTTTTTTCCTGTTGAGGATGAAGGAAGACTACGAAATGTGCGAATCCTCGATCATTTCCTCACATCCGTTTTTTGCCTTGCCGAATTTCGGGAAGTGAAAAATTCCGGGGAAATAAAGCGTCTTGTAAAGTTTCATACGAGGAATAAGTACCTGCTCATGGCACACAACCAGACCCTTCTTCCCAAAATGGGAAAAGTTACGGCCAATCCTGAAAACCTGACCTTTGTCGAGATTACCGATTCATACCAGGACATGCTGTATAAGGCACTTTCGCGTGCACCGGGTTTTTCATCAAATATCAATATACTCCTCCATGCCCTTGGACGTATTTCCAGTGATCTTTCACCCGCTGAGAAGGGATTCTTTCTTGATTATCTCCAGAAATACAGGGAGGGGCATATATCGATCTGTGCTCCGAAAAATATGATCAGGATGTGGATAATCAGGTTCGAAGACAGCTATCTGGCTGAACAGACTTATTTTGCTCCTTATCCTGAGAATCTCATTGAACCGGATCCGTATGAAACAGACCGGGGAAAGGATTTCTGGGATAAATCATGAGCATGTCTGCCTGAAAGTCAAAAAACCACAAAGAAATGATAGGGTAGCATCACAGGAGGCTTCCGCCCTGCCCGGAAAGGCAGGACATCCACCATGGATTGAACGTTCATTATCGGTGATTTAGTTGGACACTAATACACCTGCACTAAGATGGATGCGAAGTACTATTAAACCTTTTGCATTAGTAGAAGGGCACATAATGGTGCAAATTTGACTTAAAGGGCTCATAAGACCTCGATTTCGCATTTAATGTATTCATAATGATATTTTAAAAAACGAGCAGATAACTCCTGTGACGGCAGGATATTGTTATATTTCAGGTCTGTCAATTGAGGGTAATTTCAGTTCCCACGGAGAAATTTTTACTGTATTTTCTCAAGTACTTCCTAAAACTTTCCAATAACTCTGATCAATTCAAAGAATTTTCCTATGAAGTTGTAGGGCATCCAGGACCATCCATCAC
>Ga0307378_10013469_pt1 | contig 10342 bp, 8 predicted proteins | sample UN1MG_FD_202238 | JGI IMG/M metagenome (GOLD analysis project Ga0307378, IMG submission 202238) | Soil microbial communities from Risofladan, Vaasa, Finland - UN-1 | ecosystem: Environmental > Terrestrial > Soil > Coastal area > Acid sulfate soil | place: Finland: Risofladan, Vaasa | collected...
TGCGGGGCCGCCAGCAGTCCCCGCATCATCTCGGCCCGCGTTCGGAGCGCGTCCTGAATCTGGGCGAGCGTGTCCCGCTCGATCGTACGGGAAACCATCACCCCGACGATCGCCACGGTCAGGAGGATCAGGACGACGTACCCTGCATACAGCTTCCAGATGAACCCCGAACGGCGCATGGTTCACTCGTACCCTTCGCTGAAGCGGTAGCCGATGCCGCGGACGGTCTCGATCAGACTGCCGCGCGCGGCCAGCTTGCGACGGATCGAACGCACGTGGACGTCGATGTTGCGATCGGTCACGACGACATCCTCGCCGACCACTCGGTTGAGAAGTTGATCCCGGGTGAAAACGCGACCCGGGTGGGCGGCCAGGGTGCGCAGCAGACGGAATTCGGTGGCGGTCAGATCGACGGGCGTCCCGGCGACCGTCACGCGGTGCCGTAACAGGTCGACGACCACGTCGCCGCGGACCAGGCGCTCCTCGGTTGCGCTCCCGATCGATGTCGACGCCCGGCGCAGGACGGACCGGATGCGCGCCACCAGTTCTTTGACGCCGAACGGTTTGGTGATGTAGTCGTCGGCACCGAGGCCCAATCCGAGGACGATATCACTCTCTTCGCTCTTGGCGGTCAACATGATGATGGGGATGTCGCGCGTTTCGTCGTCGGCTTTCAGCGTGCGGCACAAGTCGAGACCGTCACGACTGGGGAGCATCAAGTCGAGCAGAACCAGGTCCGGTTTCTCCCTGCGTATCAGCTTCAGTCCCTCGTCGCCGTCTCTGGCCGTCAGCACGCTGAAACCCTCGCGTGTCAGGTTGTACTCGATAACCTTGCGAATGTCGGTTTCATCCTCGACGGCGATGATTTTGCGGCGCGACACGGGATTTCCTCCGTCCACGAGATCCGAAGGTGAAGGAAACACATTTTCGGGAAGTCGTAAAGGTCCAGGATTACGCGCTCGCCGCCGCGTCGGAACGGGCCGCAGGAGGGGGTTGAGGTGCACCCCCGCGGGGTTCCTCGTCATTCCTTAATAAAGAGGACCGCCCAGGCGCGCGCGATCTTCGGGCGGCCACCGAGTGTGAATCCCGCCTGACGTGCGGTGTTCTCCACGAGACTACACACTTCGGCTGATGCGTGATGCTTAGGTTCCGCGAGGAGAAATCTCCCCTTCGGCCTCAGTCCATTGAATATCTCGGTCATCAATCGGTGAGGATCAGCCGCATGGTGCGCAACATAGAACGCGAGCGCGAAATCGATCTGACTGGCCAGTTCATCAATGCCCAGGCTGTCATCGCTGCAAACACGAGTGTCGATACGTTCGGACAGCCCCGCCTTGGCCGCCCGATCGTTCAGTTCCCGGATCTCTTCAGCTTCGAGATCGACAGACACGACCCGACCCTTCGCCCCAACCATTCGAGCCATAGGGAGACTGAAATACCCCGTCCCGCAGCCGACATCGAGAACCGTCATGCCGGGCGATAGGTAGCCCCCGAGGATCCTCTGGGGACTCTGATAGATGCGCCTCAAGAATATGTAAGTGATGTGATCGAGCCACCGGGTCCAGATCATGCCGGCCATATCGCCTCCTCAGCGCCTGATCTGCGCGTTACGAGTTGCCGAGAGCGTAGGCTCGAACGGCTATTATATAGTGTAAAGCCGCGATCGGTTCGCAGCGCAGAGTCTGATGGACAGTCCGCAGGCTTTCGTAGCGGCAGTCGGTCCGCGCGACCGGCCCGCCTACCTCTTCTTCTGCCGCATCGCCGCCAGGATTCTCTCCGGCGTAATCGGGAGGTCGGTGACCCAGACGCCGGTGGCGTTGGCGATCGCGTGGGCGACCGCCCCGAGGACCGGGAGGGTGCTGCCCTCGCCGATCTCCTTGGCGCCGAATGGGCCGCGCGGCTCGTACGAATCGACCAGACCGCTGAAGATCTCAGGTGCGTCGCGGATCGTCATGATCTGGTAACTGTGGAAGTCGGGGTTGAGGATGCGGCCCTTGTTGTCGAACTGCGTCTCTTCGAGGATTGTCTCGCTCGCTCCCATGATCACCGCGCCCTCGACCTGCCCGTGCACACCGCGCGGATTGATCGGGGTGCCGCAGTCGTGGTAGTCGGTGAAACGGTCGAGCGTCACTTGGCCGGTTTCCATGTCGACCGTGACCTCGCAAACCGCGCTGCCGAATGAAAACGCGGGACTGGTTCCGACCGTGGCGCCTTTGTAGTCGCCGCCGAGTCCGTCGGGCGGTTTGTACCACCCGGTGCCGACCAGCGGCCCAGTGTCGTTGAAGTACTGGCGCGCGACCTCTTCCCACGGCACGCTACGCGACGGGTCGCTGGTGACATACATCTTCGCGTCACGGACGGAGACTTCGGACGCCTCGCATTCGAGGAGCTTGGCCGCGTACGGCATCATTTTAGCGACGACGTCGCGTCCGGCGCGGGCGACCGCGTGCCCGCCCATCAGCGTCACGCGCGATGAGTAGGCGCCGAGATCGAGCCCCGAGATGTCGGAGTCTTCGCTGCGGATACGCACCCGCGACGGCGGAATCCCCAGCGCCTCGGCGCACATCTGCGTTAGGACCGTATCGGAACCCTGGCCGATCTCGGCGGCGCCGATCAGCAGCACTGCCGCGGTGCCGTCCTCGCTGATGTGGACGATCGCATTCGCGTGCGGGAAGATCGATCGCTTCTCAAACGGGGCGCGTCCCTTTTCGTGGGAGAGCTGCACCTGGCCGCGGTAGATCGAATACCCCGCGCCGGAGACAAACCCGCCGCAGCCGATGCCGATCCCCTTGCCGCGCGGCAGGCGGCCGTATTTCTCGTTCCAGTTCGTCTTTTCGGCGACTTTGTCGAGGGTGGCGCGGAATTCGCAACTGCCGATGTCGAGATCGTTGACCGTGATCGTGTTCGGGTCCATCGCGTTGCGGCGGCGGATTTCGACCGGGTCGATCCCGAGTTCGTCGGCCATCATCGTCAGCAGGCATTCGAACGCAAACCGTGGCTGCGGTACACCGTGCCCGCGCATCGCCCCGCAGGCCGGCTTGTTGGTCATCACCCGGTACCCTTCGTACCTGTAGTTCGGGATGTGGTACAAGGTCGGGATCATGCTCCCGGCGTAGTAGGCGGTGGCGACTCCGAACGACGTATACGCGCCGCCGTCGAGATAGATCTCACTGTCGAAGGCGCGAATCTTGCCGTCACGGTCGACGCCGAGCCTGAAGTTCATGTGCTGCTTGTGGCGGCCGCGTCCGTGACGGAACATCTCCTCGCGCGAGAAGACCATCTTGACCGGACGGCCGGTCTTGCGGCTCAAGAGCGATGCGCAGAGGTCCAACGGCGTGGTCTCGGCCTTGCCGCCGAATCCGCCGCCGACCGTGGGACGCATGATCCGGATCTTCCCGAGTGGCATTTCGAGGACATGCGCCATCATGTACTGCACGTAATGCGGGACCTGCGTCGAGGTGTAGAGCACCAGCGTGCCGTCGGCATCCCATTTCGCGATCGACGCGCACGGTTCGAGCGGCGCCTGGTGCACGTGGTTGCCGGTGAACTTCTCTTCACGGACCAGAAATGAATCACCGAACCCGCGTTCGACGTCGCCGAAGTGATGCGAGATGTGCGTGTTGATATTCCGCTCGTAGCGGTCGTGGAGCTGCGGCGCGCCTTCCGCCAGGGCGGAGAACGGATCGAAAACCGCCGGCAGTTCCTCGTACTCGACTTCAATCAACGCGCAGGCCATCTCGGCGGTGCGCTCGTCAATCGCCGCCACGGCGGCGACCTGGTCGCCGACATAACGGACCCTGTCTTTCGCCAGGACATACTCGTCGTAGCGCGCGGGCGAGACGCCGTACAGAATGTCGGGGACATCGGCACCGGTGATCACCGCGAGGACACCTTCGAGGGCGCGCGCTTTGGATGTGTCGATCCGCTTGATGATCCCGTGGGCGATCGGTGAACCGAGGATCTTCCCGTGGATCGTCCCCGGCAGGGTGATATCGGCGGTGTACTGGGCGCGGCCGGTAACCTTATCGACCGCATCGACACGCGTCGGCGATGAGCCGACCGTGCTGAAGCGGTCGCCGAACGACGGCGTGTCTTCGTGCGCCGCGTCGCTTTCCTTCGTCATACCGGCGGCCTGCCGGACCGAACGCAGAATCCCGGTGTACCCGGTGCAGCGGCAGAGGTTGCCGGAGAGCGCGGTCTTGATTTCGTCGTCGGTGGGGCTGGGGTTTTCGCGCAATAGTGCGGTCGTTGTCAGGACCATCCCCGAAGTGCAGAACCCGCACTGGATCCCGCCGTTCTCCACAAACGCTTTCTGGACCGGGCTCAGTGCGCCGTCGACCGCGAGTCCTTCGATCGTCGTGATTGCGCGGCCTTCCATGTCGCGGGCGAGGAGGAGACAGGCGTTCATCGGCTTGTTGTCGATCAGCACCGTGCAGGCGCCGCAGTCACCGAGGTTACATCCCTTCTTGGTGCCGGTGAGGCCGAGGCGGTTGCGCAACAGGTCGAGCAGAGTCTCGCCGTCGTCGAAGGCGACCGTGTACTTGCGGCCGTTGACCGTCAGGGTGCGGGTGACGCTCATGAGGTGGTTTCCTTTGCGCGTTGAGATGCGGCGGCGAGGGCGCGCCGGGTGAGAACCGTGACGATTTCGCGGCGGAAGTCGGCGGTGCCGCGCACGTCGGTGATCGGAGCGGCGGCGGCGGCGGCCAGACGGCCCGCTTCTCCGAACGATTCATTGTCGGGGCTGCGGCCGATGAGATATGCGCGGACCGTTGCGGCCAGGAGCGGCGTCGGGGCGACCGCGCCGAGGACGACCCGGGCGTCGCCGATCGTGCCGTCGGCGTTGAGCTGCAACCCCGCTGCCACCCCGGCGACCGCGCACGAGTTGGCGCGACGGTGCGCGAAACGGGCATAGGCGGCGCCGAACCCGGACGGGGGCTGCGGCACGAGGAGTGCCGTGACAATCTCATCGGCGGCGCGGATCGACACGCGCGGGCCGAGAAAATACGATTCGAGCGGGATAAACCTCTCCCCGGTCGGCGACTGGAGTGCGACCGACGCGCGCATCGCGATCAGGATCGGGGGCATGTCGGCCGAGGGGACGGCACTGGTGATATTGCCGCCGATCGTGGCCATGTTGCGAATCTGCGGCGCGGCCAGTTCGCGGACCGCATCGAGCAGCGGCGCGAACCGCTCGCGCACCACCGGCGATGCGGCCAGTTCGGCGGCGGTGACCAGCGCCCCGATCCGCAGGCCGGACGCATCGGCTGCGACCCCCCGGAGGGCGTCGATCCGCCCGATCGCGATCAGATGCCCGACCTTATCCCGGCCGGTCTTCAGATCGACCAAGAGGTCGGTCCCGCCGGCCAGGTAGCGGGCATCCGGGGCAAAGCGCGCCATCAGCTCGGTCGCCTCGGCGACCGTGGTGGCATCATGGAATTCAACGTCAGGCAGGTACATAGCTGTCTCCCTGTCCCCGCCCAGAGGGCGGGGGCGAAACATCCCATAATCGTACGTTTGGGGGGTGGGGTCAAGCGTGGGGGCGGTGTGGACAATTGTCCGCCAGAACGGCGTCGGGCGGACATCTGATACCGACCACTCCACTCACCCGGAACCCGGCAAGTCGTCATGCCCGTGAAAACGGGCATCCAGCAGGTGGCGAGAGTCCTTGGATTCCCGCCTTCGCGGCGATCAGTCAAGTCGTTGCGCAATAGGAGCATATCGACGCGGACGCGAGTGCGATGCCGTCCCGTGTCGCAAGTTGTGTCGCGAGTTTGTCGCAAGTTTAGCGGGGGGGGGCGGGGAGACTGTAGACGAGTTGGTTGGTGGCGCCGCCGGCAACGAGGAGGGCCTTCTCGAGGAGGGTTTTGAGGTCGCGCTGGAGTGTACGCCGCGCCACATCGGGGAAGTGCAATTCCAGATCCTGGATCGTGAATGTCGGGTGTTCCAGCGCGAACGCGATGATGTCGCGTTGCCGTTCCGACAGGCCGTGCTTCTGTGCGAGAATGTCGGTGCGAATCACTTTCTCCCCACGCGTCTGGACCTCCGCCATTTGGGTCGCCAGGCCCTCGGTGAAGTACTCCAGCCATTGCGTCAGGTCCATGCCGCATTCGCGGACGCTCTGAATGGCACGGTAGTAGGCCGGCCGGTCGCGGTCGTAATACTCGCTGATGGTGAACAGCCGTTTGAAGTCATAGCCGCTGCGGCAGAGGCACAGGGTCGACAGGAGTCGCGCGCTGCGTCCGTTTCCGTCGAGAAAGGGATGGATGTGGACCAATTGAAACTGGGCGACACCGGCGACGAGGACCGGAGTCGACAGGGGCTCACTGCCGAGCCACGTGACCAGTTCGGCCATCAGGATCGGCACTTCATTGGCGGGGGGCGGTGTATAGATGACCGCACCGGTCAGCGAATTGACGACATAGTTCTGAACGGTGCGGTACGCGCCCGGTGTGGCCGCGTCGCCCCGCACCCCCTGCACGAGGAGCTTGTGAATCTCGCGAATCAGACCCTCGGTGACCGGCTCGCCGCTGCCCAGGTACCCGGCCACGAGGTCGAACGCCTCGCGGTAGTTCAGCAGCTCGCGCGCGTCATCCGGGTCGGCTTCCGGGACCGGCTGCCCGGACAGAAGGCGCTCCGATTGATCGAGGGTGAGTTGACTGCCCTCGATGTGGGTCGTGTGGTGGGCTTCACGAACCAGCGCGCGCGCCTGCATCTGCGCAACCCAGTCCTCCGACAGCTTCGCCGCCTCAAGAAAGCCGCGCGCCCGCTCGATCGTCGTGAGCGCCCGCGTAACCGCGTCGGTTATTGTGAACCGGGGGTCGAGAGCCATACCTCAAAATCGCGGGTTTGGGGGGTGGGGTCAAGGGTGGGGGCGCTGATGCTCGCCTCCCCGATCAACCGGGGGACCCGCACATCGTCATGCCCGTGAAAACGGGCATCCAGGAAGGGGAGAGAGTCTCTGCCGAAGGTCCCGCCTGCGCGGGAATGACGAAGATGTTGGTGGCCGGATCAGAACCTGGAACCCCGCAGCGATTCGTCAAGTCGTTGTGAGGCATGGGAATATTGACGCGACGCGGTGTCGCAAGTTGTGTCGCGAGTTTAGCGCAAGTTCAGCGGGGGGATTCGGGGAGGCGGCTTCATTTGGGGGACAGGGGGGTGAAAGGGTGCCTGAGGTCTCAGGTGCGGAGATGGAGGCGGTTGTTCAAGATTCTCTTTCACTGGCAGGGTTGAATCGTTATGTTCAAGTCTGGATCAGCGAGGAATGAGAAGGCTCCGTGAGGAGTCGGAGAGCACATAACGGCCTGTGATTGCGTTCGATCGGTGCATGGAACGTGTGACCGCCTGCGGCTTGCACGAGGATCGGTGCGCTCGCACTGTAAGACTCTGGCGGATGCAGCACCCGCCGCGCCGCGTGCCGCAGGTTATGCGCAACGTCAAGTGGCCGAGGTCAGTGGTCGCACCGTGATACAGAGGAGGATCCGTTGAGTAGCAAGTTGAGAATCCGGATCGGGGAAGTTGAGATCGACTACGAGGGTCCAGAGGAGTTTCTTAAGGAGGACCTACCTCAGCTTCTGAAGACAGCGATGGAGCTCCACGAAGCGTCTGGTTCCCCGGTGTCTCGCAACGACGACAAGAAAGGCGGCGCGACCGGCGCTGGTGCAACGGGCGGCGGAACACTCTCGTTGACGACGAGTAGCATTGCCGCGAAGTTGGGTTCGAAATCCGGCGCGGAGTTGCTTACCGCAGCTGCAGCTCATCTCGCTCTCGTGAAGAGAACGGAACCGTTCACTCGTCAGCAACTACTCAAGGAGATGAAGAGCGCAACTTCCTATTACAGCAAGAACTACTCGGCCAATCTCTCAGGGTACATAAAGACGGCGCTTCAGAGGGGCGGACCCTTGTCGGAAACCACCAAGAACTCGTACGCCCTGACAGCAGGCGCACGTGCTGACTTGGAGAAGAAGCTTGCTGACGACTGAACAGCTCAAGCAGGTCGTGCATCAATCGGGAGTCACGAAGACTGACTCGGCGTTACTGTGCGTTGCGGCGGCCGGCGGAAGTGCAGTGTCCACGGCTACGGTGCGGAAACTCGCAGTTGAAACCGGGGTAAGAGGCGCGAAGGGGATCAACTTCTCGGCCCATCTGTATGCCGCGGATGACAAGGTCTTCAAGACACCGAGCGGCTGGGAATTGACGTCAGTTGGACGTGGGCACGTGGCCGCACTGGCTGGCAAGAGCTTGTCTGCATCTCCTGCTGCCACGGAGGCCAAGGCACTCCGGGCACTTTTGCCTAAACTGAAGAACGATGATGCCCGAGCGTTCCTTACAGAGGCAATTGTGTGCGCGGAACAGTCGCTGTTCCGAGCTGCGGTCGTTCTCTCGTGGGTGGGCGCCATCGCACTACTTTACGATGTGGCAGTGGCAAAGCACTTGGCCGGTGTGAATGCCGAGGCGACCCGCCGCGATGCTAAGTGGAAAGCCGCGAAGACTACCGATGATCTCGGACGGTTGAAGGAGAGCGTCTTCCTTGAGATCGCACAGATGGTTGGACTCTTCGGGAAGAACGTGAAGCAGGAACTAGAGGGCTGCCTGAAGCTCCGCAACGGGTGCGGTCACCCCAACTCGCTCAAGATTGGCGCAAACAAGGTAGCGGCCCACCTAGAGACCTTGGCGTTGAATGTCTACGCAGTCCATACGTAGGCGGGTGGCCCACACCTCTGGGGCCTGTTGAAAAACCCCTTGCCGGCGATCTGCGTCTCATCTATTTGCGGCATGCAGACACGACGCGCGAAGCTGGGATACGGGATGATGTTGCTGCCGGCGATGGAGAGCTTCATTCCGGAGGATCATCCGTTACGTCAGCTGGACGGGGTGTTGGACCTGTCGTTCATCCACGCGGCGGTGCGGGGCCGGTATTGCCAGGACAACGGGCGTCCCTCGGTCGACCCGGAAGTGGTGATCCGTTTGTTTCTGATCCAGGCGATCGATGGGATTCGGTCGGTGCGGGAGCTGATGCGCCAGGTGCAGGTGAACTTGGCCTACCGTTGGTTCATCGGGTACGAGTTGACGGAAGAGCTGCCGGATCATTCGACGTTGTCGCGGGCGCTGGACCGGTTCGGGGACGCGGTGTTTGATCAGTTATTCCGCCGCAGCATTGCCCAGTGCCGTGCGAGCGGTCTCATCGAGGGCAAGGTGTTGCATCTGGACGCGACCGTGATCCGCGCGGACATCCAGAAGGATCAAACGGGTCGTCCGGGATGTTCGGATCCGGATGCACGGTTTGGCTGGGTACCGGGTGTACCGGGCTACAAGCAGCAGACGGTGGCGGATGGGAAAGCGCGGGTAGTGGTGGATGTTTCGGTGATGTCGGCGGATCACCACGAACATGAGGGGGCGATTGACGCGGTAGACCGGGCCACGACGAACGTGGGCCAGGCACCGGAGGCGGTGTGCGCCGACGCGGCCTATGCCAGTGGTCGCAACAGAGCGGCGCTGGATGAGCGTGGTGTACGTCTGGTGAGTCCGCCGCCGAAGGTGAGCGCACGCGCTGGTCGTGATCACTTCACCACGGAGGACTTCGCGTATGATGAGACGCGGGATGAGTTCACCTGTCCGGCAGGTGCGACATTGCGGTGTGTTGGTCCGGCAAAGGATCGACCGCGTCAGCGTCGGTATCGGGCGTTACGCACGGTGTGTCGCGCATGTCCCTTAAAACCGCAGTGCACCATAGCCACCCAGCGCACCTTGAAGGTGAGTGCTCACCATGGCGCACTCATTCGGCTGCGCGCAGATAGTCAAACCGAGAGTTTCCGACGATTGTACCGGACACGTGCGCCGGTGATCGAGGGCGTCTTCGCCGAAGCCAAGCAGTGGCACGGGTTGCGGCGCGCCTGGCGGCGCGGTCTCTCCAACATGCTGATCCAGAGTCTGTTGGTGGCGGCGGTCTTGAACTTTAAGCGGTTGATGGCCGCATCGGGGCCCTTTTGGCCTCTGTGTCAAGCCGTGTACGTGCTCGTGACCGCTGCGCAGAAGATGATCCGAGCCATTCAAGATATCACTCGTCACTTGACGGCTCGCAACCTGCACCCGGCACCAACACACTGACCCGCACGCAAACCGGGCCTTTTTCAACAGGCCCCTCTGCTATGGGAAACGCTGCCTGGAGAATGAAGACCCGTAATAACGATCACCTGCCGCACGGAAGTTGTCGCGCGAGGAGGCTTGCACGATGACTGGTACTCTCGCACAGCAGATCTGTACGGCACGCCGCTATAGTTGAAGTCCCGAAAGCATGGAGGTTTAGCTGAAGATGATCACAGCCGATCCGGAAAACCAAGTTCAA
>Ga0307378_10013474_pt1 | contig 10339 bp, 17 predicted proteins | sample UN1MG_FD_202238 | JGI IMG/M metagenome (GOLD analysis project Ga0307378, IMG submission 202238) | Soil microbial communities from Risofladan, Vaasa, Finland - UN-1 | ecosystem: Environmental > Terrestrial > Soil > Coastal area > Acid sulfate soil | place: Finland: Risofladan, Vaasa | collected...
TGGTCACAAAGAGATAGATTTAGCAATACAATACTTACCTGATGACTACTTTAATGGAGTATGTGCGGTAGGCATAGAGTGGAGAAGTATAAAGGATGATGAGACTGGGAAGCAATTCAAAGACCGGATAGAGAAAGCTGTACAAGATATATTTGGAACAGATATACAATGTAGTACACATGAAGAAGCTTGGAGAGATGGATAATGGCCGACGTTATACCTGATCATTTAATAGATTCATTAGCTAATGGAAACATAGATCTAAAGAATGATAGTATACATGTATTTTTAGTTAATAAAGAATTTATAGAAAAGTCTAACTTGCAAGATATAAGTTCTTGTGTACATGATGCAGCAGATTTTTCTGTAACAAGACCTATTAAATTTGATTATATATTACAGCATGATAAAGATAGTGATTTCGCATCTATAATTGCTAATAGTAATCCTTCTTGGTCAGCAGTTAATAAACCTATAATTGCAGCTGGTGCAGTATTCTATGATATTCAAGCACCTATAGATAATGATATCATATATATAATGGATTTTAATGGAGAACAAACTGCTGAGGATGGCGGTAAATTTACACTTATTATAAACTCTGCTGGATTATTTTCTATTGAAGATTATTCTAATAAGCAACAAATAAAGATTCTTAAGAAAAGAAGCCCTCCTAAAAGGACAGTCGGTAAAATTATGCCAATTGGATCAAGGATGCGAGGATAATTATGTTGAAATATGATGAAGGAGACCGGATACAATTAATAAGTATTGATGAAAGGGATAAAGAACAAGGTCTCAGAATAGGAAATACAGGAGTATGCTTAACCGATGGAACTACTCCTATTGTTAAATGGGATAATAAAATAAGGAATTGGTGTGTTGTAGCAACGCAAATAAAGTTAATTAAAAAAAACAGCAGCCAACACTAATTAAATATTCTACAATAATTAAAGGTGTATTACCTATAGGTTCAAGGATGAGAATGTAATGAAAATTGTATGTATAAGCGATACTCATAGTTTACATGACTTAGTTACAATTCCTGAAGGAGATATGCTAATACATGCTGGAGACATGACTAACAGAGGATCTATAAAAGATTTAGTTAAGTTCAATAATTGGATTAAGGTATTACCTCATAAATATAAAATAATCATAGCAGGTAATCATGATTTCTGTTGGGAAAAAGATCATGCTTTGTCTCGAGCAGTATTAAATGAATCCATAGTGTACTTAATAGATAATATGATAACTATAGAAGATATTAATATATATGGGTCTCCATGGCAACCAAGATTCTTTGATTGGGCATTCAATGTAGACCGAGGAACATGTTTAAAAGCTAAGTGGGACAAGATACCTATGCATACAGATATACTTATTACACATGGTCCTCCTAAAAATATATTAGATAAATGTGAACGGGATAATAGAGTAGGATGTGAAGACTTATTAAATAGAATAAATGAGGTAAAGCCTAAGTATCATATATTTGGACATATACATGAGGGGTATGGAACTAAAGAAAAAAATAATATAACTTTTGTTAATGCTTCTATATGTAATAAAAAATACAATCCTTGTAATAAACCTATTATAATAGAGATATAATGTATTAACTACTAAAATACCTTACTAAAAGCAAGTTTTTCAGGTTTAAAATTGTGTAAAAAACTATATAGTTCTTCAATTTTAGATTCCCAAGTAGGGTCTGCCCACAATAGCACTCTTTTAATTCTAGCAAAAGGTCGACCTAATATAAGAAGATCTAATATTTCACATCCATGTTTACTTAATCCAGCGGTATAAACATCTTGCATTATTTCTTGTCTAAACTTATAATGTTTAAAAGTTTTGTTAATAAGTTTTCGAATTTTCTCTTCTTCTAACATTTTATACCTTTTGAATAATATGGACATTCTTCTACTTGTAACTGAATGCCCAATCTATACACTGCTAATATAGTAGAGAGTATACTACATACGTCTCCAGTTTTACATTTTTTGCAGCGTTTAGGACCTATGGGTTCAATATTATTATCTTCACCTAAAACTATGTGAAAATTGTCTTCATTTAAAGTGTTATTATCCATTATGCCTCAGTTGTTATATTGTACTTTTCAATGTCTTTAGTAGTTAACCATTTATTCTTCTTAAGTAGAGTCCGTGCTTGTCTAGAGGTGATATCTAATCTCCTCATGACATATGTGGTATATATCTGGTGAAGATTTCTATCTTCTTCAAACTCTTTTAATTTAGCAGTGAAGGGACTGGCCTCATCATTTAGTATTAAGTGTTCATGTACAAATACTCTGGTGCTAGGGAATAACTTTCGATAATCACCTAATAAGAATATAAAAAACCCTGCACTGTATACCTTCCCGATACCAAATGTATTAATTTTAAATCTTATCTGCTCTTTAAGATATTCTATAGCATCTAGGATAGCAAAACAACAATGTAGGTCTCCTCCAATAGTTTCTATGAATATATTAAGAGTCTTTAAATCATTTATATCTGGATCATCCAATAAAGACTTGAGTATTTCTTTGGTCATGTTATCTTCTATATCGCCTATAATAAATAAGTTCTTTTTTGTATCTTTATTCATTAAGTACTCCTCTTGGAATTTTTTTGTATAGACTTATATATATAACACATTGCTTGTTTGTCACATATAGTTGGGTCTATACATCTAGGCCAGTTAGGAGAGTCCATTAATTTGGAACATACTATAGGAGTTATTCGATTATTAAGTACTTTACAGTATATCTTACCCTGTAGTCTTATATTAATGCGGCCTTTAGGAGTATTAACGTATTTTTCATTGTAGTGGATCTCAAGAGATTTATTATATATACTGTTTGTAACTTTAGGATTATTGTGCACTGTAATCTCCAATGATAAAGGAATAATCACAAGTTATGTATTAATAGTATAGTTAAACACTGAGTATATCACGTACTTTTTTAGCTGGGATATGCCAATTAAAGTTATTATGATAATACGTAGATAGAGTATTGTTAGGAGTTTCATAGTCTTCCTTACTTTCATACACATCCTCTATAAGGTCATATAAGTCTGACTTATTAAGTGTCGCCCAACTACCTCTATCACCTTTAAACCACTTGCCATCATCAGCTATTTCTAATCCAGTAGGCTCTATGATAAGGTTCTTTTGTACTGTAGGTGCGTCCTTTAAGTACTCTTTATGACCTATGACGTTAGAAGCTATAGTTGGAATACCACACGCCATACATTCCATTAACCCCAAGTTCCACCCTTCGGCCTTGCTAAAAAATATACCTACATTAGCTGATCTATATAAAGATTTCATAGAACTAACAGGTATGCCGTACTTGGTTAAGTATATATCAGATACTCCGTTGGAGAACTTTAAGTACTTCTTATTCTCTTCGACTCCTTTATATCCATAATTTTCTAATTTAAGATTAGTCCATGGTAAGTCTTTACCTTGGTAGAAGGGGTCAAAGGTATGTGCTATTAAGGCTGTGTCTTTTAATTGAGAAGTTTCTATATATGCTTTAATTACAGTATCAGTATTCTTTCGTAGTTCATTCTTTCCTGCAGTTATATATGTAAATTTACCAGTATCTATGTACTTAGTACAAGGTTCTGTATTGTACAACTTAGGATCAGCCCCCTCGTGAATTACATGTACAGGAGTAGTTATGCCGTTCTCTTCTATAAGAGCCTTATGGTCTTCTGTGGTAGTGAATATTAAATCCACGGTGTGCTGCAGGTGATGAAATTCCATAGCCTGTAACTGGGTAGTTTCAAAAACTGCAAAGTTAACTAAAGGTGAACCGAGAGCTTGGTTGGAATAATTACTATGAAATATGTGTAGGCTAGGGCAATTTTTATCAAATACTGAAGATGATATAGCTTCAAGGAACTTATTATAGTACTGATCTATATTTATTTGTCCTATTAAAGTTATATTAGTATCAGTTCCATTTTCTATAAATGCTTTTAACATGTTCAATCCATGAACACTGTACCCAAGAGTGGATGATCCACTTATGTAGAGATTTAACATTTTATTTCTCCTTGTATATAACACGTTTACATTGATTACATATAACTTTCTTATCTATTATTCTTACATCATACATATCTATTATTCCTATTACTCCACATAATACATTGTTATTATCAGAGTCTATAATGATCCAAGCTGGAGTCTTGCACTTACATTTATGTGTTAACTTCATTTACTATCCTTTCAAATTCTTCAATATCATGTAAATAATCTTTAGGATCATATTCTGTTGAACAAAGCGACATCAGTATATCGTTTCCTGTAAGATATACTTGTGAATCAAATATCATTGGAGCAACGTATATACTATCTCCAGCATTTAATAAATGTTTACTGTGCTCGATACCATCATAAAGATATACCATTATCTTACCTTGGATACATATAAGGATCTGTTCTGTTATGCGGTGGGCATGCTCTCCCCGAATTGTTTTATCATTCACGTTAGTTACATAGAACACCCGCTTAACCTCAAAAGGTAAGTCTTTAAACTCTATAGGATATAGATTACCTTCTGCTTCTTTAATATGCTTTAATGGTATGGCACACATCTGATACCTCACTTAGTGTTAATTTCCAATGAAATGGTATACTAACTATTTTATTAGCCGCTTCTTCTGTTAGAGGTAATGATTTTCTATTAATAGCATACTTATTATATACCTCATTTAGATGCAGTGGCTCATAATGTATCCCACATTGAATATCTTTAGACTTCATATAAGATAAAAAATCTTTATTATTTCTTACTCTAATAGTATACAAGTGACTGCTTGTATTAGAATAACCTAGCTGCATGTTATAGTAATTCCTTATATGATCAATTTCTTTGATCTTATTGTCGTATAACAGTAGATTATTCATTGCAATATATGCTTGAATAGATGATAAATACATCTTATATCCTGGAAATAGTATTTTTCTATCCCAACTATTAGTACCTGGAGTAGTACCATTGTGTACTGCAGCTCTAAACCAATCAATTTTACTTTTATCATTAGATACAATCATACCTCCATCACAGCTACTTATAGGTTTCGTAGGATAGAAACTAAATACCATCAAATCTTCGTCATTTGCTGTATTTTTAAATTGATTCTTTTGAACATATTGAGCTGAGTCTATTACTTTATAATCATCAAATGTATGCAGAATGTATGGATTACCTATCCATGTAACATCATCATAGAACTCAACTAAGTTCTTATGATTAGTAACAATAGCATTCACTACTACAGGCGGTATCATAGACGGAACTTTAACAACTAAACATTTATCTTGAAATATAAGATATATAGCATTAGTAGCACTACTAATTCCACAGGCATACTTAGCTCCTACATAATTAGCAAACATAGTTTCAAATTCAGTTACTACCTTATCATGAAGTATATGAGTAAACTGGGAAGTGTCTATATTGTATGTCTCAAAGTTAAATAGATTAATCATGTAATTCCTTGGATAATTTAGACACGTCCATAGACGTATTATAAGGTACCATTTCGGGCACTTCGTCTCTAGTGACCCTACCTATGCCTGGAGACTCTTTAACGGCGAAATCGTACACTGTGGAGCTCTCACCGCCAACGTTATAAGTTCCTGTACATTGCTGGTCTATTAACTGCCAGATAATAGGTGCTATCTCATCTACGTACATGTAAGATTTATACAGGTCTGTGAAGGCTTTGTCATGCCTGAATGGACGTTGAGTAAAGCAACATCTAAGTATTAAATGTTGAGGTACCATGTTAATGGCACATTCACCACCTAGTTTAGACCATCCATAGTTATCTACTGGCGATACACCATCAGTTTCTTTATATGAATTATTAGAGTCTTTATCACCTTTATACACGTAGTCAGTGGATATATACACAGGTTTAATACCATATCGTATACACGCTGTAGCTATATTAGCGGTACCTATTATATTATTCTGGATACTATCTTCAGGATATGTGTAATGATTTTTCATAGGATGAGTCATAGCAGCACAGTGTATAATCATATCTGGTTTTTCTTCGTTACATATAGTGAATATATTATTATATAATGTTATATCCATATCTGTATGAGAAGGAGCAATGATATCATGTCCTGGATTACATTTAATTAATTCTGTAGCTAAAAGTCCTTCACCACCAGATATTAATACTTTCATTAGATAGCTCCTAATAACTGTAAAGTTTCTTTTATTCCTTGTTCTATACTTGTTTTATTATAGTATCCATACTTTCGAATCTTGTCGTCGGACACCTGATATTGAAATTGATTCAATAAAGGAGTATCTATATAATTAATTTTAGTATTGGGTAAGTGATCTTTAATTAAATCTATGATGTAGCTTAGCTCATAGTTGCCTGTACAGACGTTATATACTTCATTAAAGGGCAGATCTTCGCTCAGACATAGTTGGATACCACTAAGCATATCTTGCAATCCTAGGTATGGTCTATAGTACTTTATAGCGTCTTTCCAAACAGTTAAAGGTTGTTGATGTGCAGCTTGAAAACAAAACTTATTTATTACCGTGTGTGGTCTAAATGATATTACCTTTCCAAAGATTGTTCCTAAGCGAAGTATAATATATGGAACAGATATATTATCTTGTTGTAGAAATTCTTCAATAGCTAATTTAGATTCTGCGTAGGGACTCTGTGGGTTAATTACATCACTATCTTCATATACAATATTAGCTGCTTTTCCATATACACTGGTAGATGAAGGGAAAACTAATAGTTTAACCCGGGATTGATTAATTTTCTCAAAGAATAATTTAGTTAAGTCTACGTTAACTCTTTGTACTTCATCTTTATAGTTAAAACTATTTGCAGCGTCAATAATTCCAGCTAAATGAATTACTGTGTCAAAGTTATTAAGAAAGTCTACTGTTAAATCTTCAAATCCAGACTCTATGAATTGAACATGTTTAGGAAGATAGAATAGAGAGCAATATCTTTGAGTTAATAGATTATCTACTATTGTTATATTATAATTAGATAAATTATCGAATAAAAATTTACCTAGTACGCCTAAACCACCAGTAATTAATATATTATTCATAGTTATTCTCTTTCTATCTTAATTATTTTATTATTTCTTATAGTTATAATTGATGTTTTATTAAAATGTAATATACATTCTTTCAATATAATCCATTTTAATTTAATCCAGAATATTAATTTTGACATTATTTATTCTCAACTTTCCAAGATTCACCGAAGTACCCTGGCTTAACTTTAAACTCATCGGATTGTTTATACTTATCATCCATATAGTACATAATAATCGAATTAGGTTCTAAGGCTTTATACCCATGGTATATAAATGGTTGGATATGTATATATTTAGTAGGATTTTTATCAGATATATATACAAATTTTTTGAATGGATCTGGTAATTTATCTGTGCCTAAGAATACCTGAAAACTACCTTTAACACAAAAAAAATACTCAGTTCTATATTTATGCATATGTAATCCGCTTACATGATCTGTAGAATTAACTATAGATATATTAATCTGTTTATCTTTAAGGTCAAATATATCTATAATACGAATCGCTCTATTATCTTGATGAAATTTCACAATTAACCTTTTATAATTCTTGGAAAAGGTACTTCTGTTAACCAAGTTTTATTTTGATAATTAACTTCTTTATCCATTATATATTTTGTATAGTTCCATGCTCCAATATGGATAATATCAATACTATCATCTAAACCTTCTTCTGGAGATACAACAGGTATGTGCATCCCTGGAGAATATAGGCCTTGTTTAGCTGGGGTAGTGTCGGTTATATAGTCTATAATGTTTGAATCTATACCACAGTAATTAAATGTAGTTGTTGCTTTAGATGTAGCACCATAAGATATGATTTTTTTACCAAGGTCTTTATATTCATATAGTATATTAGTAAAAATATCTCTATGCTGTTGGATTCTTTCATTAAACAAGTGATAAGTGTCAACTTTATCTACACCTAAATATTTTTCTATCATAAGAGCATTCTTTAAAGAAGAATCGCCGCCCATAGTTTTAGAAGCGTATATACGGTTAGAGCCCCCGTGAATATTTAAAAGGTACTCCACTTTATTAATGTATAGTCCTACTTTACCTAACAGTTTTTGTAGTGCGTGAACAGAGAACATTGTAAAATGTTCATCATAAAGTTCATTATACGAAGATAGTTTTAGCATATCAATTAATGAAGGATCTTCCATTATCAGTGTACCATCATTTGATAAGACATTTCTAACAGCAAAGAATGCTTCTTCGACATCTTTTATGTGGCACATACAATTAGCTGAGTAAACTACGTCAAAGAATCCATGGTTAGACATTACTTCGTATGCCGTATCAGAGTTCCAAAATTTATCATATGTAGGGATACCTTTATCTCTTGTAATTTTAGCGAAGTTACTACAAGGCTCAATAGCTACCGGGTTCTTTTTCTTATCTATATTACATATAAATGGACCACTATTACTACCTATCTCTAGTATATTACCAAAGAAGTTCTTATTAATATTATCAGCCATGTCTTTAAAGTGAGTAACCATAGTGGCTGACCCAGATGAGTCATAAGGATAGCTATCATTAAACATATCACTCATGTCTGGCTGGTGAACCATAGAGAGTAAGTAAGTATCCGGATTAAATTCATACGCTAAGTGGTACTTATACTCATTCTTACCAAGGTCTTCCTTGGGTATAAACTTATTAGCTAACGGTTGTTTACCGAGGTCTATACATGGTATATTCATTTAAATTCCTAGTGAAGTTGTTTCTATACTTTTACCTAACTGTAATCCTTTATTATAATAATCCCAGCGTGCCTTCCAGTTATCAATTTTATCAAGTTTCTTAGGCATTGGAAACCAATCTACCCATTGGAATGTAAGATTAGAATGTCCTCTCATAATCTTTCTCATTGTATTAACTTGGGTAGCAGCAGAAGTAGCTCTGGCCATTCCTCCATCATCCTTGGATATAAATCTTTGCACTTCAGTAATAGCTCGACCTACATTATTTTTTTTTATTTCTTTATTAAACTTAAGGCTATGTTCTTTTCGACCCGTGCCTAATGCTAGGATATGGGTAGAGTGTCCGTCAGCTAACCATCCCATTGTAAGTGCTTGAGAATATGCTTCTATAAGAGGAAGATTAAAAAATCCAGTACCACCGTCAGACCATATAGCTTTATTAATAGAGTCATATATAGCTCCAAAAAATAAGGGAGCTGCAAATGTTTTACATACAATTTCAGGCATCTTAGCTTTCTTGTATTCATCTTTCCAAGATTTAATGAAGTGAGTTCGACCAGTAACTAAGTCTACTGTGCTGAACATAAACTTACTCTTTGCGTCACTAAATTTAATTTTATAGCCAATTCTTTTTCTATATAAGTCAATGTATTTAGCTCGATCATACCTTGGTATACTCCATGGCCACTTGGAGCTAAATATATCTTTAAGATTAGGCTCCAACATATTCCAAAAGTCTTTAACTGACATAAGACCTGTACAATACACCGATCCTTCTACTCCTCCAATGGAAGTTGTAGCGAATAGATCTATAAAGTCTACTAATTTTTTACCTGTGATTTCTTCTAAGTACTGTAGTTCACCTACATGTATAGGACCTTTAGCTCCCCCGCCTTCTAGTACTAATATATTATGATGTGTTATTGCTTTACCCATTCTGTCCCCTTCTTTATATAATTATTAACAAATTCTTTAGTAGTTATACCGTGCAGCCTAAGGAATTGTTTATCTCTATTAGCCGATCCTCCTAGTGGTATACGTCCTGTAGTCTTACACTGGAAATGATACACTAGACTATCAGGTACACATACAAAGTTCCTTCCTCCTACGTCCCAGATACGCTTAGCTAACCCTTCCTCAGATCCTATACCAGGGTCAAATGCTTCATCATAGCCACCGACTTCCCTCCAGAGATCTGCTGTTAATAATAACGGTGTAGCCTGATTACATACTCGAGGAGGTATGGCGTCTAAGTACTTCTTATACTCAGTTAATAATAATCCTTCATCAAATGAAGGAGGAGTGTGACCATAGTAGATAGGAGACACTGTGGTATTAGGGCCTTGTGAAGGTTCAATCATAGTGCTACATATCCAAGCCTTATAGTTAAGTGTATACTTAATCTGGAACTCTACAAGAGCACGGTCCCAATCAGGGAGCACGTACATGTCATCATCCATAAGGCAAACGTATTTACTAGTAATAAATTTAGTTAGACCATTAGTACCCT
>Ga0307378_10013477_pt1 | contig 10337 bp, 3 predicted proteins | sample UN1MG_FD_202238 | JGI IMG/M metagenome (GOLD analysis project Ga0307378, IMG submission 202238) | Soil microbial communities from Risofladan, Vaasa, Finland - UN-1 | ecosystem: Environmental > Terrestrial > Soil > Coastal area > Acid sulfate soil | place: Finland: Risofladan, Vaasa | collected...
GAATAGTTTAATGAATAAAAATCAAGTATTTCCATTACATTATAATGAAAATTTTCTAACTCTGCTTTATGAACTTGCTGTACTAATTTTGCAAAACCTGAGATATGAACATGACTTGCTGGATTTAATGGGCGGTTGATATCATAAATTAATGATTGGATCTTCATGTAATAGTTATATTGGGTAGGCAAATCAGTTGTAGTTGCAGCTAAACTCATTAATTCAGATAAACCTCCGGGGCTAGTATCATTGATTCGTGAGAAGCATGAACCAGAAGCTAAATTGAATAATGGATCAATTATACTGAATGGATTTAAGTAATCTGCACACCATCCTACGTATCCAATATCCATTTCCCAAGGAGTATTTTCACCAGTGTCTAAATAAACACCCCACCATCTTACGGTTTCTGTTGTTTGAATTCCAATCATATCGAAGTTGTCAGCCATTAATTCATTTAATCGTAGATTGGTCATACTTCCAAAATGTCTATTCACTTCAAGATTCCTTCCAAGGATATTTTGACCAGTCCAATCACCATCAGTATTGACATCAAATCCCGAAATATCGATCCCGCCACGAGCAACAATCTCAGCGGCATTATCCTTCAAAATTTGTCTTGCCTTTACAATATTGGCCTCCCATGTGAAGCCAGAGTCACTGGCTTGTACAACAGATGCATTATGTCCTGGCATAGCTCGAGGAACTGCAGTAGTCCCTTCAACAGCATATCCCCCTCGAATTTCTTCATAGATATATGTATAGTTAATTGCTAATGCTAAAGCTCGTCTTAAGTATGGAGGATTTTTCTGGTATTGAGGATTCCCCGGATCCATCATAGTTCCAGCAGTATCTCTTGGGCCACAGTAAATCTCTAAATAGAAATAACAGAGTTCTTCACCAACATCTTCTACATGAAAGTCTAGATCAGCTCTGAACGTATCGAGATAGCTAGTTGAGACACCATCAATATAATCAAATAGTCCAGCTAACCCCAGATTCATTCTTGTTGTATCATCTTTGATGATTCTCATTACTGCGGTTTCAAAAAATGGTTCTTCACCCCAGTAATTTTCGAATTTCTCAAATCTTACTTCCAGATCTAATTTAAAGTGTGTATATGTATAAGGGCCAGTACCAACTAAATCATCAGTATCTAAATTGAGATATCTATATCTAGGGGTAGACTCAGGTGATAATATATCAGTAGCTCCAAAACAGAGTAAATCTAATAACGCACCAAAAGGTTTACATAAAATTATCGTGAATTCGTAGGGGTCTATATTATCATCTGCAATAAATGAATCAAAGATAGGAGTACCGTCACTATGAAAAAATAATGAGCTTGGGAATTCTATCCATGATGTTGAATTGACAGGAAGAACACCTGTGGCGTTAATAAAATATTGTACTCTTTCAAAATTCCATTTTACATCTTCGGCAGTCACATTTGTTCCATCATGGAATTGCACACCTTGTCTTAATGTAAAAGTGATTTGAGTATCACTATCCCAAACCCATGATTCCGCAAGCACAGGCTTTATTGTATAATTAGGATGATTGGAGTAGTTGTACTCAACTAATCCCTCTACAATTTGATGTTGTACGTTACGTGAGTGAACATCACTAGCTTCAACAGGATCAAGTGATGTAGGATTCATTCCATAACCCACTATAAATGGAACGGTGGAAGAGGGATTTGGATATTGTTCAATTGATTTTATTCCATATCCATTATATTCATTCTGAGAAACTAGAAATATTGAGCAAGTTGTTATTAAGGGGAAAAGTATAAGAAAGGGAAGAAAAAAACCTTTAATCTCTTTTTTCATTTTATTTTTGCCCTTTCTGATTTTTTTATATAAACTTATCAAAAAATAATAAGCTGAATAAGTGATTATTGTGTTGTTATATAAATTTTACTCTAAACATCTTTCTGGAAATTAAATACATTATCCAACTTGAATGCTTAAAGTAGAAAGATAAGAAAAAAAATTAATTTAATTATATTTTTTGCTATTGATCTCTATAATTTTTTTTTATAAGTTGTCTGAATACTAGAATACTTGATACTAGCCCAAGAATTGCCATAACTAGGAATATATTGTATCCTGGAATAGTTCCATCTCCATTAATTTCTTCAATTATTACAACAATCGAAACACAATTTGATAACGTAAACCCATACTCGTTATATGCTACAACAACGTAATAATAGACATCAGTCGATAGTCCTATAATGGAGTATGGTGAGGTTGCATTTTGAAAAGCAAGAAGAGTAACACTCCCATCGATATCCATAATATAACTATTTGAAGTAAATACAGAATAATTATCTGCGTATTGAGAAATAGTCCATATTAAATTAAAGTCTCCATCAAGATCGGGATCTTCAGCGCTGGATGACAATGTAAATGGTTCAGGAGGTTCCGTTCTAACAGTTACAATAATACAATTGGATAAAGTGTATCCGTACTCGTTATATGCTACAACAACGTAATAATAGACATCAGTCGATAGTCCTATAATGGAGTATGGTGAGGTTGCATTTTGAAAAGCAAGAAGAGTAACACTCCCATCGATATCCATAATATAACTATTTGAAGTAAATACAGAATAATTATCTGCGTATTGAGAAATAGTCCATATTAAATTAAAGTCTCCATCAAGATCGGGATCTTCAGCATTTGAAGATAACGTAAAAGGTTCGGGAGCTACTTTTATGATAGTAACACTGATACAATTGGATAATCTATACCCGTACTCGTTATATGCTGCAACAATGTAATAATAGACATCAGTCGATAGTCCTATAATGGAGTATGGTGAGGTTGCATTTTGAAAAGCAAGAAGAGTAACACTCCCATCGATATCCGTAATATAACTATTTGAAGTAAATACAGAATAATTATCTGCTCCTACAGAAATAGTCCATATTAAATTAAAGTCTCCATCAGGATCGGGAAATTCAGCATTTGAAGATAACGTAAAAGGTTCGGGAGCTACTTTTATGATAGTAACACTGATACAATTGGATAATCTATACCCGTACTCGTTATATGCTGCAACAATGTAATAATAGGTTCCATTCGATAGCCCTGTAATGACATATGGTGATGTTGCATTTTGAGAAAGCAGAGTTTGATTACCATCGAGTTCAGTGATATCACTACTGGATGTAAATACAGAATAATTATCTGCTCCTACAGAAATAGTCCATATTAAATTAAAGTCTCCATCAGGATCCGGTTCTTCAGCACTGGACGATAAAGTAAATAGTTTGGGAGGTTCCTTTTTAATAGTAACATTGATACAATTTGATAAAGTGTACCCATACTCATTATATGCTGCAACAATATAATAATAGGTTCCATTCGATAGTCCTATAATGGAGTATGGTGAGGTTGCATTTTGAAAAGCAAGAAGAGTAAGACTTCCGTCGATATCAGTAATATAACTATTAGATGTAAACACAGAATAATTATCTGCTCCCTGAGAAATAGTCCAAGTCAAATTAAAATTTCCGTCAAGATCAGGAGTATCTGCATCAGAATTCAAATAGAAATTACCGGGTGCCCATTCTATTGAATATAAATCAAGTATTCCCATTACATTATAAGAAAAGTTTTCTAATTCTGCCTTATGAACTTGTTGTACTAAGTACACCCAACCTGAGATATGAGCATGACTTGCTGGATTTAATGGACGGTTTACGTCATAAATTAATGATTGGATCTTCATATAATAGTCTAACTGTGTTGGATAATCAGTTTCGATTGCTGCCGCATCCATCAATTCAGTTAAACCTCCAGTGCTAGTATCGTTAATTCGTGAAAAACAGGAAGGAGAATCTAAGTTGAATAATGGATCAATTATATTGAATGGATTTAAGTAATCTGGGCACCATCCAACATATCCAATATCCATTTTCCAAGGAGTGTTTTCACCAGTATCTAAATAAACACCCCACTCTCTTATTGTTTCGTGTGTTTGAATTCCAAGCATATCAAAGTTGTCATTCATTAACAGATTTAAGTTTAGGTTTGTGTTACTTCCAAAGTGTCTATTTATTTCAAGGTGTCTTCCAAGGAGGTCTTTACCTAACCAATCAAGAACATTATTAACATCCCATCCAGAACAATCGATCCCGCCACGAAGCACAATATCAGCAGCGTTATCTTTCAAAAGCTGTCTTGCTTTTACGATATTGGCGCTCCATGCGAAACTAGAATCACTAGCTTGTACAATGGATGCATTATGTCCCGGCATAGCCCGAGGAACTGCTGTAGTTCCTTCAACAGCATATCCAGATTGAATTTCATTATAAATATAAGAATAATTAAGTGCTAATGCTAAAGCTCGTCTTAAGTATGGAGGATTTTTCTGGTATTGAGGATTCCCCGGGTCCATCATAGTTCCAGCAGTATCTCTAGGGCCACAGTAAATTTCTAAATAGAAGTAACAGAGATCTTCACCAACATCTTCTACATGAAAGTCTGTATCGGCTCTGAACGTATCAATATATGTTTTTATGACTTGAGAAACATAATCAAATTGTCCCGATAAAGCAGCAGTCATTCTAGCACTATCGTCTTCTATGATCGTCCAAATCATTTCTTTAATTTGGGCTTCTCCTCGCCAGTAATTTTCAAATACTTTAAATTTTACTTCCCAATCTCTGAAAAAGTGTTGATAATCAAAAGGACCAGTACCAACTAAATCATCGGTTGCTAATTTGAGATATCTATATCTAGGTGTAGACTCTGGTGATAATATATCAGTAGCTCCAAAACAGAGTAAATCTAATAACGCACCAAAAGGTTTGCTTAATATTATCGTGAATTCATAAGGATCTATATTATCATCTGCAATAAATGAATCAAAGATAGGAGTACCATCACTATAAAAAAATAATGTGCTTGGGAATGCTGTCCATGATGTTGAATTGGCAGGAAGAACACCTGTGGCGTTAATGAAATATTGTACTCTTTCAAAATTCCATTTCACATCTTCGGCAGTCATCATTGTCCCATCATGGAATTGCACACCTTGTCTTAATGTAAAAGTGATTTGAGTATTACTATCCCAAACCCATGATTCAGCAAGCATAGGCTTTATTGTATAATTAGGATGAGTTGAGTAATCGTACTCAACTAATCCCTCTATAACTTGATGTTGTACGTTACGTGAGGGGACATCCCAAGTATCAACAGGATCAAGTGCTGCAGGATTACTCCAATAACCCACTTTAAATGGAATATATTCAGTGGAGGTATGAATTGAATAGTTTAATGAATATAAATCAAGTATTTCCATTACATTATAAGAAAAGTTTTCTAATTCTGCCTTATGAACCTGCTGTACTAAGTACACCCAACCTGAGATATGAGTATGACTTGCTGGATTTAATGGGCGGTTTATATCATATATTAATGATTGGATCTTCATATAATAGTCTAACTGGGTTGAATAATCAGTTTCGATTGCTGCCGCATCCATCAATTCAGTTAATCCTCCAGTGCTAGTATCGTTAATTCGTGAGAAGCATGAGCCAGAATCTAAGTTAAATAATGGATCAATCATATTGAATGGATTTAAGTAATCTGGGTACCATCGCGAATATGCAATATCTATTTCCCAAGGAGTGTTTTCACCAGTATCTAAATAAATAGCCCAATCTCTTATTTTTTCGTGTGTTTGAATTCCAATCATATCAAAGTTGTCAGCCATTAACAGATTTATGATTAGGTTTGTGATACTTCCAAAGTGTCTGTTTATTTCAAGAGGTCTTCCAATGAGGTCTTTACCTAACCAATCAAGATCATTATTAACATCCCATCCAGAACAATCGATCCCGCCACGAAGCACAATATCAGCAGCGTTATCTTTCAAAAGTTGTCTTGCCTTTACGAGATTGTCTTTATATGTGAAGCTATCATCACTGGCTTGTATAACTGATGCATTATGTCCCGGCATAGCTCGAGGAACTGCTGTAGTTCCTTCAACAGCATATCCAGATTGAATTTCCTCGTAGATATATGTATAGTTAATTGCTAATGCTAAAGCTCGTCTTAAATATGCGGGATTTTTCTGGTATTGAGGATTTCCCGGGTTCAGCATATTTCCAGCAGTATCTCTTGGACCACAGTAAATTTCTAAATAGAAATAACAGAGATCTTCACCGACATCTTCTACATGAAAGTCTGAGTCAGCTTTAAAAGTATCGATATATGTCTTTACGACTTGGTCAATATAATCAAATTGTCCGGATAAACCAGCAGTCATTCTAGCAACATCATCTTCGATGATCGTCCAAATCATTTCTTTAATTTGGGCTTCTCCTCGCCAGTAATTTTCAAATACTTTAAATTTTACTTCCCAATCTCTCCAAAAATGTTGATAATCAAAAGGACCAGTACCAACTAAATCATCAGTTGCTAAATCGAGATATCTATATCTAGGGGTAGATTCAGGTGATAAAATATCGGTAGCTCCAAAGCAGAGTAAATCCAATAACGCACCAAAAGGTTTGCTTAATATTATTGTGAATTCATAAGGATCTATATTATCATCCGCAATAAATGAATCAAAGATAGGAGTACCGTCACTATGAAAAAATAATGAGCTTGGGAATGCTTTCCATGATGTTGAATTGGCAGGAAGAACACCTGTGGCGTTAATGAAATATTGTACTCTTTCAAAATTCCATTTTATATCTTCGGCAGTCACCATTGTTCCATCATGGAATTGCACACCTTGTCTTAATGTAAAAGTGATTTGAGTATCACTATCCCAAACCCATGATTCAGCAAGCACAGGCTTTATTGTATAATAAGGATGAGTGGAGTAATCGTACTCAACTAAGCCCTCTATAACTTGATGTTGTACGTTTTGTGAGGGGTCATCCCAAGTATCAACAGGATCAAGTGCTGCAGGATTACTCGCAAAACCCACTTTAAATGGAACATATTCAGTAGAAGAAGGAATTGGATATTGTTCAATCGATTTTATTACATTTCCGTTATATTCATTCTGGTAATCTAGAATTTTTGAATAAGCAATTATTGAGGTAGAAAGTATAAGAAAAAGAAGAAAAAAACCTCTAATCTCTTTTTTCATTTTATTTTTGCCTTTTCTGATTTTTTTATATAAACTTATCAAAAAAATGATAAGCTGAATAAGTGATTATGGCGCTGTTATATAAATTTTTCTATAAACATTTTTCAACAATTAAAAGACTATCTGGCTTGAATATTCTGAATAATAAGATTTGAAAAATAATACTTTATTAGTATTTTTTGATATTGATTTTCATCATTTTAGGTTTTTTTTCTTAAAGTGCCTGAAGACCAGAAAGATGGATACCAAACCAAGTATTGCTAAGAGTAAGAATCCATTGTATCCTGGAACACCGTCTTCAATTATAACTTTAACACTAATACAATTGGATAGCGTATACCCATACTCATTATATGCAGCAACAATATAATAGTAGGTACCATCTGGCAGTCCGGTAATAGAATATGGTGCGGTTGCATTTTGAAAAGCAAGGAGAGTAAGACCTCCTTCGATATCTGTAATAGAACTATTAGATGAAAAAACCGAATAATTATCTGCTCCTTGAGATGTAGTCCATGTTAAACTAAAATTTCCATCAAGATCAGGACTATCAGCATCAGAATTCAAATAGAAATTATCTGGCGCCCATTCTATTGAATATAAATCGAGTATTCTCATCACATTATAAGGAAAGTTTTCTAATTCTGCTTTGTGAACTTGGTGTACTAAATTTGCCCAACATGAGATATGAGTATGACTTGCTGGATTTAATGGGCGATTTATATCGTAAATTAATGATTGGATCTTCATATAATAGTTTAATTGTGCTGGATAATCAGTTTCGATTGCTGCTGCATCCATTAATTCAGTTAATCCTCCTATGCTAGTATCGTTAATTCGTGAAAAGCAGGAAGGAGAATCTAAGTTGAAAAATGGATCAATCATATTGAATGGATTTAAGTAATCTGGACACCATCCCCAATATGCAATATCTATCATCCAAGGAGGGTCCCAATAAGGGTCTAACCAATCACCCAAGTATCTTATGGTTTCAAAAGTTTGAATTCCAATCAAATCAAAGTTGTTGGCCATTAATTCATTTAATCGTAGATTGGTCGTACTTCCAAAGTGTCTGTTTATCTCAAGATCTCTTCCAAGGATGTTTTGACCCGTCCAATGACTATCGTTATTGACATCAAATCCCGAAATATCGATCCCGCCACGAACAATAATATCAGCAGCGTTAGCTTTCAAAATTTGTCTTGCTTTTACGATATTGTCTTCCAATGTGAAGCTAGAGTCACTAGCTTGTTCAACTGATGCATTATATCCCGGCATGGCTCGAGGAACTGCGGTAGTTCCTTCAACAGCATATCCTCCTCGAATTTCATTATAAATATAAGAATAGTTAATTGCTAATGCAAGAGCTCTTCTTAAATATGCAGGATTTTTCTGGTATTGAGGATTACCCGGAACGATCATAGAACCATCAGTATCTCTTGGGCCACAATAAATTTCAAAATACCAATAGCAGAGATCCTCACCAACATCTTCTACATGAAAGTCTGGATCGGCTCTGAACATATCTAGATAATCTATTGGAACGCTATCAATATAATCGAATAGCCCAGCTAACCCAGCACTCATTCTTGCTGTATCATCTTCGATGATCGTCCAAATCATTTCTTTAATTTGGGCTTCTCCTCGCCAATAGTTACTAAACGCATGGAAAAGTACCTCAACACCATGTACAAAGCTATCGTATTCGAAAGGACCTGTACCAACTAAATCATCAGTTGCTAAATCGAGATATCGATATCTAGGTGTAGATTCTGGTGATAAAATATCAGTGGCCCCAAAACAGAGTAAATCTAACAACGCACCAAAAGGTCTACTTAATATTATTGTAAATTCATAAGGATCAATATTATCATCTGCAATAAATGAATCAAAGATAGGAGTACCATCAGCATGAAAAAATACTGAGCTTGGAAATGCTTCTGAAGTATTACCAGGAAGAGTACCGGTGGCATTAATGAAATATTGTACTCTTTCAAAATTCCATTTCACATCTTCGGCAGTCATCATTGTCCCATCATGGAATTGCACACCCTGCCTTAACGTAAATGTGATTTGAGTATCACTATCCCATACCCATGATTCAGCAAGCACGGGTTTTATTGTATAATAGGGATGAGTGGAGTAATTGTACTCAACTAACCCCTCAATAACTTGGTGTTGTACATTTTTACATGGAGTATACCACGTATCAATAGGATCAAGTGCGGCAAGATTACGCCCATAACCCACTTTAAATGGAACATTGGAAGAAGGATTTGGATATGGTTCAATCGATTTTGTACTTCTTCCGTTATTCTCATTCTGGTAATTTAGAATTATTGAATAAGCAATTATTGAGGTAGAAAGTATAAGTAAAAGAAGAAACAAACCTCTAACCTCTTTTTTCATTTAATTTTGCCTTTTCAGATTGTATTTATATAAACTTGTCAAAAAAATGATATGCTGAATAATAGATTACCATGCTATAATAAAAATATTTCCTTGGATATTTTTCTGACAATTAAACACTATCTGGCTTGAATTCTCCAACTGAAAAGATTTGAAAAATAATACTTTATTTGTATTATTTGATATTGATTTTCATAATTTTAGATTTTTTTCTTCAGAGCTACTTAAAGTCAAACATTGCCTTACAAAATCGAGTTTTGATCTCCTCAGGAAGTAAAGGGATGTTACTTACGCGAGCATTACCGGGTTGAGTTCTAATGAGTACAAAATGGCATCCAGCGCCCAAGTTTTTTAAGCTTTTAATTATATCATTTTCTTTGTCAATAATAGTAATTGATTCAAATCCTGCTCCTTTTGCGATGATCTCTAATTTTGTTTTACCACTTGTATAAGTTTTTTGATCACCAGTAGATCCATAAGAAGAATTATCTATAACTATGAGAGTTAAATTATTTGGGCTATTATTGGCTATTGTACTGAGACTTCCGAGATTCATTAATAAGGAACCATCTCCATCAATGCACCAAACTGTTTGTTTAGGTTGAGCGAGAGCAACCCCTAATGCGATAGAGCTAACTAGTCCCATAGAGCCTAACATATAAAAATTTGAGTCTCTATCGGAGATATTATACAATTCTCGTGAGGGAGCACCAAGATTGCAAACGATGAATTCATTGTTTAACGATTCTACAATCTTTTTTATAGCGTCATATCTTTTCATATTATTTCCTCCATAATTGCCTTTTTAG
>Ga0307378_10013478_pt1 | contig 10336 bp, 11 predicted proteins | sample UN1MG_FD_202238 | JGI IMG/M metagenome (GOLD analysis project Ga0307378, IMG submission 202238) | Soil microbial communities from Risofladan, Vaasa, Finland - UN-1 | ecosystem: Environmental > Terrestrial > Soil > Coastal area > Acid sulfate soil | place: Finland: Risofladan, Vaasa | collected...
CCGATGTATATACCTTCAAAGCAGCCGTTCGATGGCAGCGGTAAGGTCTTTTTTACTTGTTAAGCCCACCCATTTATTCTGTACCTGGCCATCCTTAAACAGAATCACGGTTGGTATTGCCGATATGCTGAACTCCATGGCACTGTCACGGGCCTGGTCGGTGTTAAGCTTGCAGATTTTGGCTTTATCGGCGTATTCGTCCGCAATGTCCGCCAAAACAGGGCTCATCATCTTGCAGGGGCCGCACCATGGCGCCCAAAAATCAACAAGTACCGGTACATCGGATTTGTGAACAATCTCATCGAACGTGGCATCGGTCAGCTCTGTTATGTTACCTGCCATTTTTTAACCCTTTCCAAACTGCCTGGTTAAAGCAAACAATATGTTAGGCACCCATACGGAACCTGTCAAATACTAATCCATTTTTTGGCTGCGAGGTTCGCCGTAAGTGTCCGGCCGTGGGTGTACATCTTCATTTTGTAAAGAGCAGGTTTTATTCTTGTTATCGGCATCAGCAATTGAAGCAGTCGGCTGAGTCTGAGAAATGTCGGGCACTTTGTCTTTACTTGTCTGAGCCGTACTGCGGATTTCGATGGGAATTTCGCTTTTTTTATGGCCATACTCCGGCTGCAGATTTTGTTCATCGTCGGCTGCGGCCCGTATGGCCTGCTGCACGGCCTGCTGGGCAGGTTCTTCTGTTAAAGCTCTCAGATACAGCTCGCCCAGCGCCTGGCCTTGTTCGACCCAGACCAGCTTTTCTCTTACCAGCTCAAGAAGCGCCAGAAATAATCCTATCATCACAAGTTTATTGGTCGCCGATTCGAAAATGCGATGGAAAGTCATAGGGCCTTCGGTCTGCAGGCGGTGTAAAATCTCTATCTGGTACAGGTCAATAGGTGTATCGTCCCTGATGTCTGTGAAGGCCGTACCTGCGCCTGTAGCTTTGAGAATCGAATCAAAGGCTGCAAGCAAATCCCAGAGACTCACCTGGTCGATGTCAATTTCGTTTTTCTCGCCGGTTTTAAGCGGTTCGAGGGCATTTGCGGGCCGACTGTGGCGGAGACTGTGCTGGTCAACAACACTGCTGAGCAGATTGGCGGCGTCTTTGAACCTTTTGTATTCGAGCAACTGGCGTATAAGCTCGCCGCGCGGGTCGGCCAAATCCTCGGCCTGTAACTGGTCGCCTTCCGCCTGCGGCAGCAGCATAGCTGACTTTATGTGCATCAGGGTCGCTGCCATAACCAGAAAATCACCCGCAAGGTCGATGTCAAGGCTCTTGAGCATATCCAGATAGTGCAGATACTGTTCGGTTATTCTGGCAATTGGTATGTCGTAGATGTCAACCTCTTCCTTGCGAACAAGGTATAAAAGCAGGTCCAGCGGCCCTGCGAAAACCTCAAGATTTACCTTGTATTCAGCCAAGTCAATTTCCACCCTTCGATTTGTGATTTGTGAATTTCATCTCATCACCACAACTGCGATTTCCCGCTTTAAATCGACAATCGACAATCGTAAATCGTAAATTACTCAGGCTCCCAGGCCCACGGCCTTTCTGGCTTTTTTAAGTGTTTGGGCAGCTACGGTCCTGGCCCGGCCGGCACCTTCGGCGAGCATTTGTCGCACATAGTCCGTATTCTTTTCCAGCTGGGCCCTTTTTTGTCTGAACGGCCTGAAATAATCTATAAGCAATTCAGCCAGTCTTTGTTTTGCCTGGCTGTAGGCCACACCTCCTGCGCGGTATTTATGTTCCCAGTCGGCTGCCTCATCGCGCGCGGCAACCAGCTTCAGCAGCGCAAAGACATTGCACTTATCCGGGTCCTTGGGCTTGTCCACCGCCACCGAATCGGTAACGATGCGCATAACCTTTTTTCTGATACTTTTTTCCGGTTCGAATATCTCGATTGTATTTTTATAGCTTTTGCTCATTTTTCGCCCGTCTGTACCGGGCACAACGGCAGTATGCTCGATAATACGTTCGGCGGGCACTGTGAAAACCTGGCCGTAGCTGTTGTTGAATCGCCCTGCTATATCGCGTGTAATCTCGATGTGCTGTTTCTGATCGGCTCCGACCGGCACCAAATCAGCCTGATACAGCAGGATGTCGGCAGCCTGCAAAACCGGATAAGCGAACAGGCCGTGATTGGGGGTCATACCCGCAGCGACCTTGTCCTTGAAGCTTACGCACCGCTGCAACAGGCCCACCGGCGTCACACACGACAGAAGCCACGCAAGCTCGGTAACTTCCGGAACGTCCGACTGCCGCCAGAACACGGTTTTGTTTGTATCCAGACCCAAGGCGATATAATCGATGGCAACGTCAAGAGTGTAACGGCCCAGGTCCGCAGCGGCAGGGTTGCTTGTGAGGGCGTGATAATCGGCAATAAAATAAAAACAGTCGTGCTCTGCCTGAAGCGCTAGGTGCTGAGAGGTTGCGCCAAAGTAGTTTCCTATGTGCAGCCGCCCGGACGGCTGGATACCTGAAAGAACCTTCAAAAGTTCACTCCTGACAAAAACAAACAAAAGAACTTCGCCAAATTACGTCAATTAACCCTAATTGTCAAGGATTTTGCCGACTGCTGCAGCCAGGGAAAAAACGGCGGAAATACTCCGACCAAATTGTTAGAATTATTCTTATGACCGAAGGCAAACCTGACATCAGAATAGGCACTTCCGGCTGGCATTACGGGCATTGGGCGGGCCTGTTTTATCCTGAGCAACTGCCGAAAAGCAAATGGTTCGCTTATTACGCCGGCCATTTCGACACGGTCGAAATCAATAACACTTTCTACCAGTTGCCAAAGCCGGTGTCACTGAAGAACTGGTACGCGCAGGCACCTGTGGATTTTGTCTATTCCGTGAAGGCCAATCGCTTTATCACTCACATCAGGAAGCTGAAGGAGCCGTCAGAGGCGGTCGGGCGGTTTTTTGAGCGAGTAGGTATATTGAAAGAGAAACTGGGCGTGGTTCTTTACCAACTGCCGCCGAGCTTGCACAAAGACCTTGGTCGGCTGGAGGCTTTTATTAACATTTTGCCGAAGGATGTACCGTGTGCGTTCGAATTCAGACACAAAAGCTGGTTCTCAAACGACACTTTCGCCCTCCTGGAAACATATGGGGCTGCATTTTGTATTCATGACCTTGGGGGTATTGACTGTCCTGCTGTGGTAACCGGTAAGATAATTTACATTCGCTTTCACGGCGCCGCAGGCAGATATCAGGGCAGCTACAGCCCAGCGCAACTGAAAAAATGGGCACGGTGGATAAAAGACCATACGGCGGGAATTGAAAAGGTATATGTTTATTTCAACAACGATTTCGAGGCTAAAGCCGTTGCCAATGCTAAAGCACTGAAATCGCAGTTTTAAGTGTGCCTGACCTTGTCAAAAAACGGGGTGGTTTTATTCTCGACACAGTGCGCGGCATATAAGTACATGGCGGCAGACCACGTCTGCCAGTCCCTGCCTTCCGGAGAACCGTTTTGGGCTTTGTGCCACTCATTGAAGCCGAACTTGACATTTGCACGCCGGGCGCGGCTGACAAGACTGGTAAGGCTAATGAGTCTTTTTTCAGCAAGCTGCTGTTTTCCGGCGGCTACCAGGGCCGCGATATAGAATCCGCAGACGAAAGGCCAGATTCCGCCGTTATGATATTCACCGGGCAGGTTGTACAGCTTGTATCTCGGCATCCAATCCGGGTCCTGCGGCCTTATATACGGGAACAGGTTCGGCGGCAGATTAACATCTGTCAGTTGCCGGTTTTTCCTTAAGTGCTCGCACTCTTTTTCCACCCAGGAAATTATCTGTTTGGCTCTGGAAGCCGGGGCTATTCCTGTTAGTATCGCCAGGCTGTTACCTAACAGGTCAAATCGCTCGCTTCGATATACCTTGTAGGACCATAAGGCATAATAGGGTTTGCGTTTCAAGAGGAGGCCTTCGTGCACGTGGCGCTGGGTTCTCTGGGCTGTTATGGCAAGTCTGCCCATTGCGTCTCGTAACCGGCAGGCCCGCTTGTTCTGGCCGAGCAGCCGCAGGTATGTATAAACAACGGTGTTTACGAACAGGCCGTAGCCCAAAACCCACTGTTCGTCGCGCCAGTCACTGGTGGGTAATTGCCCGACAAGGATATCGGAAGAACACTGGTATTCCATCCAAAGTACACTTTTTTGTATATGGGTTCTGAGAAAGTTTCTTTGACCTGTAGCCTGCCGGAAGATTGCCGCGGCCATCAGGAACAGGGCCGTACAGTCACTGGAGCCGCAGTCTCCGGGGTCGTGTACCAGCGAGGGTATCTGGCCCAGCGGGCTCTGGTTTTTAGCGGCCGTTTCAAGGACCCTGCGCAGGGATTTAATCAGCCGCTTGTTTCCGGAGACTAAAATGCCCAGCGATGCTATCATCAGGTCCCTGGTATAAGGTTCGGGATAACCCCATGCGGCCGTTCTGAATAATCCGTCATACGGGCCATTGGCATTGTACAGCAATACCTCGACAGCAGCGTGCTTTGCCTGCTCGATGACAGTCTTGTCCTGTTTTTTCATTTTACGAAATTCCAAGTTTTTCTGATATAAGCCCAAGAAACCTTTTCGCCACAATCCGGTAATCAAAGTTTTCGACCACACGTTTCCTGCCGGCCTGGCCCATTTTTTCCCGCAATTGTGGGTTTGTCATCAAATCCATAAGGTAATTTGCTATGTCGTGTACACTGGCCCTGTAATCAACCGTCCTGGGTTTTTTGAAGACGAGGTGATGTCCTCTTTGATAGCCTGACTCATCGCCTAAGGTGGTTTCCCTCATTCTGATTTCCTGGGCCACCGATGCCAGGAAAGCATTTTGACCGTGCACCATCGTATCAAGCATCCCCATTGCCCTGATGCCAATGACCGGCTTGGCGCAGGATGCGGCTTCAACCTGTATCATTCCGAAACCTTCCAGTCGGGCGGGTGCTGTGTAAATGTCACACGCCGCCAGAAGATAAGGCATAAAGTTTCTTGAAATAACGTTCGTTGTATAGACAACGTTTTTTTCAATTCCCAGCTGTGTTGCTAATTGCAGGTCCATAAGGTTTTGCTGCTCTGTTCTTGGCTGCGGCCAAACCTTGCAGACATACTTCCAGTCCGGTGCTTTTGTATCGTTTATTGCCAGGGCCTGCATGACCTCTTGTGCGCCTTTGGAGGTAGCGTCTCCGCCCACCGTAAGAAGCATTATCTGGTCCGGCGCCACACCGAGGGCCTCACGGACGGCGGTGACTTTGGGGTCATTACTGTCTCGCGGTATAAAGGCGTCCGTATCGCAGCCGACCGGCAGCACTTCGATATTCCGGCCGCTCAGTCCGTCGCGCATATAAACTTTTTTAACCCATCGTGAGGTTACCAGAATAAGCGGCAGCGCCTCAAGCACTTCCTGATAATTACCCATGTAACCGTCGGCAACCAGCCAGGGAACAGGTTGTACGCCGTATCTCTGAGGGTGAAGGACAAGATGATGTGTATGGCCCCAATAGCCCACACCAACCACGATGTCGGGTTTAAACCATCTGTAGTACCATTCTTTTTCCTGAGCCGACTCGAAGTGTGCGGCGTGGGTTTCAATACCAATTTCGCGCAGGCCCCTGTTAAGCAAATCGCCCTGGGTGGCCAATCCGGCCGGCGAGGGCGGATAATCGTATAAAAGCAATATCTTCATTTTCCTTGTTCCTGTTCTTTGAATGGGTTAACGGGATTTTTATCCGATACGAACCGCTGAAAGGCTTCCTGACGCGGTGTTGTTTTAGCTTCAAAGCTGTCCGCGCCAAAACCATAAACCCTCGTAATGATTTCATACTTTTTTTCCCAGATACTTTGCGGCAGCGGCACGATTATATCGGCATTTGAAAGCGGTTTAGGTAAATAACTGCCGCCGCTGTCTTGGTAAGCAAAAGTCCATAGCTGGCCGGAAGATAACCTGCCGGTTTTCCATAAGGACAATACGGCTCGGGCAGTTTCGTTGTGCCTGAGATGACTGGTGTACTCTCCGGATAGACCGTGGGTAATAATAAGGTCGAACTTTTCACGCGGCAGTAAAGACAGCACCGTATTCTCAACCAGCACATCGGCCAGAGGTGTCTGTTGCGGGCCGTCGTCCAGGTCGGCCATTTGACCGCGGGCATTAAGTAATTCAAGCGCCTCAAAGAACCTCGGACAACGGTCGCTGTCGCAAGCACGAGATAATGTTACTATAGTCCATTTGCTGCCAGGGTGCATGAGAATTGTACCGCCGCACCACAGGGTCTCGTCATCAGGGTGTGCCACGATAACCGCACAATTATCGAAGCGCCACGCCGGGTCGTTTATTTTTTGTGAAGACATCTTTTCAGCCGTTAATAACCGGTTACGAACGGGTCAGCAATAAGACCACGTCGATAATAAACAATAAAACAATCGTAGTCTCCAGTAAAACCATCCAGAAATTCACCGAGTCCTGCTGGAGGAGCTGGTAAAGGTCGCCGAGGGTTTTAAGCTTTTCGCGCATGATACCGTGCCAGTCAGCCAGGTGAAAACGTCCGGACAGGTTTCTGTATATTCTTGCCAGGTGCCAGTCACCGAAAAACTTTGTTATGTTCAACAGCTCGTCACTCAGACGGGCCAGGTCCACCCGAATCTCCCGCAGGTTTTGCTGTATCTGCCGGCTGACGTGTCTGCTGCGTTTGGCTAAGTCACGGTATACTGCGTCTAAGGACGCATCCAGAAGGCGGTCGTAGGCTTCCAGCTCCACCAGCTGCACGTTGGCCAGTTCCATAATATGCAGGATATCATTCAGACTGTCCTGCTCACCGACGACCAGGGCGGCATCCCAGTCAACAACAACCAGGTCGCTGTAATAGTATGTCAGATATTGCTGTGTTGACTCCGCCGCTTCCTGTGCCGACAGATGCGCGGCGTCCTGTTCCTGTGTCAAAAGGGCTGCCACCTGCGAGGTATTTTCCTTCAGCCAGTCCTCGGCGTGAATGCCGTAATTTCCTGCCTGCGGTAACTGGTACAGGCAGAAAACAGTATAATCTTCAGGTGGACCCAGATAAGGTACGGCCCGAACACAATAGGGCCTGAGTTGGTTTAAGGCCTGCTCGGCTAACTGGCTGGCCTCCTGCCGGACAGTACCGCTTACGAAATCAAGGTCATGGTAGGCGACCAAATCTTCAAGTTTATCAACGCCGAACGGCACACAGAACTGGATACTGACTGCGCCGATGTTGAAGATTTTTATACTTCGCCGAATTTCAACAGTTCCAGCCGGGCCCTCGCGCAATACAGGCGGCAAAACGACCATCTGAGGCCGGTAAAAGAACAACTGCTTTGGGCTGCGTTTGCTTGGACCAATGCAGTAGTCTTGTATAGGCTCACCGAGCAGTTCGGGCAGTTGCTGACGTTTCATATCGTATGCAAGGTCGAAGGCATAAATATATACGACCTGGCCGGTGTATAGCCGGGAGTTTGTCGGTTGAGGCGTTTGCATGTGAAAATCTCCTGATAATATTAGAGCAGTTCTTCAGCGCGCAAGAAAACCCATCAGCCCCTTTCTTATGAGCATAACTGCAATTGCAGCCAGTAACAGCGAAGCAATTTTTGAAAGTGCCTTTGTGCCGGCCTGGCCCAGTACTTTTAACAAGCCGGAAGATAAGCCAAAACATAAACCGGCCAGCAGGATATTTGCCAAAACGGATATTAAGGTAGCCCACAGCCCGAATTGGGATACCAGCACCACGGAAGTGGTCAGCACCGCAGGGCCGGCAATCAGCGGTGTTCCCAGAGGAACGGCTGCCAATTCCTTGCTGGGGATGCGACGTTTCTTGACAGGATTGATAATGTCGATTATTGCCAGGCAAAAAAGTATCGCCCCTCCCGCAATCATAAAATCGCTTATGGTAATGCCCAGCAGTCTGAAAACAATCCTGCCCAGCAATATAAAACCGATTGCCAGGCACGCCGCTGTGCACATGGATTGTATGATAATTTTATTCTTTTCGCTTTTTTGCAAATCCTCGGTGAGCGAAACAAAAATGGGCAGCACTCCTACGGCGTCCACGGCTACGAACATGGGGATGAAGGCTAATAAGATATTCTTGAGCATAATCAGGCGATGTATATGTAAAAAACCGGAATTATTCTCTGTTAAACTGTTACCATTACTATTATACCTACGGGTTCGATAAAAAGCATCAGCCAGCGGTCCGCAAAGCAATTCTTTCACAGTCACAACATAGCAATATCTACCGCTGTGCTTTCTTGCAGATTCAGGGGGCATAATAAATTTACACGATGGAATTTCCCGGGCATTTCGCGTGAACCAAATTCCTAAGTCTATGGCACAGGCCCGGTTACGAGGCAAAAGGGCGCCATTTTTCACGGCGATTATGTTGGGGTAATACTAAATCAAGTCAGCAGCAACGTCGGAAAAAATTGATTTTTTCCGAACTTATGTTATTGTGTGAGCATATACTCACACAGTTGTCGGCTGTGGAGGTAAAATGTTGAGCAAAGAAAAGCAATTGTTGTTTGAAAAGCAGGCCCAAATCGCTAAGGCCATAGCACATCCTTTGCGGGTTGCGATAGTGGATTTTCTCAAGGACGGCCAACAGTGCGTGTGTGATATCGCATTACATGTCGGCAGTGAACGCTCGAACGTGTCGAAACATCTGTCTGTGATGGTCGCTGCTGGAGTGCTTGAGCACCACAGGGAAGGGCTGAAAGTAATCTACAAACTAAAGACACCCTGCATTGCGAGTCTGTTTTCGTGTGTGACGGATGTTTTGAGGCAGGGGATTAAGGAAGGCCAGGAATTATTGAAGGCCTTTTGATTTGCGAGCGCAATATGAACTGGAAAAGCGAATGGAAGAGCCTGGCGATTATTACAGCTGTTTTTCTTGGCTGTTTTTACCTGCCGGTGGGGGTCGGACGTTTTGATAACGCTGTGGTTGAATCGCTGTCACTGGTTAAGTGGTATGCCCGCGAGCACGTGCTGCTGTGTCTTGTCCCTGCCTTTTTTATAGCGGGCGCGATAGCCGTTTTCATAAGCCAGGCTTCGGTAATGACATATTTAGGCGCCGGGGCCAATAAGGTGCTGGCATATAGTGTGGCCAGTGTGTCAGGGACAATTCTGGCGGTTTGTTCATGTACGGTTTTGCCTTTGTTTGCCGGTATATACAAGATGGGGGCAGGGTTAGGACCTGCAACTGCATTTCTGTATTCCGGCCCTGCCATTAATGTCCTGGCAATAATCCTGACCGCACGGGTACTTGGACTGCAGATGGGCGTAGCGCGTGCCGTAGGAGCAATTTTTTTCAGCATCGTCATCGGCCTTGTTATGCACGTTATTTATCGCAAAGACGAGATTGAAAAAGCAAATAGCCAGGCGGCTATGCCGGACGCACAGCCGCAAAGGTCACTTATGCAAACAGCGGTCTATTTTGCCAGCATGGTTGGAATTCTGGTTTTTGCCAACTGGGCCAGACCGACCACTACTGGCGGTTTGTGGTTTCAAATCTATTCTGTCAAATGGGGCATTACAGGAATTCTGGCAGCAGCCTTAATTCTTATGTCGGTGATATGGTTCAGGAAAGATGAGCTTGGCCGGTGGGTCGGGGCGAGCTGGGACTTTTCCAAACAAATCCTGCCGCTTCTGCTTTTTGGTGTACTGGTGGCCGGTTTTCTACTCGGTCGAGCCTCTAATGAAGGTATTATTCCGTCTGCGTGGGTCATAAAAGCTGTCGGCGGTAATTCAATACGGGCTAATCTGTTTGCATCCGCAGCAGGTGCTTTTATGTACTTTGCAACGCTTACCGAGGTACCTATCCTGCAGGGCCTTATGGGTGCGGGTATGAGCAAGGGACCCGCTTTGGCTTTGCTTTTAGCTGGGCCTGCTTTGTCGCTGCCTAACATGCTGGTTATCCGCTCTGTGATGGGTACGCACAAGACGATTGTTTTCGTTTTACTTGTGATTGTAATGGCAACAATTTCCGGGGTGGTCTTTGGTGCGTTTTTTTAAGGATAATTGGCGAAAATGACATACGCTGTTAATAACAACTCAAGCGCAGAGCTTCGTAACAGCAGCAAGGGACTCAGTGTTTTTGAGAAATACCTGACTTTGTGGGTGGTTCTGTGCATTGCCGGAGGCATTGTTCTGGGTAAAACCGCCCCGGGCGCTGCCGGGTTTCTTGATGGGCTGGCAATATATGTGGGCAAAGCCCCCGTTGTATCAATTCCGATAGCGATATGTCTTTTCTTCATGATGTACCCCATTATGGTAAAGATTGATTTTGCAGAAGTGCTTAAAGCAGGTAAAAGTATCAAGCCCGTGGGATTGACCCT
>Ga0307378_10013479_pt1 | contig 10335 bp, 12 predicted proteins | sample UN1MG_FD_202238 | JGI IMG/M metagenome (GOLD analysis project Ga0307378, IMG submission 202238) | Soil microbial communities from Risofladan, Vaasa, Finland - UN-1 | ecosystem: Environmental > Terrestrial > Soil > Coastal area > Acid sulfate soil | place: Finland: Risofladan, Vaasa | collected...
TTCTTGTCTCTTCCTTTAGTCATTAGTACCTCCTATATCGGTTGCGTGGGTGTGCTGGCCGAAAAGCACATCCGTTTAGAGTCGTGTCCAGTCGCCGTGGCGCAACACCACAAGAGTTGCACAGCCTCGTGGCTCTACGAAAGCCACGAGGTTTTGTTTTGTCCGGCAACAAGCAGTATAATCCCGATTGAAATGGCGCGCAAGCATCCGCTCTCGGTAACATTATCATTTGACTTGACAGGGGTACTTAAATCGTAACTGCTCAGGCTTCTGAGCCTGTTGTTCTTCGACATTGCCAAAATCGTACAATTCGGCGAGAATACAGCCCGATGACATCGTACCGTTTGCCGACACCTGAGGATATACGGGCCGCTTACCAGCAGGGCGAAGAGGCTGTGTTGGCGTTGGTGACAGGCCAGATTGCGGTCATTGTCGAACTGGCCACCCGGGTTAAGGTGCTCGAAGATCAATTGGCCAGGAACAGCCAGAACAGCAGCAAACCGCCTTCCAGCGATGGGTTCAAGAAGCCTCGCACACGCAGCTTACGCAAGTCCAGCGGCAAGAGAAGCGGTGGACAGCCTGGTCACACCGGTCACACGCTGAGAGCCGTGGAGAAGGCAGACCGCGAGCAGGTGCACACGGTGAAGCAGTGCCAGCACTGCCAGGCCGCTCTGGATACTGTAGCAGCCCAGGGCCATGAGAAGCGCCAGGTGTTCGACCTGCCTGTCGTCAAAGTCGAAGTGACTGAGCATCAGGCCGAGATCAAGGTCTGTCCCCAATGCGGTGCGGTGAACAAGGCAGGCTTCCCGGACGGCGTGACCCAACCGGTACAGTACGGGCCGGTGATCAAAGTTCAAGCGGCCTACTTCAACCAGTATCACCACATTCCGCTCGAACGTACCAGCGAGATCTTCGCCGATCTGTATGGGCACGCGATGGGTGAGGCGAGCATCGTGGAAGCCGGCGTTGAGATCGCCCACCAGGTTGAGCCGGTCAACGAAGAGGCGAAGGCGTACTTGATCCAGACTCCAGAGCCGGTGCATTTCGACGAAACGGGCGCGCGGGTGGCGGGAAAGCTGAACTGGATTCACGTCTGCAGTACGGCGTGGGTCACCTATCTGGCCGTGCATCCCAAGCGTGGCACACAGGCCCACGACGAGATCGGGATTCTGCCACAGCGCAAAGGGTGGGCGATTCACGACGGTTACCGGTCATACTTCCAGTACCCCGATGTGCAACATGGCCTGTGCAATGCACACCATCTGCGCGACCTGAACTTCATCCAAGAACGCGAGCGGCAGGAGTGGGCCGAACAGCTGGCCGACTTGCTGGTGGAGATCAAGGATGCGGTCACAGTCGCCCAGCAGCAAGGTCAGCCGTCCTTCTCTTCCGAGCAACGGGCGGTGTTTGAAACCCAGTACGCCCAATGGATCGCGGAAGGGCTGGCTGCCAACCCGCCCTCCGCACCAGCAGAACCCCACAAACGCGGACGGGTGAAACAGAGCCCGGCCAAGAACCTGTTGGACCGGCTGCAGGCCCACCAGCGGGAAGTGCTGGCATTTATGTACGATTTCAAGGTGCCGTTCGACAACAACTTGGCGGAACGTGATCTCCGCATGGTCAAGTTGAAACAGAAGGTGTCGGGCTGCTTTCGTTCGGAAGACGGCGCGAAGACCTTCTGTCAGATTCGCAGTTACATCTCAACCGCTCGCAAGAATGGTCAGCGAGTATTGGATGCGCTGGTACTAGCGCTGGCTGGTTCGCCCTATCGCCCTCCTTGCCTCCAGCCTCGGATAGCACCAGCGGCCTGAGCAGTTACCTTAAATCTACAACTTACTGGTCTTGACAGGCACGGAATGGTTTATACCGCCCTGGGCATCTCTTCGTAGAGCCTCAATTCAGGCATGGGGAAATGTTTGGCATTGTACGTGACCAGGACCAGGCCATGGGCCATGGCAGTGGCCCCGATGATCGCATCGGGCTTGTCCAGGGTGATGCCCTGGGCACGGAAGCGGCGCATGAGTTCGCCGGCCAGGTTGGCGATGGCAGCATCCAGCGGATAGCACTCCAATGCATCGAGAAACCGCATCGTACTTTGCCGCTCGTGGTCGCGCATGCCCTCGACGACCTCGGTACGGGAGATGGTAGCGATGCCCACCCGGCCCTCCATCGCCAACGTCGCCACGAGGTCGGTGGTGGGCTGGTGGCGCCGGAGGTGGCGGATGAGCACGCAGGAGTCCAGGAGATAGTCAGGCACGGCTCTCTCCCTGCCGGAGGGGTTCACATCGCCAGTTCGAACGTAGTTGGCGCAGCCAGCGATCAATGTCCTGGGGCGTGGCCAGTTCTGGATGGCTCTCGTCGTCCCAGGCGCCGGCCGTCTCCTTCAACACGGCCAGCAATTTGAGCCTGCGCACGTAGTCGGCGGTGGCTGCGACGATGACCTGGTTCCGCTTGCGCGGGGGACTCAGCCTGTCCAGGTCTTCCAGTAGTTCGACCGGAAAGGTGACGTTGATGCGCCGCGTTTCTTCGCTCACGCTATCCACCTCCAATGCTGTGGTTTTGGTGTATTGATTATACACCAAATTGGCGAAATATCAGCATCACCGCATCGAGGCAAGCAGGCAAAACACAAGTACAGCTTGTCTGCTTGTCAGCCTGGTGGAGAGTCTTCTCTGCAAGTTCCTCGTGGGGGCATGTTAGCACACAAGTTCTATTCTGGCAAGTCGGGCAGAGACTGTATTGACTTTCGCGCAATCGCACTATTGGCAATTCTGGGGCTTTCGGGAGTGTCCCCTGGCAAGGGCCGCGCCGCCGTGGAACAGGCGCGCTGGAAGGGATGCGAATCCAGCACCGGCGCTTCCGGGTGTGGCCCAAGCGAAACCCTCCTTCCAGTTGCACCCCGCCGGGCGTGGGTGTATACTTGGGCAGTGATGATTGTGTAGGCCCCGTGCATGGCAGGAAGGGAGGCAGGATGACCACACCCTATGCCCAGGGCAAGGTCGAGGTCGAACGGCTGGTCGAGCGTTTCGCCCGCAACCTGGACGCCTACCGGCGCGCCGACTATAAAGAAGCCCAGGTACGCGTCGAGTTCATTGATCCCTTGTTTGAGGCGTTCGGTTGGGACGTGCGCAACGTCCACGGCTACGCCGAGCCGTACAAGGACGTGATCCACGAGGACGCCATCAAGGTCGGAGGGGCGACCCGCGCGCCCGACTATTGTTTCCGCGTGGGCGGGGTGCGCAAGTTTTTCCTGGAGGCCAAAAAGCCCTCGGTGTGGGTCAAGGGCCACGTCGGCCCGGCCTACCAACTGCGGCGCTACGCCTGGAGCGCCAAACTGCCCCTTTCGATCCTGACCGACTTTGAAGAATTCGCCGCCTACGACTGTCTGCAGCGGCCCCGGCTCGACGACAAGCCCGGCGTGGGGGACATCATTTACCTCACCCTCGATAGTATCTCAAGTGCTTCGGCGACAACTTGGTATCCCCAGATGTGAGAGGTGCCTTTTGCGATCTATTTAGGGAGGAAGGGGGAGGGGATCAATGAAGCGCAACACACTAACGGTGCACCTGACAATATTAGTGGTGGTCGTCTCTGCGATCCTGGCGATCAGCGTGACCGCGCAAGAGTTTGACGAATTCGTGTACCTGCCGGTGATAATCAAGTCACCACCAGGCTGCAATTCCTATGAGCCAAACGACACGCCAGGGCAGGCCAACTGGATACATGACGGCGAGACTCAGAGGCAGTGCATAATCCCGGAAACGGATGTAGATTGGGTGAAGTTCTCAGTGGGCACAACGTCGAAGGTGTCAGTAGGAGCAGCAGATGAGGGTGGAGACATCGAACTGCGTCTATATAGCGGTGACCTGAACCTACTTGAGAGCGACTATGGCTGGCCTAATGATCCCGCGCAAATCAACCGTGATTGTGGGATCGGGGGAGACCCTTTAGCAGCAGGAGTATACTATGCAAGAGTCGAGCACTGGCTGAACAGTGCAGAGATCCCCAGTTATGATATTACACTGACGGCCGATGTATGTCCAGCGCCGGTTGTCCTGGCAAATCATTCACACTACACAACATCTTACGACAGCCTAATTGTCGTCGGTGAAGTACAAAACAGCGGAGAGGTTGGCCTGAGTCCAGTGAATGTCGTCGCCAATCTTTTTGGCAGCAATGGCCAGCTTGTTGACACTGGTACCAATGGCGTTTATCTTAGTGTGCTGCCGCCAGGTGACAAAACCTGCTTCACAATCGGTCTAGACGAACCCGACGGGTGGTCATACTATGCATTTGAGACGCCCACATATTACTCAACCAGTGATGATCGGCTACAGAACATGACCATCTACAATGACAGCGGTACGTACAACCCTGACGGCGGCTCATATAGGATTCTCGGCTTCGTTCGCAATGACAACAATGCTCGAGTCCGATCTATTCAGCCCATTGTCACACTCTACAACGTCTCCGGCACTGTCATCGGATGCAGTTATACGTTTGTCAACAGCACCGATCTGGACCCCGCGCAAAGCAGTTCCTTCGAGTTGACCTTCAGTGGGTACGACAGGGATTACGCCGACGTCACCGCGTATCGAATACAGGTAGACGGCGATCTACAATAGACATCGTACAGGACGGCGGGATAGTCCTGGTACCGCCAGTCTTGGCCCAAACGTGCCCGCCGTCAAGGCTAGAGCGGGCCTCTCGTCTCGGTGAATGGGCAGTCTCTAATCAGCACGGGTAGAGGCACTGAGCAGGCGATAGGCATGCCCTGGTGTGCCGCAAGCAAGGGGGTGTTCATTTGGACAGAGAATTCAGATTTCGACCCGCCGGGATGGTTTTCTATCTTGTGCTTGCTCTAAACCTCTTGTTGACCCAGACGGGCCTGGATCTTGTTCGTGATCTCCAACTCAAAACTGACATTCCGCAAGCGGTTGCGGCGATATTTGCTACGGGCATCCTTCTCTTCACATCTGACTCTGTGGGCTATTTGTTTACCTCCTTGGTCGTCTTTCACTTCAATGCGAGGGGAGGTTACTCACGTGACTACAGGACCCGACTGGGTTACCGCGATTTCAAGCAGAGGATCATTGACTATTACTTCAATGATCCACATCCCATTGCTGAAGAGAGCAAGCACAAAAGATTTGAGGAACAGTGGCTGCGATACAGCGAAGAAGCATTCATGGCCTACTTCTTCTGGCATCTGTTTCAAGACAATCCTTTGGACGATTGGTTTACGCGAAGGTTCTCCGCATACTTCGCCGGATTGTCTGCTGCTCTGGCGATAGTGATTGGGCTTGCCCTCTCCATGGTCCTGACTTGTGCTTTTCAGATGCATTGGACCCCAGTGAACACATGGGTGACTGCCGTCTCCCTTCTCTTCTGTATTGTACTAGGTTCAAACGCGGTTCGTGCTCGAAGAGATACGTGGCCGATCGTTGACCTTTGGGTTGCCGGGATCCTGAATCCTCGCATACGGTCCATCCGAGACCATCTGCGCCAACCTGACAAAGAGAGAGTAACTGCCGAACAGCTCACTCAAGCCAAATCACTCGAAGGCGCACCTATGCCTGACGGCACAAACCACGAATGACCCCGCGGACAGAAGAAACCAGGTTTCTCAATGTTGGTTGGCTTGGTTGTAGAGCTCGCGAGCCTGTGTTACACTCTCAGGTGGTCTGAACCTCGTAACCTGGCAGGGAGGTAATGATGAGCTCAACCATGTTCAGGCAAGGGATCCGCGAGATGCTGGACGAACTTCCCTCTCAAGACATTCCCATTGTAGAACCTCACGTGATGAACAAGGCAGGCCAGGCTGTGCAACGGGAGATTGCCGATGAAGTCCTTGCCTGAACCGGGCCGCAGGGCAGTACTCCCGCACGCCAATGTGCTCTCACGGTTAGCATGCGTACACCAAACCGATGTCCTACTTGTCAGGAGATGGGAGAATGGGAACATCGTTCGCGAGATAGCGTCACTGCTGCCGGAGGCGCAGAAGCAAGTCATAGACTTTGTCGCCTTCTTGGGAGCATCAGCCTTCCGTCTCGAAGAATCAGCGTAACTATCGCTTTATCGATGGGTCGCATCTGCCCACAACGTGTTGATGACCGGCCGCCCGGGGGGTGCCGTTCCTGGACGAACGGCTCCTATTGACGGCCAGACTTGCCTGTGATAGAATGAGACTTGTGAGAAAACTCAGAAGCAGTTAGTGTGGGCACTACTGCCAGGGAGATGTTTGGATGAGTGCTGTGAAAACCCTTCCCCAGGTTCAGGATATTGTCGAGGAGATTGACCGGCTGATTGCCGAAATGGCCATTCTCCGTAGCCAGGTTTCTGTCCTGGGTTCTGTCCCAGCCCAAACGGCTCGTTCGGTACGGGAAGCGGAATATTTCGGCATGTGGGCCGAACGCGAAGATATGCGTGGGCTATCATCGCGAAAATGGCTGGAAGGCCTACGCAGCCAGCAGTGGTCACGCCCATGACCGGCAAACTGTTGGACACAACGGTGCTGATTGACCTCTCTCGGGGCAACGCCGATGCCGCCGACTTCATAGACGCCACCCGTGCGTCCGGAACTCCACTTTTTGTCTCAGTGATTTCGGCGATGGAATTGATCGTTGGCTGCCGAGACAAGAGCGAGGTGGAAAAAGCGGAAAGACTGATCGCCGATTTCAACCTCGTCCACATCTCGCCGGCAGAGTCCGCCAAAGCCTATGCTCTCACAATTGCGTACAGCAAGAGCCACGGCCTGGCCATACCGGACGCCCTCATCGCGGCCACCGCCATCACGCAAGGCTTTGAACTGGCCAGCGACAACGCACGCCACTTCAGGATGATCGCAGGCCTGGCCGTGGAACGCCCTTACTAACATTGGGCTGGACGGACGCTGCCAATCCCCAGTAGAGTGCTCCCTTGCGCAACTGTGAGCCTGTGCTACACTCTCAGGCGACAAAGCGCCATACGCCATATTCACAGGAGGGAACCCATGGTTGACGACAGGCGCAGCAGCGCGCCTCTCCGCCGGGTGACCCGCGCGGTCACCTATTGCACGCATAGCCGCTTTAACCAGCCAACGCTCACCGTCTCGCCTGGCGAAACGTTCGTCGCCGAGACCGAACTGTGCACCGGCGACTGGCTCAAGAGCATGGACGATCGCTGGGAGCCCGGCCTGGGCTTTGGCCCCAACCCGACCGTGGTGGTCGCCGTTGACGGTGCGCAGCCGGGCGACGTGCTGGCCGTGCACATTGACGCGATCCAACCCGACGAGTTGGGGTACACCGGCTTCGAACCCGGCACCAACCCATTCCCCGACTGGATCCGCCACAAGGAATGGGGCGTCGTCAGCAAGACGGTGCGCATCCGCGATGGCCTGATCGAGTGGTCCGACGAGTTGAAACTGCCCGTGCGCCCCATGATCGGCACGCTTGGCACCGCGCCGGCCGTGGAGGTGTTCAACAACACCTGGCCCGGCCCGCACGGGGGCAACCTGGACGCGCAAGAGGTCTGCCCGGGCGCGACGGTCTACCTGCCGGTCCACGTGCCGGGGGCGCTGCTGCACATCGGCGACGTCCACGCGATCCAGGGGGACGGCGAGATCAACTGTGGCGGCGGCATCGAGTGCCGGTCGGAGGTCACACTGACGGTCAGCCTGGCGCCCAGGCCCGCCCGCATGGGGTGGCCGCGCATCGTGGACGAGACGCACCTGACCGCCGTCGGTTGCGCGCGCCCGGCCGAAGACGCCTTCCGCATCGCCACCGAACAACTCATCTACTGGCTGGCCGACGACTACCAAATGGACGAACGGGACGCCTTTCTGTTGCTGGGCCAGGTGCTCGAGGCGCGCTGCACCCAGTTCGTGGACCCGCTGTACACCTACGTGGCCAAGATCAACCGCCAGTACCTGCGCTAACTCCACTGAGGAAACTGAGATTGAACCGCAAAGGCGCTAAGGACGCTAAGAGAACTTGAAGTAGCGCTAAAGATTATCCATCAAGATAGCGCAATACTCAGATTTCTGAAGTCGTGCTTTAATCTTTGCGGTCTTTGCGTCTTGGCGGTTAAAATGACCTCTTTTCAGGAGATTCTGCGCCAGGTTCGCAGTAGTTCAGAAAAGGGGGGTGCCAGAAACCCGAACAAGTTCGGGACTCCGATATTGGCCTCCCCAACCTGAGAGGGGGCAGATCGCTCGCACCGGGAGGGACGAATGGCCAAACGATTGTCGGTCGTAGACGTGGACCGCTGCGTCGGGTGCCAGGTGTGCATGTTCGCCTGCGCGCGGCGGCTGGGACACGGCGGGCTAGAGGGCGCGTGCATTCACGTCCACTCGGCGGGCGGCTTCCGCCGCGGGTTCGTCGTCGTGGTGTGCCGCGCGTGCGCCGACCCGCCGTGCGCGCGCGTCTGCCCCACCGACGCGCTGGTGCTGCGAGGTGGGGGCGGGGTACGCCTCAGGCCTGAATTGTGCATCGGCTGTGGCAACTGCGCGCAGGCCTGCCCCTTTGGCGCGGTGCTGTGGGACCGGGAGCAGGACAAGCCGCAGATCTGCGTGTACTGTGGCTACTGCGCGCCGTACTGCCGCTACGACGTGATCGAGTTGCAGGAGATCGAGGAGGTGGCCGGTGAACCCGCATGACCCGCTTCGCCGCGTGCTGTACGTGGACCTGGCGCGCCGCCGCTCGTGGGTGGAAGAGCGCCCTGACCTGTTCGACGAGAGCCTGGGCGGCACCGGCGCGGGCATCCGGCTGCTGGAGAAAGAGTGCCCGCAGGGGGCGGACCCACTGGGGCCGGAGAACCCCATCATTTTCGCCGTGGGGCCGCTGGTGGGCCTCTTTCCCATCGCGTCCAAGACGGTGGCGATGTTCAAGTCGCCCCACACCCACAACCTGGGCGAGAGCCACGCCGGGGGGCGCAGCGCCGTCGCCATCCGCATGGCGGGCTATGGCGCGCTCGTCATCCGTGGCGCAAGCGCCAGCCCGATCTACCTGGTGGTCGAGGGGGAGCGGGTACATTTTCGCGACGCCTCGGCGCTGTGGGGGCTGCGCAGCAGTTATACCGCCGGCTCTGTCCTCCGCCAGAGGGAGAAGGGCAGCGGCATGCGCACGATCATGCGCATCGGGCGGGCCGGGGAGCGCCAGGTGAGTTATGCCTGCGTCGTCACCGAGACCTACCGCCACTTTGGGCGGCTGGGGCTGGGGGCCGTGTTCGGCAGCAAGAAACTCAAGGCCATCGTCGTGAGCGGGGAGCGCTCGCTGCCGGTGGCGGACCGCAAGGCTTACCGCCAGGTCTACGACGCCATCTTCAAGGCGGCGACGGAGTCCGAGTTGATGCAGAAATACCACGAACTGGGCACGTCCATGAACGTCGTGCCGCTGGACGCCATCGGCGCGCTGCCGACGCGCAACCTGCAATCCGGGCGCTTCGAGGGGGCGGAGGGGATCTCGGGCGAGCGGCTGGCGGCCGACTACCTGGGGCGGCGCATCGCGTGCGCGCACTGCCCCATCGCCTGCATCCACCTGGCGGCGCTGCGCATCCCCTACCCGAGCGAACCGTATTTCTACAAGACGATGATGCTGGGCTACGACCACGAGCCGATCTATGCCACCGGCAGCATGCTGGGACTGGGTGACGTCGCGGGGATGCTGCAATTGATGGACGAGATCGAGGTACAGGGGCTGGACGTGATGAGTACGGGCGTGGCGCTGGCCTGGGCGACCGAGGCGCTGGCGCGCGGCCTGATCACGACGAAGGAAACCGACGGCCTGGTGCTGGCCTTTGGCGAAGCGCCACCCTACGTCGAGGCGACCCGGCGCATCGTGAGCCAGCCGACCGAGTTCTACCGCGCGCTGGCGCGGGGGGTCGAACACGCCGCGCCGGTCTACGGGGGGGCGGAGTTTGCGCTGGCCTTCGGCGGGCTGGAGATGCCCGGCTACCACACCGGCCCAGGCTGCCACCTGGGCTACCTGACCGGCGCGCGCCACAGCCACCTGGACAGCGCCGGGTACAGCCTGGATCAGAAGGCGGCGCGCGAGGGGCAGCCGCTCACGCCCGAAGGGGTGGCCGGCGCGCTCCTGGCCGAGGAACGTTGGCGGCAGGTGCTCACCAGCCTGGTCGTGTGTCTGTTCGCGCGTGGCGTGTACGACCAAGAGACTGTCCTGCAGGCGCTGGCGTGCGCGGGGTACGAGTGGACGCAGGGCGACCTGGAGCGGCTGGGGGTCGAGACACTGCGCCGCAAGGTTGCGTTCAAGCAGCGGGAAGGGTTCACGTTCGAGGGGCTGCGCATCCCCGGGCGCATCCTGGAGACGCCCGCACCGGCAGGCCCGTTCGACGAGGCTT
>Ga0307378_10013482_pt1 | contig 10335 bp, 7 predicted proteins | sample UN1MG_FD_202238 | JGI IMG/M metagenome (GOLD analysis project Ga0307378, IMG submission 202238) | Soil microbial communities from Risofladan, Vaasa, Finland - UN-1 | ecosystem: Environmental > Terrestrial > Soil > Coastal area > Acid sulfate soil | place: Finland: Risofladan, Vaasa | collected...
CGACGAGCTCCTGGCGACGCCGGAAGAGGCGGAGATCTTCCGGAAGTGGCATCTGAACAACTGGTTCAACCTCGCGCAGTACCTGATGGCCCCGCCTGACACGGCGGCGCTGCTGAATGCCGAGGATCCGCTCGATTTCAACACTTTCCGCATGCGGGGCGCAGCGTGGATGTTCGTGCGCTACGTGCTCGACAGGACGGAAGACGGGACCGCCGGCGAGGCCTCGAGAACACGCGCCCTGATTCAGAGCGCCGCGACTGATTCGCGCGACGCCGTAACGAACGTGTTCGGCATCGAGTTCAACGAGCTGGCGACCGATTGGGCGGGAATGCTGGTGATCGAGGATCGAGACGACGTGCAGGCCGACCCGGTTCTCGAGCTTTCGTCCTACCAGATGCGGGCGATCTACGAGTCTCCGGTCGGGAACGTCATCCACCCACCGAACGGCGGGTTCGGGCTGCGTCCGTTGTCCCGTTCCCTCGCGAGCACCTCGAATCTCGACGCGGAGCTGTTTACGGCGACGGGGCTGTACGTGACCCTGTCCACCGGCGCGAGTGTCGGGCGGACGCAGTTGAGCCTGGTGGACAGCGCGACCGGTGCCGAGCTGGATGACAGTGTCGAACCCAGACTCGTGATCGTGCGAACGAACTGACGGGAGAGGTCCTGTGATGCCTTCCGCGCCCGAGCTCCGGATGCACGAGGAGCTCCTCCTGATGGCGCTGGATGACGAAAAGGGGTCGATCCGGGCCACGAACTTCAAGTACGCCCTTTGTGCGGGGCTACTGGCGGAGCTGGTGCTCGAGGAACGTGTGACCCTGGAGCGGGGAAGCAAACCGTCGAAGGACCGGATCATCCCTGCCAATCCGAAACTCCTGTCGGATCCGCTGCTGGACGAGATCCTGCGGAAGGTGCACGGTTCGAAGAAGCCCCGATCGCCCAAGGAGTGGGTCAGCAAGCTTTCGGGGGTGAGCGCCCTCCGGAAGCGTGTGGGCACGGGTCTCGTGAGGCGCGGCGTTCTGCGCGAGCGAAATGCCCGGGTCCTCCTGCTGTTTCCATGGACCTACTATCCTCTACTGGACCCCGCTCCAAAGCGTCGGCTCGTGGAACGCATACGAGCCGCGGTGGTCGGAGATGACGAACTCGACGAGCGCACTGCGATCGTCGTCGCGGTGGCATCGGTTACCGGCGTTTTGAAGCCCGTACTCGGTAAGCAGGTACTGAAGGACCGGAAGGTTCGCATCGAGCAGATTGCGGAAGATCAGTACATCGCGGCTGCCACTAAGAAAGCGGTGCAGGAGGCGGCCGCAGCAGCAGCCGCCGCGGGCGGCTGAGATCGCCGTGTTTCTCCCCTAGTCCACCGTCGGCGACAGACCCATGCGGATCACCAGCTGACGAAAGCGCGGTTCCTTCCGCAGTGACTCGAAACGCGGATCCACGTTCGCGTAGATGACGTGAGTCTCTCTTTCCCGGTAGGCCTGGTAGAGCAGGTCCAGCGCCGTCTCAGTGCGTCCCAGCGCGGCATACGCGCCGGCGCAGATGAATGGGACCACGTGACCGGTCTCTTCTCCCTGATCGTCCCGCCGCACCAGGGTTGAAAGCAGTGTCTCGGCGGCCAGTTCCTCGCCGGAGCGGGCCAGGGCGTTCGCCACCTGGGCTCGCATCAGCTCGCTGTCCCGGGTCAGCTCGCGGGCCCGGGTAAACGCCTCGAGGGCCATCACGGGCTCGCCGGCGGCCTCTGCCGCGAGCCCGAGTACCCAGTGTCCAAGGGTGTACGTGTCATCCAGGTGGACAGTCTTCCGCGCCGCTTCGATCGCCGCGTCGAATCGGTGCGCGAAGTGATTCACCATCCCCACGTACGCGTTCGTCGGAAGCGCCAGCGGGTCATCCTCGACGGCTCGCAGGACTTGCGAGAGCGCCTCCTCGTGCCGGCCGGTGACAGTCAGCGGGTACAGCGCGTAGACCGCCCGGCAGGCCGCGTTGCCGGGATCGAGCTCCAGGGCACGTTCGAACGCGGCGTCGGCTTCACTCCACTGCCGCTCATATGCCGCGTAGAAGCAGGCCATGGCGAAGTGCGCTTCGGACAGGCGCTCGTCCAGCCGCAATGCACGACGGGCCGAGGCCTGAGAGAGTTCGAATGCTACCTTCGCATCAAGATCCGGCGTATACACCTTGAGAATGAAGTAGGCGAGGGCCAGCAGGGCATGCGCCGGGGCGAAGTCCGGCGCGAGTTCCGTTGCGCGGCCGGCGTGTTCGATCGAACTGCGAATCGAGTCCGGAGTCCGTCGGGCGAGCTGGAAGCGTCCCTTCAGGTATTCGGTGTAGGCCTCGTAAGAGACCTCTGCGTCTGAGCCTAGGCCACCTTCATCTGCCTGCGCCTGCCTTGACGCTGGATCGACGGCCCTCGAGCCACGTACATTGGCGATTCGATCGGCGACCTCCTTCGCGATCGCGTCCTGAACAGACAGCAGATCCGTGTCAGTCGCCTCCGCCTCGTGTGACCAGCGGTGATGGCCGCTCGTCGCGTCGATCAGCTGAGCCGTGATCCGGACCCGGCCATTTGCCCTGCGGATACTTCCCTCGAGTACGAGATCGGCGCCCAGTGCGTTGCCGATCTCGCGGACGTCCTTGTCAACGCCCTTGAACGCGAAGCTGGATAGCCGGGACACGACCCTGGCGATTCCGAGTTCGGTTACGCGATGGATGATCTCTTCGGTCAACCCGTCCGCGAACCACTCGCCGGCCGGTTCGGGGCTCAAGTCCGTCAGGGGAAGGATGGCAATCGCGGGCAGGGAATCGCCGTCAGCGGCCGAGCCGGGCAGTACGGGTGCGCCGCGCCCCGGATCGGTTGGCGGACGACCGTCCCGGTCGGTTCCCGAAACCAGGGCTTGAAACAGCTCCACGGTTTCGGGGGAGGGCACCATATCGAACTCCAACGCCAGTCTCTGCCGCAGCGACTCGAACACGTCGGCGGCGGCGGCCCGGTTACCAACCCGGAACAGGCTCCGGAGTCCTCCGCGGATCGCGACTTCGTCGTACGGTCCGAACTGGACGCCCCGGAGAACAGCCCTCGTGACGGTGCTGCCATCGGCTCCCTCGTCGGCTGCACGCTCGGCGAGAAACCAGGCGGCGCGAGCGGCTCTTCGGTTCAGGCGAAGCCGCTCTCCATCCAGCCAGCGCTCGAAGTCGGGAGCATCCGGGACACGGAGTCCCGGGAGCAACGGACCACCAAAGAGTGCCAGCGCGCCCTCTTCGTCGCCCGCGTCGAGGGCAGTTTCGAAGGCCACTGCATCGCACCTCGTAAGACCGAAGGCGAGTCCGATCTCTCCGGAATCCCGGATCTCGAAAACGCCTTCAGGGAGCGACTGCCGCAGGTGGTGGATCGTCTTGCGCAGCGATGCGAGACCGCGAGCCCGGGGTGCATCAGCCCAGAAGACGGGAAGGAGTTCATCCCGGCGTTTCGGTCCACGCGGAAGCGAGAGAGCGAGATACAGGAGAACGGACAGTCGCTTCGGCTGACTGATCAACCTGGCGGCCGTCTCGGGCGGCAGCCCGTTGACGGACAGATCCCCCAGGACCGTCAGCTCCAGCCCCGTCTGCACGATCAGGGTCTCCCGCGCATGAGTTGTGGCGGCCCCGCGGCCTCCGGCAATCCGGACTTCGTGCGCGGGGGAACGCTGAGGGAACGCATGTTTGTTATCTCGGTCGTACCAGCGTAGCCAAACTGTTGCAGGAAAGCCAAGTGCAACGTGCGCGGCAGGGTGAGTGGAGATGGCACTCAGCCTCTTCCGGGTGCAGAGGCCGCACCCCACCCTGTCCGCCACGACCGGACTCCCGGTCCGCTGTCAGACCCCCCTCCTATTCTCCTGCATGACACTCAGGAGCCAGGAGGTGGCCATGACCGACAGTGTGCAGCTCGACCAGATGTCGCCCGGCGGAATCTTCGAGATATCGGCCGGTGCCCCGAGGAGCTATCGCGGGTTGACAGTGTTCCCGCTGATCTCCGAGCCCCGTTCACCTCTACCGTACGACCTGCTGCTCGATGCGATCGGCGAGGGGAGCCTGAAGATCCGGGAGGTCCGGTCCGGCACCGTGCCGAATCTTCTCGCGCACAACGTCGGCACGACCGATGTGCTCATCCTGGACGGCGAGCAGCTGATCGGCGCGCGGCAGAATCGGATCACGAATCGCTCGATCCTGCTGGCAGCCGGAGCGAAGACGGAGATCCCGGTCTCCTGCATGGAGCAGGGGAGGTGGCACTTCACGAGCGAGGAATTCGCTCCCGCGCCGAAGGCGAGGCACGCTCCGACCAATGTTCGGAGGCACGCGAAGTTCGCCGAGATGGAAGTGGCCGTAGCCACCGGTCGGGGCCGGCGGGACTCGGCGGCGATGGCCCAGGGGCAGGTGTGGAACTCGATCTCCGAGCTGTCCGACAGGCTCGGCGGACGGTCCGATACCGGGGCGATGGACGAGGTGTACGATCACCTGGATACCGACCTCGAGTCCTGGCTGGCGCACTTCCCGTCCGAACCGGGGCAGGTCGGGCTGCTCGCGTTTCTGGGATCCCGGCCGCTCGCGATCGATGCACTCGGGTGCAGTGAACTCTGGGCGCGGGTCCACCGGCGATTTCTCGGAGGCTACGTGATGGACGCTCTCGCGTGGCAGGGAGGCGCCACGGCCGGGTCGACCGCCCTCGATACGCCCGATGAACACGCCGCCGAGATATTCCTCGCTGCAGTCGCCGGCGCGCGCCGGATCGAGTCGGACACGGTCGGGAGCGGGACGTATCGTGTCCTGGCAGGTGCGGCGATCGGTGGCGAATTGATCGTTGACGGCGTCGGCGATCCGAGGCTGGTACACCTGTCAGCGTTTCCGTCGGACGACGATCGCCGGGGCACGCGCCCTGTGAATCACCAGGATGAGGGCTCGCCCCTCGCGCCGCCGAGCCGTCGCCGCTCGACGTGAAAGCTGCCCGACGAGGCGGCCGGACCGGACGGGTCCGGTCCGCCTCATTGGACCCGGGTGCCCGACCCGGACTAGATTCTCTCGTGTAGACGGCCCCTGAGAATCCCAGAGCGCAGGAAGCGGCGCTCGCAATGCTCGGGAGGCGATTCGTGAGGCCGAAGCCGGAGGGCGGGATAATCGAGTGGCCAGTGTCAGGCTGGCCGAGGCACGGTGCGCTAATCCTGGCATTCCTCGTAGTCCTGTCCGCCCTGCTGCTGGCCCTGCTGTTCTTCGGAGGACGGCCGGCGGAGGACAGTCCGCCGCACGACCCCGGAGTCACGGCACCGCCGGCGGAACCCGAGTAGAGACCAATGAGCAATCCAGCACTTCGCGCGCGAAGCACCTTCCTTCTCGCTGCCGTCACCCTCCTCCTGCCGCTGGCGGAAATCGCGTGCAGCGATCCGAACGAGCCCGAGCCGGTAACGACTATCCAGGCACTGCCGCGCGATCTCACGGGTGCCGAGCAGGAATTGATCGCGGCCGGCGAAACGTTCGCCTTCGACTTCCTGGTGCGGGTGACCGCGGACGAGGATCCGGGTACCAATGTGTTCGTGTCTCCCCTGAGTGCGTCGATGGCACTCGGGATGGCGCTCGCCGGCTCAGAGAACGAAACCTACGCGGCGATGCGCGACGCGCTCGGCCTGGGAGGAATGTCGAGGGAGGAGATCGGGTCGTCGTACGAGAGCCTGATCACGCTGCTCACCGAGCTGGACCCGAGCGTCCGCATGGAGATCGGAAACTCCGTGTGGTTGCGCACCGGGTTCGAGCCGGAGGAAGCCTACATCGAGGACGTCGAGACACACTTCGACGCCCGGGTTTCAACGCTCGACTTCGACGCCCCGACGGCGGCCGACACGATCAACGCCTGGGTGTCCGAAGCGACGGACGGACTCATCGACGGAATCGTGGATCCTCCGATCGACCCGATGACGGTCGCCTTCCTGATCAACGCGATCTACTTCCAGGGAGACTGGACACTTCAGTTCGATCCGGCCGACACGCGTCCCATGGATTTCCGGCGCGCTGACGGCACGGTCGTCTCCACCCCGTTCATGAGTCAGCCCGAAGGCGAGTTTCCGTTCGCCTGGTCTGGGGACTACGTGGCCGTGGAGCTGCCGTACGGGGGCGAGGCGTTTGCCATGGTCGTTGTCGTTCCGAGTCGCGATGTGGCGCTCGACGACTTCGTCGCCGGCCTCGATGCAGACGACTGGGGCGCGATCGTCGGGAGCATGACGCCGTCCGAGGCGATGGTGTTATTGCCGAAGTTCAGGCTCGAATACGAGAAGTCGTTGAACGACGTGCTCAAGGCACTCGGCATGGAGCCGGCGTTCGATCCGGTCACGGCTGATTTTTCACGCCTGCACAGGGATGCGCTGGCGCTGCAGCTGCACATCAGCCGCGTGAAGCAGAAGGCGTACGTCGAGGTGGATGAGAAGGGCACGAAAGCCGCGGCAGTCACTTCGGTCGAGGTCGGAACCACCTCGGCGCCTCCGATGTTCGTGGCGGACCGGCCGTTCCTGTTCGCGATCCGGGAGCGGCTGTCGGGTACGATCCTGTTCGTCGGAATGGTGCACGACCCGACGGCGGATTGAGGGCGCGACACACAGGCGGCTGCCGGTCCGGGAACGGCGATTCAGCGAGCCCCGAGCAGCTCCTCGATCTTGCCCAGGAGCCTCTGCAACTCCACGGGCTTCGTGTCGAATTCGTCGCAGCCGGCTTCGAGAGCCTTTTCCCGATCTCCTGCCATAGCGTGTGCGGTCAGGGCGATTACCGGGATTCCTCGCGTGGCGTCAGCGGCTTTCACCTGGCGCGTCGCCGTCCAGCCGTCGATTCCCGGCAGACTCATGTCCATCAGGATGATGTCCGGACTCTCGCTTCCGGCCATTTCGACCCCCTGCTCGCCGTCGACGGCGATCGCGACTTCGTACCCGCGCTTGATCAACCGTCGGGAGAGCATGTCACGGTTCATTTCGTCGTCTTCTACCAGCAGGATCTTCGTCACGCGATGTTCCTTTCATCAGTTCCGTTCAGTCGGGTCATCCGATCGAACTCAGAATTCGTCGTATCTCGGGCAGCAACTCCTCCAGAGAGCCGCCGCCCTTCTGCAGAACGACATCGGCGGAGCCGGCGAGCCTGGTCCTCTGATCCGCCGAAAGATCCAATGCCGACAGCACGACGACAGGAATTTTCGACAGTTCGGGGTCGGCCTTCAATCCAGCGAGCACGGACCAGCCGTTCATCCGAGGCATTCGAATATCGAGGATGATCGCATCCGGCTTGAGTTCGCGCACCCGTACGAGTCCAGCAGCCCCCTCCGCGGCACCCTCTACTCTGAATCCCTCACGGGACAGGGAGCGCCGAATGAGATCATGGGTCCCGGGGTCGTCATCGATGACGAGTATCGTGCCGGCGGTTCCCGGTCCCGATCCGCGCAGCAGAGCTTCGGCGAGGCTCTCGATCCCGACCTGGGGTTCGTCCTCTTCCGCGGCCTCCGCCTCGACCTCGGAGACTCGCGCCGGGAGCACCAGCGTGAAGACGGAGCCCTCGCCTGGAGCGCTGGATACGTCGACATCGCCGCCCATCATCCGGGCAAAACGGCGGCTGATCACCAGGCCCAGGCCAGTACCGCCGTACCGGCGCGTAGTCGAGACGTCCGCCTGACTGAAAGCCGCAAACAACCGTCCAAGCTGCTCTTCCGTCATTCCGATGCCCGTGTCGCGGACCGCAAACGAGATCCGCTCCCGGTTTCGTCCGTCTGCGGCCAGGCCCTTGACCTCGAGGCTCACGTTTCCCTGTTCGGTGAACTTACAGGCGTTGGACAACAGGTTGAACAGAATCTGCCGGACTTTGACGACGTCCGCCCGCATGAGACCGATCGAGTCCTGGCGAATGAGCTCCAACTCGTTCCCGTTTCCGCTCGCCACCGGCCGGATCGTCGTGAGGACCTCTTCCACCATCGCGTCTCCGTCGAATTCCTCGAGGAAGAGCTCCATCCTTCCGGCCTCAATCTTCGAGAGGTCCAGAATCTCGTTGATCAGGGTCAGAAGATGCTTTCCGGCCGCACCGATCTTTTCGAGGTCCGACACATACTCCTCGTTTCCGTCATGGGCGGTCTCCTCCGCCAGCATCTCGCTATATCCGATTATCGCATTCAGCGGTGTCCGGAGCTCGTGGCTCATGTTCGCCAGAAACTGGCTCTTTGCGCTGTTCGCGGTCTCCGCCGCCTCCCGGGCCTGCAGGAGTTCCGTGATGTCGTGGTACAGCGCCATCAACCCCTGCGGCTCGCCATCTATGAGCACCGGTACCCCGAGAATCTCCACATCGAGCGAACGACCGTCCTTGCGACGACGCTGCGAGATGATCTTCACCGGATTGCGGGCCAGGGCCTGGCGGGTATATCCCATGGCATCGACCCTGGTTTCGGGAGTGGTGATCAGGTCGTCGAGATTGTGGCCGAGAATTTCGTCCTGCGTGTAGCCGAACAGGGTCTCGAACGCCGGATTGCAGCTCAAGACGTCGTGTGATGTATCGAGGGTGACAATCGCGACTGGGCTGTTTCGAACCAGTTCCTCAAAGTACTTCTGCTGTCTTCGTGATTCTGTGAACAGCCTGGCGTTTTCGATCGCGATCGCAGCCTGCGGTGCAAACAGCTCGAGCAGGCGGAGGTCCTCAGTCCCGAACTCGCGGCTCGGGTCGGAGTGCACTGCTGCAATGACACCCACCAGCCGACTGCCGATCATCAGGGGCGCGGCCATCACCGTCTGGACGACGCTCTGCGTGTACTTCGCCGACCGGCTGGCCCACTCCTGGTAGTCCGGGATCACGAGCGGCTCGTTCGTCTCGGCCACTCTCCCCATCGCGCCTTCTCCGATCGCCATCCGCGTGCCGACAGCGTTCGTGCCCATGTTGTGACTGGCCACGATCTCGAGATCGCGGCCCGCCGGATCCCAGGTCGCGAGTTCGCCGCCCGCGACGCCGAGCAGCGTCACGGCGCGCTCCACCACGCGGTGCAGGACTTTCGACAGCTCCAGTTCGCCGGAGAGGTCCTTCAGGGTCTCGAGCAGGGCGTCCTGCTCCGTAGATCGCCGTCGCACGGCTGTGAACAGCTGGGCGTTCTCGATCGCGATTGCAGCGTGGCGCGCGAACATGTTCAGTAGCCGCACATCCTCGTCGTCGAATCGGCGCTCGGGGTTCTTGTCCATGAAGGCCAGGGCACCCACGAGCCTGCCGCCGATCAGCAGCGGGGCTACCATCACGCCGACGAATTCCACGGTCTCGTACTGGTCCGACCGTCCGTTCCATTCTCCGTAATTCGGAATGACGAGCGGCTCGCCGGTCCGGGCGACGTGTCCCATCGCCCCTTCGCCGACCGCCATACGTGTACCGGTCGTGTCCTGTTTGCCGACGTTGTGGCTGGCGGCGATCACCAGCTCTTCGGCCTCTGGCTCGTAAATCGCCAGCTCGCCGTGGCTCACACCCAGGAGTCCGACGGCACGCTCCAGCACGGACTGGAGGAGCGTCGAGATCTCGAGCTGCGCGGAAAGATCCGCCATGGTGGCGCGCAGCGCTTCCTCCTCGGCGGCTCTGCGCTGCGTCTCGGCGAGCAGTCGGGCCCTCCCGATGGCGATTCCGGCCTGGTTGGCCGCCGCCTGCAGGATCTCGAAGTCATCGGCGCCAAACGCGTCCGCCCGATCGCTTTCCACGACGAGTACCCCGACCAGCTCCCGGTTCACCTGCAACGGAAGATCGACCTCTGATCCCTCGTTTCTCGTGGGAAGATACCGGGTGTCCTGCGTGACTTTCGGAGTATAGTGCAGCTGCCCGTCCAGCAGGGGACGCTCACTGAGTCCGATGCCTGGCTTCACGCGCAGTCCTTCGGGCGCGTCGGCGCGTCCGCGGCTGGCCATGAGGACCCGGTCGCCCGTGGATCGATCCACCAGCAGCACGGCCACGAAATCGTAACCCAGGGCCTCATCGTAGAGGCCGTCGGCCACGGCGTGACAGATCTCGTTCTCCTCTGCAGCCGAGGCAATCGCCGTGCCGAGGCGGAGGAGGGCGGCCTGTCTGCGGCGCCCGTCTCCGTCGTTCGATATCCCGGTCGAGTCAGTCGCCATGGGATTCCGCCTTCAGTCGGAACGACCGATGAGTCGCCGCAACTCGCGACTCAGCTCGTCGGCGTTCCCTCCGCCCTTGGACAGAACGCGCGCTACGTCGCCGTTCAGGCGGGCGCGGTCTTCATCCGTGAGGTCCATCGCCGTGAGAACGACGACAGGGATCGTAGCGACAGCCGGCTTGTTCCGGAGCTTGTCGAGGAATTCGAAGCCGTCCATCTCC
>Ga0307378_10013483_pt1 | contig 10335 bp, 9 predicted proteins | sample UN1MG_FD_202238 | JGI IMG/M metagenome (GOLD analysis project Ga0307378, IMG submission 202238) | Soil microbial communities from Risofladan, Vaasa, Finland - UN-1 | ecosystem: Environmental > Terrestrial > Soil > Coastal area > Acid sulfate soil | place: Finland: Risofladan, Vaasa | collected...
ATGAGCCGATACGGAGATCCTCGGAAACAGTTTATTTTGACGCAATATGGCGCTCCCGAAAACATTTTAGTAAAATATTAATATTCAACAGAGAGTTTAGCCCTGATTTCCCATATCGGTTTTATTTGCATTTAGGAGAAAATACCTTGAGAATCTACATTCTTCAAGAGACCCGCGGTGGCAGGAATGTTCAGTAATGTGCTTGAGCCAAGTACGGATTACTAATATCACCTATTTCCCCATTTGTGTCTAATATTCCTGATTACCCAAGTTGGAATACTCATGTTCCAGGGATTCGTTATTCACGATCCACTATTATGTTTGCCGAGGTCATATTACGCATCAACTGAGAAGGTGGAACTAGTTTTTCCCGGTTAAAAGAAATCTCATCTACTGCGCGGTCACTTAATAACTCTAAGCATGAAGTTAGGTTCTGTCGGTACTCTTCAGATAAGACGGACATTATATTGTTAATGGACTCTCTATTCAATGTCTTATGATAAATCTCCAGTCCCTTCTCTGTTAATTTAACGTTTACATGTCCTTTCCTAACCAAATCCTTAGTCTTTACCACCAAACCATTCGCTGTCATTCTATTTAGGATCTCAGTAACTGAATTTTGCTGTCGGTACGTGTGTTTTGATATCTCTGTAGGCGTAGCTATGTTACCAAGAGCATAGATAATGAACAAAATGTAATCCTGTTCACGTGTAATACCGTATTTAGCTAATTCTATTGACCTAGCCCTCGATATCATTTGATACGTTCGACTCAGCAATACCCAAAGGTCAATATTTTGTATCCTACGATCGTCTTGCATGTTTCTCCTCCATCGTAATATTTTTACTAGATATACTATCACCATGTTTTATCAATATTACTCTTAAAGGTATACATATATTTCGATTACGATACAATCTTTGCATAATTCGTGTATTCATATAAGCTTGCAGGATCTAAACTCTCTGTTGAATATTAATATTTTACTAAAATGTTTTCGGGAGCGCTATATCTTGTCTTACTCACCAACTTCATCGTCGGCTGTAGGAAGTCCATATACAACCTAAAATCGTAACTTAACCTTTCCAGACTTTAATACGCCGCCTTTGAGGCATATCTATTATAACCCATCGGGATGTAAATACCCATCTTTCGATAAATTCTATCATGAGTCAACGAGTGGTATTGACAAATGATTTTAGCTATCTTATAATATGACATCGTGGAAGAAATCGTATACGAAATAGTTCATTATATTGTACAATATTTATAATTCATTTTTCAAGCTGAATTTTTAATAAGGTTGATATTCAATTGGTGACATTGGTCTGCAGGGCAATCCAATGCCGGGACAATAGCTGTTGAGAGTGCTGTATTCAGTATTGATATATTTCAATACTTTATAAACAGGCCGTTACTCGGTTAATTACGAAACAGACTACAAAAAAATAATAGATTGGAGGATAGAAATTGGAAGAGCCAAAATCAGAAAAGCGTTATGAAGACAGCTTTGAGTTTCCTCTATGGAGACTCGTCAAGCAGCGAGCCGAAAAGGATGATATTAGTTACGTGGAGGCATCGAAAAAAGTAGTTCCTGAGTATGTAAAGACTATTAAATATCGTGATATCGACTTTGAGAACGCATCGATAGAGAAACGAGTTAAAGAGAAAGCTAAGTTAACTGAATGAATGTATAAAGATAATTAACTAGGAAGAGAGGATGAGAAAATGGCTCTAGAACAGCTTGTAGATAAGATTATTAAGACTGATGTGCTGGTAATCGGGGGGGGTATTGCTGGCTGTCCTGCTGCGATAAAAGCTGCCGAGCATGGATTGGATGTCACTATAGTTGAGAAGTCAAAGATTGAAAGAAGTGGCAGTGCAGGACAAGGCATTGACCACTATGGAATCTTTCCACGTGATGGAATAACAAAGATGGAGCTTTTACGACGCTGGGAAGCTTACCAAAGCCGTTTCAATGGGGACGGTCGATTTGGAGACCCCAACATTATATATAAGTATTACGATAGCGCTTTTTGGGCATTAGAAGAGCTGGAGAAAATGGGTATCCCGATGAAGTGGGATGACGGCGAATTCTATTGGATGCCTCACGGTAGATACGGCGGAGTAAATAGAATTATGCTCAGGGTTCATTGGCAAAATATTAAGCCATATATGGCGGGGGTTTTAAAGGAGAGTGGTGTTAACGTCCTCAATAGGATAATGATAGTTGACCTGCTTACCAATAATGATAAGATTGTGGGTGCGACCGCAATAAATACTCGTACCGGCGAGTTTATCATCATTAAAGCTAAAGCTGTGATAATTGCTACAGGCTTGTTTGCACGATGCTATGACCCTGAAACACCCTTATTCTGGAAATACAAGTTTAGGTATCATTGGTGTCCAGCGACGGTTTCCGGAGACGGATGGGCTACAGCCTATAGGTCTGGAGCGGAACTGGCGAATATGGACATAACCGGGTGGCATTTTAGAGCGCGTGATGATTTAACCCTCTCATTTGGAAACCTGAATCTCAATGATGGTATTGCAGGGAAATTCCTCACCTGGAAAGGGGAAGAGTTTATATTTGCAAATGCCCATAAATATCATGAACTCGAACAAAATGGCAAGACTCCTATATACCAGACTCTTGAACATCTACCCGACGACTATCATAAGAGGATGGAAGTAGCTTATGTGGATGAAAGACTCATTTCTTTTAAGATAGCTGAGGACAGGGGCTTTAATCCAAGAACACATTGGTATGAGTTAATGCCTAATAAACCTCTTAACTTTATAACGGCCTCTGGCATAAGTATTGACGAGAATTTTAAGGCTTCGGCGAAGGGACTATATGCGATAGGGGACTGCGCTGCCGGATTTCATAGTTGCGGTCATGCTGTTGTTAGTGGCTTACTCGTTGGAGATAGTATAAATACCTATGTTGCTGAAGCTGGTGACCTTGCAGTAGATGAAGCTCAGGTAAAAAGCCAAAAACAGGTTGCACTGGCGCCATTGGCTGTGAAAAAGGGCACTGAACCCATGGAACTGGAGTGTGCCATTCGCTATATATGCGAGCGATATGTTGGGCAGTTCAAATCTGAAGGCAAAATGCGAGAAGGGCTAAAACGACTTGCTTCGCTGAGAAGAGTTTTCCTGCCTAGTTTGATGGCTAATAATCCTCACTACTTGATGAGGTGCCTGGAAGTTCGGAACATAATGGACTTGACTGAGGTCCACATCAAAGCTTGTCTAGAGAGAATGGAGACACGAGGTAATTTTATAAGGCTAGATTATCCGGAAAAAGACCCATCAAGAGATAATATGCTTACTTTTCAACACATTGAAAACGGCAAGATGAAGCTTGAGATAAGGCAAGTGCCAGAGCTGAAGCCGGAGTATGCAAGGGAAAGGAAGTAAAATGGCAGCTAAGATAGATTTTAAACGTTGTGTCGGCTGTGGAAGATGCTATGACTTATGCCCCATAGACGTTTTTACTTGGGATGAAGAGGTTAATATGCCCAGAGTGACTTATGAGGAAGAATGTTGGCACTGCGGTATATGTTGGATGGAGTGTCCGAAACGCGCTATAGATATCACATTCCCTGCATCTTTTTGGTAATCCTTTTCACATTCACAAAGGAGGTGAGCATATAAATATTAAAAACCTGTTATAGAAAATCACGAAAATAATCAGAATATGAGGTTTAACAAATGAAAAAGTTATGTTTAGTTGCACTTGCGATCTTATTGGTGGCTGGTTTTCTAATTAGTGGTTGTGCCGATCCATCACCGGCGGCGCCATCATCAACAGCGCCATCACCAACGGCGCCATCACCAACGGCGCCATCACCGACGACGCCATCACCAACAGCGCCATCACCAACAGCGCCATCACCAACGGCGCCGGAAAAGCCGCAGTATGGTGGCATATTTAGGTGGGGTGCAAACGCCGGCCCCGCGGCTCTAGGAGTCACGAGTTTGTATTCGGGCACGGATTTTAATCTGGCCTGTATGGAGACTCTGCTCTACGAAGATTCAGAGGGTCGGAACCTGCCAGGATCCCTATGCACGGAGCTTATAATCGCTCCAGACCTGATGTCTGTCACAATGCACCTGAGGAAGGGCGTTAAGTTCCACGATGGGACAGACTTCAACGCCGAGGCGGCCAAATGGAACCTGGATATGTTTAAGTCGGGCAAACGGAGCGACCTAGACCCCGTGGACTCAATAGATATTCTCGACGAGTACACTATTCGACTCAATCTCAATGTATTCTATAACAATACCTTAGGTTACTTGGCGACTCCCACAGGCCAAATAGTATCGCCAACTGCAACCGAAAAGAACGGTGTAGAGTGGGCGATATGGAACCCGGTGGGTACCGGCCCGTTTAAGTTTGTCAGCTATGAGAAGGATATCGCGGTGATTTATGAGAGGTTTGATGACTATTGGGGCGAGGGCCTGCCTTATCTTGACGGGTTTGAAATTATTACCATCAAGGACCCATTGGTTGCCGTAGCAGCTTTACAGGCGGGAGAGATTGATTTCATTTTCAGACTAGATACGAAATTCGCCGCTGACCTAAAGACTATAGGGTATACAGTTGACAATTGCATTGGTGAGGGAAAGGCAAGCATATTGGTCCCCGATGGTGCTAATCCTGATTCCCCCTTTGCCGATAAGAGGGTGCGGGAGGCAGTAGAATATGCTATTGACCGGAAGGCGATAGCGGATACCCTGGGGCGTGGCTTTTGGGACGCCACCAACCAGCTTGCTCCACCCGACAGCTATGCTTACGTCCCCGGTTTTGGGCGGACGTATAACCCCGATAAGGCAAGAGAGCTACTGGCAGAGGCCGGCTTTCCTGATGGATTCAAGACTTCAATTATCGTACTAACTACAGAAGCTAATTGCAAGGATGAGTGTACCGCCATACAGGGCTACCTTGCCAGAGTAGGGATAGATGCTGAATTAATTCTGGCGGATGCAGCCAAGTGGGGCGATTACAGATATGGCGGCTGGCAAAATGGCCTCTGTTATGTAATGGTAGGGGGGAAACCCAATATGCCCGGGTGTTGGAAGGGATTTTTTATGGGGGGCAGAAGAATAGCCAGTATGTATGATCCGGCTGGCTCGGAAGACTTGCTTGTTAAGGGACTGATAGCGAGTGATTTTGAGACCCGAGAAGCGCTGGCCCAAGAATACGTAAGAATGGTATCTGGTGAGGCTATGGTGGTCCCCCTCTGGATAAAACCCACCCTTTACGCCATGAATCCAGATGTTCGCGACCTGGAGGTGGAACAATACGATCGAAGCCGACCCTTTGCAGCGGATGCCTGGTTTAGCAAATGATGTAACGCGGATTCAGGTAGTGTAAAATTAGGGTGACTTATCTCTTTAAGGGTAAGTACAGGATAAAGAGTATGGGACGGGTCTCAGAGGGCGTTAGGTCCTCTGAGACCTCCCAATAAGTTTTTAATCAAAATCATTAGGGGGAAGTTTGAAAATGGCGGAGCCTGCTTCAGAGTAAGGGTACGGAATTGTTGAGAAAGGAGAATCACAAATGTCTTCAGAAACTATAGTTGAAACCGATGTTTTGGTAATTGGGGGAGGCATAGCCGGTTGTTTCGCAGCGATAAAGGCTAAAGAACAGGGAGTTGAAGTAACTCTTGTAGATAAGGGGTATGTCAGCAAAACAGGCGAAACTCCCTTCTCCGGGAACTTCGGTGTTTGCAGCCCCGAGTTTTTTGGTCATGACTTAGCCGCGTGGATGAATCAGGTTAGTTTCCTGGGTGAGTATGTCAACGATCCGGAATGGACTGAAATCACGCTTAAGGAGTCGTATGCCAGGTGGCAGGACCTGCTTTCGTGGGGAGTGCAATTCGTAAAATATCCTAATGGCGATTGGATGTGGTGGCCACCCAGAACCCCTGAAAGACTAGCCAAGGTGCCCTTTCAAGCCATCAGATATTTTCGAAGAAAGCATGCCGAAGTTTGCAGAGCGCAGGCTATAAAAACCGGTGTCAGGATCATGGATAGAGTCATTATTACCGACCTGCTGAAGCAGGATGGGAATGTTGTCGGAGCCATCGGTATGCCTATAGGGAGCTACGACCTGTACATCTTCAAAGCGAAGGCAACCGTAATGGCTACTGGAACTGCGACACTGAAGCCGCATGGCGCGGTATGGGCTGCCCTGACAGGTGATGGTGAAGCGATGGCCTACAGGGCCGGTGCTGAAATAACAGGTAAAGAATGGAATGATTGCCATGCTGCGATTGCCGTGAATCCCGGCGCCAATAACCAGCATGTGCAAGGGGACTTCACTAAAGACCGGGCAGATGATTATGGGGAACATATAGCCGACGGGTATAACGCAGAGGGCAATAAGTTTTCAGACGGTGAAGAAGAGGTGGCGCTTTATATTATGCCGGATGTATTTGAAGCCGATGCCGGCCGGGCGCCGGTATTCTCAGACATGGCCACCAAAAGTTCCCGCCCCGCCCCTGCTCCTAAAGGGATAATAAGGCAGCAAGTTGACATAGAGGCTGAGAAAAAAGGCTGGCAACGAGAGGTAGCAGGTCATGGTCTGGGAATGTCGGTTCACATTACCGAGGGTATATGGCCTATTAACACAAAATGTGCCACAGGGGTTCCGGGGCTTTATGCTGCCGGTGACAGTTGCGGTGCAAGGCAGGGCGGTTCTCGCTACACCGCAAAGGGGTTCGCCACCATGAGTTGCGCTGTAACAGGTACCAGGGCCGGACTGGGCGCTGCAGAGTATGCTTCGCAGGCGAAAAAGCCGGTAGTAGACGAAGAAGAGCTAGCCAGGCTAAAGAAGATTTTATATATGCCTGTGGAACGCAAGGGTGGCTTTAGCCCAGGTTGGACAACACAGGTACTTCGGAACACCCTGACGCCGTATTGGGTTCTGTACTTTAAACATGGGGAGCGGCTGCAGAGGGCACTGGCAGAGGTTGAGTTCCTCCGGGACCGCATTCTTCCTAAACTGACCGCTAAGGACCCTCACGAGCTAGTGTTGGCCCTCCAGACTAAAAATATGGTTCTTTGCGCTGAAATGAAGCTGCGGGCTTCACTCTTCAGAACTGAAAGCAGGGGTACCCATTACAGGGAGGACTATCCTCGAAGAGATGACCCCGCCTGGCTGGCTTGGGTGAAAATAAAAGAGGAACAAGGTGAGATGAAGTGTTCCAAGGAACCGATTCCAGAGAAGTGGTGGCCAGACCTCTCGAAGCCCTACGAAGAAAGATATCCGGTCAGGTTCCCTGGAGAGTAACTATAATTGCCTGTTATGAGCAGGTTGACGAAGACTCATAGGCAGGAAAATAAATCTAGCTTAGTAATAATAGGGAGGAAGTTGCGATGTCTATTGAACGGATTGACCCTGAGTTATGCAATGGCTGCGGGACATGTGTTGATAGTTGTATGGTGGACGTGATCAGAATGGATGAGGAAGGCAAGAAGGCCATCGTCCGATACCCTGAAGACTGCACAGGTTGCACCTTCTGTGAACAAGACTGTCCGGAAAATGCGATTTTTCTATCGGAAATAAAAACCGAGCCACTTCTAGTATGCTGGGGGTAGCTAGTTCTCACCGAGAATAACTCCCATCTTAACTGTGACCTGGCCCCCAAAACTAGTCCATTGCCATTAATACTAACTTAGAAGGTGGAGCAATCACTGGGGGCAAGCCATGCATGTCTAAGCGTTTGTTGTTATAAATCATTCAGTTAAATTGATGGTATCCACCTTGTTCAGAGTAATTCATAACGTAAGATAATGACGTAAAAGAGGGTAATCATGTCGCTCATACCAGCTTTTAAAGCAGGCTTATCCGGAGAAAGTGGCTTTTTTGATTAAGAAGAGAGGCTTCCCCAAGATATTTTTCGGTTGGTGGACGGTTCTAGCGTGCGGTATTATACCTCTCTGGGGAAGCGGCTACTACATGTACGGATTCTCCGCATTATTCAAGCCCATATCTGCTGAACTAGGCTTCAGCAGGGCAGTGACATCTGTTGCTGCCGGTATCGGAAGGTTTGAAGGCGGGATTGAGTCACCACTAACAGGATGGCTTGCTGACAGGTACGGCCCAAGGTGGATAATCCTTTTTGGTGTCTTCATCCTTGGTCTAGGCCTCATACTAATGTACTTCATAAACTCGCTCTGGGCCTTCTTTGTAGTCTGGGGATTTATGCTAGGCACAGGACATAATATCGCCTGTGCCTTCACGTTAGATATAGCAATAACAAACTGGTTCGTCAAGAAAAGGGGCTTAGCAATGAGCATCAGGTGGGTGGTGTCCGGGCTTTCAGGAGTGCTGGTGTTGCCTCTTATTGCGTGGCTCATCCCCACACTGGGCTGGCGGATGACCTGTGTTATCGGTGGGATGGTAATGTTGCTTGTCGGATTGCCCCTTGCCTGGTTCTTTGTGAAAAAATACCGACCTGAGTACTACGGATTACTCCCCGATGGCGCTACGATGGAGGAAGATGTAGTGGATGAAAGTCGAGTGATAGACAGGGGTGTAATGTATGCCGCTGAGGTCCATGAGGTAGAGTTCGCTCTAAAGCAAGCGGTGAGAACACCAACCTACTGGTTACTAATAGTAGCTCAAGCCGGCCATGCTATGGCCATACCAGCTATTGGTGTACACGCCATACCCTTTCTGACCGATATAGGGATTGACCCGGTTGTGGCTGCAGGCATAATGGCAATAATGGTCTTAGCCAGCATACCCGCAAGGTTCATTGGTGGATTTCTCGCCGATCGTGTTAAGAAAGAGCACTTGCGATTTCTGATGGGTGGACTATATCTCGTGCAGGCTGTTGGGTTTACGGTATTCCTATTAAACCAGAGTATGGCTATGATTTACATCTGGTTCGTTCTCTATGGTTTTGGCCATGGAGCAGGCTTGACCCTGTTCTCTCTAATAAGGGCGCGCTACTTCGGGCGCAAGTCTTTCGGTTCAGTTGGTGGAACGGCAGGGATGCTCATAACACCAGTAGGAATAGCAGCCCCAATCTACCTCGGTTGGATGTATGATACTACCGGTAGCTATATTACTGCCTTTACCGTAGTGACGGCAGTAATTGCTTTTTGCGGCATACTCTCACTTTTTATCTTGCCTCCCAGACCACCAGCTCAGGTCACTAATATCCGTAATATTATGTAACTCAGTGTAGATAATACTGCTTATTACCCCGATTTTCTTCCCCTTAGCTATGTCTCTGGGCTTTAACCCGATATGGTTCGGGATACTGATAACCAGAGTAACTGAGATAGGCCTGATTACCCCACCGGTCGGTCTGAATGTATATATTATCCGGGGGGTAGCCAGAGATGTGTCCATGCAGACAATATTCCGGGGCATTATCCCTTTCATTATAGCCGATGTATGTCATGTAGCTCTCCCCCGGCTCTCTCTGTTCCTGCCCGGCTTTATGAAGCAGGCAGTTAGCACAAATTCTAAAAGTGAAAAGTCGCATCGTCATGGACCTAAGATGGGGTACACCTCAAAGGCTGTCGCTGTCATATTGCGGGTGCAATTTACGGAGGAGTCATCGGGAACGGTATTCCCGGAGAAACACAACTGCGCCCATTACGAACTGGCGCAGGACAAGAACGGAGAGCCGAAAATCAGGAAAATTGCGTATTTTACGGAGCACCGACCGCCTCATGAACCCGATATGAAGTCGCTCATGAAGAAATACCGGGAGAGAGCGTAAACAGGATGCTCGTTGCGTTTAGCAGGATAAGTTGTTACAATTATCCACGATGAGAGCCAGGGGCTGAATCGTGAGATTGAATACAATCTCGTAATTTCTGCCTGTTGTAACCCCTTACCCACCATGGCATCAGTCCACATAATACAAGAGGAATCGCTTCGGGGACTTCTCCTTCTGCTGCTGAACGCCGTTAATCGATTAAAAAGATGGGTATCAAATTATACAGGAGGTGGCCTTAATGGAGTTTACCTATGACAATATCACCCAGTGGCTGAAGGACTATTTCAAGGCATTCAACACATGCAACGGGGACCCCGGGAAAGTACCCGATATGGAGAAATATTTTACCCCGGACATGCAGTTTATCTCGTACATTCTGGATGTAAAGCGACCGGACACACGTGAGGGACTTCTAAACACGATGATACACCCGGGTCTCCGCGAGGAACTGACACCCGAGGATATTATCATCGATGAGAGACGGAAGGCTGTCGCTGTCATATTGCGGGTGCAATTTACGGAGGAGTCATCGGGAACGGTATTCCCGGAGAAACACAACTGCGCCCATTACGAACTGGCGCAG
>Ga0307378_10013485_pt1 | contig 10334 bp, 11 predicted proteins | sample UN1MG_FD_202238 | JGI IMG/M metagenome (GOLD analysis project Ga0307378, IMG submission 202238) | Soil microbial communities from Risofladan, Vaasa, Finland - UN-1 | ecosystem: Environmental > Terrestrial > Soil > Coastal area > Acid sulfate soil | place: Finland: Risofladan, Vaasa | collected...
GACACGCGGACCCTGGTTGAAGAATACCTGGAAACTGACCCAGAATTCGCCAACGAGCTGCGGGATCTGGCAGAGACGGAGTTTCCGGGAGATGTCCCCGTTCCGCTTACCAAGGAGGATCAAATGGAAGCCTACAAGGAAGCCAAACGGTTGATGTTCCTGCGCACCGCAATCTTGGCGATTGTCATCGCCACCACCGTGTTGTGTGTTCTGGGTACGGGTCTGGTGGCTGCGATTTGGTACGGGGCCCTTCGCTTCGTCTCATAGAGCCTTCAGCTGCAACCGCGAGAGCTTCGCGGGCCCAGCTACAAGACGGGCAGACACTTTGCTACCCCATCACCCAATGCGCCGGGCCAAGGCCGTCCACCCGTGACGGCGTGCTGGTTCGAGTCCAGCCAGGGGCACGAAAGGAGGGCCATGTTGTCGGCCCCTATGGTGTGTGCCACAGACGGGGTCGTCCTTGACTTCCATGCCCAGAAGCATCCCTCCCAACTGTGCGAGCGTCAGTGATAGTTGGCCACAGACCGATGGGCATGAAGGGTTCAACTTGCAGTCCCTCGTCATGCTGCGTTCGACTGCCATATAGGCGTGCTCTTTGAGCTCCTCATGGAAGAATCTAGCACTCCTTGCCGTGATTGCCAGGTCAGCAAGGCCATATAGGGGGATTGGGTTCCTGAGCCGAGTCGGGGCATGAAAAGGGAGGGCCGTGTCGGGCGCACCTTCTGTCGCCGGACGCCAACGGACGCCGGTGAATCGGGCGCGGAGAGCGCAGCCTACCCGCCAAAACGCGAAGGCAGCCCCATGCAGGCGGTGACCACACTTGGAAGTGTCGTTCGCTCCCGCGGACGAACGGCAGATCTGCTGTCGATCATGACCATTCCTTCGCCGATGATACTGGTCGTAGCGGGACATCCTGAATAGGGCGATCAATCACCCTTGTCGTGGGACTGAGCATATGATTCCGGGTTCTCACTGGCATCGCCATAGACCCCTTTTCTTGAGGTCGAATCGGTCTTCTCTGATTCAAGCCAACCTAACCAATTGAAGATGAGAGCTGCCCCTAAGAACAGGATCGAAGCCAAAGCAAGGAACCCCGGTATGCCCAGCAGGACTCGGGCGACTCCAGACGGAATCCGGGCTGCGAGCGACTGGGTGTTGAATGCGCGGTAGCAGAACAAGGCAGGGCCGCAGATGAGAGCCAAGAGAGTCAACACGATGATGAGATCCCTCGTAGGAAAAGCGCGTATGCGAACCAGACCCCGCCGCTTCAAGTGTTCATCTGGATTCGGTAGCCTGGCCGCCGTAACCCACGCCCCAAGGGGGTAGCCGCACCTGCCACAGGTACAGTCCGGGGCAAACTCGAGGTCTAGCTCTTCGCCGCAGCAGAAACAGCGCCGAAAGAAGTTCAGACATTGAAATGCGACCAGCAACAGCAAGAGAATGACCACAGCGAAGGGGAGCCCCAGAGACAAGTAATTCGCGTAGTACTCTCGCCCTAAAGACACCCAACTGCCCAGCAGTTGGACAAACGCGCCTGGGGTCGGTATGTAAAACCCATATTCGATTAGGAACTCCGCTTGGCGTACCAGGGGGCGCGGATTTCTGATGTTTGCCACTAGCTGAGGCAATAGCGCAAGACACGTCGCTGTCATGACAGGTAGATAGACCAGCCATCGTGCAGTTGCACGTCTGAATCTCGGAATTAGATAATGGGCGTTAAGCATCTTCTTCTGCAGAACCCACACGAAGAAGAGCATGGGTGAAAAAGAGAATAGCAGCAGACACTCAGCAACATTCCACGCACAGAAGATGAGCAACAGGAAACCGAGAATCAATGTCGGCGAAGGAAAACCAAGAGTGATTGCCAGTGGGGCAGCTACGCCTACGCGAAAAACCATGAAAGCCGTGCAATACCAGCCAAGCAACCTGAGAGCATTTCTGAACCCCAGCGGAATCAGTATGGAATAGGACAGTTGGATGATAAGAAGCCAGCCAAGGATTACCAGATCAAGAGCTCCGAGACCCAAGACCCATAGCTTGAATACCGAAGGACGATCAAGAGTCAATGGCAGAAGACCAGCGATGCCAGGCACTTGACCGGCAAGGCTATTGATCTCCGCCAGTGAATTAAGGAGTAATGCCAGCAGCCCTGCTAGTAGGCCGTAGAATGAACCGAACAGGAGCATGAATGGCATGTTGGGTCTGATGAGGCGATGCGGTTCGACAAGAGCTTCGTGCCGTGTCCACCTATCCGGTCCTAGCTGCAGTGCCCGCGCTAGGAATCCCGGTCTTCCAGTGCCTCGCCCGACCAGCATGAGCAGATTGGTGAACTCGCTTGAGGAGAAGTGGCGCACTCGCAAATCGGCTCGTCTCTCTCTGAGAAGCATGGTAATACTATGACCGATTCGTAGGATCGCGGCGCTGAGTGCCAGCGCGCCCACACAAACCAACATCGTACCAGGGATGTAGCTGACGTCATACTTGATCGGTTCAGCAAAAAACCACATCGGATCTCTGACATGCAGTGCGAGGTCAGGGATGGGCCACGATAGAAGGACAATGCCAAGCAGGGCTAGAAGTACTGTGGCTGACGCCGCAAGGCTACGCACTAGAGCATTGGCTACCTCCGCGATCAACACATCCTTGTTCTGTATGTGTGCCAGTTCATGCAATAACAATGCACCTAGTTCCTCTCCCGGGATAGCGAGTAGCAAACGCCGTGGGATCAACAAGCACGGCGAAAACCCGCCGAACACCTGGGGAGCGACCTTTCGGTCGGAAGTAAGTAGACGGGGAACAGGTCGAACACCTGCATGACTGATCAGATTCTCAAACCGTGTATGCGTCTCACCATCCAATTCGCTGAGTTCGTATGTGCGATGTCGCCAACGAATGATCGCAGGTCTTGCCAGCACTTGCAGAAAGGACAGCGTGGGTACGATGGCTATTTGACCAGCCAGTATCAAGGCAAACGCATTGAAACAGTGCATTGCCACAGACTGTCCTGGCTGAAAGTGTTGAAGAAGGGCACTCGCTCCCAATACCAGCATAGCTCCTATTGCGCTTACCAGAGCTACAACAACTACGAGCCCGGCTACAGTCACCCCGAACACCAGGCGCACCTGGCTAGGTAGGCGAAGTATGTCCAATGCTGTGGTAGCGAGGCTGGGCTCAGTCATCGACCGATAAGCCGTTGCAGTTGGGGCGCTACTTGCTTGTCAAACAGCACGATTTGGACAGTGGCTCTCGTGATCTTCCTTAGTTCTCGACCCTTGAATCCTCTTTGCTTCAGCGACCTCAGCACTGAGTTCTCCAGTTGGGCAAGTGACGCGTTTGACACCTCGTCCCGCTGGAGTGGTAGCTTCTTCTGCAATCGCAGCTTGACAACTTCAAGTATTGTCTCACGAGCAAGCGGAAGGACTTCTCTGGCTACGAGTATGATCCAGGGCGTCAAGAACGTTGCCGCTTCGCCCAAGCCGAAGCCAAGCTCCGCCGGCATCTGCTCCAGACTTCGATCCTGCAATTGATCGGCGGACACAAGAAAACGGTCTCCGAAAACGTCAAAGACCTCCGATTCTGTCGGAGCAACATCCTCCAAGACACGTCTGGCAACCGTAAGTACAATCTCTTTGTCTGACATTGCGGCAACCTCCCCAACAGCGAGTCAGAATCCTGCCCACGTCTCAGCACGCCGATTCGACGTTGCACGGCCAGCTAGATGATGCGGGGCTACTTCCCCCTGGCACGATCTCTTGTCAATTGTAGCGCCGCTCGCCAAACCACGCAAGCCTGCCCGTGCGAAGACATACTGGGTGCACCGAGCCTCCAGCTACCCAAAGTGTGCGGGGCCTTTGCCCGCGCCGACTGTAGCGAACATACGCTGCGCGGCAAACTCAGCATTCCCTACCATGAGCAACGGCGTCAATGGCGTAACGTTCCTGGACCTCTCCTGCTATCCACGACAGGTACTCCTCTGCCAGGTCCACGATGTCTGATAGATGGAGATCCACATCGAGAGGGGTGATTTCAACCATCTGAGCACAATTCCCCTCTACACCCACACCACACAGGAAAGCCGCCTTGGCTGAACCCGCCATCACCGACGGAACAACAGCGAGGAGCACTGGACATCGCAATCATCGGCCGGCCAAGAGCGCCGATGGTGCTGGCCAACAGCTCGATGAGTATGACCTGGACCAGAACGGGTCTGCGTAGACACGCCGCGGGTCAATGCTAGGGTGACAGCCATTCCGACCCGTGGACCCAGCCTGCCTCTCACGGTCGGTAGGCGGTGTTCAAATCGAGAATGGCTGCATGTACGATTCGGCGGGCCTCTTCGAACTTCGGGAGGAACTCCCGGCATAGTCTGGCCCGAGCAAGCGGGCTCAACGCGGCGCCCAGCGTGCGCGCCCTCACCAGCCTTTGAAGACGCTCAGGTATGTAATAAGCTTGGTGGATGCTCCAGACCAAGTCGCTCGGGAGATTGGCGGCCATGGGGCTCTGGACCAGCAGCTGCCAGCTCTGTGTCTGGAGGGCCCCCTGAGGTTGGACGACTGGGTCCGAGCGTTTCAGCTCACCATCTCGCAGCACCTGTATGATGCGATCGAGCTCGCCGATGTTGTCGAACAGCTCCAGCCCAAGGAGACCCACCGCGACACGCACGGCCTCCTGCTCCCTCTTGCGCGTCTGACTGAATCCAAAGGCCACATCAGCCATGCTGAACACGACTATCGCCGCAACGATACCTCCGACGAGGTTTGCGGCGGCATTCTGAAGGAAAGTTGACCGTGTCCATGCGCCCAGGGCCGTCGCGAGCAGGACTGAGACTGCACACGCAGCGGTCGCTGCCTGCAACGGATGAGTGTTGATCCACCTGGCAAACCCAGCACCGTGCAGACGTCTTCCGAGTTTGTGCATGATATCTACGCCTCCTTCCCACATTCTGTCGGCTTGTCACGACCGGGGTTCCAGGTCCCTTTCCACTTCCTTCACGAATGATTGTCTTCCCGCTCTCAGCAGACCATCCCACCCCTGGATAATATCGGACCAGGAAATGGCAGCCAGTACTGTTTGCTCATCCTTCGGTTCTACTAGTCCAGTTCCAAGTGGTCGGGTGCGCTCCAATCTACTCTGTACAGGTGCTCTGCTTAACTTCCACACCTTGTCCCGCACCACTGTTCTGTTGTCAGAAGCTGTCTTCAGAATGGCCCCGGTCTCGCCAAACAGGTCAATCACCTTCTGAAACGATCGGGGCCGTTGAGCAGGCAGCACAGTGTTGGGCACTTGGCCACATGGCCGTCCCTGGGGCCCAAGAATCTCTCGTGGCCTTATGCGAACTCGAGTCCGGCCCACTCATCACTCCAAGAATCCGTGTTCTCATGTCCAGAAGCGGAGAGCCTTGCCGTACCATCGGGAGGCGCCGGATGCGTCAAACACCGTCAGATACTCCTGAATGACAGCGGGGCCTCGCGACGGTCGTATCGATGTCTCGCGGTGATGCGTGACTTGGGCAAGATCACCAAGGTGTCGCGCTGTTGAGAGTCTGACCAAGAACTGAGACGTACGGAGCCCTTCACTTCTGTTGAGGGGCCGGTCCCAGCATGGCGAGCGCTCGGTCGGTACTATCGACCGCGGTCTTGAAGTGCGGCAGCGCGTCAGCCACCAGTTCTTCCAGACCACGTTCGCTGCTGCTTATATAGACCTTCTTTGCTCTCTCGTACCAATCGCCACTGGCTAGCATCTGGCATTGGTTGTAGCTTTGGACAAGAGCCGCAAACACGTCGCGTGGCAAGCGACTGGCGAGCGGCATGTCGGTCGCGAGTTGCCAATTGCGTGTCTCGATGTGCGGTGGGCCATCCATAAGGACGGCCTCAGGAGGCCGCCCCTCGCCTCTCAGCGCGCTTAGTACGCGGTCTACCTCTGTCCTGTTTGCCGCCAGTTCCTCTACGAACAGACTGCGTGCCGTACCCAATGCGTCGAGTTCTTGGTGCCCTCGTTGCCAATTCCCAAGCGCCCAGTTCGCCGCAATAAACACCGCCAGCGCTATCAGACCATCGGCTACTAGGTTGGCGAGGACGTTCTGCGTGAACTGATTTGTCGTCCCATATCCAGCCCACGCGCTCAAAGCCAAGACCAGGAGCGTGGCCACCAGGGTTGCGAGAGGCAGTTTCCGCGCCCGGACCCAGTCCCAGGCTCGATGCGAGTTCCCAACCCGCTCTTTAGGCTCACTCATATCCCGCCTCCAAAGTGATGAACAGTACCGCGTGAGCAAGCTGACGAATGAAGCATCTGTTGGGGACGAGCCCGCGCTGGCGCGGAGAATCCGGACTACCGTAGTGTATCATGACTCGGACGAGTGCGCAACGCGAGTAGGCAACATTAGGAAGCGGCGCGACTGTCTTGGTCCCAACGTTGCGACTGGTCTTCCTCTGTCCCCCACTTCAGCGCACGGGCTGAACCGGCTTGTAGATGTGGCTACGGTATGCTACGCTGAGCAGCGAGAGCAGAGCTGCTCTCCAACAACGGCAAGCGTAGAACGGCGCCGACCATACAGGGGACCAGCCCAGCTGACTCTTAATCAGTAGGTTCTAGGTCCAAATCCTGGGCGGGTCACACCCCAGAGGATCCTCGCACTAGTCGTGCTCAGGCATAGGGCACGGTGCTGGCGAGGATTCTTTGGAGAATATGGAGAAAACACGGATGGGAACTGGTCTAGGTTATAGTAGTCTGGCAGCTCTGTTCCGAGAGGTGATTGGAGAGTTGCAGCAGGAACCGGAGTTTCAGTCGAGCAGGGAGAGAGTCAAATACGCCCTGCATGAGAACGGGCAGCCTGACGTTAAGGTGGCTGTGGCCAATGTGCCCCTGGACTACGATCTGTGGGAGGGGTTGAGGAACCCTGCTGTTGTGGGCTCGTATCCAGCCGGTTTGCGGGAGATCTGGGAGTATCGTGCAAACAGGAGGAAGGCCACAGTTGACGAGTCAGGCCGCTCTACGATCTTCCAGGTGCCGCAAGCCTTCGATTTCGCTCTCAGCAACTACAATCGAGCTGTGCTCGTTTCTGCGATGCTTCCCTTCTCTCCTGACCTGGTACGAGAATATGCCGGTATCATCCAGGAGAAGAGGGAGGGGTCCTCGCATGTGTTCTCACGGATGTACGATGATGTGAATCGCATGATCGACACGGCGATCAGCAGGGTGGCCATGGATCTCATGACGCGGCATAACGTGGTTGTGGCCATGGACAACGACACCGTGCGGGGCGTCTCGGCAGAGGCCCTTCCCTTGACTCAGCAGGGGACGTCTCACGGACCATGCAAGGGTGGCAACTTCCCGCAGAAAAGCCTTGCTGTGCTACTGGGCCTTGGGCAGTTCGGCGTGTGTCGAATCGTAATCCGGGATGAGGCAGCGGCCACTGGCGTGGAGAGATTCGTAGGCCCCTTGAGATCGATCATCATCTTCGACAAGCACGATTTGATCACGGACGGAGAAGCTGGTGTATTCTATCCCGGTCAGGCCTGGCGCGACTTACTTCTCAGGCTGAGCGATTTCACCGACACCGATCCCCAGATCGACAGGTATCGGTTCTGCACCTACATACCCTCCGATGAACAGGGATGCACCGAATGCGTACGAAGCTGCCCCACGGGGGCTCAGGCCATGTCAGTTCCGACCACAGAAGGGAGATACTCGTCGCAGATTGCGAATCAGCAGCACAGATTCTGGGAGGGCAAACTGCAGTTTGATTTCGGCCGATGCCTTGACGAGAGATCCCAGATGGCGACCATGTTTCCAGAGTGGTCTTGTGCACGCTGTCTGACAAGCTGTGCGGCCCAAGGCAAGAGACGCGCATCCACCATAGACGACTACCGGCAGAAGATGCGTGAGCCCAATGTACAGGGAAGTGACTAGCCTCATCCATCAGGAGGTAGCCGGCACGCTGAGCGTGGAGTCCAGGCGGGCACAGTGGCCTGCATCCACCGATCAGTCTCCAGCATCTCCCCTGTGGGCTCTCTCGCCATTGACCCGTGAGATCCTCACCAAGAGGGGGGTCCAGTACTCCAGTTGGCTACGTGGCCAGCAGCATAGTACAATAGGCTTGCCAGGGATCGCCTGCTCCGCGGTTTGGAGTACGGCGCACGGGCCGCTGCCAAGCTTCGCATAGTACGCAAGGGAGGGTTAAATGGACGCTCAAATCCTGGTGGCCTATGCTACCAAGTACGGCGCGACGGCGGAGATCGCCGAGAAGATCGGTGAAGAGCTCAGTGAAGCAGGTCTCCCAAACGACGTGCTGCCTGCCGACAAGGTCGGCGATCTGACCCCGTACCAGGCGGTTGTGCTGGGCAGCGCGGTCTACATGGGAAAGTGGCGCGACGAGGCAGCCAAGTTCCTGGAGGACAACGAGAATGCGCTGGCCGAGCGTCCTGTGTGGCTCTTCTCCAGCGGGGCCCTGGGCGAGGGGGATCCGGTGGAGTTGATGCAGGGCTGGCGCTTCCCCGAGGCCCAGCAAGAAGTCGCCGACCGCATAGGGCCGCGCGACATCGTCGTCTTTCACGGCGCGCTGGACTCGAAGAAACTCAGCCTTCCCGAGAAGCTGATCATCAAGGGCGTCAAGGCCCCCATGGGCGACTTTCGGGATTGGGACGCCATAGCCTCCTGGGCGGCGGCTATCGCCGAGGCGCTGAAGAAGGAAGGCTAGGAGCTACTCTCACGTCTGATTGACGCCTGGCTGCGAGTCCCAGACCAGCCGGATCGCCGGATGTGCCCACCCGAGCCTCTGGCAGGCTCTCACAGCGGAATAGTGAGCGTTCCCCAATCCGAAGCCAATATCGTGGAGCTCAAGCCTCCTCCGTCGTTTCCTCGAAGCGCACGTTGACGGCGGCCAGCTCCGCCAGCAGTGAATCGAGCAGTGGCCCGCTGACGACCTGCTCCGGCGTGAACAGACCTCTCGCCCTGAGGTCACCGCGCGGGATCATACGCGCCACGATGGCTCCCGTGAACGCCGTAGTGCGAGCCATCGAGGTGAAGCCCAACTTCTCATCGTACCGATCCACCATCTCCATCTTGAGGCGGCGAAGCTCGCCGTCTTTCTCCCCGATGGCCTCCACGCGGAAGAGGGTGATGTCTCTCTCGCCTTCTTCCAGCTTCACCCGCGGATAGAGCACCGCATCGACTAGCCTCTTCGGTGCCACGTCAACGCCGTCCACCTCCACGGGCCGTTCGCTGAGCAGTCCCATCTCCTTGAGTACCGTCACTTTGGCGGCGTATCCGGGCCAGCGACACGTCTTCTGCGTCCCCACCTTCAACCCTTTCAAAACCTCCAGGCCCATCAGCCAGGGCAAGAAGCCCTCATGCCAGGCCTCACACTCGCCCACGCCGGGGAAGGACACCGCTTCCAGGCCGGAGTAGCGTGGCACGAGCTTCAGCTCGCCGTTCTCAACGACGTGAGCATCCTCCTCCCTCAAGGGCAACTCCCGCCCGCCAAACACGATCTTGTAGCCCAGGGGCGGGCTCGGGTGTTCCGGAATACCTCCACACTTGATGTGCAGCTCGTCCACCCGGTCCAGCTTCTCCGCCAGATAGCGGGCCAGGATCTCGGTCAAGCCCGGCTCCACACCACAGCCCAGGACGACCAGCCCACCAGCAGCCTCCACCTCGTGCTTCAGATGGTCGAGCTCAGCCTCGGGAGGCCGGGCCAGGTCCACCATGGGTATCCCGGCGGACAGCGCAGCCCGGATACCTGGACGCACGGCCCCCCAGGGAAGTGCACCAACGACGGCCTCGAAATCTGCCATCAGCTTGGCGGCTGCGAGCTGATCTTTCAGGTCTAGCACCACGGTGGTCAGTTTGCGCCCGCCCTCCAGACTCTGAAGTTTCGCCTGCGCAGCGTCCAACTGCCACTGATCGAGATCACAGATGGTCACTCTTGACACATCAGGGTCCGACATGGCGTTGAACGCCGCCGCCGGTCCCATCAGCCCACTGCCCAATACCAGTATTCTCACTCAGATGTCCTTCTTCATCACCATATCTTCCCGGCACGATGAGAAAGCGCCTGCCGGGAAGCGGGTGTGCGCCAAAGAGTGCTCGACCCTCCGCGCAATAGCACGGTAACTCAAACCTTCCACTCCCCGCCTTCGATCACTACCCTGTCGTCCAGGAGGAGGTCGGGCTTCGGTATCACGAAGTCCTCGTGAAGATCCGCGACCACCGTGCCTCCCATGTGGGAGCTGTCGCCGATGGCCAGGTGCACCGTGCCCTTGATCTTCTCCGCCTCCAGCACGTTGTCGGGCTGCTTCGCGTTGGGGTTGGTGCCGATGCCCAGCTCCGCCAGGTTG
>Ga0307378_10013486_pt1 | contig 10334 bp, 4 predicted proteins | sample UN1MG_FD_202238 | JGI IMG/M metagenome (GOLD analysis project Ga0307378, IMG submission 202238) | Soil microbial communities from Risofladan, Vaasa, Finland - UN-1 | ecosystem: Environmental > Terrestrial > Soil > Coastal area > Acid sulfate soil | place: Finland: Risofladan, Vaasa | collected...
TTATCCGGGTCAATCCATGCTAAAACTATTCCTTTATCTGCAATACTTTTAAGGCTTATCCCGGATTTATCAGGTAAGCTGATTTTTATATTCAGGTCTATGGTGCCAAGTATTTCTAAAGGAGAAACATCCTTCCTCAATTTAATATCAATTGCCTTATGTTCATTCTCTTTCAGTTCGAAGAAGGATAAGGTTGAAAGGATTTTGCTGTCATTTATCCTGTTACCTGTTACCAGCATATAGTGCCCGGGAGCCAGGGCAAGTTCATCCTTAAAATCTACACGTTTTTGCACGGTCTTATAACGTCCATTTTCAAAACGCGCAATCGTGAAATGGGTATTATATTTCGGGACCGGATTTGTCTCACCGGACGAAAACCTGATAAACCCTTTTCCGGGTAGAGTTTGATTTCTTTCTGCGAACCAAACATCATGCCATTCTTTTTTAAAATAAAATTGAGAGACATAGCCATTACTTCCAGGCTCAATTCTTGAAGGTATTCCCAGACTCCGGCATAAGGCAACAAAGTAAATATCACGTGAAAATGAATCCGACACTTTCAGTTCATCAACCCCCTTTGGTGAATGATTATAGTAACCTTCGCTATCTCCAGGGGTTATAACAATATTACTATTGACGTACTTTATCAATATCGAGGGATCATTTATGGCATCCTGTCTGAAACCGGCAGGCATGCTTTCAAACAGGTGCTTACGCCAGGCAACAATCATTCTATTTGCAATACTCGGATTAAGCACATACTTTGAATAAAGTTCATAATCATAGGCACCATGCGTGTTTTCGAACCTGATAACGTTATTCAGATGATCGGCAAAAATTTCCTCTTTGGTATCTCTCAGATCTTGAGAAGATACTTGTTTTAATAAATTGATTGCCAGTGATCTATCTGAAACAGGAGTATGAGTAAGAAATAAAGCTATATTTTTGTAATTACCCATACTCCTGCTGATAATATCCTTTACAATCTCAGGATCTGCGCCAAGTTCTTTAGCCAGGTTTGCTGCCTCTTCCGGCTTCATCCATGAATCGATATAAGCCTGGCGAATCATGTTCTCATCATTAATCCGTTTAGTATTCGCTGCTATCAATTCAGTTGCAGGACCTTTTAGTGGTACGCGTACTATAGGGACGCCAAGATCCAGTTCCTGGAAACCATTATCGGCAGGCTTGATGTTAAGGATTAGATCAAGTGTATCTATGTCATTTACAGAAACGTGTTTGAAATTAAAATCATCTCCTTTGCGGGCCCAAATTAACAGATCACCAAGTCCGGTTTCAAACTGACTAATACCAAATTCATCAGTTGGAACCTCAGCAAGCGGATAAAATTGTGCAGAAACGTAAAGCAGATATTCTACAAGAGCATCTTTAACAGGTACATTATTCGTATCTAAAACCTTTACATTAATTTGTTTTGTAACTGCATATTTTGAAAGATTATTCACAACGGAATAATTTCTATAACAGACAGTTGTATTTTCCTGCCCATATTTTGCACCTAATGACACTGTTTCTATCCACATTGCACGTCTGGCTTCTTCAGTAAACCAAGCCCTGTCAAGAACCGGTTCAGGTTCACATGCTCCCATATAGTACCATTTGCCATTTATCCACACCTCTACCCAGGCATGATCACCATCGCTATCTGCAAACATTGTGGCAACCAAACGTGCAGGAATGCCGGCAGTTCTTAATGAAGCCACTGTAAAAATTGATGCCATTCCGCATCTTCCCCATGCCGAAAGAATTGTACTAACAGGTCCGGTGTTACGCCCACCGATGGGCTGATGAGTCACTTTTTCGTGGCACCAGTGATTAATTTCGAGAGCAGCGTCTGTAGCATCCATTCCTTTCACCCTGCCTTGAATTTCATCGTAATAAGCAATTCTGAATGAATCGAGGTTTTCGTTAGCGACTCTAAAAGGCAGAACATAATGAAGAAAAATGTCTTCCGGGATGCTTTTCCCCCAGGGTGACTCATTTCTTGTTTTTAGTGCAATATTTGCATTTGCAAGGAAGAAATCTCCATCATACTCGGCCAGATCACTCAGTGGCATGTATGCGAAGAGGAACTTAAGAGCTTCTTCCTGCTGAAGTGAAAGACCAGATCGAAAAACATTGAATAGTTTATCTTTCCTGTTGTGAGCAAGATGTTCCCGTTCCTTAAATGAAGATTCCACTGTAGAACGGTATTCCTTATTATTAATAAGGTGGTTTCCTGAACCACCACCGTAAGTCCCTGCAGAAAGATTCGTGCCGCTGACGGCAAGGGCGGTAGCGCTTGGGTTCGTCAAACCGTTATTGACCGCAGTCCAGTTTGCGCCGTTGTTGGTGGAGAGAAAAACACCGCCGCCTTCCGTCCCGGCAAAGAGATTTGTGCCGCTCACCGCAAGGGCAAAGACAGAAGTGTTCGTCAGCCCCGTGTTGACCGCAGTCCAGCTTGTGCCATTGTTGGTCGAGAGAAAAACGCCGCTTTCAGTCCCTGCGAAGAGATTCGAGCCACTCACCGCAAGAGCGGAAACATTTGTTTTCGTCAAGCCGTTATTGACCGCAGTCCAGCTTGTGCCGTTGTTGGTCGAGAGAAAGACGCCGCCGCCATCAATCCCTGCAAAGAGATTTGAGCCGCCTGCCCGGTTGGGGCTCACCGCAAGGACGGGGACATGAAGGTTCGTCAAGCCGTTATTGACCGCAGTCCAGCTTGTGCCGTTGTTGGTGGAGAGAAAAACGCCGTCGCCCCAAGTCCCAGCAAAGAGATTCGTGCCGCTCACCGTAATTGCTCGGACATCATTCTTCGTCAAGCCGTTATTGACCGCAGTCCAGCTTGTGCCGTTGTTGGTCGAGAGAAAAACGCCGCCGCCAACAGTCCCTGCAAAGAGATTTGTGCCGCTCACCGCAAGGGCACGGATAGAAGTGTTCGTCAAGCCATTATTGACCGCAGTCCAGTTTGTGCCATTGTTGGTCGAGAGAAAAACGCCGCCGCCTCTAGTCCCTGCGAAGAGATTCCTTCCGCTCACCGCAAGGGCGAAAACCCAACTGTGCGTGCCGTGCTCCGAAAGGTGGGGGACAGAAGTGTCCGGTAAGCCTGTTTTGACGGCAGTCCAGCTTTTGCCATTGTTGGTCGAGAGAAAAACGCCACCGCCGTAAGTCCCTGCAAAGAGGCTCGTGCCATCTGCTCCGTTAGGGTTTGCCGCAAGGGCGTGAACTTGAAGGTGCGTCAAGCTGTCATTGACCGGGGTCCAGCTTGTGCCATCGTTCGTCGAGCGAAAAACGCCGCCACCACAGGTCCCAGCAAAGAGACTTGTCCCACCTGCCCCGTTGGAGTTCACGGCAAGGGAGTTAAGCTGAAGATGAGTCAAGCCGTTATTGACCGCAGTCCAGCTTGTGCCGTTGTTGGTCGAGAGAAAAACACCACCGCCCCAAGTCCCTGCGAAGAGATTTCCCGATGAGTCGGGACTCACCGCAAGGGCAAGGACAGAAGTGTTCGTCAAGCCGTTATTGACCGCAGTCCAGCTTGTGCCGTTGTTGGTCGAGAGAAAAACGCCGCCGCCAACAGTCCCTGCAAAGAGATTCCTGCCGCTCACCGCAAGGGCAAGGACAGAAGTGTTCGTCAAGCCGGTATTGACGGCAGTCCAGCTTGTGCCATTGTTGGTCGAGAGAAAGACGCCGCCGCCTCTAGTCCCTGCAAAGAGATTTGAGCCGCCTGCCCTGTTGGGGCTCACCGCAAGGACGGGGACATGAAGGTTCGTCAAGCCGTTATTGACCGCAGTCCAGCTTGTGCCGTTGTTGGTGGAGAGAAAAACGCCACCGCCCCAAGTCCCGGCAAAGAGATTCGTGCCGCTCACCACAAGGGCGGAAACATTTCTGTTCGTCAAGCCGCTCGCAGTCCAGCTTGTGCCATTATTGGTCGAGAGAAAAACGCCGCCTTCAGTCCCTGCAAAGAGATTCGTGCCACTCACGGCAAGACTATTTATCTGACCACCGTAGGGGCCGTTTGTTTGAACCCATTGAGCGGGAGCAACGCATGTGTGCATCAGTGAAAGAAAGAACAGGACTAGAATAGATCGTACTTTATGCATAGGTTTGACTCCTTTCGAATAAAAATTGATAAGGGCAATTTGAGTTAACGTTTCGCCAAACAACGCAGTACTTTTACAGGATATAAAAGATTCTTTTGCTGCGAGGCGACCTTTTTATCACAGTGTCTTATACGGATCGGCATAACAATGTTTATATGGTTTCCATATAAGACTCCAGACCTCTCCGAGTGTCAGTATAAAATCCCTTTGCCCAAAGTTCGTAAGTAATCCCTTGCAAACGACTTAGTGAGTCCTCCTTCTTGTTAGGGTTTATATACGTTTCCGTATAACATCCCAAGCCTCTCGGAATAAATCAAGAAAGCACAAACTACGGCGTTGCCGCTTCAGAGCTATCATATCCGATATGTTCAATTATAGATGACGTCTCGCTGTCGAGCAAGGAAGAAAGGGGGAAAAGAGAATTTAGAATACAGGACACAGGATACAGAATCCCGATACGCTATACGCATCACGCAATACGAACCGTCTTTGAAAGGGTCGTATAAAGGACAATTTGGGGTAAAGATGGGGAATTTGCTTGCTTTTTAACGGTTAATTTGATATAATTTGCCTCGTATGTAGTATGTCGAATAGGATATAGCAAATCGTTAATCGGGGGGATGGATCCAAGTCAAAAAGCAAAATGCAAATCGCAAAATGTAAAACCACAACGAAAAAATCAAAAATTGAAGGCTATCGCCGGGCTTCTGCCGTGAAATCCTAAACTCGAAATCCTCAATCCTCCACAGGACCCCTAACGGGGGAAACAATATCAAATGTTCAAAATCCTGAATTTTCAAGACAAAACCACAACCAAAACGCGCGAAAATACGCCGAATGGCACAGAAAGCACGTCAAAAAGAGTCGAATTAGTGAGTAAAATTCAACCTAATTTGAAAAAACAAAGCCAATTTGCCGGATAGTCAAATGAATGTTAACTCAATAATAACAAGGATTTATGAAGATAAATCGCGGTTTTGGCTCAAAAAAAACAAAGCCAATTCAAAGCCAATATTAAACGGAGTAAGATCGATTTTACTTATAACACAGAAGATTGCCACGGCCCTTCGGGCCTCGCAATGACAGAAAAGGCGTTTGAAAAAACAAAGCCAATTTTCCGGAGGGGTAAATTGGCGCAATGTCATTGATAACAATGGATTATGGAGATTTTAATGGTCGGATGTGGCGAAAAAACTAAGCCAATCAAAGCCAATCGCCGGGCTTTGGCCGGAAACCCGAAGCACGAAACCCGAAATCCTGAAAAAGAGGAACGAATTCGAAATGACAGCCCGGATATTTTGGTAATTTACTTTACTTTCCCGGCCGGAAGTGATAATATTCATATAGAATCAACTGAGAAAGATTCGCATCAAAGATAAAGAATCAAATTAAAAAGCGCTTTGGGCATTTCAAGGGATTACCGCCGGTTTCTATATGTAAGGAGGCACGAAAGAGTCGGGGTCTCTTTACATGCGGGCTTTGGCCGTTGCCTGACTATTGTGTGATGGCTTTGGTGGTCCTTAAACGAACACGATGTAACGATGTCCTTTTTAGTTCACCTCAAGTTGAAAATCTTGAGTGGGGACATCAAAGGGGAGTTTTGTTATGTTAAGAAGAAGAAGGGAAATTAAGGAAACGATAGAGAAAGCTAAAGACCCTTTAGTTCGAATGCAGCTACAGATGCTTTTGAACAAAAAGGGCCAACAGCGCAGCAGGGGAATAAATAAAGTAGAGGATGCCCTGGATTCTGTATTGCGCCAGGCGATCGGCCGATTGCCGGAACGTACACCACTGGTGGTTTTATTTGTCCTGATTACTATTATCATATTAATTACATTTTTTATTTTGGAGGGCCTCGCATAAGAATCTAACTGCTGCTCGGCCTGGCTGCGGATGTGGTGACATATTGATTGGACCTTGCAGGTGTCGGCTGATGCAGGATATTTTTCAATTTGCCTACCACCAGTGAAACGGGGGCGAAACGCGGACATCCATTTCACTGAATCGTCGCCAGTCGAGATGACCGTCAGCAAAGACAATGTTACCACCGTCGGGATTATCGCCGTGTGTCAAATGATTGGTGCGATCCAGGATTTGCCATCTGCCCCATGAACCGCCACGTACCTCGGCGAAATTAGCTGTCTTCGGATCGGCACCCGTACTAAGAGTCGCGTCGACAACGAGTTCTGTCTCTACGGGTTTTTTACAGTTAAGCGTTTTGACCCAGTTTTTCTGGGGGATTCCTTCGGGCTGATATGATCTTCCATTTTTCGTATCCATCATCCAGAAATAGCCGGTGACCCTGAATTGCTGGTCCCGACCTGTCTCGGGCTCGGCGACTGAACCAGGTTTGGTTCCCAGCGGAACGTTTTGCGAGAACTGCCAGAAGTGTATCATGTCCGGCGTTTTTGTCGGGTCGGAAGGGCAATAGAAAGTATGCCTGTCGCCGCCGGTTGCGATAATATAATCGGTGGTACTGTAAGAAATATCCCACATCCAGTTTCCCATTGCGTTCAGTGGCAGCCGGCCATCGTTTTCGCCGCCATACATGTGCATGCTTATGCCTATCTGTTTAAGATTGTTTGAACATATGATTCTTCTTGATTGTTCTTTGGCTCTGCGAAGTGCCGGCAGCAATATCGCCATCAATACCGCAATGACGGCAATAACGACTAAAAGCTCTATTAAAGTGAATCCTTCTCTTTTGAACATTATAACAGGCTCAATTTCTTTACGATTAGGACGAAAGATATAAAATTGTATGAGTTGTGAAGCTGCGGGTCAAGTTACTAATGCTCGATTTTTGACGTTCTTTTCCGCAACAGTCCAATGTGAAACGAATCGTTTTCAAGTCGGATGATCGTTACATTTTTTGACTAAGGTCGGCAGTTGAATTATTGTTTAATAATCTTAATGCTAATGAAACAACCGGGGCCTATACCGAAATCAATCGGTACAGGCCCCGAGATGATATGAATCAGCATTACTCTATTCTATTATTCGGCTTCTGGTTATGGGCTCGGCCGTAATAAACAAATGTCATCAAAGTACATCACACCTGTACCACCGGCCTGCAAATTAGCCTTATCGCCGAAGCCAATATAGAACTTATCGACATTAGTCAGATTGACGCCCTGGTCTGCGAACTTCTGCAAATCGATAGACCACTGCGTCCAGGTGTTTATCTGCGTCGCAGCGGGGTCATCATGGTAGACTGTTCCTGTAGCGCCGTTGGCATTGGAAATTGACACGTACATTTGCTCAGCAGCATTGGATGAGTCACCATAGAACCACAACGACAATACTGCAACCCCTTCCTCGGTCCAGTTACGTGCCGAGACCAATGGCAGGGATGCCTCAGAGTACTTGAAATTGTTGTCGAAGAAATAGGGCATCGACTGAAATCCGCCGTGAACAATCGTAATCTCAACGTGATGCTCTCCCAGGGCGAAATTAGGTTCGGCATAACCTACCACAGAACCGTTTGTCGCAATGCCCCATCCATCTGTCCATGTGTCAAATATCCTGTCGGGTTCATAGTCGTTGTAGTCCTCGAAATCCTCTATCCCAAGGAAGTCGGCCACCGTAAAGGTCCATACGGCACCTTTGCTGATTGTCCCATCGGTATTGTACTGGTCGATGCGCCAATAGTAAGGCCCGCCGCCCCATTCAACACCTTCCGGTGGATTGTAGATAGTAGCACTCTGTCGGCCTCGATATATGCCTGTAGTATCTGATGCGTTAGCATCGGCAACGACGTTTCTGTCAATACCGAAGTAAACATCGTGCCCAGATGCCTTATCTCCCGGCGACCAGCTGAGAGGCATGGCATCTCTGATATAAGGCGTTGAGCCATTACCCGGGCTTGGGTTCCAGGCAAGTAATGGGTCAAGTCTCATAGCCTGGTTTATCTCATCCTGGGTCAGAGCCTTGTCGAAAATGCGCACATCGTCAATGAGTCCCACATAGTAGCGAGATTGGGAAGTATTTCCTCCGATGACAATGACAGGATTGGCATCGAGTGGGTATGGATTCTCATGAGTCGCGTTTTTCTTCAGTACACCGTCAATATATGCCTTGATAGTTCCTTCCGCCAAATTTCTAACTCCGGCAACATGAATCCACTCGCCCGTCACCACATCTGTACCTGAGTTTACCGACGTCCTGGGACTTCCGACGCTGAATGAGAGTTTTGTGCCTAAGACAGCAAGGGCAAAGTCATTTGTAGTGCCCCCGGTACCGACACCCGAGTATATCAGTCCGCTACCCACGTAAGCATCGTTACGCGCCAACTGCATGCCGGGTGTATCTGTTTTGATCCATGCCATGAGTGTGAAATCATCCTGCACAATCCGTGGTATCTCCACATAGTCAGCTTCACCATCAAAATCCAGTGCACTCCCACCATACCCATCAACCCATTGTGGATTTCCCTCAAGCGTGCCGTGATTCTCATGGCCGGAGAAATCAACAGCCTTGGTACCTGCGCCTTCATCAAACTTATAGAAGCCAACAAGATTGGGATCGGTAATGGATATATCGGCTATAGTCTTGAAGCTCCAGACTTTGCCTTTATGGGTGTCGGTTCCGTCAAATTCATCAACGCGCCAGTAGTACGATGTGTCCTTTGCGAGGAGTCCGGGATCATAGGTTGTTTTTGATATAGGTATACCGCCTTCTGCGTTTGTGACGGTGTTAACATCGGTCCCGAAATACACCGTGTGAGCTACTGCGTTTAGGCCCGCGCTCCAGCTAAGGTCCACATTCGGATCCGCAAATTCGTAGGTATCAAGCGGCCAAGGATTCCATGCCGTCTTGGGCAGAGTCGTAAAGCTCCACACATCACCCTTCCATGGGCTCGATGGATTTGCATCGTTGACCTCATCCACACGCCAATAGTAGGTTGTGCCCTGAACCAGGCCGTCGGGATACGGCCCATCGGGAACACCGATAAGTAGCGTGTTGGCTTGTGTCTCCACGACAAAATCCGCATTGCCCTTTTCGATATCGTCAGAGTTATCGTCAATGTACACCTTGTGCGATGCTGCATAATCTCCGGATTGCCATGAAAGGATCACCGAGGTGCCTCCGAGGAGGTCACCATCTGCCGGTGACGGCACCGAGGCTGCCTCTCTCGGGGTTTCCAAGCGGACATTGTCAATGCAAATGTGGGATTGTTGATCAGATGTCGTATTCTGGAACCAGATGCCAATGGCCTGACCAATCGCAGGATTATCAGGCTCCAGGGTCACTTCAAGGGTGTACTCAATGAAACCCCCAACTGCCGTGAAAGTGACCGAATCGGTAGAAACAATATTGGCCTTCTGACCGGCAAAAAGAAAGAAATCCAGTCGGTCATTTCCCGTTCTGTTATCAACCGACGCTGCATAAAATGTCAGCGTGTAGGGCCCGGCTTCATAGGTTTCTGAAAGGACCTGCCAGATTCCGTCCTCCATGACTGTGGCGTAGCTTCGGAGAAACGCGTACTGATAACCATCTGGCGCGGGAGGATAAATAGGGCCAAGAGCCCAGGGATAATACAGTCCTTGTCTATGCAGCTGACGACCTTCGCTCCAGCCTGGGATTTCTTCCCCTTGTTTCTCATCCCCGTAGACGCCATCGTTTTCCGGTAATTCCGGCCATTCAAAGCTGTGGTTCTCGATGGCCAAATGGGCAGCCGGAACCTCCCCAATCAGGCATAGAACAAAAACAAAAGAAATTAAATAAATAGATCTTCTACACATAATGATCCTCCTTCACAAAAGAGAGTTAGTAAAACGACCAATAAAAAAATGACATTTACTATATTCTTACTTACGCAAGATAGTTTTAACGATTCGAAATTACCTCCTTCCTTCAAAATCCTGAAATGAGCTCTTAGTTTCGAATGTAAGGAAACTTAACTGTAAAACCGGCACATAGGTGAACAAAGCTATCCACCTTATTTTATACTAAATCACCCACCTTCACGTCAAGGAAAAACCGCGGATTATCCACCGGCAGTGTGTGAAATTTTTTACTGGCGCTCTGTAAGTGCCTGTTTTACAATGACTTATGTTGGCAAAAAGATTAGATATTTTCATATTTTTTTGAAAGGTAAGTCATGGAAGACAAACGAGTTACGGCAGAGCAGATTTTAGCGGAAATAGGTATTGATATTGAACGTATGGCGCAAAAAGTAGCAGATGCGATCAACAACGCACAGGCGGGAGCTATTATTGACCAAAGTGAAGAGCA
>Ga0307378_10013488_pt1 | contig 10332 bp, 4 predicted proteins | sample UN1MG_FD_202238 | JGI IMG/M metagenome (GOLD analysis project Ga0307378, IMG submission 202238) | Soil microbial communities from Risofladan, Vaasa, Finland - UN-1 | ecosystem: Environmental > Terrestrial > Soil > Coastal area > Acid sulfate soil | place: Finland: Risofladan, Vaasa | collected...
ATTTTGACTCGGGTGACTCTTTCGATACGGTCTTTTTCAATCGCATCGGACGTGTCTGCCGGATTGACAACCTCACCAGCAAGGTGAACCGTATCGCAATCCAGTTTGCAGAACCGCTGTTTTTCAAGCCAGGCGAGCAGGGCATTATTGATTCAGATGCAAAACAAAGGCTTGAAGCCAAAGCCCAGCTAATTGTCAGTGCGAAAGAAAAAACAGTCGTCAAAGCACAGACAAAAGTTAAGGCTGATAATAAAGTAAAACCAGATGTCGAAGAAAGAATACGGTCCTATGCCGAGGCGAAAGCACAAGCCGAAGAAAAACTAAAGGTCGAAATCGAAGCAAGGCATACCAGCGAAACAAAATTGCTTGCCGAGGCTGAAAAAAAGATCAGGTCTTACGCCGAGGCAAAAGCCAGGGCCGAAGAAAAGGCAAAGGCTGAGACCAAAGCAAGAGCCAAAGCCGAGGCGAAAGCAAAAACCGAAGTAAAACTAAGAGCCAAAGCGGAAAAAAAGGCCGAGATCGAAGCTGAAAAACGGGCAAAGATCGAAGAGCAATTGCAGGAAAAGGCCGAATTGCATGCGGAACAATTGGCGAAAGTCAAAGCCGAAGCGGCCCGGGAAATAGCCGGCATCAAAGACCATGCCGACGATACAATTGTCAAAATCAAGGCTGAATTCAAATCCAAGTCGCATCAGAAGAAATCACTACCAAAGAAAGACACCAGGGATAAAGCCAAACCGTCCGGCGAGGGAATTTTGATGAATAAAGTGGATAAATTCGTTACGGACAGAAACATAATTTTTTAATAAATCGCCGCTTATGTTGAAGGTGAAGATAAACAACCGCGTTCTGGAACTGCTCGATGGTGACCTTACCGAAATGGACACCGACGCCATCGTTAATGCCGCCAACGCCCAACTGATTCTGGGCGGCGGGGTCGCAGGAGCAATCAGGCGAAAAGGCGGACCGAAAATCCAGGCCGAATGCGACAAAACAGGCGGGACATTTGTCGGCGGCGCCGTTATCACAACCGGCGGCAACTTGAAAGCAAAGCACGTAATTCACGCCGTCGGGCCTCGTATGGGCGAAGGTGACGAGGACCAAAAACTCAAGAACGCAACGCTGAACTCGCTTAAAGCAGCCGATGAAAATCATCTAAAGAGCATTTCTTTCCCGGCAATCAGCACGGGAATTTTCGGCTTTCCCATCGGGCGATGCGCCGAAATCATGCTGAAAACCACCATCGATTATCTTAAAGGCCAAACCGGCCTGGAAAAGGTTGTCTTTTGCCTTTTTGGCAGGGACAGTTATGAAGTCTTTGCAAGCCGGCTTGAGCAGGAAACCTCGCAATGAAGGCGATGATTTTGGATAGACAATCGCCGATTGAAGAGAAACCCTTGAAACCTGCCGATTTGCCAACTCCCACGCCGAACGACGGGCAAATCCTCGTTGAGGTCTCGGTTTGCGGTGCCTGTCATACCGACCTCGATGAAGCCGAAGGCAGGCTTAAGCCCACAAAATCGCCAATCGTCCCCGGCCATCAGATCGTTGGAAAAGTCGTTGATAAGGGCAACGCCGTAACGAAATATCAAATCGGCGACCGGGTTGGAATCACATGGCTTTTTTCCAGTTGCGGCCAATGCGAGTTCTGCAGAACAGGCAGCGAAAACCTCTGCGTCCGGGCCAGATGGACCGGCAAAGACGCTAACGGCGGCTACGCGGAATTCACTGTAATCGGCGAGGATTTCGCTTATCCGATCCCCGAGCGGTTTTCAGACTCACAAGCCGCCCCGCTTTTATGTGCCGGGGTAATCGGATATCGCACACTCAGGCTTGCGGATATAACGGACGGCCAGAAGATCGGCCTGTTCGGTTTTGGGGCTTCGGCTCACATCGTTATCCAGATAATCAAATACAAGTTCCCGAACAGCCCGGTTTTTGTCTTTACGAAAACCGCCAGGCACGCCGAGTTGGCCAAAAGTCTCGGCGCCGTCTGGACGGGTCTCTCTTCCGACAAGCCGCCTGAGAAGCTGAACAAGATTATGGATTTCACGCCGGTCGGAGAATGCGTTCGAGACGCTCTCGGCGTGCTGGAAAGGGGCGGCAGGTTGATTATAAACGCAATTCGTAAAGAAACACCCGTCCCGCCGCTCGATTATGCCGAATATCTCTGGCTGGAAAAAGAAATAAAGTCCGTAGCCAACGTTACGCGGCAGGATGCGGAAGAATTCCTGCCACTGGCGGCACGAATACCCATAGCGCCCACAATCGAGGAATTCCCGTTAATGCAGGCCAATGAAGTGCTTCGCTCGATTAAGAATTCCAAACTCCGCGCCGCCGCCGTCCTGAAAATCAATGAATAAAAACATGGTATCGGGTATATGACGGACAGACAGAAATAATAGACTATAGTATCGTGATTTACACAGCAGATTATTTTTAAAAAACTATGCCGATGTGATTGAACTTGCAGAACGAATCTGGTATTTTAATGATATAAAGGCTCAGCAGCGTACTGCTCTGCCGCCTGTGGAAGCATCGGCGGCAATGACAATCATCGGCTGAGCGGATACGGCAAATTATGAAAGAATAAGGCTTTTTAGGGAAGGTTGAATAATGGAGACTAAATTTAACGTCTTTGAGGTTCTCCAAATAGCCGAAAAAATCGAGCACAACGGCGCTAAGTTCTACCTCAAAACGGCAGAGCTGTTCGATGACATGGAAGTTCGCGATACCTGCTACAAACTGGCCACATGGAAAGCCAGGCACGAAAAGATTCTCGCGCAGAGGCGAAAACGGTTTTCCGAACAGACCGGCGAATTCGGAACTTTCGATCCTAATAATTATGTCTTGTCCAATCCCGATGTAATGGCGGGTCTTGCCGTGTTTGCGACTACGCCGGGCTCGCTAAAAGGGCCGCCCGACCATGAAAACAGGAAGGAGATATTCAAGGATGCCATCAGGCGTTCGAAAGAAGCGATCTTCTTCTATCGCGGATTGAAGGACTTCGCCCGTGACCCGGCCAGCAAAGATACGATCGACAAGATTATCAAAGAAGAGAACCGTCACATCCGCCTGCTCACCGAAGAATTGCAGCAGCGATAGTCACACTGTCACTATGTCGCCGCCGCTCTATTGAAGTGCAAAAGTATTAAAGCGCCGGCAGAAGTCCGCGCTTTAGAGCATTATTTCCGACGTGTCCCGATTGTTATCAACGAGAGCGAATCAACTGATCGCTGTCGAACTGAACGTGAGGCAGACTGGTTTTTAAATCCTCGATAAAACGCAAACCGTCATTCCAGTACCCCGCCGTCGGTTTCAAGTCGTCACTGAAGCCGGCGAAGTAACGGTTTATACTGCCGATCAGAAGCTCCCTGAGATATTTACTAACCATCGATGCCAGCGAGACCGGCAAAAATCGCCCGTCGGCGCCGACTACAAAATGCACGCGCATCGCTTTGTCGCCGGCCTGCAATTCATAGCTGCTGGTCGCCGGGCTCTCGCGGAGAATCTTCAATTCCATATCGCCGAACATCCGCTGCAGGTTCTTGCGATAATGGACCCGCCCGCCCTGCCGGTCGACGATGATTTGCAGATCGTCACCTGCAAAGTTGTCATAAGCACTCTTGATCAGGCTGCACGTAGCGCTGAAAAGAACATTCGCCTTGTTCTTCACGGCAGCCACCATTTTGTTGTAGTACGCAACGTCCAGGCAGCAGCTTTTCAGACCGAGCAGTTCGATACCGTTTGAGGCCAGGTCATCGGCCAGCACCGCCGAGGCAATTTCCTTATCAGCCGTATCAATCGAAAGAGAATAATCACCGATATCCTGATACCAGGGATAATCGCTTAACCGCTCAAGGCAGCTCGGAGATAACAGTTCCAAAAGCTCGGTCAACATCGCCGGCTCCTTACCGAGGCATTTCAATGCCGTCAAAACCGTCCGCTCCAGATGTTTGATCCCGATTGATTTACTGTAAGCCTTTTTGCTGTCGGCAATGAGCAATCTGCCCGCAAGCCGTTTTCGCCTGTCGCTGATGCTTTTGCGTAAAATCTGCCACAGGTCGGATGTCAGGAGATTATGCGGCAGCGAAAAAGTGCTCGATGATACGACTAACGGCCCGAGGATCGGTCCATAACCAGCCTCGTCAATTCCTACCAAAACAACCATCCTTGCGACTCCTTGACTCCACCGTAAGGCGTCTCCTGCTCAGACTGCCATCCGTATCCAAAGCTACAAATCGCCGATCCAAAACCAGTACCTGATACCTCGGTTTTGCAAATCAAACCTGCGGACTTTCCTTCGATCCGAACCAGAATTGTAATCATACTGACGTTCGAATCAATAATATTGTTAATACCGAATCCGCGAACACTGAGTTTTCAAAGCTCGCCCGGGGAGGGAGTGGCTGCGTGCCAGCTCTCGGAACGACTCAAAGTCGCCGGGTGAGTAAGCGGGTCATTAATCGCGAGCGAGCTGCCGTCGCCGTCGGTTGCCGGGTACCATGTATCGGTGTACTCTAATCGCAGTATAGCAGCGTCCAGGGGCGATGGAATGCTCAGAACGATTCTTTCGCCGCCGTTGCTCAGGTTGCCGGAATATTCGCCCGCCACGCTGACGCCCGTGCCGTAGGTCGACCGGAAAGCCGTGAGGTTTTTTACAACCACGATGTATTGGCCCGGTTCGAGCAGCATCTGGCCGAACGTAAAGTCAATCCCGTCGCTCAAACGAACGCCGGTAAGGCTTAGAGTTGTCTCACCGATATTCTGCAGCTCGATATAGTCGTAGCCGCTGCCGGCAGATGCGTGGTACATCAGCTCTGTCACGCGCAGACCGTCCAGAAGCGCCATTGCGTTGGCGTATGGGAAATCATCGGTTGACATCGTGACGATCCCGTCAAGCTCGGCACTGATGAGCATGTCGGAGCTGGTTGTAGATGCGTTCATACCCTGGATGGCAAGCACGTTGTCGCCCCGCTTGAGATGGCCGATGAACTCGGAGATATCGATGTCCTCGAAGACGACGGCGGCGGGATCCGAATTGCTGGAGCTTGCGTGGGAATCCCAGGCCGGCGTACCGTTAAAATTACGTCTTGCCACTTCAACCCCGTTCAGATAGGCGATAAAACCGTCATCGTACCGCATCTTCAGCTTCAGCCCACTCAGTCCGCTTACATCATCGGCTCCAAGAGTAAATGGGATACGGATATAACAAGTGGCATTCGTGCCATACATTTGTTGCTGCAGGTCGATGCTCAAGAAGTCCTGATATCCGCTCGTCCTTTCAAAGCCGACTCCGCCGGGACTGCCGGCGCAGAATTCCCATGCCGAATCGTCAAAATGAATTTCCGTATTCCATGCCTCACCGATATCCTCAGTCGGAACCAGCACGCGCTTGTTGACATCCTCGGGCACAATGGTAGTCGATATCTCCGTAGCCGGTCCGATCAACGGATTGGCAATGCCGGGTGTCGGCAACTCGAAGAACATGAAATTCTCCGTACCATCGGGCGCCCGGCCGTACGAGACATCGGTGGTCTGAGGCCCGTAGAAAACTTTGTCGATCTGGTTGAGCCCGGCGTCGAACAGGCCGATCATTTCAGTATCGGCCGAGAGCCTGAAATCCACGTGGCCGGGCTGATTGCTGTCGTCCGCCGTGAACACGGCGAAACCCTCGCCGGCAATGAAGCTCAGCGAGCCGAGCGGATATTTATCAGGCTGAGTTACGGGATTGTCGGTCAGGTACAGGCCGGTCAAATCAACCGGAGACGCCTGAGGATTATACAGCTCGATGAAGTCATCCTCGAACAGCACAAGACCGTCGGCGAGCCATTCGTTTATCCTGAGCGCCTTCTGATTGCCGAGCGGCTGAGCGAGATTGGCCTGGCCGAAGGTCGGCACAGTCAGGGTCCATGAGGCGGTGTTTCCGATTCTGCCTATGGACAGGTCCGGCAACTGCAGGCCGAACTCAACTGAATCGAGCAGTTGGCCGCTGCTGTTATAGAGATAGAGACCCTCGCCGTCGCCGTTAAGGGCGAAGCCCAAATGAATGCCGGAGCTGGTCGTATCGGAATCGGCGTAGAGTACGAGGTATCCGCCGGCTTCGATGGATGTTCCTGACGGAAAGACAAATTTCCTCGGCTCGTCCGGGTTGTCCGTGATGCTCACGCCGGCCAGGCTCATAGTGGAAGGGCCATCGTAATAAAGCTCTATCAGGTCGGGGAAGGCCCCGCCCCTGTCGAGGGTCGCGCTGTTAATCGCCAGCAATTCGTTGATTACCAGCTTCGAATAAGATGTGTCGATGGTCCATGTGCGTGAGGCGGTCGGCTCATCTTCGCTTTGCCAGAAACCCGCCGAGTTCTTGCCGATGACGTAAACGGTATAGGATTGGCCGTTGAGAAGATTATTCAACACAATGGGCACATCCACCGGCAGCTCTACGCCCCAGGGCTCGCTGTTGAGCCTGTATTTATAATGCGTAATGCCCGGCCCGCCGACGATAAGCGTGGCGTCCGTTCTATATGTAATCTCATCGGGCTCGCCGCAGACCGCAGCCCCGGCCGGCACATATGCTCCCATATCCAAGCCGCACGGCCCGGTTCCGATGGCTGGCGAACCGGCTTTGAGGCGGAAGTCCGCGCCCGGATCAACAAAAACCGGGTCGGCGTCGATATTGCCAACACCAAGAGAATGCCACTGGGCCGGAAGAATCGAATTGTCCGCAGACAACAGAACCTGTCCATCGATATTCTGGAACACATTACTATTGTCCCAGAAAATATTACCGTCCATTTTGGCGCTACGACCCGGAGTGGAGTCCGACTCGTTAAAGTTAATCGCGGAGTTGGTTTGTCCGACAAAGGTATTGTTCCCGGCATCCATTTCGGCGTTACCCTTGAGGAGTATCGCATTCAAATTATTGAAAAAGATATTTCGATTCACAGTAATATAGCTGCCCAGGTCGGTCGCTATTGCATTGGCGGTGCCCGTACCGCTTCCGCCGAGGAAGCCCATAAACAGATTGCCCTCGATGCAGGCATCGGCGTTGTCCAGGTCGAGACCATCGTCCTGGCCACCGAGGAAGACATTGTCATATATTTGGATGATCGGTCCCGGCAACTGACAATCTGAAAAATCGATTGCGTCCTGATATCCGCTCAGGCGTCCGAACGTATTTCCCTGTACGATCAAATACTCATCGGCCGTAAGACCCTGACCATGAATTCCTTCTTCGTCATCCTGATCAGGGAAAACGCAGTTGCTTACAATCAGGTACGGGTGATTTACTTCAAGAACGTTTTTATTCGTCCGTGTCCAGGTCATATTGTCGATAATAAGCTGAGAGTGATCAATCTTAACCGCCTCTGTCAAGCCATCGCCGTATTCCATATCTATGTAAGAGAGGCGATTGTCTTCCATGGTCCGGTTGAATTGAATTCCATCCCAGCGTGAACCACTGCCGGGCACACGCGTCAGCCGGATACGCTCATTTTTGGTGCCATCGGCTATGAACCGGCCGCCCTGCTGAACGACGATACCTGCGCCGGAATCGAAGAACAGCGTCGTTCCCGGTTCAATAGTCAGCGTAGCCCCGGCCGGCACGGTCAGGTCGTTCGTCACACGCCACGGGCCGGAAACAGCATCCAGAGTCGTATCGTCAGTGAGCGTGCCGGAGATATTCGAAACATCGCCGTCATCGTACCAGACGTCTATGTATTTACTTTCCAGCACATTGCCCATGCCGTTGGGACCATCGAATGCCTTAACATTGATGCGATTGATCCCGGGCCACAGCGTGCCTGAGCCGCCGGAGGGCATAATCCCGTTGAGTTCGAGATCGAAGCTGATGTCGCTGCTCGTAGACGAAGACTGGTGAAGCTCGACCGCGATAACATTGGTGCCGTTGGTCAGCAGGCCGGCGTCCACAGTAAACTCGGAAAAGAGGTATTCATCCGTTCCTCCGACGCTACCGTTGGCTAAGGTCAGAAAATCTACCGCTTCATCGGGCATATTACTGCGCGCCACTTCCACCCCGTTGAGGTACACCACCGCGCCATCGTCGCGCATCAATCTCAAATTCAGCCTGGAATACAGTGAAGCATCGTAAATATTAAAAGAGCGCCGGAAATAGGTCGTAATAAAGAAGTTCCGGCTCGGGCCGCTGTTAACAACGGTCGCTTCGGGCCGGCCCTGAGATGCATCGCCATAGCCAAGTTCAGCCGGTCCTTCGAGCCAGAGTGTATCGTCGTAACCCGGATCGGCAAACCAGTTTGTTCCGTCTTGTGCCGTACCCTGGCTGGACCCGTCGTCGAGGTATTTCCAAATCGAACCGCTGCCTATGAGTGCGTCAGTAACGCCGGAGGCGTCTCCGAAGTCCCACATCGCATCAACCGGTGACCACTCGGCCATCTGACCGTTTACAAGAACAGAACGGGTCTTGACGGCATCGGCAGTCCCATAAAGACTAAAGGCGTTAGCACTGCTCTGGAAGTATCCATTCGACTGCGGCAGATCGGTCTGGACGGTCAATTCAGAAGGGATCAGCGACAGGATATGCCTGCTGCGTGCCGCAACGAAATTCATCATATTCTGAATCACATTGGGCGGAACAAAATCTCCCAGCACATCATCCAGAAACGGCCCGAGTTGCTCTTCGGAGAATGTTGTCTCGAACAGATTTTTAAGGTGGAAGTAATAGCGACCGATAAACTCAGGATGCTTGAGGAAACGGTCGATAGCCTGGATCGGCGAAGAACGAAAGATGCTGCTCGTGGTACTGCCGCTCCGGCCAAAAATAGTGTCCAGATCATGCTGGATAAGCACAAACCGGGGATCTTCGACACCGCTGTAGAGGTAGTAATCATCGCCGTAACCGTTTGTGAGAGAAGTTTCGCTGTTATCCAGCAGAGCATTGAGCGCGAAAAAACGCAGCCACTTTTCCACGTCAACAACACGTTTGACCTCCTGGACATAAATGTCATCCGGTGTCTCGGACATAGCATAGCAAAGGTCCATCAGACCTGTCCAGTCGTCCTCGGACTCGTTGGTCCCCTTAAAGTAACTGTTGCGGTAAGAGTCGGGATTCGATCCCCGGTATTGCAGGTCGGCCGGTTCGTTGTCCCCCATTTCGACGTCCCGCATACCTTTGTAAGCGTTGCCGTCGGCATTGTCCGGAAAATGGTTGCCGGCAAAGTCACTGTCGATGGCTTCGATGTGGACATAGGAGCCGTACATGCTTTGCCCGGACTCGGCCAGGTTCTCCCCGTTGACTCTAACCTGCACGGCCATGACGTTGGGCTGCGGCACTCCCGAGAGCTGGAAAAGTGTATTGCCTGCCAGTTGGTAATATGTATATTTTGAGTTCAAATTGACTGCCGTGACGCCTTTCCACTGCCGGTCGTGCGGGAAGTTCAGGTGATAGTTGTTCGGCGGATCGTTCCGCGTGCCGTGCCCTCGATTCCGCACTCCGAGATTATAACGAACCTTCACATCGACGCCGTCGGCGCTGATGAACGTAGCGTTCATTTGCGAATCCGGCCCGTACAAATTGCTATGGGTCCCGATGTATTCCAGCCTTCCGCGTTCCATTTCGGTCATTATCAGGTAGTAAATCGGCTGGCGGCCGGGCTGCCACGACGCATAACCGTCAAAGGCGTTATCCACCTGATAAAGAGCGTTGGTCACCTGCTCCGGTATTCCGTCCACGATGCTCGGCGCCGGCCAGGTCCTTGAGTAGAAGACGGCGTCTCGCGTCTCGATATAGAACTCCACTATCGCGCCATCCCGCTGAGCGGGTATCGCCACTCCATACATCCCGTCATTAGCAGCACCGTCACCGTGTGCTCCGTCATCAAACATTGTAATATTGTTGTAACTGGCAGGATCGTGATGAGGGTAGACGTCTGCATTCCGATATTCCGAAACATCAACTCGATAATGCAGCGTCGCAGTAATGTTTGTCCGAAGTTCATCCATAATGCGGGCTGTTACTACTACCGCATCGTTGTCCCTCGGGACGACCGGTGTATGTGTCACATCCAGAATAAAGGGTGCGACATTCTCGCCTGAAAATGTGTTTTTCATGCCGGGCGAGCCGTTATCGCGATTGCTTGCCACCCAGTTCTGGCCGTACTCGTTCGGCATATTAGCGTTTATCAATTCCAGCGATTTGCCGCCGCCATCGTGCTCAGTACCCCACATCCAGCCCCGATGGCCACGATCCAGGGGTCCCAGCTCGCGCACGGCCCAGTCGCCCTCGTCGGCGTAGCGGACACTGTCGATCTGCACGCCCGCATCGTCAAGAATCTCGATCGCTTCGCCTCTGTTGCTCAG
>Ga0307378_10013490_pt1 | contig 10332 bp, 5 predicted proteins | sample UN1MG_FD_202238 | JGI IMG/M metagenome (GOLD analysis project Ga0307378, IMG submission 202238) | Soil microbial communities from Risofladan, Vaasa, Finland - UN-1 | ecosystem: Environmental > Terrestrial > Soil > Coastal area > Acid sulfate soil | place: Finland: Risofladan, Vaasa | collected...
TATTCCAAATACGAGGGCGGACATTTGTACAGGTTCGATATATCCAAAGAACAAAGAAGGTGGGTGAAAAACGAAGACGAATGTGCTGCGGAAGATTTGGGAGTGGCTGTGGCGAATAACGGCATTTATACAATGACAATAAATAACGAGCGCAGGGAAATTTACGGTCTGACTTATCCTGACGGCCATTTCTTTGTTTATCAGATTGAAGCCGACAAATTCACCGATATGGGAGAGATTTACAGACGAAAGGTATATGCGGGGCCCGATAACAGGACACTTAGAACCATATCGAGGGCTCTGGTTTGTGATGACAAGGGATACGTTTACGGGTCGGCGGATAACGAGGACATTTTCAGATATGACCCTGAAGAGAAGAAAATCGAAATGCCGGGTGTGAAATTGCCGTACCTTTATTTTTCTACGGTGGAAGTTTTCACGAAAGATAATGAGGGGAAGATTTACGGGGGGACATCAGAGGGTTATCTTTTCCGGTTCGATACAGAAGAAATGAAGATTGTCAACCTGGGCAAACCATACGCGCAACTGCGAATAAGAGCTCTTACTGTCGGTAAAGACGGGGTGATATACGGAGTCGGCGGCGAGAGACGCAACCACTGCCGGATTTTCAGCTATAAACCCGCCGAGAGCGCATTCGAAGACTTGGGGCTGCTGAAGGTAACCAGAGAGCCGTATTATACCTGGGCGGGTAAACAATTCGATGCGATGCTGACAAGTAAGGACGGAATTATTTATATCGGAGAATCAGAAAGAAGGTCGCATCTTTTTCTGTATTATCCATAATGGAGACGGTTCGGGTAAAGAGGTAATACTATTATTTCATCAGTTCAGGGAGTTGTTATGAAACTTAGAAATATCACAGTTTCGAGTATCGTATTATTGGTGATAGCTTTATGCGCGCGGAGTCTTGGTGAGCAGGAGTGGAATAAAAAGATTGTTTTAAGGAGCGTCGATTTTGCAGGCAACCATAAAGAGGACGGTTTCTGGTCAGCGATACACGCCGGAGCCGACGGGAAAGTTTATGTAGGATTGGATACCGAAGGGGGAGGGCATGCGCATTTTTATATATATGACCCGGTGAAAGATGAGATGATACACAGAGCGGACATGGCGAAGTTTTTGGGAGGTTACGGCGAGGGAATACGAACCCATGCAAAGATTCATTCAAAAATCTGTGAGGACAAAGACGGTAATATCTATTTTGCAACGGGTAATATGGGGGCGGGGCCTGATGAAGTTGACCCGATGAGCTGGGAGGGAGGACACTGGGTCAAGTATGACCCGAAGACAGATAAGCTCGAAGATTTGGGATTGGTTGCGCCATACAGAGGTATTTATGGTCTGGCGATTGATAAAGAAAGGGGGCTTTTGCTCGGGGTTTGTCGCAACGGCCATTTTATGGTTTATGATATCGCGAGCGGGCAGACTATCGATAAGGGCAGAGTGAATTTATATGCCACTACGAGTGCAAGGACGGTGGTCTGCGATGATGAAGGAAATGTTTACGGGACGTTTTGCCCGGACAGGATATTCAAATACGATGCCAGAAGTGGACGTGTTCTGGATCTGTCGGTGCGACTGCCTTCGGATGTAACGATTTATCCAATAGGCGGTTCGATCGCAAAGAGATATATGAGAGCCGGTGTGTGGGATGAGGTGAATAAGAAGGTGTATGGTGTCGAAGGCGGAACGAGTATACTTTTTGAATATGACCCGAAGGCAGGTGAAGAGGGCCAAATAAAGGAACTGTCGAGACTTCTTCCATATCAGGAGTCGGAAGAGGTCAGGAAGGCACATTATGCAACTTTGAATTTTGCATTGGGTAAGAACAGGAAGATATATTATCTGCCGATAGGTTCAATGTCGCCTAAAGACCACGAAAAGGCCAACAGGGGATTAGGTTTTTTCGGCTGGGTGGGGCAGGGGTATTTGATTAGTTATGATCTTAAGAGCGGTGAAAAGGAAAATCATGGCAGGGTGTATACACAAAACGGGGCGAAAGTAATAGGTTTTCTTAACGCAGCTCCGAGCGGGGGAGGAACGACGGGGCCTGACGGGACGATATATTTTTGCAGCTTTGTAGAAGAGAATGACCCTGAATTGGCTGCCAGGTATACCGGTAGTATCCCTGGAACCCTGAAGCTTCTAATATATAAACCGTAGGCAAATAGCGTGTTGGGTTTCTTATAACATATTGTATAGATTTCGAAAATCCGGGGCAGAAATTGGGTTTGATTGGGTTTGAAATTGGCTTTGTTTTGCCGGAGGGTGAAGGCGTGGTTCATTTCTATAATCCTTTGTTTTAACAGAACTTAGGTTCATTTTGGCTTTTCGGAGATTGGGTTTGATTGGGTTTGAATTGGGTTTGTTTTTGCGGAGTTTTAAGGGGCGGATTTTGTTCATAATAGTTTGTCAAACAAAAGGTTATGTTCATTGGGTTATTTAGAAAATTGGGTTTGTTTTGCATAAAAACACCTGTTCCATTTAAAACATTAACCGCAGCCACGGATTTCACGGATATCACAGATTTTTATTAATTAGCACTTCGGATTCAGTAGTCGTTGTAAATCCTATGAATACCTATGGCACAAGTTAACTATTTTTAAGGGGGAGGAAAAATACGCCTCCCCATAATTAGATGAACTTGCGCATTTGATACGAAAAAACCTCCAATCCGCAGCGTTGGAATTTGCTTAACAGCTTGTAATTAAAGCAGTAAGAAAATTTTTATTTTTTCACGATTATCTCTGTGAGTACTTGCGCAAATGATTGAGCGGTTCTTTCGTCCAACTGCTGCGTTACGCAGCTCCGGCCGATGCTCGAAGTACAATAGTACGACTCCGCTCGGCCGCGACTGCAAGCCTTGCGGTTGAACGAAAATCCGCGCTCAATCTTGGAAAAAATGGGGGGAAAAAACGTCAAAAAATGACATAAAAAAGACGAAAAGACGAAAAAACGAAAAAAAAGCGGAAAAAAGTAAAAAAGTGCGGGGAAATGACTCGTTTTTGTGTAAAAAAACGCACAAAATTGCACACCCGATTCACAAACCTTCTTCAATGTTAAAATAGGTAAGTTTGAGCCGGACGCGCTTGGGGCGAGTGAATGGTTGACTTGCTAAATGTTAAAATGGAGAAGATAGGGAAAGGTGGGAAGATTAGGAAAGTTAAAATTAAAAAGGTAAAAGGCAAAAATAAAAAGGTAAAAGGAAAAAATGGGGCTGATAATTGAGTGGATATATTGGATATATTTGGTTTGACAAGGTCTGGAATGTAGTTATAATCTTGGGGTCACAAAGAGGGAAAACTTTCTTTGATGGCAAGTGCGGGGTTGAGTTTATAATTCGTGACTCTTCGCTCATGGTTCGTGAATCGTATTGTGTATAGCGAGAAGGTAGAAAAATAAAAACAGCGATGAACAAAAAGACCATTTTATGAATAGGTTTATTGAAGAGGCAATGTTCGTGGGTACGAGAGTTGTCCGTTTGCAGCTTTTGCCAGTATATCAGACCATCTGTCACAAAAGTCATCAAAAGCCTCATCATCAATAAGTTTGGGGCCAAATGCGATTTGATATACACCTATAGTTGGTGATGCTGCCCCGTCAGCCTCTGTAAGGTCTTCAAGAGCAAATGGTTCAAAATCTTTTAGATTAAGACGATTTGGATTGGTGAAATAAGAGACCTCCCGCCAGCGGTAATCGTCATCAGAGGTAAGCTTTGAATACCAAAGTGATGAACTCCAAATATATTTAGGCCTAACTTGCATGACATGTATAGCGCTACCCAAGACCACATCCCATCCTGTCTGGGGAAAGGCATCATCTGGTATCATCATCCGCTCGTTTTTATGCAAGCACCAGACCATAAGCTCTGCTCTACCAAGGGTAACTATGCCTTCATGTTTCTGTATCTGACCAATCACCCCTGGGGAGGGCATGCTGAGCCTGTTACGGCATTTTGCTGCCGGAGCTGACTCTAATACATGGTCAAACATCTTATCAATAACTGCTTTGAGAACTTTAAATCCATCATTTGCAAGGTGTTTTCGTTTTTCCTCTTTTGCTTTGGCAGCATCCAACTTTGCTTCCTCCTCGGCTTCTTGGGTAGCTATATCAACACCCGCTTGAGCCAAGGCTTCAAGCCCATGCGTAGCCACGGGTGCATTCTCCTTTTTAACCACGCATTGCAGAATGTGCTTGACCCGGTTACATCTGGGGCGGGCTTCCGGAGCTTTGCGGAGCATCATTGTCAGCAAAGAACTCAAACGTGGTTCTTGACCATCTATCTGAGGTGGAGCTTCATCAAGATGCTGAACCTTGAAACTTTCAGTATTTGGGCCTTTAAATGGAGGTTGTCCAGTAAGGAGTGCATATCCTATGCAACCAAGCGCATATATATCCGTGGCAGTTGTAGAATGTTCCAACCGCCATTGTTCGGGAGCTGCATAAGGAGGTGTTAAGCAACCTTTTAGCGTTTGCAGGGAGGTAGAGTTTTCGACAAAGCGTGCAATGCCAAAATCAGTTATTTTCCATTTTCCTTCATGAAAAAGAACATTTGCAGGTTTTAGATCTCTGTGGACAATATCAGAAACTTCGGACAAACCTTCAGCTATTTGAAGTAAAATATTTGCTGCTTCAATATCATCGAAGATTTTTCCACTATCAAGTTCATCTTGCAAACTTTTCTTTGCCTGAGCCATTACTACAAAGTAGAAATCGGAGTCTGCATCTTGGCCAGAATCTAAAACAGGAATTACATGTGATAACTTACGACCCGCCAAATCCTTGGCTATTTTTAGTTCCCTGTGTGCAGCTTCTTTTGCCTCAATATTAAGTCTCTTAATCGCTATGTTATCATGTCCTTGACCAGTGCCTGCAAAAACAATCCCAAAGCCACCTTTGGTGCCCAAAGGCTTTTCTGGGTTATATTTCCATTCACCTATATCTAACTTAATGCTTTTCATGATTTCTGTTTGGAATTCCCAATATTCATTTAAACAAAGCTATTTATCTTCTTCTTACAAATCTTTTTTGTCAGTAATTTAGTTTAGGGGGGATAGAAAGTCAAGGATTTTGTGTCGTTCGAGCCCTGCGGATAGTTAGACATTAGAAGCTTCCCGCGCAGGGCACACTTGCCTTCGCTCAGCGTAAACACACTTAATAAGTGCTGCGATTAAGTCCTTTTTCTTTGTTTTTGAGAGACGACATCGGGGCCCAGGCATAAAAAGAACACTGGATTTTTTTTCGATAGAGACTGATTGAGAGGGTGAAGTAGTTTCGACTGGGGTGACGCAGAGATTTCCAGAGGACTCTTCGCCAAATCCAACAAGCAAAGTGTATAGGAATGTTGACCCTGTACTGCGCCAATCTGAGAATCAATTAGCAATAAAACGATGATTACAAAAATGATGCTTATACTTTATGTAAAGAAACAAATAACTTTTTGGGATACTATATCACACATCATCTGAAGCCGGCTGGAATCAACTTCATATACCTTGACAACATCCTCATACTTACGTTCTTCAGGGAAAAAGTCAGTTAGTAGATTGGGCATTTCCAAGAGCTTGTCTTTGTTAAATACCACGTTTTCCTTCTGTGGGAAAAGAGCAACATAAAAGATATCACTTTCAACCAGGTCCTGGAAAAAATGAGTTCCAAAGGAAAGCTCCGGCATCAAGTTACCACCTTCATAGGCTATTTCAACAAGTACTGTAACCTTATTGATTTCAGCAAAATTAACTGAAACACCTAAGCTTGGCGTTGTAGTACCCCATCTGCCGGGACCAAAGAGGATGGTCGGAGTGATTTCTTTATTGGCTATCTGCCTATTCAGCTTTCCTATTATCCTTGCTATGCTGTATTTCTGTGAAATCGGAGTTTCTACATACGCTTGTGGGTCAACATAAATAATTCTTTTTATCGGCTGGGCGATACTACCTCCCATAGTGTAGCCCTGCGAAGCAAAAAGGATTTTTTCAGGTTCGATGTTTTCGGGAAGTTGCACGCTTGCTTTTATTCCTTTGGTCTGCAGAGGTCTGCATTGAACTAAATTGATTTTGAACAAATCATCATCTGTAAAGTTAACCGTGAATTCTATGTCGATGGGGTATTGGTAATAGTTTTCAAGGGTTTTAAGGATTTTCCGCATTATTTCTGTGAAGTTGGTGTTTGACAGGAGCTTTTTAAATGTCAGGAGCCAATATCTTTGAGTTTTCATACCCAGCTCTTTCATCTTTCGCTCGGTATGCGGATCCGAATCTACAATCAAGTCGAGTTTCATATTGAGTTCATCATTCAATAGGTCATTCACACTAACCGTTCTTAAGCAGTTTTGGCTGGTATCGAGAATGTCGGCATTATGTTGTGAGAACCTGCTTTCACCTTCTCTATCGGCGTAAGGCCGTAACAACGGTTGGTCCAAAGCTATTGTTTGCGGGTAATCATCCTCGACGCGGTCTACAGCTCTGGTCCCTAAGCCAAAGACGAGCCTCAGCATGCCTGCCTTAGGGTCAAGTTCCGATTTCCAGACAAAAGTATTATATGAGACACCTACACCGGCCAAGTCCGGGAAAAAGTAATTTTTCTTATAGGAGCCTGAGACGCGCTGGACGAGCAATGCCATTTGTTCATCCTGCTGGTCAAGCCCCCTCTGCAAACGGTATGCAAGAGCATCTTCATCCATAGTGCTGGCATAAACTCTTCTTACAGCCTTTTCAAATTCAGAGTAGCGCTGTTTGGGATCTCCCTGGTTTACGAGAAACAGGCTTTCATATTTTCCGGCAAATGCATTGCCAAACGAATCTTCCAGCAGACTACTTGAACGGACAATAATCGGTGATTGGCCGAAGTATTCAATTATTTCCTGAAAGCGCTCACGAACCTGGTCCGGGAATTTACCTTGGAGGAGGTTTTCCCTCATTTCAGGAGCGACTTCAAAGTATCCTTCTTTTGTTTTCTGCTTCATAAGCAGTTTCCACCAGCCGTTTTCAACTATGTAGCTGTAAAATACATCTGAGCCGACATAAAATGAATCATGAGGTTCCAGATACTGATTCCAATCCAATGATTTGTCGTCTGAAAGGATTTTTTGAGCCAGCAGCATTCCGACGGCCTTGCCGCCGATGAAACCGCTGCCAATCAACCTACTCTTAATATTTATTAAATCCCCAAGAGAGAAACTGTTTTGAGCAAGCTGAGAAATTCTTTTTTCTCGTCCAACCATTATTCTGCAAAGCTCTCGGAGGAGTTCTTTAACGTCCTTTGAGTCCAAAGGAGCTTTTGTTAAACTGTCTGCTTTCATAAACAGGCGGTCCCAGTGGTCCAGAAATCTTGCCGAACCATTCGGGCTTTTCTGCGAAATGTGACTCAAAAGCTTACTCGCATCAACGCTGCTTATTACAGGTGTAAATTCTTCGCCTCGCTGCAAATGAGGCAAAAACATTGTAGGCGAATATCTTTTCCATACTTTTAATGGATGAATGTAAAAGTTTCCGTCAAAATTATAAATATCCAACAGCAGCTGGGTTGTTTCTCGAATGCGGGCAACAGTCTGGAAAGAATGATAATTTCGTAATATGGCGAAGTAGGCAATTGTGTCCAGCTCGAAAAGGTAAGGGCAGGTAACCATAAAGAAATTTCCAACCATCAAATCCGTTGCCCAGGCACTTAGCAAGTCCGAGAGGCAATCAAAAACATAATAGGCTTCAGTTCCTTCCCGGCTGATTATGGCGTGAACCTGTGTGGAAAAACTTTCGAATCCGCCCTTTGCATCGAGCTGGTATACTTTGATATCCGGCTGATTAACTATAAGGGGTTTGTGTTGCGCAAACCTCATATAGACGAGATTTCGTTTGTCCTGTAAGGCCTTGTTTATATACGGTGCGACAAAATGACTATAATCTTCTATACTATCGACCTGCCAGACTACATTGTCGCCTTTTTTCAAATCACAAAGTGTCTCATCAAGGCCCTTAAGACCCGTACTTGCCCATGCTGTCATAAATCAACCTCTCTTGCTGCAGTATCTTCTGTAATCTATACCCAACTCACTGACTTTGTATCTTATAATCCTTGCGGTGGTTTTCAGGTCTCGAGCTGTCGCCGCCAAGTTTCCATTGCACCGTTTGAGTGCATCAATAATCAGGTCGCGTTCAAACAAGTTGACTCTTCCCTTAAATGAACCGGTTCCAATGGTGCCGGAAGCATCTGAGGTTTGCAGCGTCGGAGGCAGGTGATGGCCGTGGATAACACTGTCACTGCTTAGAAGCACCGCTCTTTCGATGCAGTTCTCAAGCTCGCGAACATTGCCCGGCCAATGATACGATACCATCATATTAATTGCAGGCGTGCTTATTCGTCTGACGTCTTTTCCCATTTTTTTGGAGTATTGCTCAACAAAAAAATCAGCCAGTAGTAAAATATCATCCTTACGCTCTCGTAGTGGCGGCAGTAAAATGGGAAATACGTTTATGCGATAGTAAAGGTCCTGCCTAAATGTTCCCTGGTCAACGCATTTTTCCAGGTCACGGTTTGTGGCTGTTATAATTCTGGCATTTGTCTTTAAGGTTTTATTACTGCCCACACGTTCAAATTCTCTTTCCTGGAGAACACGAAGCAGCTTAACCTGAGTTGCAGGTGAAAAGTCGCCTATTTCATCAAGGAAGATAGTTCCGTTGTTTGCTTCCTCAAGACGGCCTTTGCGAGATTGTATAGCTCCGGTAAAAGCCCCTTTTTCATGACCGAATAACTCGCTTTCAAGCAGATTTTCATTCAGGGCGGCGCAGTTAACCTTTATGAAAGTGCCGTTTGCCCTGGAACTGGAGAAGTGAACAGCATGAGCGACCAGTTCCTTGCCGGTGCCAGATTCGCCGCGTACAAGCACCGTGGTATCACTGCCAGAGACCTGGTGTATCTGACGATACACGTCACGCATCGTATTGGAATTGCCTATTATATTTTCGGGACGAAACCTGTTCTCCAATTCATGACGCAATCTCAGGTTCTCATCTTCGAGTTGCTGACGCTCGATAGCAGCTTCACGGCGAGACCTTAAATCATTTGCAATCATACTTGCCACAATACTTAAGACCCTCATTTCCTCTTCCAGTGGAACTGTTTGGTCAAAGGGCCTGTCAGCCGAAACTGTTCCAATTACTTTATTGTCAATTGAAATGGGCACGCAAATAAAGCTCAGGTCCTGCTTTGTAACGTTCCACCTTTCGAAACGATTCAAAAAAAGTGGTTCATGAGAAACTTTCGGAACAATCATTGGCTTGCCGGTCTGCATAACCTTCCCTGTTACACCTTCTCCTATTCGATATGTAATTCTTCGACTTTGTTCCTGCGAGAATTCATGAGCAGCTTCAATTCTAATCTCGTTGCCATCCGGTGAAAGAAGAGTGATTGTACCTCTGGCCAAACCAAGCTCTTTATCCAGCATATCAAGAACCAGGGCAAGGGCTTCCTGGTGGCGAACACCGGCTGATAATATTTGACTAACTTTATAAAGGGTTTCAAGTTGCTGTACCTGGCGGGAGGTATATGTTGTGTCATTTTGCCAAATTGTTGTTTTTCTGGACATTTACTGTAATTCCTTCTTAATTATTATACGACATAATTGTAACATTCCTTGAAGGTATCGCAAGATACTTTTTCTAATATAAACTATAAGCCGTGGATTTTTCAACCTAACTCTTGCATTAACAGTGAGATATAAAAATACACTTGCAGGAGGCCACAATTTGAACAAAATAGCAAATATTGGGCGATTTGTTTATCTACAAGAAACAAATATGTTGTATTTTTATATAATGTTACAACATTGTAACGCATTTCTTGCCACTCCTAATCTTGTAAAACTCGTATCACCATCTGTAATAAACACTTACAGCTTTAATATAATGTTGGCATATTAGTTGCTAAAAAAGATATATGTAAAAGTCTGACAAATGCAGAGAGGCGATTCGTTAGAAAAAGTAAAGAAAAGATAAGTAAAACAAATTTTAGAAAGGAATAGAAATGGGTCCTAAAGAATTTTTTGAGTTTGCGAAGAAAAATAACGCCCAAATGATTGACCTGAAGTTTACGGACCTTTTGGGCACGTGGCAACACTGCTCTTACCCTGTCGAGACCTGGGACGAGAAAACGTTTGAGGAAGGTGTAGGTTTCGACGGCTCATCAATTCGCGGCTGGCAGGGAATTCATATGTCGGATATGTTAGCAGTTCCCGACCCGGCGACAGCTGTTATTGACCCGTTTTTCAGGGAGCCTACTGTAAGTGTGCTGGCCAATATTGTGGATCCTGTAACAAAA
>Ga0307378_10013491_pt1 | contig 10331 bp, 10 predicted proteins | sample UN1MG_FD_202238 | JGI IMG/M metagenome (GOLD analysis project Ga0307378, IMG submission 202238) | Soil microbial communities from Risofladan, Vaasa, Finland - UN-1 | ecosystem: Environmental > Terrestrial > Soil > Coastal area > Acid sulfate soil | place: Finland: Risofladan, Vaasa | collected...
GGCCTCCAGCCGCTTGACCTGGCGGAACGTGATGGTCTTGGCGTCTACCTCGATGAGTTCGGCGGCCGCGAGGCGCGCCAGCGCCCGGCTGAGCGTTTCCGGCGCGGTCCCGAGGTGCCGCGCGAGTTCCCCTTTCGGCATGTCGAGGCGCACCGAGGCGCCCTTCTTGACCTCGACGCCCTTGCGGCGGGCGAGGTCCGTCAGGTATCGCGCCAGTCGCCCCGAGACGTCGCTCAGGGCGATCTGTTCGACGAGCGTGGCCAGTTGCCGGCACAGCCGCGCGAGCGATGCGATCAGGCCGGCGGCCATCGCCGGGTTCTCGCTTAGGCCCTTCAGGAACCGGTCGCGCGGGAAGAACGCCAGGCGGCTCTCCTCCATCGTCTCGGCGAACGCCGGGAACGTCTCGCCGGCGAACATGGCGGCCTCGGCGAACGCCTGGCCCGGCCCGAAGACGTGCAGGATCTGCTGCCGGCCGTCGGGCGACAGTTTATAGACCTTCACGCGGCCCTCGAGGACCACGTAGAACCCCTCGGCCGCCTCGCCCTCGCGGAAGATGAGGTACCCGGCCGGCGTGCGGCGGTCGGTGGCCAGCCGCGCGACCGACTCGCGCGCCCGGTCGTCCAAGCCCGCGAAGAGCATCACGTGCTTGAGGGACTTGGGCAGGCTCATGAGGCCCTTGTATTCGATGCGGCGGGTCAGTGCAAGAGCCGACCGCGGGTGGCTTGTTTAGCCGCCGCGCTCGCGCGGCGCGTGTTTGCGCGGCGAGTTCAGTTGGCCCGCGGGTGGGCCGCCTCGTAGATTTCCTTCAGGCGACTGGCGGTCACGTGGGTATATATCTGCGTGGTTGATAGGCTGCGGTGGCCGAGCATTTCCTGGACGGCCCTTAGGTCCGCCCCGCGCTCGAGCATGTGGGTGGCGAACGAGTGGCGGAGGGTGTGCGGGCTCACGTGCGGGTCGAGGCCGGCCGCCGCAAGGTACTTCGCCAACTTCCGCCGGACGCTGCGGGCGCTCAGTCGCGCCCCGTGGCGGTTGACGAAGAGGGCCTCGGTGTCGCGGACCGCGCTCTTGGCGCGGCTCGCGAGGTACCGGTTGAGCGCCTTCAGGGCGCACGAACCGAGCAGCGCCAGGCGTTCGCGCCGTCCCTTGCCGCGCACGCGCGCCACTTCGCCGATCGGGTCCACGTCCTCCAGGTCGAGGCCCACGAGTTCGCTGACGCGGATGCCGGAGGAGTAGAGGACCTCGAGCATGGCGACGTCGCGGAGCGACAGGAGGTCCTGGCCCTTCGGCGTGGCCAGAAGCCGCTCGACGTCGGCCGGAGTGAGAAACTTCGGCAGCCGCTTTTCCTGGCGCGGCGTCCGGATGACCTTGACGGGATTGTTCGGCACTTCGCCCTGCCGCGCGAGGAACTTGTAGAACGAGCGCAGGGTGGCGATCTTGCGGGCGATGGTCGCGCGGCTGTAGTCGGCCCGCTTGAGGTCCCCGAGGTACGCCCTGAGGTCCAGCGGCGTGATGCGCCGCAGGCGATCGGAGAACCCGTCGCTCATCGCGGCGTCCAGCCTTCGCAGCCGAAGCGGCTGCTTCGGCGGAGTAGGCTCCGGCGCCGCCTGGTCTCCCAGGAGGAACGCCGCGAAGTGCGAGAGGTCGGTTGCGTAACACCGGACGGTGTGGGCGGAGAAGTTCCGTTCGTGTTCCAGGTAGAAGACGAACTTGCTTATGAGCGGGTTCGGCATCCGAGGCTTTCAGTTCGTGTCCGATTCGGCGGCGGGCGGCTGTTCGCTGCCGGCGGCGCGGCTGACGAGGCGCTGCGTGATCTGTCGGGCCAGAACCGCCGCATCGAACCAATCGAAGTCCAGGTCCGGGTCCTCCGCCCACTGCATCAGCCGGCTGATGATCTCTTCCTCGTGGCCGGCGGTGCACCGGACGACGTACTGCTCGGCGCCCTTGACGAGGGAATACTGGTACGTTGCGGATGTGGCGGGCATTGGACGGAGCCTCCCTCCGGTTGACGCCGTGCGGAGCGCGCGGTCGCGCCGCCTGCACAGCATCCTCCTGATTTATCGGCACGCCTGCGATGCGGCTTGATGGGAATCCGGCCCCCGTGCTGCCGGGCCAGTTTGGCATTGACAGCGGCGGCCGGCCGTCCCTACACTCGCCGCGGACCGCTGAAGCATGGAAAGGAAGCCGATGGCCGACGTGGTCGCACGATACCGCGAAATCTTCGGCCCCAAGGGGACCGTCCGCATCGTCCGCGGGCCCGGCCGCGTCAACCTCATCGGCGAGCACACGGACTACAACGGCGGTTTCGTCATGCCGATGGCCCTCGACAGGGCGGTCCGGCTGGCCCTCGTGCCCCATCAGGATTCGACCGTTCGGCTCTGGTCGGAACAGTTTGCGGAGCGGGCCGAATTTCCGCTAGCGGGCCCGCCGCCGGCCGATACGCCGCATTGGCTCCGCTACCCGATGAAGGTGGCCGAGGTCCTGGCCGAGGCGGGTGTGCGGCTGTGCGGCTTTAGCGCCGTGGTCGAGGGCGATGTCCCGGTCGGGTCGGGCCTTTCATCGAGCGCCGCTTACGAGGTGGCCGCGGCACTGGCTTTCCTCGTGGCGGCCAATCCCGGTTTGGCGCCGGGGCCGGCCGAGGCGGTGGCTGCGGCGAGCGGCCTGACGACCGGGCGGCTGGCGGTGCTGTGCCAGGCCGCCGAGCACCGCGTCGGCGTCCGCTGCGGAATCATGGACCAATTTATAAGTCTCCACGGACGCCGCGGCCACGCCATCGTCCTCGATTGCCGCGACCTCACGTTCGAGGCCGTGCCGCTGCCGACCGACCGCGCCAAGGTTGTCATCGTGGATTCCGGCGTGCGGCGGAAGTTGACCGCCGGCGCCTACAACGAGCGCCGGAGCCAGTGCGAGGAAGGCGCGGGCCGCCTGCGGAAGTTCGACCCGGACGTGAAGGAACTCCGCGACGTGTCGCCGGACTTGTTCCGTGCCCACGAGGCGGCGCTGCCGCAGGTCGTCCGGCGCCGCTGCCGCCACGTCATCACGGAGAACGCGCGGGTGCTCGAGTCGGCCGAGGCGCTCCGGGCGGGGGATGTGGAGCGGTTCGGACGCCTGATGAACGCCAGCCACGATTCCCTGCGCGATGATTACGAGGTCAGCGGGCCGGAACTCGACCTCCTCGTGGGGATCGCGCGGGGCGTCCCCGGCGTTCTGGGGTCGCGCCTCACTGGGGCTGGTTTCGGCGGATGCACCGTGACGCTGGCCCGGCCGGAGGCGGTCGAGCCGCTACGGGCGGCGGTCCTCGCGCGCTACGAGAAGGAAACCGGCCTTCAGCCGCGCATCTGGGTTTCCGACGCGGCCGACGGCGCAGCGCTTGAGGCGTAACGGCCCCCCGGTGTATTCACCGGGGGCTAAAGGTGTATTCACCGGGGGCTAAAGGTGTATTCACCGGGGGCTAAAGGTGTATTCACCGGGGGCTAAATGTGTATTCACCGGGGGCTAAAGGTGTATTCACCGGGGGCTAAATTGGCCCGCAATTAGCCCGCCGTGAAAACACGGCGGGGCGTATATAATGGCAACCATGATACCGTACATACAAAAACTGGCGCGCGGCGAGGACCTGACGCTCGAAGAATCGCAGGGCGCGATGCGCGAGATCATGGAAGGCCGCGCGTCGCCCGCCCAGATCGCCGCCTACCTGACGGCCCTCTCGATCAAGGGCCCCACGCCCGATGAGATCGCCGGCGCGGCCCTCGTGATGCGCGAGAAAGCCACACGCATCGAGGTCGGCGACCTCCCGGTCGTGGACACGTGCGGGACCGGCGGCACGGGCAAGAAACCGTTTAATATCTCGACATGTGCAGCACTTGTGGCCGCCGGGGCCGGGGCCTACGTCGCCAAGCACGGCAACCGCGGGGCGACTTCCAAGTGCGGCTCCTCCGACGTGCTGGAACAGTTGGGCGTGAACGTCCATGCCCCGCCGCCCGTCGTGGCCCGGTGCATCCGCGAGGCCCGGATGGGGTTCATGTTCGCGCCTGAGCTGCACGGGGCGATGAAGTTCGCCGTCCCGGTCCGAAAGGAGATCGGCATCCGGACGATCTTCAATCTCCTGGGGCCGCTCACCAACCCCGCCGGCGCCCGGCGCCAGGTGATGGGCGTCTATGCAGCCGACCTCGTGCGGCCGATCGCCGAGGTCCTGCTCCGCCTCGGCGCCGAGCACGCCCTCGTGGTCCACGCCGGCGACGGACTCGACGAGATCACCCTCGGGACCTTCACGCAGGTCTGCGAGGTGCGGGGCGGGGCGGTCACGTGCTACGACCTTTCGCCGGAGGTGCTGGGCCTGCCGACGACGGCGCTTGAGAAACTCCGCGTCGAGACGGCCGCCGAGAGCGCCGCGGCAGTCCGGTCGGTCCTGGCGGGCGAGCGCGGTCCGCGGCGGGACATCGTCCTTGCGAACGCCGGCGCGGCGATCTACGTGGCGGGGGTCGCCCGCGACATCCGCTCCGGGATAGACCGCGCCGCCGAGAGCATGGACTCCGGCGCCGCCGCGCGGGCCCTCGAATCCCTCGCCAGCCTTTCCCACGCCGGCGCCTGATACCGAGAGCATTTCACGTTTGCTTGTATCAGGCGCCCGCGCGGTGGGCAGTCTTGCCCACCGCGCCACTGGCGGCGCGGGGACCGCGGCGGGCAAGACTGCCCGCCGCGCGAAGGGCGGGAATCGCTTTACACGTCCCCGATGGCGGTGGTATTATCCCTAAACCCTAGGGGACCGGAGTCTTTCGATGATCCACTTTACCTGCGACCTGTGCGGCAAAGTGCTCCTGGCGGACGACGACACGCGGTACGTCGTCAAGGTCGAGGTCTATGCCGCTTACGACCCGATGGAGGTGAGTGAGGAGGACCTTAAGGAGGACCGCAGCGGCGAGATGCGCGACCTCCTGGCCGAGATGGAGGACATGGACCCCGAGGAACTCGAGAACCAGGTCTATAAGACCTTCCGGTTCGACCTGTGCCCGACGTGCCACGAGGCGTATCTGAAGGACCCGCTGGGGAAGGGGAGTCGGCTGAGGGCGAGGTTTGACAGCAATTGAAAAGGCAATTATAAATGTTAAGTGTTAAATGCTAAATGGATGTGGAAGTCATCCTTCATTTAACATTTATCATTTACCATTTAACATTGGTGTTATTATGTCCATGACTATCACCGAAAAGATCATCGCCGCCCACAGCGGGCAGGGCGCGGTCAAGCCGGGCGACTTCGTTTTCGCCGACGTGGACATCGCCCTCGGCAACGACATCACGGCGCCGATCGCGATCCGGGAATTCGCGGAAGCGGGGCTCGCCCGCGTCTGGGACCGCACGCGCGTCGCCCTCGTGCCGGACCATTTCACTCCGGCCAAGGACATCGCCAGCGCCCAGCAGGCCAAGGTCCTGCGGGAGTTCGCGCGGGCCCAGGGACTGACGCATTACTGGGAAATCGGCCAGATGGGCATCGAGCACGCCCTCCTGCCGGAGCAGGGCGTCGTCGGCCCCGGCGACCTCGTCATCGGCGCCGACAGTCACACGTGCACCTATGGCGCCCTGGGTGCGTTTGCCACGGGCGTCGGTTCGACCGACCTGGCGGCCGCCATGGCCATCGGCAAGGTCTGGCTCCGCGTCCCCGAGTCCGTCCGCTTTACGTTCACCGGCCGGCGCGGTCCGTGGGTCACGGGCAAGGACCTGATCCTGCATACGATCGGCCGCATCGGCGTTTCGGGGGCGCTCTATCGCGCGATGGAGTTCGCGGGGCCGGTCATCCGCAGCCTGCCGATGGACGACCGCCTGACGATGTGCAACATGGCGATCGAGGCGGGCGCCAAGAACGGCCTCATCGCGCCCGATGACGTGACGCGGGCCTACGTCGAGGGACGCCTGGAGCGGCCGGCCGTCTATTACGAGAGCGACCCCCACGCCGCCTACGTCCAGACCTTCGAGTGGGACGTTTCGGACCTGGGGCCGGTGGTCGCGTGCCCGAACCTGCCGGAAAACGTGAGGCCGGTCGGCGACCTGAAGGGCGTCCGCGTGGACCAGGTCGTGATCGGCTCGTGCACGAACGGCCGCCTGAGCGACCTGGAGGTGGCGGCACGGATTCTCAAAGGCCGCAAGGTGGCCGAGGGCGTCCGGTGCCTGATCTTCCCGGCCACGCCGCGGATCGAGCGCGAGGCCCTGAGGGCCGGGTACCTCGAGATTTTCCTCGAGGCCGGGGCGGTCGTCTCGCCGCCGACCTGTGGTCCGTGCCTGGGCGGCCACATGGGCGTCCTGGCCGAGGGCGAGGTCGCCGTGGCGACCACCAACCGCAACTTCACCGGCCGCATGGGCCATCCGCTGAGCCAGGTCTACCTGGCGAGCCCGGCGGTCGCGGCCGCCAGCGCCGTCACCGGCCGCATCACCCATCCGGCCGAAGTGATTGCGGATTGAAGATTGTAGATTGCAGAATTCAGACAGCGGATTATGATTGAGGGCCGAGCCGCTCTCCGTCCGGTCTGCTAATCTGCAATCTGCAATCTACAGTCTGCAATCGGCAATGCTTGGGGGGCTTGGCATGGCCAACCTCAAGGACTACTGGTTCCGGCTTCGCGGCCACCTCGTGCACCTCCTGGAAAGCCCCACCGACGAGTTGGGCCGCTTGGGGCGTATGGCGGTCTACCAGATCCGCCTGTGGAAGTTCTGCGGACGCCAGTTGGTCCAGGACCACCTCCTGACGGTCGCGGGGGACCTCACGTTTAAGACACTGCTGGGCCTCATCCCCGCGCTCCTGATTTTCCTGCTGGTGATCAGTTTCTTCTCGCGCGGGTCGGAGGTCGGCCAGGAGGTCCAGGACGCCCTGTTCCGCGCGCTGAACATCACGGGCATCCGCGTCGAGGAGGACGGCGAGGAAGTGGAACTGGCCGACAAGGTCGGCGCGCTCGTGGAGACCGCCCGTGTGCGGATGAATCACGCCGCCGTCACCGGCATGGTGATCCTGTTTCTGCTGGCGATGGAGGTCCTGGCGACTTTCGAATCGGCCGCCAACGATATCTGGCGAATCCGCGAGCGGCGGCCCTGGTGGAAACGCCTCATCCTCTTCTGGCTGGTGCTCGTGGTGGCCCCGGTGATCGCGGGGGGAGTGGTCTATGTATCCAAGTCCATCTCGGACAGTCTCTCCGTGTCGGTCGGGTTGTCGGCCGCCGGTCGTTTCGTCGCCGGTCTCGTCGCCACGTGGTTTGTCCTGCTGGTGGTCTACAAGATGCTGCCGAACACCAAGGTCCGCTTCCGGGCCGCGCTGACGGGCGCCCTCGTGGCCGGGACGCTCTGGCATGTTCTGGCGCGGATGGCCTTCGGCTACTACCTCCACTACTCCGTCGGCTACGGCCAGATTTACGGGACGCTGGCCGTCGTGCCGCTGTTCTTCCTATGGATATGGGTCACGTGGGTCTTCGTCCTGTTCGGGTGCGAACTGGCGGGCGTCGTTCAGAACTTCGCGGACCTGGCCCGCGCCGAGGCGCTGGAGCGCGAGCGCCGCCTGGGCGGGTGGCCGGCCCCCGATTTTGCCGCCCTCGTGGCGATGGCCATCTGTGCGCGGCGGTTCCGCGACGGCGCCGGGCCCACGCCGCTCAATATGCTCGTCGAGGGCACCGGCCTGGAACACCGCGGCCTCCAGGAACTCCTCGGCCGGCTCGAAGCCGCGGGCCTGGTGGCCCGGACGCCCGCCCCGAGCGCCCTGCCGGCCGAGGTGGCCTTCCTTCCCGCGCGCGATCCGGGCCGCATCACCGCGGCCGACGTGATCGCCGCGGCGCGAGGCGCCCTGGCCGCGCCGATCGACGCCGCCCACCTGCCGCTATACCGCGAAGTCCGCGCCGCCTACGAGCGCGTCGAGAGCCAGCGGACCGCCGCCGCCGGCCGCATCACGCTGGCCGACCTCGCCGGCACCGAGGGCGATCCTCCGGCGTGAGGCGCGCCCGAGGATCGGACAACGGCCTTTCGCCCGAACGCCGCACGCCGTATGATAAATAGAGAGACGCCGAACACCTGAACGCGGAAGGAGGCCGGCCATGGACGTCCTGAAATTCCTCAAGGCAAGCCAAGTGAAGTTTCAGATGCGGCACCACCCGGCCCAGTACACGGCCCAGGAGGTGGCGGCGGCCGAGCACATCACCGGCGAGGAGGTCGCCAAGGTCGTCATCATCAAGGCCGCCGAACGGTTCGCCATGTGCGTCCTGCCGGCCACGTGCCTTCTCCAGATGCCGCGACTCAAGAAGTTGCTCGCGACGAAGGACGTTCGTCTGGCGAACGAGGACGAGATCGCCAGACTGTTTCCGGATTGCCAGGTCGGCGCCATGCCGCCGTTCGGTTCCCAGTACGGCCTGGAGACCTACGTGGACGAGCGCCTGGCGGCCGACCCCGAGATCCTCATCCCGGCCGGCACGCACGAGGACTCGGTCCTCTTGGCGTGGACGGATTTCGAGCGGCTGGCCCAGCCGAAGGTTGCGGCCTTCGCGTCTCACACCGGATGAATGTTAACGGGGGCGTCCGCCGTCGTCCGGTAGAGGATGAAGTGGTCCACGGCGGTGCGGAGGATCGAGAGGGTTTCGCGGCGGCCCGAGCCCGGTTCCCGGCCGCCCGTCAGGCAGTCGCGCACGAGGTCCAATCGGTACCGCATCCGATGGTCCCTGCGGACCGGTCCCAGCCAGGCGGCCTTGGCTTTCAGGTCCTCCGGCTCCTTCTGCCAGAACTCCAGGGCCAGACGCGCGGCCTCGTCGCGGGTCTTTCCGGCGGCAAAGTCCCGGGCGCCCGCCGGACCACGGCCTTCCTCCAGCCGCCAGCCTTCGACGCGCGCGAGGAGGTCGCCCCCGACCATGGGCAGTTCGTCCAGCACCTCCGCCATCCGCCCCGCGTCCTTCAGGTTCGACGAAACGACGATCCCGTCGGCGTAGGGGAAATCCTGGTGCCGATGGCAGAGGTAGAACGTCGTGTGCCGCGCGGGCCGGTCCTGCCGGTTGACCCATTTCGATACTTCGTGCCACGGGCCCGCCGACTCCACCGTGCCGCAGACCAGGCAGACCGGACGCGAGATCGGCTCGTCGTTTTCCATGACCCGGGGCGCCAGGAGCCTCAACCGTTCCATGAAACTCCGCTCGTACTCCTCCAGGCACCCGTCGCAGACCCGGACCTCGGCCCACGGCCAGAAACCGGTCATCGCCCGGTATTCCGGGATAGCCAGCCGCCGGTTGAGGCCCTTGAAGAGGCGCCGCTTCTCGCAGACTGCGCAAACCGCCATCCGCTTCCCCTGGAGTCATTTAAGATCGGCTGGTTACGTTGTTCCCCTCTCCCCATGCGGGAGAGGGGTTCACCTATCGTCTGTATGCCACAGCCGTGCGCCACAGAATAGCCGCCGCCCCGAGCGTCCTCAACCAAAAAGCCCGATAATCCCGGGGGGCTGTCCCCGGTTGTTCGGGGCGTGTGCCACCCTGGCACGGCCACGATCCGTGCCGTGTCCGGCGGCCGCCGCGGCCGCCGTTTGTCATTCCGAGCGAAGCCGAGGAATCTCGCCGTGGTCAGTGCCTTCATTCTGCAATCTGCCGGGGTGCCATGCTTTCGCTGGCGAAAGCATGGTCGTTGCCTCTTCCCTGCGGCATGCTTTTGCAAAGGCGCAAAAGCATGGCACCCTCCATGCGTCCCACCCTCCCCCGTTTGGGGTTCCACAACGGTCTTTGCAACCTGCCGCCGGACGATGTATACTCCGGAAGTCGGAACGCATCTTGAAACGTCGGACCGTACTGCGGCGTTCGCGCCGGGCCGACCGCGAAAGGAAAACAGCATTATCCGCGGAATTCCCGAGGAGGACAAGCAATGAGTCAGAAGAATTACGAGTTTGTCGGGGGTAGTCATGACGGGGAGGATGTCGTTATGCCTGAGGAATACGAGGTAGGTTTTGCTATGGCAATTGACACGCGACCTCCTACAACCGGCAAACGAGAAGTTTACCAACTCAAGGAGGATGGGAAGTTCCACTACAAGAACTTCATCATGCCGAGAAACTGAAGTGTGCCGGGGAAGAACCGGGAAAATCTGGGTACACCCATAACCGTCCGCGTTCCGCCTTCGTCAAGACGTGACTTCTGCCTTCGCCCCGATTTCGCCAAGGCTTCCGCTATAGTGCTCCCCGAAATTAGGACCAGGCATTAAGATGGTCTCGCGAGTCCGTGCGAAGGCATGGGAGGCGAGACAGATGGGTCAGCGGAAGCGTCACGGCGCGGCATTGAAGGCGAAGGTGGCTCTGGAGGCGATCCGGGAGGAGCGGACGGTGAATGAACTGGCCG
>Ga0307378_10013492_pt1 | contig 10331 bp, 8 predicted proteins | sample UN1MG_FD_202238 | JGI IMG/M metagenome (GOLD analysis project Ga0307378, IMG submission 202238) | Soil microbial communities from Risofladan, Vaasa, Finland - UN-1 | ecosystem: Environmental > Terrestrial > Soil > Coastal area > Acid sulfate soil | place: Finland: Risofladan, Vaasa | collected...
GGGCTGATTCAACCTGCGCATCAGGCGGCCAAGCCGAAGGCCGAATTCCAGGTTGGGTGAGGAGAATTTATTCCTCTCCTTCAGCAATTGGAGGGCATATGTCTGGTCATTGGCTTCAAGGCTCAACTCCAGGACAGCCAGATAAAGGGCCGCATCATAGGGGGCCTGACCCTGGGAAGCCACATCACAGCGGGCCGAACCCTGGGAAGCCACATCACCGCGGGCATTATCCCCGCCAACGGCTATGCCCCGGCAATTTCGGAAATAGTTCATCCAACCCCGAATGACCTGCTGATAGAGGGCTATCTTTTGAGGCAAAGGAGTCTGCCGGTTGGCCTTGGCCAAGTTGGCCAACCTCTGATTTATTACCTGCAGGGCCTTGGCGCTGGCCTGCTTTCCATCTGCATCAAGGTAATATCCCAGGAAAACGATTCCCTCCTTGATATTGACCACTCTGGTTTTACTTTCATTGAGCTTCAGTTTGATCTTATCCAGAGCGTAGAAGGTATCGGTCAGTGCCCGTCCGATCGTTTCCTGACTCTGCTCCATAATCAGCAGATTGTCAGAGTACCGGATAAGGTGATAGCCCTGGCTCGTGATGGCCTGATCAAAGGAGTGAAGGTACAAATTAGCCAATAAGGGCGAAACGACATTTCCCTGCTCCACGCCAAGATATACTTCACGGTAGCTCATCCCTTCCATGATGCCTGAGGTGAGAAGCTTGCAGATCAAATCGATAACTTCTTTTTCATCGATGCGCTCCTTCACGAAGGATAACAGGATTTCCCTGTCAAGGCTATCGAAGCAATTTTCGACATCCCCGCACAATACCCACTGATAGCCATCTTTGATCCACTGCTCGACGCGATCAATGGCCTGCAAGGCGGATCTGCCCGGCCTGTAGGCAAAGCTGCAATCGAGAAATTCTCTGTCCAGGAGAGGAGAAAGAGCCGCGTGCAGAGACTGCTGGACCACCCGGTCCCTGACTGCCGATATTCCTAAGCTGCGCTTTCGACCATCCTTTTTATCCTGATAGAACCGGACATAAGGCAGGGGTTGGTAACTATGGTCAATAAGCTGCTGATGCAGGGTTTGAATATTCGATTCAAGCTCGGCGTCAAAATTATCGATGGTCTGATGATCAATTCCCGGTGCACCCTGATTTGCTTTGACTTTGTAAAAAGCCGTTTTTAGACTGGCCGGATGGGCGATCTGCTGATAAAGCGGCAGGTAAGGCGGCTGATAAGGCGGCTGATAAAGCGATTGATTGGCGGGCTGGACGTTGGCATCCATTGTTTACTCCTTTGGCTTGTACTTACTTCTTTGGCTTACTCCTTTGACTTGCTCCTTTGACTTGCTCCTTTCCTCTTAATGAAAGTTCACCTTCTGAAAGTCCATATTCTGAATGAAAGTCCATATTCTGAATGAAATCCACATTCTGAATGACACTTAAGGAGTCAATATTTTCAAAATATCCTTGAATTCGTCGAGTGACGCTATCTTGGCTGATTTCCTCAGTAGCCTGTGCAGGATCGCGGGTTCGTCCACTTTTTTTAGTGATTGAATAATCTCAGCAGGAACCAAATCAAAACGCTCCTCAAGGATCTCTATAATTGCTTGCTGAAGTCCCTGCTGGATTCCCTGCTGGATTCCCTGCTGAAGTCCCTGCTGAAGTCCCTGCTGGATTCCTTTCTGGAGTCCCTCATCGATCCATTCCTGGATGAAATTGGCTGTTTTAATCATCTGCATTTTCTCCTTAAAGTATTCCTTGAGCCAGCTCTCCTGAAAATGATGAAAAGCCGAAATCATGGCTATTGACAGCAAATCGGCCCTCTCCCTTTCATTGTCGATCTGCATGATCAGCTCTTTTTCTTTCCTTAATACCTTTTCATCAGGCATCAGGATTATCTGGAAAAAAAAATCAAATCGACAAAGAGAACCCAAAAAGGTGCCAATTCCTTTCGCATGAAGGTGCATCTTCTGAAAGTGCATCTTCTGAGCGACTTAAGGAGTTAATATTTTCAAAATATCCTTGAATTCATCGAGTGACGCTATCTTGGCTGATTTCCTCAGTAGCCTGTGCAGGATCACTGGTTCCTCCACTTTTTTTAGTGATTGAATAATCTCAGCAGGAACCAAATCAAAACGCTCCTCAAGGATCTCTATGATTGCTTGCTGCATTCCCTGCTGCATTCCCTGCTGCATTCCCTGCTGCATTCCCTGCTGGAGTCCTTTCTGGACTCCCTCATCGATCCATTCCTGGATGAAATTGGCTGTTTTAATCATCTGCATTTCCTCCTTAAAGTAGTCCTTGAGCCAGCTCTCCTGAAAATGATGAAAAGCCAGAGTCATGGCTATTGACAGCAAATCGGCCCTCTCTCTTTCATTGTCGATCTGCATGATCAGCTCTTTTTCTTTCCTTAGCACCTCTTCATCAGGATGATCGGCAAAGAGTACCAAAAAGGGTGCCAATTCCTTTCGCTTCCCCGATTCAATCTCCTCCTTATATTCCCATAGCCGTATGGTTCGGAAATGATATTGATTTCGGATGCCACAAAGCTCAATCTCATATTCTTCCCTGCATGCTCCCCTGGTAAGATAGAGGATTACTCCAATGACCGGCAGCCCCGTGGCCTCATGCAACAGGGCACACTTGATATAAGCACTCCTGAGTGCCTCCTGGTTCGGTTTGAGCTGAAATTCAAAAGTAAAGTACCCCTCCTGCTCGCCATCATTTACTCGCCAAACATAATCGCTTCGCTTTTCGGGCAGGTTGATTTCGGGATTCTCAACCGTAATCTCCATATCTTTGGCAGGATCAATCATAAGGCTGAAAAATATCTGCGGATAGTGCCTGGCCATTACCTTAAGACTGCGATCATAAGGATTAACCTTTTTCTGCATTTGTTTTCTTCCCCTCGGCGGGAACCTGTAGAGCTTATATTGGGTTTATATTTGGATTTATATTTGGGTTTATTATAGTGCCCCGCTGATAGCTTTTGGTAATAGTTCCAAGTGATAACCCTAAGTGATAACCCTAAATGATAACCTTAAGTGATAACCTCAAGTGATAACCTCAAAAGTTATCACTATAATTATATACCACCCTGGTTACATAGGTAAAGGATGTTACATAAGCAAAGGATACAATAGGGGCTATTTCGGCTGTTTTTCTAAACCAGACCCTTATACTTTCCAATTAAGCTTCCCAATTTAAATTTCCGATTAAGCTTTCCGACTTAAGCTTTCCGATTAAAGCTTTCCGACTTAAGCTTTCCGATTAAACTTTCCGATTCTCTACATCTTTGATTCTATTCGCAGGAAAGCCCAAAGGTTCTGGAGAATGGCTCTGTATTCGGATTCTCGTAATCCCCCAAACAGGGTCATGCCCATTCCACCTCTGTTACTGAAGCCTCTGTTGTGCCGGGCTTCAATAGTGTTTGAGCCTTTTTTTAGTGCTGGAGACTATTTTTTTCGAGATTAGTCCGGTTCATATTCGAGATTAGCCCTGTTCATATCTGCTGACCAGTATAGCTTTTTGTGAGCCATCTACCGGCTGATTATCACGATACTCTTCGGAATAAATGTATTGCGTATCAATCCTATACTCATCTGCTGCCATATAGGCAGCCAGAGACACTATGGCGGTGCCGCCGGTGATATCTACCACAATATCACTTCTTGACAAGCCTTCATCAAGCATCCATTGAATAAGATGGACAGTATCTTCCTTTATCTCTTTGATGTTCGCCGGATAAACTTCTTTCTCCCGGTAAAAATCCTCCTTCAAGTCAGCAGCCTGGGCTATGGTCCTTCCAATATTGGCATCAAAGGTTTTTTTCGTGCCGATAAAACCGCAATACTGGGGAGACAATTGTCTGATTACTTTCATAGCTGGACTTTTAACATCATGGCTTTTCAGCCCAAGGGTAAAAATTACCCCTTTTCTTTTCATCTTTGGGTCAAATACATCACCGATAATCTTCTTTCTGGTTTTAACGATGTCAGAGGCGGCAGTCACCAATCCAGCGAGCAATATTAAACTGATAGCAATAAGCATGAGTAAAAACGGCCGGTTTTCAAAAAAGAGGAGAATAGCACCGATCAGACACTGGAGGCCAATTCCGACGATAACTATTTCAAGCAACCTGTCTCTAAAAAAGTTTCTTAATGTATGCATTGTCACCTACCTTAGAGGAAATAGTCTCTTCCCTCTTGACGACTTGACGACTTGACGACTTACTGCTTGGGGTCACTTCTCGTTTCTCGTTAATCCGGGCTGTGGTCGAAAATTACTACATCGCCCGTTACGGGTGAGCGATAGATAAGCTTTTTAACCTTGCCATGCAGGGCATGGGCTACCTTCAGATAGAGCCAGATCGGGGCCTGGCCGGTAATAACGATCTCATTCCCCTCACCAGCTAAAGCCCTGGCTTTTTTCAGGTATTCATCCATATCGGAAAGTTTGGCTGTGGTGATATAAAATGAAGAAAGGTCGATTTCGATCAATTGAGTTCTCCCTTGGGTCCATTGGATTCTCTTTGGTTAGTAGCGAATTCTCCTTGATTAATGTCGAATCCTTCGTTATTGAATTCTTCATTATCGAATTCTTCATGACGGATGTTGATTTCTCCCTGCTGAATTTGGTTGATTGGGTTGATTCGGTTAATTTGGTTAATTGGGTTAATTGGGTTGATTGGGCTGATTGGGTTGATTGGGTTAACAATCTTAAGTTCCTGAGCGATTATCTCCTTCAATTGGCCAATATCAGAAGGTGAGATAATTTTGGTTTTAAATTGCTCTGACCGTGTCTGTATCGCTTCTCTTACCTCTCCATCCTTTAAAATATAAGGAGATGTCGTCACAAAAAAGCTCCCTACCCTGAGACCAAATTCCCTCTGCAGGGCACCGACCTTATAAAGAGCATGGCTGGCGTCCTTATCTTCATCCTGATCAAGAGATTTGCACTCCATAAAATAGAGAGCGTTATCCTTGGTAAACATGACATCGAATTCATTCTCCCGGTCATTACGGTTCCTGAGCTGGAGACCGAGCACCACGTCATCTATACCCCGGCCAACCCACTCCGAGATTTTATTGAAGCAAAATTCCTCAAGCCATCCGCCAGTCAAATATTTGATGTCCGACCCACCTAATCTTCTGGTAATCCTCCCGTCAGAACAGGTAAACCCAAATCTCGAGAGAAATACTGTTTCCTCCTGGGTGGTTATGGAGAAATTACCCGTAAATTCAAATGCTTTTTCCTTGCGATGTAGCCTCAACTCACTGCACAACCAGAGCAATAAGTTTTTGAGCTTGTCATAGTTTCCTACTATCCATTCGGACAGATTCTTCTGCTGGTTGGCCACCTTGCGGTAATCTTCCAATTTGTTCTCATTCACTACCTTCAGGCCATAGGCAGTCACATATTGAGTGACGCTTAACCGCAAATCAAGATCCGTAGGCTTACCTGGGCTCTTCTTTGGGAATGGCATGATAAATTCATTCCTTGGCTTTGAACCTTCCGGTAATGGAATGTAGATCATCTTGCTGCTATAATCCTTGAAAAATTCATAGGCAGCAATGGACATAATCTTTGTTCCTCCCGTCAGATTAACCACAAATTCAGTATCTTCTCTAAATTCACTATTTTTATCCGCACCTTCATCGGCATCGACATCGGTATCGGCATCCGCATCCGTGTGGGCATTCGCGTCATTATCTGCACCTTTGACCACAGCACCAGCTTCTTTTCCCGCATCTTTTCCCGCGATCCATTCATCAATCTGCCTGTGACAATCAAGGATTGAATCTTCCTGGACAATAATCGAATCGCTCCGGTATTTCAGCCCTAACCTGTCCAGTGTATTCAAGATGGCCAAAGTCTTACCACTGTCCTCCATCTTCTTGGTTGAAATAAACAGCAACTCATCAGGTTTGAAATGATGGATGGCCAAGATATTGGGAATGGTCTGATCACTAACCAGCGAAACAAGGATCATTTTCTTCATACTCGACTCCTCCAATTTTTATAACTTTCTAATGAGACTTGGCATTACATAGCAAAACTCTTCTCGCAATCCCCTAAACCGGGTCATGTCCATTCACACACGGACTCGGCGAGGCGGCGGGGAGCAAGATGGCAAAAAATCTCGCAATCCCCTAAACCGGGTCATGTCCATTCACACTTCACTCAATAGCTTACGGGCTGAAGTAGAAGTTAAATTTAACTCGCAATCCCCTAAACCGGGTCATGTCCATTCACACAATCCAAACGATCCGTAAAACGATCCGTAACTGGAAATCTCGCAATCCCCTAAACCGGGTCATGTCCATTCACACTCATAGAATTGCTTCATATTCACAAGAAAGCTCAAGACTCGCAATCCCCTAAACTGGGTCATGTCCATTCACACTCTTCTGGATTTTCAACCTAAAGATTCCACAGGAAATCCTCGCAATCCCCTAAACCGGGTCATGTCCATTCACACCGTAGATGGGCAAAATATTTATATTGCCCCGTGATGCTAGTCTCGCAATCCCCTAAACCGGGTCATGTCCATTCACACCACACAATGACCACACTATGGTACCAATTGGATGCTGCGTATTTCTCGCAATCCCCTAAACCGGGTCATGTCCATTCACACAGATTCAGCCTTATTTATGGCTGCCTTTTATGCATATTTGCTCGCAATCCCCTAAACCGGGTCATGTCCATTCACACCGTACCCCTGAAACTCCTTGCTGGGCGTGGCCTAAAATGCCTGTTTGCGATAATCACAATTTTCACCTCCTCAAATTGCCTATTTTTTCATCAGATATCAGTAGGTAAATTTTGCACCCATCTGATTTTAGCCTTTTAATACAAAGCATTAATGTACTTTTCATGTTTTGCGATAATCCCCCCCCTTTTTTGACCTCTGGGAGATTATCGCAAAAAGTCAGATTTTCTCTAAAAATCGACAAACTAACCTAATAACAGTTAGTTAACCACAGTATCTCCCTGGAATTATTTCTGGCTCTTTCCTCTCTCCTCACAACTCCTCCATTTTGCCCAAAACCTCTTCCATAATAGGTGTGAACAAAATTTCATCCTAATTTCTAAAAATACAGGCTCACTCGTCCAACAACATACATCCAACATGGCTAGGCCTGTGTATGCCAAGTCACGCACGGCCATTTGCCATTCCAATCGCAACGAGGAATCTTGATTTCAATGAGCGATTCAAGATTCCTCGTCGATTCCTATTCGCATGGTTTTACAGCACTTACAACACCTACAGCACTTACAGCACCTCCAGCACAGCCCAGCCAAAGGGAATCAATGCGTTATTTGCAGTCGGCTTGCTTGTTTCCGATGCCATCCAGAGTGTGGTGGCCTGGTTCAGGAACTTGGGTGGTTTCCCTTTTCCCTGCATGATCTTAATATACCTGTTCCCTTCGATGGTCACTGCTTCAGCGCCGGAGTGCCTGCCGAGGCGAATTAAGTATGAAGTCTTGCCCAATTGGCCCTTGAATCTCTCATTGATCCTCTTCACTATCACCTGTCCTGCATCAATTTCGCTGGCGACCTTGTTCTCTTCGTTCACGAGTGGCACATAAAATTCATTAATCGATCGCAGAAGCTCTTCGACTTTGATAGGTCTCTCAATGTTGGCCGACGGCTCAGGCTGCTGAATGTTGATCATTCCCTCAAACACAGCACCGTCTTTAATCGTTTCAACTACCTGGAACGGGCCTCGCGCTTCAAATTTTGACTTCCGCTTCTTTCTGTTGACGGCATATACCACTTTGGTCTTGACTTCATGCGTGGAAACAGGGATGAAATCAGAAACCTTAATCATCCTGAAGGGGTCAGTATCAAAACTGCCATTCAACAGATGAAGCTCCAATTCCCTGGCGCGATTATTTTCCCGTGCCTGTGATGTTTTCCACCAGTCCTTCACGCCTGCCTCTTTAGCCAGCTTGCTCAGGTAGGCTGTTCTCAAAGCGCCTTTGAGAGAGGACCCTGGGATATAGGGCATGTCACCGTGAGGATTGTACACTGTCCTGCTTATGGCAAACTGGTTCAGTTCCTGCCTGATTCGTCGCTCATCCTGGAGGGGCAGGTCCCTGACTCTCTTATAATGCGCTCTCAGATCAGCGGCTATTTCAATCTCTCTGCCATTGATCCGGCTCTGACTCTGCTTTAATGAAATAAACCGATAGATACTGATAATGGATGATATGGTTCCCTGCATGCAGATTGCGGTAAATTGCTCTCTATCCTGCTGGGAGAGGGATTTTATGAAATCCATAGGGTCGAATTCGATCAATTTCCCGTTCTTTTCATCAATCACAAAGTTTGTAGGCTCATACACATCGTCACATCCAATGTGCACAGGCGATAGTATATGCATCCTTGCCTTGAGTGGCTTTTCCATCTGCTATTCCTCCACCTTGCCCGGCACACTGCCTGGCGCATTGCCCGATACCTTGCCTGGCGCACTGCCCGACACCTTGCCTGGCATACTGCCCGAAGCATTGCCCGGCGCACTGCCTGGCGCAATGCCCTGTACCTCGCCCGACACATCATTGTCCGACATATTGTCCGATGCACTGCCCATCACCTTGCCAATCACTCTGTTCAGCAACTTGTCCGACACCTTAACCGGAATGTAAAGGGCATATCCCTGCATTACCGCATTGGTCTGTGCTTTTGAGATGCCGGTTACCGCCTTTCCGAGATAAAGCTTTTCAGATATATCTACACCCTTCTTGGGGATCAACACTCCCCCCTCATCGGCCATGATCACAGGATTTTTGAACGGCTGACCCGATTTGGCCAGCACATCCCCATGCCTCCCGAATCTGATAAAAGGATTAAAAAACATCTCTTCAAAAGTGCTTGGTTCGGGGACGCATGGAGAAAGGGTATAATAGGCATTCGGTGTGCTGCTCCCCATTTTTGCAAGGTCAATTGCCTCTGGCTCTCCCATCACGTGGAATTTCCCCAAGCCTGATGATGCATCCTTGCCAAAGCCAAAAGTGCCTATCAGCTCAAGCCCTTTCTTAACCTGGCCAATGTTGATTGTCGTTTCATCAATTCCGACAAACAGAGCCAATTCGCTCTCAGGATAAAATACGTGCTGCTCAACTGCATAAGGGGCAAATCGACCCTCTCCGGTCTTTCCGGTGAACCTGTTTATGGTATTATGCGTCTGAGTGAATGGCGCTACAAAATTTTTCGCACTGCCTTTCTCCGCTAATTTCCTGATCTCAGCAGGTACATTGGCTTTGATCCTTTTCAGAAGCTCCTGATCATTCAAAAACCTCTCAGATTCCGGCTCCTGGCCCGGCTCCTGAACCAGTTTCTGACTCAATTCCTGAAAACATGAGATCTTGTCATCTTTCTGAATGATCATCTCACCCTTCCGGAGAATCATCCACCCTTTGGCCTTGTACTCCTTGCGCTCTTTAATCCTCTTCCTTTTGTCCTCCGGCAGTTTGAATATCTCATCCATCGGCAATGCAGGTGTTCTCAGGGCATAATGATCCTTTCCCCCGATCCGGAACTTGGGGTACGCGGATGAAAAAACGGCAAAGGGATTCTTTGGATACTTTGCAAGGAGTTCATCAAGGGTCTTACCGAGCAATTTATCGTCATAGAAAACCTGCCAGCAGAAATGTCCGAATATGGTGTCACCTTTTAAGGGTGTGCCAAATCCGGAAACGGGTTTTATGGTTATCTCATAGACCTTCACGGTTTTTTTCTCCTCATGAAAAGGGTTTCAATTCCGCGAATTTTTCCCTCATCGCCTGCTTTTTAAACTCAAATTCAATTCTTCCATACCCCCTGCTGCCATTCCCACCAAGAGTATCCATTTCAAGCAGTTTAAGCCCTTTTAAAAGCACCTCATCAAAAAGTTCATCATCCCCTGGCATCAATATTTTGAAAGTAATCCGAAAGGCGAACTTGGCCCCTTCAGGCACTCGCTCAATAAAGCGTGGGTGCTCGGCAGTACCCTTAACCCTGTTAATGACATTCTCAGATTTTTCTTCAGTCAGAAGCCAGCGATTGCCCTTGGCCTTATCCCTCCAAGAACCTTCCAGATAGCAGTCAGCAAAAGAGACTCTGGTTGGCCCAAACTGAGTTTCATCTTCCTTGTCCGCGCCGCTGGAGCCAAAGATCTTGAGTATGGCCTCACACTTGTCCTTTAACTCAGGATTACTAGAGTATGTACCGGAAATCTTGATACCCATAATTAGCTCTTGACAATTTTTTTCATATCTCCTCAAGGTAATGTTCTAAGCCCTCTTCCTCAAAAAATTTCCGTTCTACACATTCC
>Ga0307378_10013493_pt1 | contig 10331 bp, 9 predicted proteins | sample UN1MG_FD_202238 | JGI IMG/M metagenome (GOLD analysis project Ga0307378, IMG submission 202238) | Soil microbial communities from Risofladan, Vaasa, Finland - UN-1 | ecosystem: Environmental > Terrestrial > Soil > Coastal area > Acid sulfate soil | place: Finland: Risofladan, Vaasa | collected...
AAGGCAAAGATGACACCGCCGAGATAATCAACTGGATAAACAAACATAGCAGCCGAAAAATTACCGTAGACTCCGGCGTAAGTATAAAGCCAATATCCGTAGCGGCCACCCAGCGTATCGTCAGGTTCGCTTTCGATTACGCCCGTAAGATGGGACGCAAAAAAGTAACGAGCGTTCATAAAGCCAACATTATGAAGTTCTCCGACGGCTTATGGCTTGAAGTGAGCCGCCAGGTCGCAAAGGAATATGCCGACATAGAATTCGAAGACCGGATTGTTGACAATATGTGTATGCAGTTGATTCAAAAACCCGAGCTTTATGACGTCATTGTTCTGCCGAACCTTTATGGTGATATAATAAGCGATTTATGTGCCGGTCTGGTCGGCGGGCTCGGCGTTGCACCGGGTGCTAACATCGGTGAAAAAGGGGCAATCTTCGAGGCAACACATGGCAGCGCCCCGAAATACAAGGGACAGAACAAAGTAAACCCAACAGCTTTGATACTCAGCGGAGTTATGATGCTAAGACACCTGGGCAAAATGGCAGAGGCTGACAAACTTGAAAACGCCGTTGCAGCCGTAATTGCCGAGGGTAAAAATGTTACCTATGACATGAAGCCAGACCGCAACGACCCAACCGCCGTTGGAACCAGCCAGATGGCTGACGCTATTATCGAAAAAATTAAAACTTTTTAACATGTGATAGCGGCTGCCGTGTCCCGGTGTCCCAACTTTATCAGGAACTATAGAATTGGATGAGAACCGTTTTCGCAAATTGATTTCAGGCCAAAGCACCGGCTTTACGTCAAAAGCCCTGTTCTTTTTCCTGCGCCTTGCAGCCGTTGTCTATTTAATAATCATTCTTGTGCGAAACCTCCTGTACTCGAAGCGATGGTTAAAAGCACACAACGTAAACGCTGCGGTAATAAGCATCGGAAATATAACTACCGGTGGAACCGGCAAGACCCCTTTGGTAATATGGACAGCCAAACTTCTGGAAGACAAAAACATCCCGGTTGCAATACTTACGCGAGGTTATAAAACCAAGAAAGAAAAATTCTCCGATGAGCCCGCGATTCTCGCCAAAACCTGTCCGAAGGCACATGTAATCGTAAATCCAAACCGTATCGAAGCAGCAGCCAAAGCTATCAGCCACCATGGTGCAAAAGCGTTGATTCTCGATGACGGCTTCCAACATCGCCGCTTAGCCAGAGACATCGACATAGTAACAATTGATGCAATGCAGCCTTTCGGCCATAGAAAGCTGCTGCCTGCAGGGCTGCTCAGAGAACCTCTTTCTGCGCTCAAGCGCGCACATGCCGTTGTCATAACAAGGGCCAACCAGGCAAGCCAATCTCAACTGACACAACTTCTGGCAAGGTTAAAAGACATAAACCCGGATATGATTATCGCCACTGCAATACATGAACCTATCTATGCAAATTCCATGCACGAAAAACAAATAGAACTCAAGCAGTTGGAATACAAAAAGGCCTTTGCATTTTGTGGAATAGGCAATCCTGACGCTTTCTTTAGCACAATTGAAGAGCTCAAAATCAACATTGTAGGCTCAACGGTTTACAACGACCATCACCCCTATACCACCGAAGACATATCAGACATATACACCCAGGCCCGCAAGCTCGACGTCGATATGATACTGTCCACTCAAAAAGACTGGACAAAAACTATCCTGCTTATACCCCCGAAAGCCCCGAATCTGCCCGAAGCAGAGCCATCGGAACAAAAGGATATTACGTTTGCCTATCTGCAAATTGAATTAAGATTCAATACGGAAGAAGATAAAATAACACGGTTGATTGATAGCACATTAAAAGGTAAAATCATTGCCTGAAACTATATTTATTAGTAAGGGAGAAAAATAAGACCGGTCTTATGTATGAGCAGCTATTAAAAACTGTAACGAACCTTGGTTCGCCGAAGGTAATGGTCGTCGGCGATTTTATGCTCGATGTTTACATCTACGGTGACGCGTTAAGGATAAGCCCCGAGGCACCCGTTCCTGTGCTGAAAATCACAAAAACCGATTCCAGTTGCGGAGGCGCAGGCTCGGTCGCAGCTAACCTTGCTGCCTTAGGCGCCTGCCCGATTTGCATCGGCGTCATCGGAAACGACCCAAACGGCCGGACCTTAAAACAAAAACTCACAGAAACCGGAGCAGATGTCTCAGGCCTACTGACTGCCGACGACCGTCCCACTATCAGCAAACAAAGGCTGATAGGGCTGGCCCAGCACCGACACCAGCAGCAGTTGTTCAGGATGGACGAAGAATCCACAGAACCATTGTCCGATGAGCAATATGAAAAGCTTTTGCAAAGTTACAAAGACATTTTGGAAAAGACGGATATCGTCTGCCTTCAGGACTATGATAAGGGATTGCTAAACCACGTAATATGCAGGCAAATGATTGATCTTGCGGCAAAGGCAAATAAAAAAGTCCTCGTTGACCCATCGCTTACAGCCGACTACTCGAAGTACAGCGGCGCCACTTTAATAACTCCGAATCGACAGGAAACTGCCGAGTTAGTAGGTTTTGAAATTAAGACCGCTGAAGATGCCGCCAAAGCAGCAGATACACTCATAAAACAGCTAAAGCTCAAAGCGGTTGTAATCACTCTTGACAGAGAAGGCGCATATCTACAAACACAAAAAACCGGACAGGTCATCCCGACCAAACCGCGCAGCGTCTATGATGTTACCGGCGCAGGTGATATGGTACTGGCCACTCTTGCAATAACCATTGCAGCCGGTTGTGATTACAAAACAGCCGTACAATTGGCCAATGTAACCGGCGGCATTGAGGTCGAAAAATTCGGTGTCGCAACGGTAACCATCGACGAAATTGTAAACGAAATTGTCAGCCAGAACCGCGGCAAAGGCGGCAAAGTACGGCCCATAGACTCTCTGCTGAACGAACTAGGCTGGCACCGCAGACAGAATGAAAAAATTGTTTTTACCAACGGCTGTTTTGACGTTGTGCATCGCGGGCATATTGAGTTTCTAAAATTTTGCAAATCACACGGTGATATGGTCGTACTCGGATTAAACAGCGACAGTTCAGTTCGAGCCATAAAAGGCTCTGACCGTCCCATCAATAACCAGCACGACCGTGCCGCTGTGCTGGCTGCGCTCGAAACCGTCGATTATATCACTGTCTTTGATGAGCCCGACCCACTCGAACTAATCAAAAAAATAAAGCCCGACATCCTGGTAAAAGGCCAGGACTGGGAACAGAAGGGTGTTGTGGGTGCTGAATTTGTCGAGTCATATGGCGGCAAAGTCGTTCTTGCCCCGCTGGTCGAGGGAAAAAGCTCAACCGGAATTATCGAGAAAATAAAGTCACTCGCGGCATCAATAAAAAAAATAAGACACTCGGAAAAGAAAAGCTATGATGAATGAATGGAAAAAACTGATAACGCAAACGATACAGATCCATAAAGAGGCTGTCGACAAACTGCAGATAGGCGGGGCCGAAGTTATCACTACTGCAGCCGAAGCCATAATAAACACGATAAAGAAAAACGGAACTATCTATATATGTGGAAATGGGGGTTCCGCCGCAGACGCTCAGCACATAGCAGGTGAATTTGTAGGCCGATTTCAGCAAGAGCGAAAACCGCTGCCCGCTGTTGCACTGACAACCGATACATCCATTATAACTTCGCTTTCGAACGATTACGGCTATGCAAACGTCTTTGCTAGGCAGGTAGAAGCACTTGTCAGAGTCGAGGACATTCTCTGGGCAATTTCAACAAGTGGCAGCTCCGAGAACATAATCAATGCCGTGCGCATCGCAAAGCAAAAAGGAGCCGCCGTACTGGCATTTACGGGCAAGGCCGACAGTGAACTCGAGCGGATGGCCGATATCTGTTTCTGCGCCAACAACAATTCAACCGCTCGCAGTCAGGAAGCGCATCTGCTCGTCTATCATATAATCTGCGACCTTGTGGAACGAAGCCTCTTCCAGTAGCAAATTAGGATAGAAATGTCTGATAAAGCCATATTATTAGACCGCGACGACACTTTAATCGAAGACCCGGGCTATATTAATCATCCGGACCAGGTAAAACTGCTCAGCGGTGTTCCTGAAGCTCTTATCGAACTGAGAAATATGGGCTATAAGCTGGTTGTAGTATCTAACCAGTCCGCGGTCGCACGGGGCATCGTTACGGAGAAAGTACTCGGCCAAATCCACGACCGGTTGAAAAAACTGCTCGCCGAAAACAACACCTACCTTGACCGCATTTACTATTGCCCATACCACCCCGATGGTATCGTGGCAAAATACCGCAAGGAAAGCAAGAGCAGAAAACCAAACCCGGGCATGATTCTGACCGCCGCCGAAGAACTCGACCTCGACCTCGCACAATCGTGGGTTGTCGGCAATAGCAGCCGAGACATCGAAGCGGGCCGAAGGGCAGGCTGCAAAACCATACTCGTCACACGGGTTTCAGATTACAAGCAGCCCGAACTGGGCATGGCATCGCCGGACTACAGGGCAGTCAACTTAAAAGAGGCAGCGAACATTATCAGAAAACATCTGCGAACAGCCAACCAGACGTCCGACGGAATCTCAGGCGTCCCGGAATCACAAAAACCAGCAACCGAACCACAGGAAACTTTTGCCTTACCCCACATACCAGAAAAATCAAACTCATCACTAAGGAACACACAAATGACACTTGGCGAGCAAAATAATCCAGGCAATAAAAGTGAATTATTACTCAGCAGCATTCTCGAGCAGCTAAAAAGACTCAACCGTGACAGTATGTTCGGTGAGTTTTCAATAATGAGAATGATGGCCGGAGTCGTGCAGGGCTTTGTGTTTCTTTGTCTGCTGATAAGTATATGGTTTTTAATAAACCCGGTTGCACAGGAAAACGCCGTTCTGATAGCGCTCGCTTTTGCCGGGGTTTTCCAGCTTATGGCATTGACGTTTTATATAATGCAAAGGCGAGGATAGGCTGCAACTCAAACACACAGGAGTTCTCATCCGGCAAAACATGCAGGAGCAAAATATTTTAATATGGCTTCCTTCTCCTATGGGTGATGCAATCCTTTGCATACCCGCCCTGCGGGCCATACGCCAACACTTCAAATCCGCCGAGATTACTTTCCTGGCAAACCCGGTCGTGCAACAGGTGCTCTCGCCCTCCAGACTAAACGACCGCTGGTTCCTGCCAAAGACAGCTTGTCCTTTTGCTACAGCCGGCGCTTTAAGAAAAGAAAAGTTCACCCAAGTCGTGCTCTTCAAAAACTCATTCGGCTCGGTCCTGGTCGTTTTCCTTGCTGGAATACCCGTTCGCATTGGATATGCAAGAGAGTGTAGAGGCCCTCTCCTTACCGACAAGCTTTATCCGCCGAAACTCCCAAACGGTGATTTCAAACCTGTCTCCATGATTGACTATTACCTCGCACTGGCCGGATGGCTCGGGTGCGACACCGACGACAGAACTCTCGAACTTTCTATCGACCCGCGGCAGAGTGAATCACTGCATCAAAAACTGCCGGAACTTACACAAGCCAAAGATCCGGTTGTAATTATGGTACCGGGCGGCACATTCGGTCCCAGCAAATGCTGGCCCGCGGAAAATTTCGCAAAAACCGCCGACAAACTCATAGACAAATATAACGCCACGATTGTTATCTCAGTCTCCGATGACCCCACCGAAAAAACAATCGCCCGGAAAATCTGTGAGTCCAGCAACAACAACCTTATAAATCTGGCGGAAAAACCTCTAACGATCGCTCAGTTAAAATCACTATTTTCGGCTGCTGAACTGGTAATAACCAATGACACCGGCCCGCGGCACATAGCAATAGGACTACGCCGCAAGGTCGTAACACTTTTCGGCCCCAATGACCCGGTATGGACTGATACCGGCTACGAAAACGAAATCCAGATAGTCGGCGATGCCCCCTGCGTCCCTTGCGCAAGGCCAAAATGCAACAAACCCGAGCACCTCTGCATGGAGTCGATAACCGTTGATATGGTATATGACGCTGCAGAAAAATTACTCGAAAATCACGCAAAGCCTGACTCCAAAGCCAAGCAAAATTTCATAGAAATGTCAAAGGGCTTTTTCGTAGACTCTGACTACGAAACCACATTCCGCAAACTGGGTCTAACTTCACTTGATGCTGTTTTCTCCTTCAATGCAGGCCGGAACCTATCAAAAGACAACCTCGCTTCTTACCGTAACCGACTGCAGTTTGATGTTGACATCCCTCAATGCCCAACTACTACCCTCTTTCTAAAAAGATATGACTGCCCCCCACTATTGGCTCAGTTAAAAAACTGTTTATCTTATCGTCAAATAATACCGCTCGCCCTGTCCGATTTCAATACGACCGAAAAATTATCCGCTGCAAACATTAACGTCCCTAAAGTTATTGCTTATGGCTGCCAGAAAGGGGTGTTTCTCGAAAAAAGAAGTTTTACTATCACCGAAAAAATCCCGAACGCCGAATCGCTGGAGAAAAAACTACCCGAATATTTCGACGCTCCTCCCACATCTGAAAATTTAAAGCTTCGCAGAAATTTCATGAAACAGCTTGCCGAGTTTATTAAGAAATTTCACCAAACCGGTTTTCGCCACCGCGACCTCTACCTTTGTCACATTTTTCACACCGACACCGGCCAATTTTATTTAATCGATTTAGCCCGAGCTTTCAAACCACTGTTATTTACTAACCGTTTTAAAATAAAGGACATTGCGCAGCTACACTATTCGGCACCGGCAAAATATTTCTCAAAAACTGACCGCCTGCGTTTCTACTTAGCCTATACGGGTCGAAACAAGTTAAACGCCAAAGACAAAAAAACTATCGCTAAGGTAAAAAGAAAAGCTCGGCGAATGGCAAAACACGACCAAAAACACGGCAGGAATGCCCCATTCAAAACTTAAAACCATTAAGAATGACCGAAAACAAAAAAATTAAAGTCGCGTTAATATTGGAAAGAGCAAACGTCGCACTGGGCGGGGCTGAGCGTTCAATCTTCGAATTGAGAATGGCCCTGTCGGCGTTAGGACTGGACGTGATAATACTCGCAGCAAAAGGTAACACGGACTCTAAAAAAATCCAAATCTTATGCCAGAGCAAAACCGGCAAGCGAGTCGGCTTTCTTGCCTTCAAAAGGGCACTGAAAAAACACCTTGCTCAAAACTCTTATGATATAATCCACAGTGTTCTGCCGTTTAATTTCGCCGATGTTTATCAGCCGCGAGGCGGCAGTTTCGTCGAAGCTGTCATTCAAAATGCTGAAAGCTACCAAAATAGACTTCTCACTTCTTATAAGAAAACAACCGCCTTCGCGAACTACCGCAGAACAATATTGCTCCGGGCCGAAAGAAAGCTCTGCAGAAAATCCAAAGGCCCGCTCGTACTCGCACTATCCCGCTATGTCGCCGAGCAGTTCAGGAAACACTATAATCTTGCTCCTGAGCGAATAGTAATCATACCCAACGGCGTAAAAACGAATAAACCCGTCGACTCCGAACAGGCCGACAAGCTGCGAGCACAGATACTCGCTCAATTGCACTTAAAAGAAGCCGACAACCCCGTTTTTTTCCTGTTCGTTGCAAACAACTTTAGATTAAAAGGTCTCTCATCGCTGATAAAAGCGATGCACCTTGCCCTGCCCGAAAAAACGGACAGAAAACCATATCTGGTCGTTGCCGGAAGCGCACCGACACACAAGTACCGTTCTCTGGCCAAAAAATGCCGCGTCCAGAATAAAATTATTTTCATCGGCCCCGTACGAAAAATCCAAAACGCCCTTGCAATAACCGATGTCGCCGTACTCCCGACGTTCTACGACCCTTCAAGCAGATTCATCCTCGAAGCACTCGCCGCACAAAAACCCGTCATTACAACAACCTTTAACGGCGCAACCGACATGTTCGTGGAGAACCGTCACGGCAAAGTTATCGACACGCCGGAGAACATCACCGCCCTTGCACAGGCCATAAGCTATTTCACAGACACAGAAAATATCCAAAAGGCCTCCCGGGCAATCGTTGAAGATAACATCAAGGGAAAAATTTCCATCTCCAATGTTGCAAAATCACTTGAATCTCTGTATGAACAGATACTCGAAAAACGCAGATTCTTATGAGAGTTGATTTTTTAATCCTGATTATAGTCGCGTACCTGCTCGGCTCGGTCCCTTTCGGCGTGATTATCGCTCGCGCACACGGCAAAGACCTTCGCATCATTGGCTCCGGCAACATCGGGGCCACAAACCTCGCGCGTGCGCTCGGCAGGAAATGGGCATACTTTTGTTTCTTCCTCGATGCTCTAAAAGGCATGCTTCCGATGTTGGCCGGTATTAAACTCATCTCTGTCCCGCCGAACATTACAGAGCTTTTCCTCTGGCTTGCTGCAGGTACCGCTGCCATCGTTGGTCATATATTTCCCATATATTTAAAGTTCAAAGGTGGAAAAGGTGTTGCAACAAGTTTCGGTGTGGCCCTGGGACTCTGGCCATACTACACCATCTGCGCCGCCGTCTCTATAGCTATCTGGGCTGTCGTCGTGCTGGCCAAACGCTATATTTCCCTGGCTTCCATCATTGCTTCCCTCGCCTTTCCTCTTGTCCTGATTTTAGCGATATTGCTTACCCCAACATGGAGCCTCGCCAACCTCTGGCCGTTACTTATAGCCGCAACTGCAATACCGCTTATGGTCGTAACCCGACACAAGGAAAATATAAAAAGACTCCTTGCCGGCACCGAAAGCAAAGTACTAAAAAGCTAATTCATCGGGGATACTAAATGAAAATCATATGGTTCTGTGCCGCTGGATATTCCTTCTTTATCGGTACTCTGCTCTTTATTCTGGCAATCCTTCTTTCAATATTTTACAAGAAATCTTGGAGCAAAGTTATTGTATATGTATTTATTATCATAGGAACATTTTCAATCTTTTTCTCTGCTACGCCTTTCGAATTATGGTTTTATGCAATTTGGGCAATTACCCTTTTATTATGGCTTCTTGTCACGAATTTGAAACTAAGCACTAAAGAATTTAACTGGCAAAAGATTGTAAGTGTCTTGTTTTTATTTATGTGTATAGCTGCGATACTGGTCGAATTACCTTACCACCTAAAACCATCCATACCTAAAGGAAACTTTGATAAACTATATATAATCGGTGATTCAGTAAGTGCTGGCATCGGCGGCAGAAACGAACAGACATGGCCTAAAATCCTTCATGAAAAGTACAAGGTCAATGTAATAAACCTTTCAGAATCCGGTGCTACCGTCGGTTCTGCATTACGCCAAGCGGATAAAATCGAATCTCAGGGTGCAATCGTACTTTTGGAAATAGGTGGCAATGATCTCTTTGCCCCAACACCCACTTCCGCTTTTGAAAAGGATATGAGACAACTTCTAAAAACCGTAAATATAAATAACAGAGCTGTTGTCATTCTCGAACTGCCACTTCAACCATGGCACATCTCTTACGGAAGAATACAGAGAAGGCTTGCAAAAGAGTTTGATGCTATTTTAATTCCAAAGCGGTTTTTCGTAAGTGTTTTATCTAAAAAAGGAGCATCCACCGACCTTGCACATTTATCTCCAAGTGGACACGAGTTTATGGCTGAAACAATTTGGTATCTCTTAGGATATTCCTTAAATGTCTCAGAACTATCCGGCTGATGCCGGGATAAGGCAAAGCATTCGCAAGAGTGAATCGCCTGTATTCTTGAATCTGTGTTCCTTACCCCCCGGAACGAATATCACGTAGTCTTTCTCGAACTGATGCTCTTTACTCTCAAATACAAAGGTCCCTTCCCCCTCAACCACGAATATCTCATGCTCATGCGGATGTGTATGGAGAGGTGTATGGCCGCCAGGCTGTAGCTCAAATATCCGCATCGAAAAATTCTCCGCGCCGTCATCCTTTGAAATAAGCCATCTTATCCGGGTATCTTTAGCCCCGTCAACCTCAACTGCGCTGCTGGTAATATTATTGCATTTTTCTATCTTCATTTTTTCCCCTTCTACGCAAACCCCTATAAAGATAAATTAAAAACCCCCGCTAAAGTCTCTTATCCAGTATTTCAGAAACCACCTTCGGATTCGCCCGGCCCTTACTTTTTTGCATTACCTGTCCCAGCAAAAACCCTCTGGCCTTTTTGCTTTTTTTGCCGCCTGACTTGACGTCCTCCACCGCCTTGGCGTTCTCAGCCAGTACCTCATCAACTATCGCCTCAAGCTCACCCGCATCGCTTTTTTGAATCAGGTTATGTTTTTCTGCTATTTCCCCTGGGCTTAAGTCCGCTGAAGTAATCATTATATCACT
>Ga0307378_10013495_pt1 | contig 10330 bp, 7 predicted proteins | sample UN1MG_FD_202238 | JGI IMG/M metagenome (GOLD analysis project Ga0307378, IMG submission 202238) | Soil microbial communities from Risofladan, Vaasa, Finland - UN-1 | ecosystem: Environmental > Terrestrial > Soil > Coastal area > Acid sulfate soil | place: Finland: Risofladan, Vaasa | collected...
AGGCCCCCGCCGACCCGGCCCCGAACGGCACTCCGGAATATGACTACGGCCGCTCACTGACTCCGACCCGTCCGGTCGCCGAGCCCGATCAACCTGTCGAGGCCGATCAACCTGTGGAGCCGGATCAGCGACCCGAGCCGGCAACCCCGGCCGCTGCGGCGACCGGGGAGACCGGGTCAGCGGCGTCGGGGGAGGACACCGAGCACGGTCAGGGGGAGCCGGGCCACGGTCGACAGAACGGGCTCGGCAGCGCGGACTTCAACGAGGTCTGGGGCGACGCCGGCAGCGCGACAACTCCATTAGAGCCACCGGCACCGCCCCAGGCGACGCCACCGGCACCGCCCGAGGCGACGCCACCGGCACCGTCCGAACCGACGCCACTGCCGGCACCGCCCCGGCCGGCACCGCCACGGCGGGACGATGAGGATCGCCTGGCCGAGTTCCGCCCGGAGCGATTCGACCGCTCCTAGGTCAGTCAAGCCCTTTTCGGCGGTCCCTCGCGTCGCCCCCGCTTTCCGTTACTTCATTTCGTAAAGTATGCGCTATCTTGTTCGTACAGCGGGTTTGGGCCCAGCGATGGGTTATCGGGCCCGAGGTCAGAGCATGAGCACGACCGAGAGCGACAACTGCCCCGTCTGCGCCTGCGCCGAGATCGTCTCAGGCAAGTGGACGCTGCTTGTGATTCGCGACCTTGCTGCGGGCAGCCAGCGCTTCTGTGAACTCGAACGCTCGCTTGAGGGCATCAGCCCCCGGACGCTCTCCCTGCGCCTGCGAGCGCTGGAGGAAAAGGGCGTCGTCGAGCGCCGCACCTACCCGGAAGTTCCGCCCAGGGTCGAGTACGCGCTGACGCCAAAGGGCCGGGACCTGGCGCCTTTGATTGAGGACATGCGCGAGTACGGCAAGCGCTGGCTCTGCGAGGAGGCGCCCGCCGGCGCCGAACGCGAGAGCGTTGCCGCCTCGGCCTGATCGGCTGGGGACGGCGCCCGCCTGGGGCGGACACATAAACCGCAAGGAAAGTTGCAAGGCAAGGACCGCGGCGGGGGCGGGCGAAGACCGCTCTTGTGCGCGACCTCCACCTCAGACACACACTGAAGCAGCTGGCCAAGGACGCATCGGCAGTGTTCGCCGAGATCGTCGATGGCGGTCAGGAAATCCCCTACGAGATCGCTGAGTCGGACGAGTCGTCCGCCTTTTGCCAGTACCGGCCGCTGAGCGCCAAGTTCGTTCGCGACAACGCGACCGAGTTGCGCGAGCTCGAGACCTTCCGCGAGGCAACGGAGACGATGCGCCGCAGCGACGTGGCCGCGACCTATCTCGAGGAGGCGGGGATCACGCCTCCGGCTGACGCGGTCGAGCGGGCGACGCTTGCCGTCACCTACTTCCTGGCCCGCCTCTGGGACGGCTGCTCCGACTTCGAGATCGACGAGGATCGCTTTAGCGCAGCCCTCGGCGAGGTCGAGGAGTGCGCCGAGCCGGAGGCCGGCGAGGTCGAGGCGATCGTGCCCCTGATCGGCTTCACCGCGCCCACCTCCCGGATCGAGTTGCCGGGTGCGGCCATCGTCCGCGCCGACACGGTCGACGTGCCTCCCGAGGCCGCTCGCAGTGAGCGCGCCGGCGGCGGAGAGTGGGAGCCGACCTTCGTGATCAGCGCCCGGATCGAGCTCGACGCCGACGGTGGTCTCAGCGGCGCCGGAGAACGAGTGGCAGCAACTTTCGAGCGGGTGGTCACCACGCTGCGCCTCTACAAGGGTGGTGGCGTCGGCCTCGGCCCGCACGGTTGGGTCCGGGTTGCCGGCGACCGCTGGCGGCGGATCGCTACCGGTGCCGGTCGCCCCCGGACTGGTGGGTACAAGCTGACCGAGGACGAGATCCCCGCTCTCCGCGACCTGGCCCGCAGCGTATCGGTCCATCCGAAGCGGGTCTCGCGGCTGCGCCGCGCCCTGCTCCGCTTCGAGAGCGGTCTCGATCGCCGTGGCGCTGTCGATGCGCTCAACGACCACCTTCTCGGACTCCGTTTCTTGCTGGAAGGGGAGGGCCCGGCCGGGGTTGGACTGCCGATGCGGGCGGCCGCGTTGGCCGCCGACGGCGATCAGAGGACGGAGATCAAACGGACCGTCGAGCAGGCGATCGCCCTCGAGCGTGAGCTCTGGAGCGGCGAGCCGGCGTCCGCCGGTCCTGCCTCGCCCTCGGAGGTTTCGACCGGGATCGAACGGCTGCTGCGCGCGATCCTCCGTCGCGGGCTCAGCGGCGAGCTCGGCAGCGACCTGCGATCGGCGGCCGATGAGCTCTTGCTGGCCGACGGCCTTGCGATTGGCGAGGGCGCCGCTGCGCGTGGCTCGACAAGCGAGTGGGAGCTGGGAACTGACCCGGATGACGCCGAGCGCGTGTCGGCCGAGGCGTTCGAGCGCTTCGAGGCTGATCCCGAGCCCGAGATCCGCGTCACACGCGACGGTGAGGGGGAGCCGGTCAAGTCCGACGCGGGCGCATCGCTGCGGGCCGAGATCGAGGTGCTCGAGGACGAGCTCCCGGTTGCTCCGGAGTCGGAAGTCGCGGAGGACCCCGCGACCGCTTCGTGGCCGATCGCCACGGCCACGCCGGCCGCCGGGCCGACCCAGCGTGTCGAGCCGGAGCCCGAGCCGGTGAGCGAGCCGGCAGGCTGGCTCGAGGAGGTCGATGAGGGCCCGAAGGTGACGATGGATTTCCCCCGTCGCGACCGTGACAATCACATCGAAGAGCTCTCCAAGCCGCCGATGGAGCGGGAGGAAGTCAAGGCGCGCGTCCAGTATCTCTTCCCGCGGACCGAGACCGACTGGACCGTCGGCCGCGGCGAGCCCCGCCGCCCCGCCAAAGCTGGCTGACCCGGCGGGCTCAGGCCGAAAGAGCAGTCGCCTTGAGATCCGGGGAGTTCTCGGCGAAGAGGCTCCTGTTGATCTCGAACAGGCCTGCCAGGTCGTGCACATCCTCGGTCAGGTACGGGACTTCGATCACGCTTGAGCCCCGGAGCTCGCGTTTGAGCTTGGCGATGTTCTGGGAGTCACGCGCCGCCAGCGCCCGGTAGTCGTCGAAGTTCGAGCGGACCCGCTCCGCCAGGTCAGCGTCGCCGATCAGCTCCGTGAGCGCCTCGGCCAGCCCCTCGTCGACATCCGAACCGCGCCCCTCGGCGTGGACCTTGTTGACGATCACGCCCCCGAACGGCAGCTTCGCCTCGACGAGCTTTCGGTGGAAGTAGACGGCTTCGTTGATCGGCTCGCCGGCGGGGCCACAGACGACCAGAAACGAGGTCTGCCGGTCGGCGAGCAGCTCGTTTACGCGCTGGGCGCGCTCCCGGAACCCGGCCACCATGCCGCTCATCGCGGTGAAGAACTCAGACAGATCCTCGATCAGATCCATTCCCGTGACCCGCTTCAGGACAGAGAAGATGACTGAGGTGCCGCGACCCAGCACGCGCATCCCGAAACCGCTCGGCCTGATGAACAGCTGCAGCGAGCGACCCTCGATGAACTGGGTCAGCCTCCGCGGCGCATCGAGGAAGTCGAGCGCGTTGCGGCTCGGCGGCGTGTCGAGCACGAGCAGGTCGTAGCGCTCCTCCTGGTGGATCTCGAACAGCTTCTCCATCGCCATGTACTCCTGTGAGCCGGCCAGCGCGTTCGAGATCTGCCTGTAGATCCGGTTCTCGAGGATCCGGTCCCTGGCCTCCTCATCGGGTGAGTGCTTGCTGACGACCTCGTCGAAGGTGGCCTTCGCGTCGAGCATCATCGCCCAGAGCTCGCCGCCGCCCGGGTCGACGCCGGCCTCGCTGAACAGAGCCGGGTCGACCTGCCGCTCGGTGTTTCCGAGCTCCGTCAAGCCGAGCGAGTCGGCGAGCCGCTTCGCGGGGTCGATCGTCAATACCGCGACCCGCTTCCCGCGCGCCGCCATTCCGGCGGCGATCGCGGCCGATGTGGTGGTCTTGCCGACCCCGCCCGAGCCCGCGCAGATGCAGATCGACTTGCCGTCGAGTAGTTGCTCGACGTCCTTCATCGGACAAGCTCTGCAAGCTCGCTCAGGTGCTCGATTCCAAGCTCAGGGGTGAAGACGTACGGCAGCGTCTCGACCTCGTTCCGGGTCAGGTCGCGCAGCCGCTCGAGCTGCCTGCGCTGGCTCTCGCAGCGGCGCGACTCGTCGATCGCGGCCTTGATCGCGGCGGCCACGTCACCCTCGGCCTTCGGCAGCGCCCCGGTCAGCCGCGTCTGCTCGGCCGAGTCGAAGCGGTCGGGGTACATGGCGTTCATGTAGATGCGGTCGATGCTCACGCCGATCGCGTCGATCAGCTCTGCCTCGAGCGTCGCTGTCTCGTTGACCGGCATCTCCTCCGGCAGGGCGACGATCACGACCCCGGCCTGGTCGTGGTCCGTGATCGTCGAGTTGATCAGCGATGCCTGATGCGCCATCGGCCCGACCCGGGCGATCTCAGCGAAGTTCTTCGGCGTCTGCATCAGGCCGATGCCGTGGCCGGTTGCCGGCGCGTCGACGATCACCAGGTCGTACGGGCTCGCCTTCTTCGTCCTGCGCTCCGGCAGCGCCAGTTCCCAGATCTTGCCGATCGTCACCATCTCCCGTAGCCCGGGCGTCGCCGCAGCCAGATAGCTGAAGATCTTGCTGCGGTAGAGCAGGTCGCCCATCGCCTTGACCGGGAGCTGCTGCTCCAGGTACTCGCGCGTCGCGTTGTCGGGATCGAGCGAGATCGCGTAAAGGTTGTCCCGCAGCTCCACCTCGTGGAATCCGATCTCGGCCCGGCCGAAGACCCTCGACGCGTTCTCCTGCGAGGCCACCTCGCAGACGATCGTTCGCTTGCCGTCGGCCGTAGCCGCGAGTCCCAGCGCAAAGGCCACCGTCGTCTTGCCGACGCCACCCTTGCCGGTGACGAACAGGATTCGCTTCTCGAGGGGTCCCACGGTCGGGCATTCTGGCAACCCGGGACGCCGCCGAGCGGATCGGGTGTCGGTATGCAGCCGGGGGACTTGCCCGATTGGCGGAAGGAAAGCCGCGCCCATGCGCGAAAAAGGCCGACGAGATGGGCTTGTTCAACAAAAGAAAGACCGATGATGGGCGTACCGCGGAGAGCACTCCCGAAGCGCGAAACAGCGACACCGCAACGGAGGCTCTCAGCGAGCGTCCGACCGAGCCGATGAGGACTGAAGTGGCTCCGGCCATGGTCGCCGAGGCTTCGCCCGAGGAGCCGCCTCAGATTGCAGACGGAGGCGCTCCCGACCACGGTGCGGAGACTGAAACCGGCGCCTCAGCCGCCGATCTGACTCCGCCCGAGCCCGAGCCCGAGGAGCTGGTGGTTGTCCGCTCCGGGCCCGATGCCGACGTCGACGGTCCCACGGACTCGAGTGCCGACACGGGCGGGATCGAGAAGGAGGAGTTGCGCCGCGCTGTCAGCCTCTCGGCGAAGCAGGAGCAGGTCGAGGAGGAGGAGCGACGCTCGGCCGAGGATCTGATCGCCCCTGTGCCTCAGCGCCATCACCCGTTCCAGCCCGAGATGGTCGAGGAGCGCGCCACGACCCGGATGAAGGTCTACGTCTTTGCCAACCAGAAGGGCGGCGTCGCGAAGACGACGACGACTCTGAATCTTGCCGTCGCACTTTCAGAATCCGGCTACGACGTGCTCTGCATCGATCTCGATCCGCAGGGCAACCTGACGATGAGTCAAGGTGTCGATCCTGACGAGGTCGAGAAATCGATGTACGACGTGCTCGTCGACCGGATGCCGATCAGCGAGGTGATCCATCACCGGGAGATCGACATCGCCGTCGCCTCGATCGATCTGGCCGGTGCGGAGATCGCGATGAGCACCCAGATCGGGCGGGAGCGCACTCTGCAGAAGGCGCTGCTCGAGATCGCCGACGACTACGACTTCGTCTGCATCGACACGCCGCCGAGCCTCGGCCTACTGACGATCAACGCCCTGACCGCTGCAAACAAGGTGATCGTGCCGGTGCAGTGCGAGTATCTGTCGATGCGCGGGCTGGTGCAGCTTCAGAACACGCTGCAGATGATCCGCGAGAACCTCAATCCCGACGTCGAGATCGAGGGGATCCTGCCAACGATGCTCGATTCCCGCACTGTTCACGCCAAGGAGGCCGTCGAGATCCTCGAGGAGAACTTCGGCGATCTCGTCTTCAAGTCGAGGATCAAGAAGGCGATTAAGTTCGCCGAGGCACCGGTCAAGGGAAGCTCCGTCCTCAAGTACGATCCAACGAGCAACGCGGCCGGGTACTATCGAGACCTTGCGGAGGAGGTCCTGACACATGGCCAGGCGACCTAAACGGGCGAGTATGCGCGAGGGACCCCTCGCTGATCTTTTCCGTTCGACCGAGGCACCTGACGATCCACCCGAGCCGCCGCCGCGGCCGAAGTCCTCGCGAGAGCGGGAGTCCGAGCGGTCGAGCAGCCATGGGGAGGAGACCACGGTCGAGCCGCAGCCTGAGCCCGCGGCGGATGCGGCCGAGGATCCCAAGCCTGAGGTCGAGTACCACCCCCGGGATGAGCCGGTGCCGGCCGACGCCGAGGTCAGCGCCTATCGCTCCGACGATGGGCCGCCGCGACGCCGTGAGCCCAAGGATCGGCTTCGCGATGTCTTTGCCCGCGACCGCGAGGATCGCGAGCCGGCTTATGGGCGTGGCGAACCTTCGACCACGTCCGTGGCCACGATGCCGCCGGAGATCCATGATCCGGTGATCCGCGTGATCGGCGTCGGCGGCGGTGGTGTCAACGCCGTCAACCGGATGGTCGAGGCCGGCGTCAGCGGCGTCGAGTTCATGGCTATCAACACCGATCTCCAATCGCTGCAGAGCAGCGCCGCCGACGTCACCGTCCATATCGGTGGCGGCGTCACCCGCGGGCTCGGCTCCGGTTCCGATCCCGAGCTCGGCTACAGGGCGGCGTTCGAGGAGCAGGACCGGATCAAGCGGATGCTCAAAGGCTCCGACATGATCTTTGTCGCCGCCGGTGTCGGAGGCGGCACCGGGACCGGCGCCGCACCGGTGATCGCTCGGCTTGCCCGCGACGTCGGCGCGCTCACCGTCGGGATCGTCACGAAGCCGTTTTCGTTTGAGGGGTCGCGGCGCGCCAAGCAGGCCGAGAAGGGCGTCGAGGCGCTCTCGGAGGAGGTCGACACGCTGATCGTGGTTCCCAACGATCGCCTGCTCTCGGTACTGGAGCGCAACACATCCATGGTTGAAGCCTTCAGGGTCGCCGACGACGTCCTCCGCCAGGGCGTTCAGGGGATCAGCGACCTGATCACCTTGCCCGCATTGATCAACCTCGACTTCGCCGACGTCCGCACGACGATGCGCGACGCCGGACCAGCGCTGCTTGGAATCGGCATGGGCACCGGTGACACGCGAGCCGGCTTCGCTGCCGAGCGGGCAATCTCCTCGCCGCTGCTCGAGACCTCGATCGAGGGGGCACGCTCGATCCTGCTCTCGATCACCGGCGGTAGCGACCTCTCGCTGATCGAGATCAGCGAGGCGGCCCGGGTGATCCAGGAAGCCGCCCATCCGGAGGCCCACATCATCTTTGGCGCCAACGTCGATGACGACCTCCACGAGCAGATCTGGGTGACGGTCATCGCCACCCGCTTCGATGCCCGCGGTCGTCGTGCCGACGGCACGGAGACAGGTGTCCACCGCTCGACGGCGCGACCCTCGGCCCGGCGCGGTCAGAGTGATCGGACCGGTGCCCGGCGCGTTCCCGGCTACGAGAAGCAGCCGAGCGAACTGGGCATCGACGTCCCCGAGTTCATCCCGAACTAGATCGGATCTGCCGTGACCCGGGGCGTGGTAGCCGCCGGCCACCCGCAGACTGCGGAGGCGGGCGCCTGGGCGCTGAGTGAGGGGGGCAACGCGGCCGACGCCGCCGTCGCCGCCGTCGCGGCCTCGATGGCCACGGAGAGCCCGCTGACCGGGCTTGGCGCCGGTGGCTACATGCTCGTCTCGGGACCCGACGCCGATCCGGTCCTGCTCGACTTCTTCATCGCCGCTCCGGGCCTTGATGGCCGTGAACGTGCCGCCGAGCTGATCCCCGTTGACGTCGATTTTGGCGACACGAGCCAGATATTCAACATCGGTGCGGCCTCTTGCGGAGTTCCGGGCACGCCGGCCGGCCTGGTCGAGGCGAACCGCCGCTTCGGCTCGATGCCGCTCGCGGAACTGGTCCGCCCGGCGATCAAGCTGGCCCGCGAGGGCGCCGCCGTAAACCGGCAACAGGCCTTCCTGCTGAAGATCCTCGAGCCGGTCCTCACGCATGAGCCGGAGGGGGTCGCGATCTACGCACCCAGCGGGGTGCCGTTGGCCGAGGGGGAGAGCTTCGTCTTCGAGGAGTTGGGCGATGCCCTCGAGCTGCTGGCCGCCGAGGGGGCCGAGCCGTTCTATCGCGGCGAGGTCGCCGGCCGGCTCAGCGACTGGGTTGGCGACCGGGGTGGGACTCTCTCCCCGGAGGACCTCGCGGCCTACCGGCCGATCGCCCGCGAGCCGGTCCGGACCCGCTTCATGGGCCGCGAGATCCTCACCAATCCGCCGCCGTCGGCGGGCGGGCTGCTGATCGCATTTGCTCTGGCCCTGCTGGAGAGGCTCGAACGTGCTGATCTGCCGGCCCTCGTCGCGGCGATGGAGGAGGCGCAGGAGGCGCGAACCAGGGCGTTTGCCACCGGCCTGTACGAGCCGGGCTTCGCCACACGGTTTCTCGATCCGGCGCTGATGGAAGAGGCCGAGCAGCGCTGCCGGCGGGCGATCCGCCCGGCCAAGGGGCATCCGAGCCCGGGCGATGCGCTGGGCTCGACCACCCACGTCACGGTCGTCGACGACAACGGAGGCTGCGCCAGCGTTACCTGCTCGAACGGGACGGGATCCGGTCTGCTCGTCCCCGGGACTGGAGTTCACGTCAACAACATGCTCGGCGAGCAGGATCTGAGCCCATTCGGATTCCACGCCACTGAGCCGACCAGGCGAATGCCCTCGATGATGTCACCAACGGTCGTGCTCCGCGACGGATCCGTGGAGGCCGGCCTCGGTAGCGCCGGCTCGAATCGGATCCGCTCCGCGATTGCCCAGGCGATCCTGCGGATCGTCGTCGACGGCATGGACGCTCAGGACGCGGTCGCGGCCCCCAGGGTCCACTACGAGGACGGGGTCGTCCATGCCGAGCCCGGCAGCGGCGACGGCGATCTGCGCTTGCTCGAGTCCCGCGGCTACGAGGTCTTGCGCTGGCGTACCCAGAACCTCTTCTTCGGTGGCGTCAATGCGGTTGTCCGCGATCTGCAGACGGGGCTACTGAGCGGCGGCGGAGACCCACGCAGGGGCGGAGCCGTTGCGGTCGCCTGAGATCTCCGATCTAGTTGCCCTGGATCTCGGTCCCGGCGTGGCCGTTGCCGCTCGCCAGCTCCCCGAGTTTCCGTGAGCGGATCGCCTGCTCGGCGAGCTCGTCCAGCGCGTGCTCGATCAGTTCGAGTCTGGCCGACTCGGAGCCGCTCTCGAGCAGCGATTGCTTGACATCGACCGGGAGCTCGACGCGGGCGGCGATCGCATAGGCGGAGGGTGTCTGCGGCGTCGCGACCTGATCGGAGCCGACCGCCTCCAGCAGCCGCCGGAAGGCGGCCAGCGCCGGCTCGGCATCCGCGTCGGGCTCGTCAGACTCCGCGACCGGCTCGACGCTCGCCAGGGGAAAGTCCGGCCCCGCGCGTCGCTCGACGATCCGGACCCGTTGGAGCCCCGTGACGACCACGTTGAGGCGGCCGTCATCGAACTCCTCCAGCACCTCGGTGACCTCGGCTGCACAGCCGATCGCGCTCGCTCCGGCGTCCGTCCGCAGCAGGATCGCGAGCGTCGAGTCGGTGCTGCGGCAATGCTCGAACATCCGCTTGTAGCGCTCCTCAAAGATGTGCAGCGGCACCAGCTCGGTCGGTAGGACGACGAGCGGCAGTTCGAACAGTGGGATCTCTTCCGGTGGCATTCCCGCCCTGATGACTATAGGAGCCGCGGCGCCGTAGGTGGGTCCCCGGCGTTCGCGGCAGAATGCTGCCCCATGACAGCCGCGATCGATTTCGAAGCCGAGGGCCTGCTCGAGGGAATCGCCGGTCGGTCCCGTGAGGCCCGGGTGCAGCTGCTCGAGGAGTTGTTCGCGGCCGGAGTCGGTCTCGAGGAGGTACGCACAGCCGTTGCTGAGGGCCGCCTGCAGCTGCTGCCGCTGGAATGGGCACTCTCCGGTCGGGATCGCTACACACCGAATGAGGTTGCCCGTCTCAGCGGCGTCGATCGGGAGCTGCTCGACGATCAATGGCGGGCTCTGG
>Ga0307378_10013500_pt1 | contig 10327 bp, 8 predicted proteins | sample UN1MG_FD_202238 | JGI IMG/M metagenome (GOLD analysis project Ga0307378, IMG submission 202238) | Soil microbial communities from Risofladan, Vaasa, Finland - UN-1 | ecosystem: Environmental > Terrestrial > Soil > Coastal area > Acid sulfate soil | place: Finland: Risofladan, Vaasa | collected...
GTCGCGGCCGGCGCTAAAATGTGAACTGTAGCCGTCCTCCATGGAAACCCATTCATGGAAACCGTGCTGGGCGAAGATTTCATCGCCCAGGTGCCACTTGCCCATATAGGCTGTGCGGTAATCGGGGTCGTTCAGCATCTCCGGCAGGCATGGAACCTCTGCCGGCAGCGGGATGTTGTTGCGGATGCAGCCGGACGTGTGTGGCCACAGCCCCGTCATCACCGCCGAGCGGTTCGGTGTGCAAACCGGCTGGGTGACATACGCCCTCTCGAAAACCACGCTTTCGGCAGCCAGCCTGTTCAGGTTCGGGGCGTGGATTTTCGTATTTCCATAGACGGCCATCGTGTCGGCCCGCTGCTCATCCGTCCAGATGAACAGCAGGTTGGGCTTGCGTTTGCTGGCACGGATCAACTCTTTCGAAGAATGCAGACATCCCGGCGCCACAATCGCGGCAGTGCCACCGGCAGCCAGCAACAAAAATTCGCGTCGATTGAAATCCGCCATAATTTTGCCCTTCTACTTAATAATCTGATATCGCTTCGCGATAGACTTTTCTAATAGATTCCTCGACTGCGCTCGGAATGACAACACACAACTGTCATTTCGACCGAAGCGGCCTTTAAGGACGCGGAGCGGAGAAATCTATTCAAAATACTCCGCGGGATAAATCCCGCCCTCCAATTCTTTATTTCGGTATAGCCGGATCGTTCACGAGCAACGAATCCGCTCTGTCGGCGGGTCTGCTACCAAGCCTGGGCGGCGTGCCACGCCGTATATCTTCTCCATTCCAAGAGGTATAAATGTTATCGTCATTTAAGCCGCAAAAAGAACGTTTCTCTTGACCAACATGAATGTCCAGGAACAAGACGTTCTGTGCATCTGTCCCATGAGTGACGGCATTCCCAGCCCTAATCGACTCTTTGCTTCCATTAGGATCAAACGCCTGAAAATCTCTCGCCTTTTTGAAAGGCGAATCCATCCACGGATTACGGTCGGCCGCGACGGCCAAACCCGGATCGCATGACGTTGTCAGCTCGTATCCGCCATAGGGCACATGGTAAGAGTAGCTGCAATGCTTCTGAGGTTCGGGGCCAAAGTCCCACAGATCAGTCAATTCTTTACCGGGTGTTCTGAACCTGCCAAGCTTGAATTCTATGCTCCCGGAATCTTGCTTACAAATAAAACGCTTCGGCTCCACATCCGTATATTTCACCAGAAGATAGAGACTGGAGGAAATGCTTCCTTTACCCCCGCTGCCATCCGGTCGGATGCTGTAAGCCGCAAATCGGTTCTTGGCTTCCCAGTCGGGTATTTTTGCTGCCCAGACGCTATTCTTGCCGCCGGCTTTCGGCAATTCATCCTCGTAATCGTTGGCATATATCAACATGGCCTTGCCGATACCGGCCAGATTCGAGCCGCACACCATTCGAAAGGCTGTGCTTCGCGGTATACGCATAAAGACAGACCAGTATGGTAATAATCCACCGAATACCGGAATCAGAACCGCTCCGACCGCAAGTGCTCTGCCTGTGATTCTGCCACCGCTTCGTTCGATTTGGATTATACTGAGCAGTCCAAGAATAAATGATGCGGTAAGAAGGAAGAGACTTACTAAGAAGGTTAAGACAACCCATTGCATTCTGGGACTGAGTACTCGAGGATTACCCATAGCAATTAAACTCGGCGCCAGTAATATCAGGCCAAAAAGAGCGAAGAGAAAGGATTTAGTTGCCAAAGTACTGATTTTGACTTCAATCCCTTGTTGAGCTTCCGGTGTTTGCGTTAATGAGTATCCACAGGAACAACAAAATCGGGCGCCTTCCGGATTTTCTTTACCGCATTTTGGACAACACTTTTGACTATTCTCATTTTCCATTTTTTCCTCTCCCAATTATAAAGTTTTTGTTAAGTGCCCTTAGCCTCCTGTTCCAACTCGTTGCAGCGTTTTCGCAGGGACTCTAAGATTTTTTTGTATTTTTCGTCTTTGGCCAGGTTGATTGTTTCGTCCGGATCGAGCTTCAGGTCGTACAGCTCTTCGTAATCATAATCGACATAGCGGGCGTACTTATAGTCCGGCGTGCGGAGAGCTTCGGTTTTGGCGATGGTTTTGTGCTCGAACGGATGCTCGTAGAAGAACTCGGTTCGCCATTTGGGCTTTTTGCCTTTAAGCAGCGGCAGAAGGCTGCGGCCCTGCATCTGCTCGGGCGGTTTTACGCCGGCCAGCTCCAGAATCGTCGGCGCGATATCGACGTTGAGCGCCACCTGGTCTAAGGTCCGGCCGCGCAGCTTATTGCCTGCCCTGGGGTCGAAGACCACAAGCGGTACGCGTATCGATTCTTCGTGCGGGAACCATTTACCCGCCAGGCCGTACTCGCCGAGATAGAAACCGTTGTCACCGATCAGTACGAGGACTGTGTTGTCGTCAAAATCGAGTTGCTTCAATTGCTCTCGGATTTTCCCGATGACGACATCGACGCCGAAGATCAGGCGGTAATAGCTCTTGACGGATTCCTGAAACTTTTCCGGCGTGGAAAAGCGGATGTCCCACCGCCTGCGGGCCTCGGAGGTGCGGAGGAATTCCGGCAGGGCTTCGAAATAATGCGGGTCGGCTTTCTCCGGTACAGGAATCACGGCGTCCTTATACAGGTCTTTATAAGCACGGTCGTAAAGAAACTGGCGCGGATCGCCATCCTGGCAGTGGGGAGCCTTGAAACTTACCGACAGGCAGAAGGGCCGGTCCTTCGAGCAGCCCTGCAAAAATTCAATCGCCTGCTCGCCCATGATCTTTGTGAGGTGTTTATAGTTGCCGTCCTTGTCCTTGTTTTCGTACCGGCCCTGGCCGGGAAAACCCTTCCAGTAATCGTATTCGGTAACCGGCAGAGTCTTTTGGGCCCCGACGCCGTACTTTCCGATAAAGCCGGTTCGATAGCCGGCAGTGCGTAGCTGCATCGGGTACGTCTGCGCCAGCGCCTCGGGCGAAAAATGCGTCCTGAAGTCGGTGACGCCATGCCGGCTTGTCCACTGGCCGGAGAAAATGCTTGCCCGGCTGGAAGCGCAGATAGAGGTGGTGACAAAAGCGTTCGTGAAACGTACGCCGCCCTTCGCCATCGCATCTATATTCGGCGTTTGGATAATCGGATTGCCCGCGCAGCCCATCGTGTCGGCTCGCTGGTCGTCGGTCAGCAGGAAGACGATATTCGGCGGCTTCTTCGCAGCGGCACCGCCTCCGGCAAAACCACTCTCACAACCAGTCAAAGACAATCCTGCAGCCACAGAACTGCCTGCTGCCAGAGATAAAAATTCGCGTCGATTCAGATCCTTCATTTTGACCTCCATTTTGTTTTATATAAAGGTTATTGACATCGATACTTCTTTTAAGTTTATTATAGATATAAGGGCAAAGATACGAGATATCAAGCAAGAAAGTCGATACAGTTCAGGGAAGTTTGAAGGGCAAGGATATGAAGGAACACATAAATCCAGAACAAACCGAGGACAAGAAGCCGCGCGGTAATTGGAAAGATTCACACGTAGTTTTCTTATTTCTGCCCGTAATACTTACTATTCTTTTTCCTTTGGGAGGGATATTTTATCTATCCGGCAGGTTCCGCCCCTATGCTACAACACTCTGGCATGTTTCCTTGTTATATCTCGTCGTATTGATTTTCATTTTCTACTGTTTTATTTCAGGAATCATGAAGCTGTCCGGCCGTAAGAGAAAACTTACGAGAAACGAAAAACTTCTGACTGCCGCCGAGACTGTTGTCCCATTGGTCTTTATTGGATTATTCGTGGTATTTATATTCTTAGCGTTTACGAACAAAGAATTCCGTGGACCTCGTTTTCAGTTATTCATGTGCGGGATTAGAGATCGTGTCAAAAGCAAGGTTGATATTGAAGCTACTCGGACATGGCTGCAATCGCTAAGGAATGAAGATTTTAAGGATAGTGACCCTAAATACAAGCGACTTACTAAAGCCGAACAACCGGAAACATTGAGAGGACTGAAACACGCTAGAGCCGATCTTTCGGAGGACGAGAATGGCAACATTAAAATCAGGTTGTGGTGGGATTCAGGTATGCTGGGTCATTGGGGTGTGGTGATAGGAAAGAAAGAAATGAATATTCCTCCGCCGGATTATAGTATGTATGGAGAGGATATATTACCTGTGGAGCCCGTCGTATATGTCTGGTTGTCCGAATAAAGGAAAACAAACAAGACACTTTATTCAATGATTATTGTCATCTCTTAGTGAGTCCGTCCGTGCGTGCGCAAACTATTTGCAATCTCTTTTTCCCTTAAGAGACTATTGAGTTGGTGTTCGGCAACCTTACCTCATTCGGCGAAGCGAAATTACCGGCTATCGGAAACAGAAGTTTGTGTCGATTCAGCTTTCTTATTATTCTCCGGGATGCTTAATATCATTCTGCTGGCAGATCCGTTCGCCGAGTCCTTATCGTTTGGCGTCTGGGCACTCAATCGCTCCTCGGCGGCGCGGAGGATTTCTCCCAACATCTGCGAGTAGGACAGTCCGGCGATTTTTGACATTTTTGCCAGGTGCCCGTCCCAGCACCAGCCGGGATTCGGATTGACCTCAAGAATCTTCGGATTGCCTTCGGAGTCGATTCGCCAATCGAACCGGCTGTAGTCCCTGCATTCGAGCCTCTCGAAGAGCTTCAGGCAGCACTCGACGACGACCTTTTCGACATCGTCCGGCAGATTCGCCGGGATCGACTTGATTTGCCAGTAGGGCGAATCGGGCATCCACTTGGCTTCGTAGCCGCAAAGTCTTGGCAGTTCGGGCGGCAGGGCCGAATAGTCTTCCTGAATTATGGGCAGAACCGTGTACGATTCGGGCGGGTTGCCGATGATACCGACAGTGAAGTCTTCGCCGGTTAGAAATTCTTCGACCAGGACCGGCTTTTCATATCCGAACTTTTCCCTGATTTCGGAGATCGCGTTGACAAGCTGCTCGACAGAGTAGGCGACGCTTCGCTGGGTGATTCCGAAGCTGGAATCGCCGAAGTTGGGCTTGACGATGACCGGGAATCCGATTGGCAGGTCGAACGTGCTGTCCTCGGGCTTGATAAAGAAGGCTTCCGGCACAGGGATGTCCATTTCCTTTGCGATTCCGCGAACGAGTGACTTGTCGTAGCAGAAGGCCAGGCACTGGGGGCCGCCGCCGGTATAAGGGATGTTGAGTATTTCCAGCATAGACGGGACGTGCAGCTCCTTGCGGGGGTCGTTGTTGTAGCCTTCATCGCAAAGATTCAGGACGAAATCCGTTTTGGAGCCGAACTTGACCAGATCGTTATAGAGCGTATCGTGATTGTTCAGATACGAATAACGGTAGCCGTCCATTTCGCGCAGGGCATCTTTGAGCTGATCGATGGTATAAAAATCGTCGTCGTCGAAAACGCACAGCGGCTTCAAGACGTCCGGCTTGCGTGGATCGCCGAAAAGGACCGTAACGTTCTTGTATTCCTTTCTGCGCTTTCTCGGCGTCCAGTCCTTCCTCACAACACTGGTGACGATGATTCGCCTCTCCATCATTCCCAGGTCCTGATTCCGCTGAGAGCCACCGGCAATCTGCCCGTGTATGGCTACATCGGTAAAGCCCGCCTTTTCGAGCAGCCCGGCGATGCTCTTTTTCGTGTAAAGTCGCTCGGCGTAGAACTGGTCGGCGACGACGCCTTTTTCCACGTTCGTGACAACTTCGCGGGAAATCAGGCGCTGCTTGTCCAGAGAAAGAGACCTTTCCCGGCAGACGAAGAACTTCTTGTCTATCCATTCCCATGAGCGGGGCTGGAATTTTCTCCTGAGGTATTCCCCGTCTGTGACATCGATGAGCACTTTCCCCCAGGGCTTGAGCACCCGGAAGACCTCCCTGACAACACGCATATCGTCCTCGACCGTCTCGAAGTAGCCGAAACTGTTGCCGAGAATCATGACCACGTCGAATGTGTCGGAAGCATAACGCAGCTTTCGGGCGTCGCCCTCTTTGAATTTTATGCTGAGACTCTCTTTCTTCGCCTGGGCTTTGCCCCTTTGAATCAGGTAGTGCGAACGGTCGACTCCTTCGACGTTGCTGAATCCCCTTCTGGCCAGCTCAAGGGACACCCGCCCCTGTCCGCAGCACAGATCCAGAATTTTGTCTGCCGGCGCCATATTGAGAATCCCGCAAAAAACATCCACTTCATTACCTGTCAGACGCGGATCATCGACGACGTCGCCGTCGGTCTTCAAATACGTGGCGTTGAAAATCTGCCGCCACCACTCGGGATCCACGTGCTCTTCGAGGTCAGGTACCGGCCCGAGGGACTTTACTCCGTCCGGAGTGGTCTTGGATTTTTGTTGGGGTTTCCCAGGAGGTTGATCTTTCTCTTTCATATTATAATTCTCCTTTTTTTTCGGTCTCTTTCAAAAGATCCGGCCGCCACTTTTTCGTTCGTTCGAGTGCCTGTCGGCGTCTCCACTCGGCGATTTTGGCGTGGTCGCCACTTAAAAGAATTTCAGGAACTTTCATGCCGCGAAAGTCTTCCGGCCTGGTATAATGCGGATATTCCAAAAGGCCTTCGCTGAATGAATCGTCTTTTGCCGAATCTTCGTCGCCAAGCGCCCCGTCCAGCAGTCTGACCACCGCGTCGATTATGACCATCGCAGCCAATTCTCCGCCGCTGAGCACGTAATCACCAATGGAGATTTGCTCGGCGCCCAGGCCGGTGCGAATCCGCTCGTCGAATCCTTCGTACTTGCCGGCGATAAAAATCAGGCGTTTTTCGGCGCTCAGCTCCAGGGCTTTTGCCTGGTCGAACTTCTGCCCCTGCGGAGTTAGCAGTAAGACCCTGCCTTTTTCGTCTGATAGCTTTTGGACGTGCTCGAAGCAGTCGAAAACGGGGCCGGGCATCATTACCATTCCCGGCCCGCCGCCATACGGTTTATCATCGACCTTCCGATAGTTATCTGTGGAAAAATCCCTTATATCGGTTAGCGATATTTCGATAAGGCCGCTGTCCTGAGCCCTCTTGATGATCGAGTAGCTCAAAGGCGATCCGAACATGTCCGGAAAAAGCGTAAGAATATCTATCCTCATCGCTCTTACCTGTTAATCAGCACTAAGCCGACTCCTCTTTTGGTTTATCCTCAGCCTTATCTTCGGCGACGTCAGCCTCAGGTTCTACCTCGGCTTTAGCTTCGGGCTCAGCTTTCTTTTCCGCTTCCGGCTCGGCCTTTTCAGGCTCAGGTTCAGCCTCGATTTTCTCTTCTACTGCCTCAGCTTCGGGCTTTTCTTCCGCCGGCTCGGCTTTAGCCTCGGTTTGCTCATCAACGACATCGGTTTTGGCTTCTGCTTCTACCTTGGCTTCTGTCTCGGGTTCGGCTTTTTCAGGCTCGGCCTCAGCTTTTTCTTCTGCCGGCTCGACTTTAGCTTCGGTTTGCTCATCAGCAGCTTCGGCTTTGGTTTCTTCTTCCGCCTTGGCTTCTGTCCCAGGTTCGGCTTTTTCAGCCTCAGGTTCGGACTCGGTCTTCTCTTCTACTGCCTCAGCCTCTGGTTTTTCTTCTGCTTTGGCTTTGGCATCTGCTTCTGCTTTGGCCTTGGCTTCTTCTTTGGCCTTGGCCTTGGCATCGGCATTCGCTCTTTCTATCGCTTCGGCGTCTGCTTTGGCCTCGGCCTTGGCTTTTTCCTCTGCTTCTTTAGCTGCGGCCTTAGCCTTTTCCTCGGCAACCTTCGCATCGGCTTGTGCCTTGGCTTTTTCTTCTATCGCTTCGGCGGCTTTTTTAGCGGCTATTCTCTCGGTACTATTGAACAGCTTGCCCTTGGCCCTGGCGATGGCCTTGGCTTTTGTCTGACGAGCTTCCTTTTGTTCTGCATATTTATGTTTGATCCCATGGCGCAGCAGGATTTGCGAGACGGCGTCGCTTGGTATCGCCCCTTTATCCAGCCAAAACTCCACCCGCTCGCGTTTTAAGACAACCTGCTTTGCAGGGTCCTTTTCAATCGGGTCGTAATGGCCCAGCTTTTCAAGTATTCTGCCGTCACGAGGAGTGCGGGATTCGACTGCATTGATTCTAAAGAACGGCCGATGCCGCCTGCCCAACCTTGTCATTCTCAATTTTACTGACATAATTATTTCCTTTCTTTAATATATAATCAATTTCCGTGACAAATCCAGTATGAGTCACGAAACACGTTTAGTTTTTTGACAGGATAACAGGATAATTCTATTTTTTTATCCGGTTAATCATTTTCTAATACTAAATCTTTGACCTTTCGTTTAACCTCAACTTTTTGCTCTCCAAAGTTCAGTATCAGCCCGACCGGCTTGCCGGTTGCGACCAGGTAGTTGACCAATTGTACTTCATGGGCCTGCGAAATTTGCCTGATCGATTTCAACTCCAATATAACAGTATCTTCAACTATGATGTCCGCCTTAAATTCTCCAACAACTTCGTTCTCGTATTCTACGATAATAGGTTTTTGCGATTCGGCTTTAAGGCCACTTTTTTCAAGTTCAATCAACAAGCATTTCTCATAAACGGATTCTAAAAAGCCGAAGCCCATCTTATTGTATACGTGATAAGCGGCAGCAATAATCTTCTCTGTCAGTTCCTTGATGTTGCATAGTTCTTAAGGTAGTATTTATATATCATCTTTGTTAATCCTGTTATCCTGTCCATGTCTTTTTTCGAGTCACGAAACACGTTTACAATGTAAAGCGTAACCATTCAGGAAGATCGCCAGGTTGGCCGGATCTACCTGGGCGTCGGCGGCAAGTTTTTCGGTCTGCTCGTCGCTCAGCGTATCAGCGTTCTGTTTTTCCGTCGGTGTCATTATCGCTACTGCCTTTTTTAACTGCTCCAGTTCTTCTGCAGTCGGCGAGACTAACATGGCCAGCTCGCTGGCGCCCTGTAAATCATCGAACTGCTCCCTTACCATCTTACCGTAATCGCTGCCGGTGAACCGGGCAACCTGTTCAAGATATTTTTCGATCGAAATTTTATTCATAATTCCTATTCTACTGTTCCCAGGGAAATTCGGGGGATAAAATATTTACAAGATTAACTTTTTTCTTTCCTTAACGGCATTGGCGTTACGACCCAGCCGGCCGGGCGCTGGCGGCCCTTATAGTTGACATCGCCGAGGTCTTCGCGTGCTTTTTCGGCTAACACGAGAAGGCGTTCGACTTCATCGGGATGCCGATCGGCAACATCGTTCTCTTCGCTAATATCGTTCTTCAGGTCGTATAGTTTCATCGGCGTATTCGGCGTGCCCTTGGCCCAGTTTCGCTTTTTTAGCTTAAGCGGCAGATGCAGCTTCCACCTGCCGGAGCGAACCGCCTGTAACTGGTCCATCTGATAATAATAAAACGCTTCATGCGGAGATTTTACTCCTTCCCTGCCGGCCATCAAGGGCCAAATATCCTCACCGTCGATGACACGGTCGTCGGGAGTTTTTGCTGCCGCCAATCGAGCTAAAGTCGGCAGTAAATCCAGCGTCGAAGCTAATTCGTCGCACGTTTTTCCCGCCGGAATCCTGCCTGGCCAGCGCATTACGCAAGGCTCGCGCATCCCGCCCTCCATTGTGCTGCCCTTGAAGCCGGAAAGCGGCAGATTGCTGCCGCCCCACCGCTGAGCGGCGCCGTTGTCCGAGGTGAACACGACCAGCGTGCGTTCGTCGATGCCCAGCTTGCTGAGTGCCGCGAGGATTTCGCCGGTGGACCAATCGATTTCCTCGACCGCGTCGCCGTAGCCGTCGTTGGCGCTTTTGCCGCGGAACTTTTCGCTGGAATGCACCGGGTTGTGCGGCATCGTGTGCGGCAGATAAACGAAGAAGGGCTTGTCCTTGTTTGTGGTGATGAACTTTATAACTTGTTGGGTGTAGCGTTTTGTCAGCGTGTTCTGGTCGGCTGGCGCTTCGATGACTTTGGTATTTTCAAGCAGCGGCAGCGGCGGATTATTATTCCGCTGATTGGCGCCCATATCGTTGCTGTAGGGGATGCCGTAGTAGTAATCGAAACCCTGGCTCGTCGGCAGGAACTCGGGCTGGTCACCTAAGTGCCACTTGCCGACGCACGCCGTGGCGTAGCCCTGCGCCTTGAGCACCTCGGCGATGGTTATTTCGTTCGGATTCAGCCCCTTCCGGGCAACGGGGAACAGCACACATTCGTTCCGGTCGCTTTCGTGCATATTGACCCGGCGCGGATAGCAGCCGGTCATCAGGCTCGACCGGGACGGCGTGCAGACGCCGCTGGTAACATAAAAGCTCGTAAAACGGGTGCCTTCGGCGGCCATGCGGTCGATGTTCGGCGTACGGTGCTTTTTCGAGCC
>Ga0307378_10013501_pt1 | contig 10326 bp, 10 predicted proteins | sample UN1MG_FD_202238 | JGI IMG/M metagenome (GOLD analysis project Ga0307378, IMG submission 202238) | Soil microbial communities from Risofladan, Vaasa, Finland - UN-1 | ecosystem: Environmental > Terrestrial > Soil > Coastal area > Acid sulfate soil | place: Finland: Risofladan, Vaasa | collected...
ATGCACGCGCTATCGCGAAAGAACGAGTACGAAGCTGATCGCTTTGCAGCCGAGACTATTCAGCAGCCACAGCATCTGATAGAGGCGTTGAAGAAACTCCATGCGTGTAATCTCTCAAACTTGCTGCCCCATTCCTTTTACGTTTTTCTCAACTATTCTCATCCGCCCTTGCTCCAGCGCATCCGTGCTATCCTGGGATATGAAGCCTGACTTTCGGGACAAGAGGGCTATCTGTCACAGGCATGTAGTCAACAATCTGGCTGACCAATCTAAAGCTCCCACCACCATATCGAGTTTCTCCAGTTTAGGTTGCATCTCTCGGCGAGCCAGGAGACGCTCGATGATAGCCACCACTAAGAGAACCTCGAGAAGTAGAAAGGCAAGATCACCGATCATACGGATAAATGTATGGTGGATGTCACGAAAAATGAGGTAATGAATGGAATATGCAATTACGGAAAGTGCTACAAATGCAATAGCTAAGTAAATAACAAATGAGAAACGCCTTCGTATGTTAATTGCCAATATTTCGAGTGGTAAATGTGTACAACATAGTCTAGTCTTGCTTGAAGATTATAGTGACATGGTCACCATTGGGCAACAGGATGGTGGTAATCTGGGGAATTAATGCCTGATTTGTAGTAGGCCTAATCCTTCACAAGGTGAAGGATGGTGTCCCTGGAATTGGGTGAGGGTTTATTCACCTAAACAGCTCTTTGACCAGTTTTTGACGCTCTATTTCAAGGTAAGCAGCAATCTCATTCACGATACTGCTCAGAGTGCCGACTCTGAGAGGTTTGTGTCTGGGAATGGTGATGTGATGTTCAAAGCCTTTAGAGGTGGATGTGAGCCGTATATGGCTACCGGTCTGGCGAGTTATCTTATAGCCGTACCTGCCCAGGAGGGCAGCGAGCTCCTCACCGCCCATATCCCTGGGGAGCTTCATACGGCGATTACCTCGTCCTTTACCATGTGCAGGCGGATGAGCCGGGGCATCTCTTCGGCCTCAAAATGGCACTGCATGGCATCCTGCACCATCTTTTTCAGTTCTGCAAAGGAATCGGCTTCGGTAAAGATGTTATGTCCGAGTGCCCTGGCGGTATAACCACCTTCCGGAGCTTCCTCTACCAGAAAGATTATCTCCTTTTCCATATCTCTCTCCTAGGCGGGGCTCAGTTCCTTAACCCTGACCCTGCCGGTCATTAATAAGTGTAGCATAGTCTTGAACAGGATTTGAAGCGATAGATACCAGTTCGATAAGAATCAATCTATATCAGCGTTGGTATTCTGGGGAAATAATACCTGATTTGTAGTAGGTCTAATTGGTATGGTGTCCCTGGAATTCATATTGTCATCTCAGGCATATGTCCAGGATAGATTTGGCAACTTGTCTCTCGGCTTCTGATGCTTCATGGAAGTGAATTTCCATCTGGTACTTAGGCCAGCTACCGGTCTTCTCTCGAATATAGTAAACCAGTTCAGCTTCAATTGCTTCAATAGAATCTTTTGCTCTATCTGGGAAGGCCCATACTAGTAGTTCCGCCTGTTTTAGCTTATCTTTCCATTTGTATCCGTGATAGCCATAGTGTCCTTCATCAATAAAACCGGTTCGAAGCCTGGAACTCATAGGCTGAGACGTAATTCCAACATAGCATATGTCTTTACCTTCTTTAACAACATAAAGTTTCTGTATTCCAGATTTTGTATCCGGCGCTACGAAATGTGTAATTTGTTGACCATTTACTTCTATACAACGGCAGGCTGAATCAACAATTTGTATTTTGTATCTATTGAATTTATTTATCACTGCTTCCCTCCACCACTGCAATCTCCTCATCCGTTAACCCGTAAAGCTCGTAGACCATCTGGTCAATCTGGCGTTCCATCCCTATTCTATGATATTTCACCAACATCTATAGCTATCGGGTTCTTCATGGATTACCTCAGTGACAGGAATCACGCGCCGCACATTAGTAGTTGCCCTTCTGTGGTCAATGGGAGCATTCGAGAATCCATAGACAACGATCTCATATTCTATGCCCAGGGATCTGCACTTATGCCTTGATTCTAACTCTCTTCGACTTAGCGAGAAAGGACTGGTTGGTACCCCTGCCACAGACTTGACTTCAATACACTGCTGGGGCTGGTCGTTTGCATCCCAAATATCAATATCACAGCTTATGTCGTGTTTTCTGAGGACCCGCAATTTACTATCAACGTAGGGAGCACGCCAGTCTATCGTCATGTCTGTTCCTAGTGTTGCAGCTCGCCGTTCGTACTCAACCATCTCGAAATAGAGTCCTTGCGCAAGTAGATTTCTAGGAGCTGGCTGATGCAACATTCGGAGTTTCTTTCTCACGCCTCTTATTTGTTGGCGAACTACTGACTCCAACGGTTTCGGTTCCAGTATCAACGTCTCTGTTTGTGGCGAACTCTCGAAATCTATGTTTACGTTGCGCCCCAGCTTGGAAAAGACAAGACTTGCTAAGGAAGTTCCAATTGGTGCTGTCACATAGCCTTGAGGACTGCAAGGCGGCAGCGTTGAGATTGTAAGAGTGCACTGAATATCTCATTGGTTGAAACAAGCACAGCGGCTCTCCTTGAGTATCTTTCAGGTTGTTTGCCGGCCTCCAAGAGACTCAGCCACTGATCTAGGTTGGCATACCTACCATCATCTGACGGGTAGACCAGCTGCTGTCTCAATGCCCGAATAGTGTTTGCATATATGCGAAAGCCTGGTTGCCTTCCACGTGACCAAACCTTATAGCCAACTCGCCCTATCAAGTTTTAAACCTCCTCAACAGTTCTAACCTCGTAAGGAAAATCGAATAAGCATTCTATCGCACAAACCGACACAGGCAAATGTAATCTATTTGCGCTTAACTTTCTGTCCATTACTTGAGCTGCCCTTCCAGTAATTCTCTATAAGGTCGATTTCATCTGCATTGAGGTCATACAGTTCGTAGACTTTTCTATCAATTTTGTCGTCGATCTCCTGAATGCGGTTGAATAATTCGCTATCGTCTGTTTGACTAACATTGTGGTCTAGACACGAGTTTAGTTCTACTAGCTGACTCACTAGAGACATGACCTCGTCATGTTTCCGTCGCTCGCTAGGATTATCAAAGTTTACTATCCGAATGGGTAGTTTCTCTAGCATAGAAATGTGAACTTGTGGGAAAATATCTCTCGTTTCGCCACTCAATGTGCGGTAGATATAGCTCATAAACTTGGAATTCAGGATGCCAAGAATAAATTTCAGCGAGTATGGTTCAGACGTTGCCAAAAATGTATTGTGAACCGAGTTAGTTGTATAGAATTGCTGGTCATCAAGCGCAAAGACAAGCCGATTAGCAGTTTGTCTGGAGACTAGTTTTTGTTTTTGAGTGAATATAGCCTCATCTCGAAGCGAAGCCCCACCTGTTTTCGCTTTCCGTGTAACCAATAGTGGATCATAGTCAACCCAACTTCCGCCCCAACGAAGTTGATACTTCACGATATTCTTACCTTCAATTAGTTTCTTAGGATTTGTGCCGTGCTTATGATCCGAGAACAGCCGCGAGCGCAAACCTAGAGCTGACATTCCCGGATTGATGCCATCCTTGATTTTACAAATCTCGGCTAAGGGTATCATAGGGGGTAGGTGCTTCAGCATAGATGTCTTCGGTAGGAAACGACAATGCGGATCCTGTAGAAGGTCCTCTTGCTCCACAACAGATACACGTGAGAACAGCTTCGTCTCTAGCTGTCTAACGCAGTCTGCAATAACAATTGTGCATGAATAGCCCACTGACCGATCATTTTTTATTAGCGGAATGCAAGATCTCACATATTGTTCAAATGTTGGAAACGTTGCCTGCGAAACACTGATGAGGGTAGCATCGGACACCAACTTTTGCCTAATCGTTCGATATCTCTCATTTATCATGAAAGTGTCTGGCACTATATAGCACACGCAACCACCCTTCCTGCTAACGCGTAAACCCTGCACGATGAATTGGAGAAACGAATTTTGACTGCCGCCTGTTTCTTTGCCATACAACTCTATTAGTAGCTTCTTGTATTCTGGCTCGATCTTCTTAGATCCCCTTGAATAGTAAGCAACATACGGTGGATTGGCAATTACAACATCAAACCCACTCTTTTTATGGAAAACCTCAGAGAAGTAAACCTGGAAGTCAAAGGTTTCATTATCATTCGTAATCTGTCGAATAAGTTTATCAATTTGCCTCTGGTATTCTTGCTTTTTGGTGGCATTGGTCTCATCAAAATGGAGCGGCTTTAATCTCTCAAGCTCATTGAATAGCTCCAGATTGAATAGGTTTTTCTCCACGCCCAAAAGTGAGTTACCACAAACAATCTTGTAATCCAGGTTTGGCAGAGGCTGGATTTGTTTTATATCCTCCTCGTCAACTACCAGTGAAAGCCAGAGGCGGAGCTTAGCAATCTCTACCGCACCAGGGTCGATATCTACACCATAAAGGGAATTTTGAATAGCATGACGCTTGAAGTGATAGTTGTTTCTTTCCTTTTTGTCTGCTAAATATGTAGTAAGTGTATTTCTGGCGCGGACGATTTCGGTCATCAAGCCCACCGGAAATGCCCCGGAGCCGATGGCGGGGTCACAGGCTCGTACGTTAGCCAGCTTCTCATCAATCAGCTTCGCATTCTGGCGGATATTCTCCGGGAGTTTATAGGAATAGCGTTCAGTTTCTTTCCCATAAGTCTCGACCCGGGTATCATGCTCTATCGCCAGCTCTCCAATGCGGACGAGGGCTTCAATGTCCTCACGCGGCACAATCGCCCAGTAGGCCGGTGTTTTCAGAGCCCTCTGCTCCGGGTCCGGCTTGCTGAACAGTTTGCCCTGGGGTGGGGGCGTCGCCACCAGCGGCACTTCACCCGTGTTAATGGCGGTGTCCAGGTAGTTAATCAGACTTTCCTGGCACATGTAGTGGACGATTTCGCGCGGGGTATAGTAAGTGCCTTTGGATTTGCGGTCTTCGACCTCAAGCAGGTTCTCAAATACCTTCCCCAGCATCTCCGGGTCAACGGCTACCTCTTTGTCCAGAGGCTCATCCTCTTTGACGGTGAAGTTATACCGGTCGAAGACATCCAGGATGCCGGTGCCAACATCTCCTTCTTTCGTTTTCTGATTGTTTGAAAAGAGCTGATTAGGAAGGAGAATATCTGTGTGCACCCAGTCGTAGTTGTTGATAGGGTCAAAGAGTCCACCATTGAGAAAAGGAATTTTACAGTTGAATCGGCTGTAGTAATCATCATCGTGGCGGCGGTCTATGCGGAGTGCCTCGTAGAATAGCGGCTCCAGCATATCGTTAAAAAAGTTCTGGTAACTCACCACCTTCTTTTCGAAGAGTAACCGGAGGAAATTCTTGGGGCCAGTTCCCCAGTTCTCATCCCGACCCACACCAAACCATCCTTTCTTCTGTAGAAAGTACAGGAACACGATTTGTCCTAGCAACTTCTTGGCAAAGTTAACGATATCTACGTTCTTGGCATCGAAGTCTTCCCTAATTTTCTCATCCGTTTTCACAACAGCATTAAGGGCATCTTTCACGTCAAGGAAAAGGTCGCGATACCTATTAAAGAATTCCCTGGTGGCTACCTCAATATTAAAAGCATTTTCCAAAGTAGGGAGCGTTGGGTCATTTTTGTCATCTGCTAAAATAGCAACTAGTTGACTCTGTGCTGTATGGCTGCTTTCGTTCTTCCCTACCAAGAAGGACCAGCGACGAGCTGGAGTGAGTTCCGTTTCTACTTTAATCTTACCGCTTGGGGTCTCTTCGAGGGTGTAATCCATTTTCACCAGAGAAAAGCGCCAGTCTTCATTATCGGGGGAAACAAAGGCAACCAGCGCAGCTTCTTTTTCTCCGCGCTCTTTAAGATACCTTGCCACAAAATTTCTTTGTGATGTGCGGGCACGTTCCAGAGTAGTCTCTTTTTGGAGATAGATAATTAGAACGTCAACCTTATCATTTTCAGGGTCTGCAAAAGTGCCCACTCTTTCATAGGTTTTTACACAATCCTTAAAAATCTCGGGAATATAACCGCGGGCATGAAATGCCTTTGATTCGTCAATTTTGTTTAGCAGATTCTTGGCAAAATGAACAAACTGACCCCTGTCAAAGGGTCTTTCGAAGGTATCCTTGATTATATTTGCCGCGGCTTGTTTATCCATGCTTTACTTACTTATTAGGTATTCGGAGAGAATGACTTCCCGCGGGCCAGAGGTTTGGGCAGCACTTTCTGCCATCGTCTCTTTGAAAAACTCCGAGGGGATGTTCTTTTTCAGTATACCCAGCACCTTTATCGGGTGTAGTTCTTTGCTTAATTCTTTTTGCAGCGTTTTGGTAGTTTGTTTGGGCAAACCTCCCTCTTCTATGAGCTTAATGACCTGCTTGATGTAAAGCTCATCATCTTCAGTATAACCCTGGAAATGCTTGATTTGAGTGGATTTCAGGAATCTAAGCACGAAAGTGGCAGTATCACGGCCACTTTTCATTTTTACCTCTGGTACTTCTTCGGTGGTAGCTAATTGGAATGCCTTCTTGTTCATTTCTAATAAGTCGTAGTAATTCTGGGGAAGAGACTGACGTTGGGTGTCTTTGTCTACTTCGAGTTGCCTGGCAGTGGAAAAGAAATCTAATTCTTGAGTTGACTGATCGTTTGCAAGGTAGAACTTCTGCAGCTTGCCTTTGCGGAAGTAGGTAAGCAGGGTATTGTCTCCGCTTTCACTGGTTCTGGCGGTGCGAGCTTTCTTAGGAAGATGTTTAATCTTCTCAAATAAGTCTGGTTCATTATCGCGAATGTCTCGGATGACTTGTAAGTATTTCAATTCGCTTTCTTCAGTTTCGTCCTCACCGGTAATAGTTTTCTTTGATGTTAGGCGGGTAAACAGGTCATGAGACTTGATTTCTTCGCCTTCTGTTAGCAACCTAGCATCATTGCCCAGCATTTCAATGAAAGCCTGTATCTTAGCTTCAGCGGCTTCGGTAAGTTTAATCTGGTCATTGGATTGTATGGTGGGGAAAAAATTGAAGGTGTAAATAGTATCAAACTTTGTATCAACGCGATTAATGCGTCCTGCTCTTTGCATTAAGCGGGTCGGATTCCAGGGAATGTCGTAGTTAATGACCACATTGGAGCGGTGCAGGTTGACACCTTCTGAGAGCACTTCAGTGGTGACAAGAAGGCGATAGTCATCTTTAGGGGATTTGGCTCGGGCATCAAAGTTGGCAATGACTTTATCGCGGGTGGCAGCGCCTGAGCTTCCGGAAAAAGAGAGGACTTGGTTAGGAAACTTCTCAGCAAGATATCCTGCGAGGTATTCAGCAGTCTCTTTCGATTCGGTAAAGATAATCAGCTTATTGTTTTTCAGGATTTTATGGGATGAAAGAATATCAAGAAAGGTTAGCAACTTCGGGTCCCTGTCTATGCCTTTCCAGAGCCTGTCTATTTCTTTCAGAACGGCTAAGTCGCTCTGCAGATCTTTTTTGAAATCGGGTTTAAAGTCACTTGCGTGATACTCTCTGGCCTTGTCTTCATCAATGAGGCGCTGGATAGCTTCGTCGTCATCATCTTCGAGGAATTCGAAGATTTTAGCCGCGTACTTTTTACTGATATACACATTGCCATTATCAAGCTCGTCCAGGAACTGCTCATATGATTTAATAAACCTGGCAAGGGTTTGTTTAAAGGCGTAGAAACTGCTTTCAAGTCGTTTTACCAGCAATATCTTCATGAATTTACGCATGTTCTTCTGTGCTAACTCTTCAGGTTGGGTAATCTTGCCCTCATAATAAATCATAGGGGTATAGCGGGCGTAATGAAAGTGCTTGGTTACTAGCTCTACGGTCCGATTGAATACATAGTCTTCATTGCCATTAAGCTGATAAAAAATCGACTCTGGGGCAGCCACTTCAGGGAATTTGAATCCTTCTTTCTCCATATCTTTGCTGAAGTACTTAACAATTTCTGACCTGGTTCTCCGCACCATCAGGTATTTTAAGATCTTTCCCCGGACTTCTCTGGCATTCTCTCCTACGATTTCCATATACTCATCATAGTTTTCCTGCCTATCCAGGTCTTTGAGTTTCTTAGCAAGACTGTTGAAGAAGTTTTCCAAGTTAGGTAAGTTGGGGATAGTGCTCCTTTTAGATTTTTGAAACAACTTAATCTGGCTGAGGATATCCCTAGGCGTGTTGTTAAGCGGCGTGGCGGTAACCAGAATGACACGTTTGCCGCGGCATATTTGTGCCAGCTTTTCGTAAGTTATGTTCATCTCTGTGCGGAAGCGGTGGGCTTCGTCGATAAAGATGTTCTTATATTTATCAGTTCCCTGCCTTGTGAGATGATCGAGCTTGCCCAGGGACTCACAATCCGCCGCTATTTTGAAATCCGAGAAAACATTGGGCCATGAACCCGGGCTATCCTTATCCACGAGAACAGGAGGAGCGATGACCAAATTTCTACCATCAAGCTGGTTTGCCAACATAGCTGAAACGTAAGTCTTGCCGAGACCAACGACATCAGAAATGAAGACGCCGCCATACTCTTCTAACTTACTCTTGGCATCGTTTACTGCCTCCCTTTGATATACCAAATCCAGGAAGTTTTCCGGTAGGTATCTCTGCTCGATACTCTCTTGGTCAATGTTTATTTTCTCTTTGAAATATTCGTACAGAAATTTGAGGTAAAGCTCGTAAGGGGTGATGGTGTTATTGAGCCAGGTTCTATTTTGGATGGTTTCAAGATATTTGTCTTTGAGGTCTACAGCGTTTTCCCAGAGTTCGTTGAATTTGGCGAGGGCGAATTCATAATCAGCCTTGTCCTTAAGCTCAACATTGAATTCCAGATTGTCGATTAATCCGGCCTGTGTGAAGTTACTGGAACCGGTTATCACCCTGCCGACATCCTTGTCTCCTTCGACAAAGGTCATGATATATATCTTTGCGTGGATGTTCTCAGATGGATATGCTTTGATTTCCATCTTGCCATTAAGGAGCCACTCAACGAACTTGTTGACCCCTTCTTCTACATGGCTATTGTCTTCCGAACTCTCCATCTCCTTTGCCACTGTATTGGAAAATTCTTCCTTGGTTTCGGCATGAGAGAATTCAAAGGCTCCTTGCAGCGGGGACCGGGTAGCTTGTATCAGGTCGAAAGTCTGCCTGCTGGTACTTATCCCAATGAGAATCCTGATTTTCTCCGTGTTTTCCAGCGATTTATAGAGCGCGTGGAAGCCGCTGGTGTAGAAATAGCCGACTAGCGCATCAAAGAATCGGGTATCTTTAATAAGTACCCGAAACCTATCTCGTAGGCTCTTCTCTCCTTCGTTAGTAATGAATGTCGTGTCTGTACCGGTTATGTTCTTCATCTGACTAGATATATTGACGATGCCCGTTGAGGGCCAGCATTCATTAATTGTATCATATTCTAATATTCCCAATACGCGTAAGAGTTGATCCCAACATGGTCTCGGTTGATAACTTTACGTCAAAAAGTTTAGGCAGGCGCGATGTCCTCAGGCTTCAAGCAGATGCTCCTGTTAAAAATACCGGCAAAACAAGGTATAGCAATGGTGTAGCCGTAATTATGACATTTCAATCCCCTTTCGGGGATTAGTTACCTCATTCTTGCTCTAAATCTTTGATAAGCTCATCAACTGAGTCGAAGGTCTTAACACGCCCGGCCTTGATGTCTTCGTCAGCCTCCCGTTCGCCTTCCTGCCACCGCCTCGTCCAGAAGTAAGCCTGGCTCTTGTCCACCAGCTTCTTGGGCATTAACACAGCTTTCTCGTCTTCAACGTCAATTTCTATCAGGTCACCTTCCTCTATTCCCAATTGCTTACGCACTGATGCCGGTAGGGTAATCTGTCCGTGCCTGGTAACCTTGGTCGTTGGCATTGTCATCACCTCCTAGGGTCGCTCCAGTGTTTCATCATGACGCCCGATATTGCGCAAGATAATTCTATTCCCTTCAAGCTCAAAGGTCATTCTTAACGAACGGCTCACCCTGGCTTCCCAGACATACTCAACTCCCTGCATTTTCTTTACCCTAAGGGCAGGATACTGCAGGTCTGCTGCCAGATTTCTCAACGCTTTCCGTCCCAGAGCTTTCTCCTTTTCGGTTAATCCCTGCCATGCTTTCTTGAAACTGGCTGTCCGGGTTATCTTCACTACTACCCTCGTCTATACTCTCCGAGATTACTATATTAGTATATTACTATAAATCTGTAATGTCAAGTGCAGCTTGCCACGGAATAAAACAGCAAAAAGTTTCAGACAGGCGCGATATCCTCAGGCTTCT
>Ga0307378_10013502_pt1 | contig 10325 bp, 8 predicted proteins | sample UN1MG_FD_202238 | JGI IMG/M metagenome (GOLD analysis project Ga0307378, IMG submission 202238) | Soil microbial communities from Risofladan, Vaasa, Finland - UN-1 | ecosystem: Environmental > Terrestrial > Soil > Coastal area > Acid sulfate soil | place: Finland: Risofladan, Vaasa | collected...
CGGCTGAGGTATAATCGAAGGTACACCAAGTTTTTCTGAACAAAGTCATTTCTTCTTCCCCGAATTGTTTATAAAAGTCAAATACCGGACATGAATAAATATCCATACAATACACGTTTTTATCCATATAAAGCTTTATTTTATACCCCCTCAGCTTGCTGGGGGGAACCTTATGCTGGTAAGAGCCTGACCTGGAATTAACATCAGAGCTGGACCGTTATTAGGTCCGACTACATAATTTAGATATTTTTCTCCTGTGTTGAATAATCGCTCTCTAAAACCGGCTCTTTCAATAGTTCTAAGCATGAAATCTCACTTTTAGCATTACTTCTGACATTAACTCTTCCTATTTTTCTTGTTAGTAGTAATCACCACTGGACAAACATCGGGATGTTTGATTGTCTTGTAATTAGGGTTGTAGTGATTTTACATGATTTGAATGGTACCTATTATCAGTAATATAATAGAACATTCGTCACTAAAAGTAATTCGTAACACTATAAGGTGCTAAACATGAATCATCAACCTCTAATAAAATTACTCACGGCTTCCGGATCCGGCTCAAGAAGGAAAATGACCGATGCGATAAAGAGAGGTAGAGTCGCAGTTAATGGTAAGGTAGTTGATAGTTTTCTCCAGCCGATTAAGGTGGGAACAGACAATGTGACTATTGATGGCAAGAGCATCGCATACAGGCCAGAGAAGATGACCTACCTGATGCTCAATAAACCAAAGGGGATTATCTCAACTACCAACGATGAGAGAGGCGGTAAAACAGTGATAGATATTCTCCCGCAAAAGTATCAACACACACGGTTGTATCCTGTCGGGCGTCTGGATAAAGAATCAACAGGGCTGGTACTATTGAGCAACGATGGTGACTTTACCTATCATCTGACCCATCCTAAATTTGAACGGGAAAAAGAATATCTTGTCCAGGTAGATGGTAATCTTACAACAAAAGAAAAGATACAACTGGAGAAAGGATTGGACCTTGAGGACGTTAAAACCTCTACAGCAAGGGTAAAGGTGGTAAAATCTCCTCCTTTTAATTATTCCATTACACTTCACGAAGGCAAAAAACGACAGGTACGGCGCATGTTTGCTTCTTTGGGATACCAGGTGTTGGAACTCAAACGAATCCGCATTGATGTTCTAACTATTGACGGACTATCAGTAGGTGATGCCCGTGAGCTTACTCTTAAAGAGATACAATCTCTAAAAAAGGAATAATCTATATAGTTAATGCCCACTCACCACTGCACGAACATCGGGAAGAACTGAACACCATAGTAAGCTACATGTGCTTATTAGCGCAAAAATCCGCGATCATAAATTGGCTGGCCAGACACTTTTACTGGCATGAGTTGACGTGTAGTAGAGACGTGCGCGAGTGTTTGAGTCAGCCTAAAATTCATCAACAAAGCTCAGGGTTCGAATCCCCTTGGCTGGAGTTGATGGGACAGAACAAAGAACTTTCCAGCTAAAATTCAGTTTAATATTATGACTTTTAATCAGGGTGTCACAGGTTCGAGACCTGTACGGCCTACCACATTCAGAAGACCGTTCCCTACCAAGGGGATTTCAAACGAGTCAGGGTGTCAAGACACTAGGTCAACCGACACCCTGATTTTATTGTACTTCAAGAGAAATATCAATAGCCCCTGAAGTGACTTACCCTTCAATATTTAGGATTTGAACCAGTTGGCCTGTCCTTGTAACAAGTTGATAAATTGATGCATAATGGCTTAAAGATAATAGTAGTTTTTTATGCACTGATGCAACAACCTTAAACAAATGAATGATCTTGATATTCGAAAAGTATTAAAGAGTGAACTTCTAGATAAGTATGGAAATGATCCTGAAACGATTATACTAGAGGAGTTGGGTCTCAAACATGGTAGAACCAGGATTGATTTAGTCGTTATTAATGACAGATTTTACGGATATGAAATCAAGAGCGATCGGGATAGCCTCAAGCGCTTGCCAGAGCAAATAAACATATACGGTAGTATCATGGATCGTGTTACGTTAGTTGTGGGTTATCGACATGCTTATAATGCTTTTAAAATGATTCCCGAGTGGTGGGGAGTAAGACTAGCTGAAAAAGATGAGGAAAGTGGGGCTGTGTTTCTCTCAGATGCTAGATTACCTACTGATAATCCTAGAGTGGACATTAATGCTATTGTGTCTTTGTTATGGCGAGATGAAGCACTTGATATACTTGAAGAAATTGGGAAGTCAAAGGGAGTGCGTTCAAAGACTAGAGCCGATATTTATAGTCGCTTGGTTCAAGTGATTGAACCAAGGCATCTTTGTGCTATGGTGAGGCGGCAATTGAAATCCCGGAAAGATTGGCTATCTGGCGCACGGTAAATGTCATATGATGATTAATACCTGCTTCTAGCCATGTCTGAGGATTACCCGTTTCTTGACGCTGTAAACTCATTTCTTTTATATATTTATCGCCTGCGCTGAAGGTTTCAGTACAATACTCTGGTGAGTCACATAATATTATCGCGCTTGCCGGCCATTGATCGAAACCAGGTCCATCTTTTCTGATTGCGTCTTCACCGCGCATAATTAGCCAGTAATCATCTGAGGTATACCGTATACTTGCACTAAAGTGTAAGCCACCCCCCTTTTTAATATATTTTGCATGCTGAATCGTATAGTCGCTGAAGATTGGTATACGGGTAAGCCGTTCGGCTGCCGTAACCTGATTTTTCCAAGATATCCAATCATTCCGATCTAATTTATATACGTCATTCTTATGTAATTTACTAAGGTCTTCTGGGAAAGCACCACTAGCCACGATATAATTTCGCCAGCTCTCTATATGTGGAATAAGCCTGCATAGGGTGTGATATGTGGAGGTATTTTGGTCGGTGATTCGAAAATCAACAAGGATATCTACCATATCAGGGGCTAGTTTTAAAAGCCTTAGAGTAGCGTCAATACTTTGTGCGAATTCTGGATGCTTTAAATCGTCCGTGGTGAGACGGAGGCATGCACCTTGATTGTGTATATTTAATACTTTTTGTACTGAAGATTGATATGGGCCATCTCTTGATAGTCCTGTTACGGGAATGAAACATAAATTATAAATATTTGCACATTGTGATAGCATTTCCAGAAAGTAACCTGTTCTTTGCTTTAGCATGTCTGAGGTCCATAAGAGATCGATAAAGAATGGACGAGGACCCCAGTACTTAACTAACTGTCCTATGATCTTATTGGTTGCCACATCTAGCTCTAATGTGCTGTCTTCTTTGCCTTTCTTACCTTTTTTAATAATATTTTCAGGCACAAGCTCTATTAAAGGCATAATATTAATAGAATCAGACTCAAATAATTGTGACAATGCTACTTGTTCAGCTCTCTTCCATCGTAATATTGGTACATAATGCGTTGAGTTAAGACGTTTCATTACTTACCTCACCTCCACTTAACCTCCGGGAAAAGCCTCCTGATCTGATTGCGACCTACGAGATTAGTTAATAATTGGAATGCTTTAAATTCGTGTTGCATGCGACCGGCGACTATTGCAGGATGTATATTAAGCTGTTTTGCTAAATACTCTGCTGCCTGTGGGGATTTCAATCGGCTTGCAGGACTATTCTCCCATGCATCATGAGGAATAAGTGCTTCTCCTGCTAATTCGTTAGCTTCACGTTCGTAAGGATCTTCTTCTGCCTCGATATCAAGATCATCATAGAACGTATCGCTTTCCTTATCAAAATGTAAGGAGATATGAGCTAATTCGTGCATTAGTGTAAACCAGAAGTTATCAATACGATCATATCTTATTGTAAGACCAATCACCGGATTTGATTTCACTGACATGATTGCTGCACCATCGAGATATATTCGTGGGAGATGTCTCTCCACGATAACTTTAATACCATATTGATTTAGATGCTGTATTGCATGTAATGGCCCTTCTTCCAACACACTCAAATGAGAAAGCTCGTGAAGGAAATCGATATTTATGATCCCAGGTGTATATTCGGCACTTGTGGCAACTGACATTGCTTTTTCCAATATGCGAGCAGACCAAGCTGCAAATCCATAGTCATCCATCTTACGGGCAGTTCTTACATGAGTAGAAGAACGACAAAGGGCAGATTGAAGATTAATCGATCCTATTTTCTCGAAATATGGAAGTAGAATGTCTTTTGCATTATAAGATTTTGGCTGATCAGGAGCTTGTATCCAGCCCCAAGAAATCATTTGCTTGATTGGGAATCGATTCCAATCTATTTCCGTTAATTCACTCGGATCTTGTTCTTGAAGCAATACATCTGCAGGGATACTTAGGCCGGAATGAAGTGCTCGTATCATTGAAATGGTCAAGGGTCGCTTCCCAGAAAGGACTTCGGATACTTTACTCCGACTTCCAATGTATGGAATTAAATCTCGTTGACTAAGATTCTGCTGCTCCATTCTAAACTTGATTGCTTCGATAGGTGTTGGAGGAACTATCTGAAAATTTCGTGCTTCATAATCTTGAATTAAAAGTGTTAGGAGCTCAAGTTTTTCATTTTCAGGTGTTCCGGAAGAAGGATCAAGATCTAATAAGTTCTCTACCACAGATAGAACTTCGTCATAATCAGTTCTATTTTTTATTAGCTTATTCATAAACTTGCCCTCCTCTAATATTCCCACTTGTTGTATTCCGCATGTGTCCCCCATCTCTTTATAACAATAGTATTCCGTTGATAATATACCTTGATGTCCAGCCTAAATTTATTCCCCTTAATGTTAAAAACAACATGATTGTTAGGTAAAAAACTTACACTTCCATATCTTTCTTTAATATCATTAGGTACAGACCAATTCGCCGCTTTTACTTCTGCAAGCCATGCAGAAATTTGCGAAGTAATTTCCACATGACTTTTGCAGTAATCATCGAGTATTCCTTGACCTATTATTTCCATTATCAGCTCATATTTGTCATTCACATTATGCTTGACACCAAATAGGGAACATTGTTCCCTATTTGGGAACATTGTATATCAGATAATAAGACATGTCAAGTGGTTTACGAATAATTATATTAAGAAGATTCAAAAATTGTGGTTTGGTTACTTTGAAATTATACGTCTGAAATTGAGTACACCGGGTGTTAGATAAACTCTACCTGACCTATCTCGACTAATTGGTCCGCCTTTTAAGTAGTCCTTTTAGTATGGCAATTACACACCACTTTATAGTTATCAACAAGAAATAACCTTTTTGGAGACATGGCAAAATAGATTGATCATAACACCCTAACTTAGGTTTAGGGTGTCAGTGAGCGTAACAAAACACGAATTTTGTGAAGTTTGCAATACCAAGATATATGGTATAGAGCTTAAGCTAACTGAGTATGCTCTATGGTACCGTATATATTAATGTCGAATTGGCAGTTACTACCCTTGAGCATCATCAGCGATCTCATCTTTTAACTCGGGATAAAGTAACTCAAACCGAATTTCGAATCGCTTCCTCTCGACATCATTAGGTAGAAATTTCTGACTAATTTCATCCGGTACTGGAATATATATCTGATTCTTCAACATTATTGTAGAGGTTTGAAAAGTATGACCACCAGGATTGTCAGACATAATCTTATCGGCCTGTAATTCATAGTATAGCCCGAACTCGCCTGAATGATGTTGAAAGATGTACAACGCCTTCTGTCCTCCCCAGACAATCTGCGTCCGGTGAGGCTGCAAAAAGAACTCACCTCTATCTCTACGTGCCCGATCTGTAATAGCAACAAAACATCTAAATCCTTTTAGTGCCGGTTTATCGTCCTCTATTATTAGTAGCTTGGCAGACGACTCCTTATCCAGCCGTGTGATTGCAGGCATGGCATCAAACTCCTCTAAAACATCATCCTTCTTTATATCTTCTATTATCTGTTGATTGTCGAGAACATCAGGGATAACGTTAGTAGCGCTCTCTGTATTGGATCGGTCAAATGATTGGATACTAGTTCGCGCGATGGAAGCTGATTGCCTCGCCGCAACCCCCATCGTTATTTCACCTTCAAGGTACCTCTCCCAAATTTCACTCAGACTGCCGAGTTCAGATTTCTCATATTCAAATATGTCACGTGGTTGCCTTATCGCTTGTAGAAAAGCCTTGGCACCTTGTTTAGTGCTGCTTGGGACGACATTGGCAATCTTTGGAAAGATAATATTTCTGACGAAGTCCTTAGCCATTCCACTAAATGATGCTAGGTCTTCTTGATATAGATTGAGTATCATTGCAACACTCGAACCACCACTATCTAGTGTAATCTCGATTGGTTTCTTAGATAAATCAACATAGACAGGAAGTTCATGCGACATCTTGCCATATTTAACTCCTACATTCACAAAATAGTCTGCCTCGAGAATACTAACCAAGCGTAGAGAAAAGGCTGATTCTGCCATAGTCAAGTCTCTTTCATTCTTGGTACTCAGTACAGTAGGAGCATCAACGATCCGAGTCATCTGACAGTGGGATGAGAAAAATGATAGTTCACAGCGGCGTCTTGGCTGACTCGATGATACCACTACAAGCCGTTTCTCGTCTGTAGCGAAAGCTTCAATCATTGCTTTATCGGAGCCATCGTAATAATTTAACGGACTTCCCTTGCTTGTATTCCTCACCTCATTCAATGTCATCGATTGGTTATCAGGTTCAACCCTAATTTTGAGGTTGGAACACAGTTCATAACGATTATTTTTTGCTGCCCAATCCATGAAACTAGTATTGAAGTTGGAAAGCTGAGTTTTTGCAATTTGTTCAGATACATAGGCGTCGCTTTCTGTTACAATGGTTTGAAGGAGCTGTAGGCTTGATGTAGTTATTGCTTCTCGACCCGCAGTAGGTTCTAAGATAGCGAGATTGGCGACTCCCCCAAAGCGGTATGCAGAGCTTACTGCAGTATTCGCCAACGCAAATTTACTCCTAAATGTACGTATTTGGTTCATGCCTTGCCAAAGAATTATAACCCCGTCTATTTGTTTGTCGGAATAGCGTATATTATTTAAACTAAGCCAAACCTCTCCAGTTTGTGCAATTGCTAGTTCCACATCCGCTGTAATTTGAGACTTCAGAACGGTATCTTTGGCCCTTTCTACAAATCCTTCTGGCGGCTTAACAACACTAGTCTCAATTGTTTTTTGACTGACAAGTTCACCGTTCACAGTTACAGGAATATCAAGGTAGCTTACGAAGTCTGTAATATATTTTGAAGCCTCTTCAATATCAATTGGTATATCTTCTTGTATCTCTGCTATAACGGTTGTCCCTGGGCTACCGCTCGAGGGCTCAATAATCATGTCGATACAATTTTTTGTTGTAGAAAGAGTTTCTCGTTGAGCATGACACATCGTCCGCTTCCCATCCTTTGCTGACTCGGTAATGACAGTTAACTTACTAGCTGTTCCAAAATTAGCCATTGCCCCTATACCAAAAGTTCCAACTACTCCAGCAGCTCGTGCCTCTGGATTATTTTTACCGCTTGAACCTGCTCTCCAGTAGTAAGTGACCAGATCATCTTTGGTCATTCCGATACCGTTGTCAGAAATAGTAATTTTCGTTGGTTCTATTGAGATTATGATCTCTGCCTGAAATTCCTCTCCAGAGTGCCTCCGCATTAATATTGCATCATATGCGTTTTGACAATTCTCGCGCAAAAGCGCGAGGGGAGATTGATAAATTTGTTTTGCCAGTAAATTGATGATTTGACTTACTTCTACATGGTATGGGATTTGTTCATGAATACTCATTTGGACATCCTTTCCTCTGCTAACAACCTGTTATTCAGTTCTGTTAACAACATATTGGAATATTCTCCCGATTCTTTAGCAGCCTTTAGTACCTTTGCCCCATATGGCCAATCCTTTAGATTAATGATGGCCACCACCAGCTTCGTTAGTTCGTCTGAATCTTTTGGCTCAAAAATCTTTTCTTTTAGTCGTTGCCACTGTTCACCCTTGAATAGAGCTTCATACATGAGCTTCTTCCCATATTGTCCTAGACGATTTCCGCTTGCCTCTATGTGTTGGACAACATCATCATATTTCCCATCTTTGAGAAGTATCTCTATTTGCTCAGCCAAAGTAATGCTATACCCGCCACCACGCCCCGTATTCACTAGGGTATTCTTTGGTGCTGGAGTCCAGCTTATATCAGCATAACTGTGGCCACCAAGTGCAGTTAATTTTCCAGGTCCAAAGATACCAGGTATTCTCATGTCACGTACATGTATACGAGCTTTACCATAGCTGTCGTCTATCTCAACAACGTTATACTGCTGAGTAACTCCCAACGGTAACTCACTAGGATCAGCACAGAGTGAACCAGTACTGGTAATAGCCATCCTATGGTCATCAGGTGTTATATGAAGTGAAATCGGTAGTGCGTCTGCCTTGTGTCTATGTCCGTGCATTCCGAGTCGATAACCCCTGTCAATCATGAGCTGGATGGTATCTGAGTCTATGTAATCTGATCGGCGTGGATCTCCCTGAATATCATGATGCCATAATGAAATTCTTAGTAGATATTCATGGTTAATAGTCTCAAGATGGCTTTGTGAAATTGTTCGGGAGGGGATAATAGCATGTGAATTGAAGCAGTCGGCTTCGACGCATGAGTTGAATGCGCATACTAAGATTCTCCCTTCATCCAGTTCAAATAGATTCCAATCCCGCTTTGGATCAATGGAAAAGGTTAACGAAGAGCCATCATAGAATTTGTAATAAAGGTCACAAAAGTATTTAAAACGTTCCTCATATCGTGCTTGGTCAGTGATGTGAAATAGCTGCGTGTGTTTCCAAGACCACCGATATGGCGTATTTTGCTGTGAGATCAGTTCAAGTATATCTTGCTTGTCCTGAGCAATTGCTGACATTGCTGTAAATGCCATATTCCAATCAGCGTCGTGATTGCCTGGAATAATAATAACTTTAGACCGATCACCTTTAACAAAGATATCGGTAAGACGTTGCAGGAGATCAAAAGCAATCGAATATTGCTCTTCTAATACCTTAGGATAATCACTCGATTGCAGAGGGAGTCCACTAACAAGATCTCCACTCACTATTATCGCATCCGGTAATGCGACTGAAGGCCTCTCGTGTGATAATCGCTGACTGTCAGCAGCAAGACATGATATCAATTCATCATTTGAAATTGGATTGCTCTTTGATCGGTGCAGATCTGATATATGCATTAGTCTATACATATCACCTAGTATATAGCACTTCCTATTGAATAGTTCAATTCTTTCAATATCATTATTGCCACATGTAGTTTTAGTTACAGAAGTAAAAATACCTACTGGGATTGCACCCAACTTACGATTGGATTTTAGGAGACGGAAATAAAAACATTATCGTATGCGAAGAGAATGCGGCTGGAGCAGTAGGAAGATTATTCTGTTTTGCGAAGATTAAAGTTGATGTGGGTATAGCATTCCATTAGTCGGTGTCTAGTTGTAGTCGAACACCTTGACTTAGGTTTAGAGTGTCGCCTATTTTGCACTAGATAATGTACTAGCAAGTATCCTTTCCAATAGTAAGATTCTAAAAGACTACTTACATAGTATTTTCGATGCTACGAAGCAAAAAGGCTTCGGCATCCCATTAATCTACTGAGATACGAATACTATCGTATGTCTGGATATTATCGGAATTGCATCAGTAACAGGTATCAGAGGTCTTATAAGACGAGTGGAGGTCCTTAAATTGGATCTGATGCGTATACATCGTCGTATAGTGAATTACATTCACTCGATAAAACCGGTTAGAACAGTATAAAGGCAAAAAGACTATATGGATAGTCTTTTCGATGCATCGAATTAGCCACAACCTACTTCTTCCCAGAACTTTCTAATCCGCTGAAATGCAAATCATCAAGGTCACAACGAAGAACGGATATCCGTCAACCTGGGTAAGATACCCTTAATGCGGTACTAGGATATTCAGGAGTTAGTGTATTTGATAAGACTAACCAACATCCGTACCCCAGCCGAAAGGATTATTAGTAAAAAGGTATCTCAAAAAACGGGAATGTTCAACCTCTTCATATTTTCGCTGTTCTTCCCAGATGCGTTCCAGGGCAGAACGCTGTGCATCAATTTGCCATGGTGGTATTTGAATTAAAGGTATACGATCAGTAAATGGGTTACTGTCTAAGCCAGTAATCATTTCTAAAAATAAACGGCCAAAATGATCGATCACAATTCTGAGTTTCTTAGCCGGTCCAAAACTCGATCGCGTCGGTTGCCAATCGCTATTATGTAGAATTTCACCATCGGCATCTTCTATGGTCGCTTTATATTC
>Ga0307378_10013503_pt1 | contig 10325 bp, 4 predicted proteins | sample UN1MG_FD_202238 | JGI IMG/M metagenome (GOLD analysis project Ga0307378, IMG submission 202238) | Soil microbial communities from Risofladan, Vaasa, Finland - UN-1 | ecosystem: Environmental > Terrestrial > Soil > Coastal area > Acid sulfate soil | place: Finland: Risofladan, Vaasa | collected...
ATGCTCGCGCATAATGGAGACGGCGGCGAGCGTCTCCAGCGTTGGCACGTCGCCACAGCAGGCCATGACCACGTCGGGCGCAACGCTTTGGTCGTTGCTGGCCCACGGCCAGATGCCGATGCCCTCGGTGCAGTGCTTGACGGCGGCGTCCATCGTCAGCCACTGCGGCGCCGGGTGTTTGCCCGCGATCACGACGTTGATGTAATGGCGGCTGCGCAGGCAGTGGTCCATCACCGACAGCAGGCAGTTTGCGTCCGGCGGAAGGTAAACACGCACAACCTCGGCCTTCTTATTCACCACGTGGTCGATGAAACCGGGATCCTGGTGCGTGAAGCCGTTGTGATCCTGGCGCCAGACATGCGAGGCCAGCAGGTAGTTTAACGAGGCGATCTTCCGCCGCCACGGCAGGTGCGCTGTGACCTTCAGCCACTTGGCGTGCTGGTTGAACATCGAATCAATGATGTGGATGAACGCCTCGTAGCAATTGAAAAGCCCGTGCCGCCCGGTGAGCAGGTAGCCCTCGAGCCAACCCTCGCATTGATGCTCGCTGAGCATTTCCATCACGCGCCCAGTGGGCTCGAGAAATTCGTCGTTCGGCACGGTCGCGGCGTTCCATTGGCGTTTGGTCACTTCAAAGAGGGCCTCCAGACCGTTGGAGAGCGTCTCGTCAGGGCCAAAGACCCGGAAATTTCGCTGCTCACTGTTCAGCTTCGCCACATCGCGCAGGAAACGCCCGAACACATGCGTGTCGCCGATGCCGGGTACCCCCGGCGAGGGCACGTCGACCGCGTAGTCTCGGAAATCGGGCATCCGCAGGTCGCGGAGCAGACTGCCGCCGTTGGCGTGGGAATTCGCGCCCATGCGTCGTTCGCCCTTGGGCGCAAGTTCGGCCAGTTCCGGTTTCAGGCAGCCCTGCTCATCGAAGAGTTCCTCCGGCCGGTAGCTCCTCAGCCAGTCTTCCAACAGCTTGAGGTGTTCGGAATGGGTGGCCGGGTCGGAGAGCGGCACCTGGTGAGCACGGAAGGTGCCTTCAACCTGCAACCCATCGACCATCTTCGGCCCCGTCCAGCCCTTGGGTGAATTAAGGACGATCATCGGCCAGCGCGGCCGAGTGGTGTTGCCATTGACGCGGGCGTCGTGCTGGATTTTTTTGATCTCCTCCACCGCCGTGTCGAGCGCCGCGGCCATGGCCTCATGCATCAGCCCGGGCTCGTTACCCTCGACGAAGTGGGGCGTCCATCCGTAGCCGCGGAGCAACTGTTCCAATTCCTCGTGCTCGATGCGGGCAAGGAGAGTCGGGTTGGAAATCTTGTAACCGTTGAGATGCAGGATCGGCAGCACCGCGCCGTCGGTACTTGGGTTGAGAAACTTGTTGGAATGCCACGCCGTGGCCAGTGGTCCGGTTTCCGCCTCGCCATCGCCGACGACGCAGGCGACGACGAGATTGGGATTGTCGAACACCGCCCCGAACGAATGGCTGAGCGAATAGCCCAACTCGCCGCCCTCGTGGATCGAGCCCGGGCACTCCGGCGATGCGTGGCTTGGTATTCCTCCGGGAAACGAAAACTGAATAAAGAGCTTCCGCAGCCCGGCCTCATCCTGGCTGATATTGGGATAGATCTCGCTGTAAGTGCCCTCGAGGTAAGTGTTACCCACGACGGCCGGGCCGCCGTGCCCGGGGCCGGAGACGTAAATCATGTCGAGGTCGTATTTTTTGATGACCCGGTTCAAGTGCACGTAAATAAAGTTTTGCCCGGGGGTCGTGCCCCAGTGTCCCAGCAGCATGTGCTTCACATCCGCGAGCGTCAGCGGCCGCTTCAGCAGCGGATTGTCGTAGAGATAAATCTGGCCGACCGACAGATAGTTGGCGGCGCGCCAATAGGCGTCGATTTTGGAAAGCAGTTCGGTTGACAATGGTTTATCCGTTGTATTCTTCTTGTTTATCTTCATGATCTCTCTCCTTTCCAGATGGATTTGTCCATACATGAGTCCCGGACTACAAGTACGGCGTTAGCAATCGCGCAATGGCGTCGCGCAGGCGAGCCGGCAGTGGGCGGCCATCGACCTCCTCCATCGTCACAGGATGGGCGCCATTCCGTTTCGTCTCGACCCACTGATCAAGCCGCTGGGCGAGTTCGGTGTCGTAACATTCCACGTTGAACTCGAAATTAAGGCGCAAGCTTCGCGGATCCCAGTTGGCCGATCCCAGCAGCACCCAGCAGCCATCCACCAGCATGAGTTTTGAGTGATCGAATGGACGCGGGGTTAGCCATATCCGGCATCCATGCTGGAGCAATTGCGACCACATGGCCCGGGAGGCCCACAAGACGAACGGTAGGTTGATGGATGAGGGCAAAATGATATCAACCTGCACGCCCCGCATTGATGCCAGATTCAGGGCGGATACCACGGCAGGGTCTGGCAGAAAATAGGGAGTCATGATCCGGACTGAACAGCGGGCTATCGAGAGGGCTCCCAACAGGGTCCATAGAAGCTTCTCGAAATTCTCATCCGGGCCATCGGTCACGCCTCGCGCCAACACTTGACCTGCGCTTTCGGTTTTGGGAAACCACGAATCACCACGCAAAGCTTCGCCGGTCGTGAACAGCCAATCGTCGGTGAACACTTCTTGCAGTTGGCTCACCACAGGGCCCTTCACTCGGAAATGGATGTCCTGTATCGGGTTTGGCGGTTGGCGTTCAAGGCAGTGTCCCACTCGAATATTCATGCCGCCGGTAAATCCCACACGCCCATCCGCCACCAAGATCTTCCGGTGTGTGCGCATGTTCATGGACATCAAATGCCTCAAAGGAAACAACGGGAGAAACCGTGCATACTTCACCCCCTCTCGTCGCAGCGTGTGGAGAATGGTGGGCCAGGAATACCGAGTCCCCGTCGCGTCAATCAGCACCCGCACTTCCACGCCCCGGCGCGCGGCCTCGCCAAGCGCATGCGCAAAGGCCATCCCGACTTCGTCCCGATCGAAGATATAGGTCACGAAAGAGACTGTCTGGCGTGCGTTGTGGATCGCTTCCAGCATGGCCGGATAGGCTTCATCTCCGTTCACCAACGGATCGATCCGATTGCCCGGCAGCAAGGGTCGCTCTACCACACCCCCAACGACCCGAGCCAGCATCTTAAGATGCCCTCCGTGATCCGGCAGATGGCGCTGCAACTCTTCCGGCAGACATTCGGGTTGTGCGGATTGTGCCCGGTACCGCTCGAGGTTCCTTCTCAGCAGAGCAGCCTTATGGCGAATGCGATTGACTCCGAAGGTGAAGTACATAACAGCCCCGACCAGGGGCACGAACCAAACGAAACCCACCCACGCGATGGCGGCGCGCGAATCACGCTTGTTGAGAACCGCGTGCCCAGTCGCCAACACAGAGAGAAGCAACCCAAGTCCGATCGCAGCGATGTGCCAGACGTCGTGCACCAGATTACCAACGGTCGTCGTCATTGCGGTCTCTCCCTGAGTTTAGTCCTCTTTGTCTTCATAGCACATTTCCTTTCCACCCTGGAGGCCGAGAACGCGGCAAACCGTCTTGGCGATCATGAATTCTTCGTCCGTGCGAATGACGCGGACCGCAACCCGGCTGGCCGCCGCGGAAATCACGCCCTCATTCGCCGCGTTTCGCTTTTCTTCGAGCTCGACTCCAAGGAATCCCAGCCCATCGCAAATTCGGGCGCGGACTTCTGGAGCGTTCTCACCGATCCCGCCGCTGAATACTAATGTTTCCAATCCTCCCAGCGCTGCTGCGAACGCGCCGATCCATTTCTTTACCTGGTAACAAAACAGCGCGACCGCTTCAGCCGCCCGCACGTCCTGCGTTTCACGGTCGAGCAGGTCACGCATGTCGGAACTGGTTTCAGAAACGCCGAGCAGGCCGGACTGGAAATTGACCATCTCATTGAATCGTTTTGCATCGAGGCCCTCGGTGCGCGCCAGATACCAAAGCAGTCCGGGATCGAGGTCGCCTGAGCGGGTGCTCATCGGCACCCCGGCTGTCGGGGTGAAACTCATGCTTGTGTCCACGGGTTTGCCTTCACGCACCGCCGCAAGGCTCGCGCCATTGCCGAGGTGGGCGAGGATGACCCGGCCTTGTGCCGCTTCCGTTCCGGCCAGACGAGCCAGTTCTCCCATTAGAAACGCATACGACAACCCGTGAAACCCATACCGCCGCACGCCTTGCGCCTCGTACCGGCGCGGGATCGGCAACAGCCGAGCCACGCGCGGCAGGTCATGGTGAAAAGCCGTGTCGAAACACGCCACTTGGGGCAGGTCGGGAAATCGGCAATGAAACGCCTCGGTCAACAGGATCTCCTCCGGCAGATGCTCAGGATCGAATGGACTGAGCCGGTGCAGCTCCTCAACCATTTCCGCAGTGATTCGCTGCGGCTTGCTATACTTCGGCCCGCCATGCACCACCCGATGCCCCACCGCGGTCAGTGCATCACGCCCGCTGCGTTTCTCGATCCAATCCATCAGAGCTCCCACCGCCACCGTGTGATCCGGCGCCGTCACTAACCGCGAAAAGTTGTCCGCCTGGTTCAAGCCTTTCACCCGCAAGGTGGCCTCCGGCAGTCCAATCCGCTCAATCCCGCCCTCCAGAATCCGCCGGAGCGAGTCACCGGCGTCGAACAGCGCGAACTTGATGCTCGACGAGCCGCCATTGATCGTCAGGATGCGTGGGTTAGCTAGTTTCATGGATGACTCCTTCGTCATTCTGCAATCCGCCTCTCCTTACACCACTCTCTTAAAGTCGATATATCCGCGCTCCACATCCGTGTGGACCAGCTCCACACTGAGCCTGTGGCCGACGTCCATGCCCTCAAAACCGCTCTCCAGCCTTCCTTCAATCGGCGAATACAGAAGACGGACCCACGTGCCTTTGTCCGATGCGCCGGTGACGATGGCATCGAACTGCTCCCCGATCCTTGATTCCAGCAGCATTGCTGCTGCGGATTTTGAGACCAGCCGTTCAACCTTTTTCGCCGCGTCTTCCTCTTCGGTGCAGTGCGTTGCAAGCGCTTCCAATTCGTCGTTCTCGTAGGGCAAGGAACGTCCCGCCGCCGCTGCTTTCAGCAAGCGCTGTGTAATCAGATCGGGGTATCGGCGGTTCGGGGCGGTGGAGTGAGCATAGTCCTTGACCGCAAGACCGAAGTGCCCGGCGACACTGCCTCCCGGAAGTTCGACGACGTATTCACCCGCACCCATGAGCTTGACAACGCTAAGAGAGAGATCGGGAAAGCGGAGAGGATCACCGACTTTCGCCGATACCAGAAATTGATCCAGGGCCTTTGAGTCGGGTTCCTTGGGCAACGTTGCGCCCCGCTCTGCGGCAAGCTCCACGATCCGGTCCCAGCGTTTGGGGATGCGAACTACGCGCCGCAGCGACGGAAACTTTTTGGACGCGAGGTATCGTGCGGTAACGCCGTTGGCGGCGATCATGAAGTCTTCAATAATGTCTTTGGCCCTGTTCCTTTTTTCGGCTCTCAAGTCCTTGAGCTCATCTCCGTCAAAGACCGGACGTGCTTGTATTGTTTCAAGATCAAGCGCACCGTGCAGGTGCCGGAGCGCTTTCAGTTTCTGGGCCACGCGGTCCTGGAGTCGAAGGTTCTCGTCGAGCCCGCTGACCGTGCCGATCTCTTCTGGCATCGGTCCGTCACCCTCCAGCCAGCCGGCAACGCTGTTGTAGGCAAGCTTTGCACGATTACGCACCAAAGCTCCATAAAGGTTTGAACTCTGAAGCGATCCATCCCCGGCAAGAACCATTTCAATAACGAGGGCAAGACGGTCTGATGCGTAGTTGAGCGAGGTAAAATTCGTGGAGAGTTTCTCGGGCAGCATCGGAAACGTCTCGGCAACCGTGTAGACCGTGGTGGTGTTTTGCCGCGCATGATCGTCAAGTGCCGATCGCTTCTTGACGACAGCGTCAACGTCGGCAATGGCGACCAGGACCTTTACAGCTCCGTCCAGCATGGCTTCGGCAACGGTAAGTTGGTCCAGATCACGCGAATCATCGTTGTCGATGGAGCACCAGAGAAGGTTCCGGAGATCACGCGTCGATTCCTCAGCTCGCGTCGCTGGCCCTTGGATTCCGTCGAGCTCGGCGAGCGCCTGGACCGGAAAATCTGGAACAAGTCCTCTTTCAAGCATCGCCCGATGGGCAATTCTTTTCAGGATCGAGCGGTGTTGTCTGTCGTCTGTATCCGTCATCATGTCACCTTCCTGGAATATCCTGTTGTGGTTTCTTGCTCAATGAATATATGCTCCTCACCGCTGCCTGGAAGGCTACCTTAGTGGTGAGATGCGTTCAGGATCTTTTTCGAAATTTCCATTCATGCCTCTGCTGTGTGCTGGATCGTCTTGGCCTTGTTGTGAGGTTTGCGAGAAACGCCCGTGCCTTCAAATCACCGGGGCTGCCACAGGATTCGAGCGGCTTCCAGGGGAACCGCAACGCCGGAGCAGTGCGGTATCACTCGCGCCGTATAGTCCGTCGCCGGGCGGGTCGTTGGAACCTGTGTGCTATAGATGGTGCACTTTGCGTTCACCAGTTGCCCGCCCCGCGTCATCTCCTGCCGCACCGGCTCGCCGCCGTTCACGCCGTCGGCGTAAAGTTCTACTCGTACACTATTTGGGTCAAGGCCGCTGAGATAAACCTGAACCTCGAATATGTGTTTCTCCCCGTCACTCGCGACCTTCATTTCGCCGAAGCGCAGATTTGACCAGTTCTGTTCCAAAGCCCGGCGCCAAGTCGCCAACTGCAGGCCCATCGCGCCCTTACCGGCAGCACGCTCACGGTAGGCTGCCGCAGCCGGGAGATAGTGTTGCTCGGTGTATTCGCGCACTGTGCGGTTGGCAGAAAACTGAGGTGTCAGCCGCGCCATGCTTTCACGCATCCGCTCGACCCAAGCGGTTGGGATCCCCTTATCGTCGCGGGCATAAAACTCGGGGATCACTTCGCGTTCGAGCAGGCCGTAGAGCGCCTCGGTTTCGGCGGCGTCCCAGGCCGGATCGTCGCCATGTTCCTGGCCGTCCCCCAACGCCCACCCCACTTCAGGCGTGTATGCTTCCGCCCACCAGCCGTCCACCTCCGAAAGATTGATGCCTCCATTGACGAGCACCTTCATGCCGCTCGTTCCGCAGGCCTCCCAGGGCCGTCGTGGCGTGTTGATCCAGACATCTACCCCCTGCACCAGATGCTCGGTCAAAAGCATGTCGTAGTCACTGAGGAAGATCACATGGGGGCGCGCCTCGGGCCGTCGAATGAAATGGGTCCATTCTCGAATCAGGGTCTGCCCGGCCTGGTCCGCCGGATGGGCCTTACCAGCAAGGATGAGTTGCACCGGGCGCTGAGGATCGGTCAACAGGCGAAGCAGTCGCTCCGGGTCGTGCAGCAGCAGGTTCGGTCTTTTGTAGGTAGCGAAACGACGCGCAAAGCCCAGTGTCAACGCCTTGGGATCAAACAGATGCTTCGCTCCGTCAACCGCCTCGGGCGACGCGCCGGAGGCGGCCAGTTGCCTGGACAATCGCTCGCGAGCGTATTCCACAAGAGACTTGCTGGCGGCGGTGCGAAATTGCCAGAGCCTGGCGTTGGAGATGCGGCGAATGTCCTGCTCCAGGGTTTCCATTGTCCCGAGCCAGCGATCCTTTCCACAGACCTCCGTCCAAAGATCGTCGGCTGCCGCCGAGTCCCAGCTTGGCATATGGACTCCGTTGGTCACGTGTCCGACGGGCACTTCGTCCGCTGGCCAGTGCGGAAAGAGAGGCGCAAAAATCCGTCGGCTCACCTGCCCGTGCAAACGGCTCACGCCATTGACCGCCCCGCTCCCTCGTACCGCCAGGTAAGCCATATTGAACGGTTCAAAAGAGTCGTTTGGGTTCGCCCGGCCCAGGGCCAGCAAATCGTGGAGTGTAATACCGAGCTTCCTTTCGGCATACCCACCGAGGTATTGCTCGATGAGGGCAGGAGCGAAACGGTCAAAGCCTGCGGCCACTGCCGTGTGGGTGGTGAAGAGGTTACCAGCCCGCGTGACGGCCAGTGCCACTTCAAAGCGCTGCCCGGTCTCTTCCATAAAGGTTCGGGCGCGTTCCAACACGGCGAAGGCCGCATGCCCTTCGTTCAGGTGACAGACTTCCGGCTGGATGCCGAGCGCACCAAGCAGTCGCCATCCACCAATCCCGAGAAGCAGTTCTTGCTTGAGACGCAACTCCGGCCCACCCCCGTAAAGCTCGCTGGTAATGCCTCGGTGAGCCGGGAGGTTTGCGAGGTCATTGCTGTCGAGCAGGTAAAGCTGCACCCGGCCAACCTGGACCTGCCAGGCGCGCAGCCAGACCGGGTAACCGGGCAAGTCGAGCTCCAGCCGCAACCACTCCCCGTTCGCTTGGCGCAAAGGCGTGATCGGCAATTGCCCGGGATCGTTGTACGGGAAAAGAGCCTGTTGCGCTCCGTCCTTGTCGAGCACCTGGCGAAAATAGCCTTGCTGGTAAAGCAGCCCCACTCCGATCACCGGCACGCCCAGATCGCTGGCCGCTTTGAGCTGATCGCCGGCCACGTTGCCCAGCCCGCCCGAGTAAATGGGCAATGCTTCGCCCAACATGAATTCCATACTGAAATACGCAACACAGGTCAGCGGAGATTGCGGGTAGGTTTGCTGAAACCACGCACGCGCCTCCGCAGCATTCCTCCTGGCTTGCACCAGATCGTCAACGTTTTTGCGGAAAGCGGGATCGGCTAAAACACGCTGGAGTTTCTCCCGGGAGACCGTCTGTAGGACGACCCAGGGATTCTGGGTGAGCTCCCACAGCACAGGATCCAGCTGCCGCCACACTTGGTCGGTGGCATGATTCCACGACGAACGCATATCCAGGGCAAGCTCGGCCAGGGAATCGAATCCCTCTACGTCCGTGGATAAAAGACTGTAGATCGGCTTGCTGACAGGGGTCTGTTGGCTCATGGTCTCTCCTTTACATTTGTCTTGACCGGAATCCCCGGCTGCTGCGGGGACGCCGCCAGAGCATCGCTGACGATTATCTGCGCTTCCTCCAGGATGCGGCGCAGATGATCCGCTCCGCGGAAGCTCTCCGCATAGATCTTGTAGATGTCTTCCGTCCCTGATGGACGCGCCGCAAACCATCCGCTCTCCGTCACCACTTTCAACCCGCCGATAGGAGCGCCGTTACCCGGCGCGTTGGTGAGGATTGTCTGGATTTCTTCGCCAGCCAAGGCTGTGAGCCGCACCTGCTGTGGTGAGAGTCTCTCTAGCAGTTCCTTTTGCTCTGGGGTGGCCGGCGCCTCAACACGTTCGTAAAAAGGCTCACCGAACTGGCGCGTGAGTTCGCGGTAGATTTCACCAGGATCTCGGCCCATCCGGGCCGTGATTTCCGCCGCGAGCAAAGCTGGGACGATTCCGTCTTTGTCCGTCGTCCAGACGCTGCCATCCAGACGGACAAACGACGCACCCGCACTCTCTTCCCCGCCGAAGCCAAGCGAGCCGTCGAGCAGGCCGTCAACAAACCACTTGAAGCCAACCGGCACCTCGTAGAGCTTCCGTCCAAGCTTCGCTGTGACCCGATCGATCATCTGGCTGCTCACCATGGTCTTTCCCACCGCCGCATCCGTGGGCCACTTGGGCCGGTGTTGGAAGAGGTAGTAGACGGCGACCGCAAGGTAGTGGTTGGGCGGCAGCAGTCCCGCGCTCCGGGTGACAATCCCGTGCCGGTCGTGGTCGGTGTCGCAGGCGAAGGCGATCTCGAAGCGATCCTTCAGATCGATCAACCTCTGCATTGCATAGGGCGATGAGGGGTCCATGCGGATCTGGCCGTCCCAATCGACCGTCATAAATCGGAAGGTCGGATCGACGGCCTCGTTGACCACGGTGAGGTTCAACCCGTAGCGCTCGGCAATCGGCCCCCAGTAGTGGACCCCGGCGCCGCCAAGCGGATCCACCCCCAGGCTGATCTTCGTACCGCGAATTGTGTCCATGTCGATCACAGTGCCAAGATCGCTCACGTAGGCATTAAGGTAGTCGTGCCGGTGCGTCGTGGAGGCGCGAAGCGCCTTCTCGAAAGGAATCCTTTTCACACCCCGCAGGCCATTCTCGAGAAACTGGTTCGCCTTCGCCTCAATCCAACCGGTGACGTCGGGGTCCGCCGGCCCGCCGTTGGGGGGGTTGTACTTAAAGCCGCCGTCATGGGGCGGATTATGCGAGGGCGTGATCACGACGCCGTCGGCGAGTCCTGTCCTGCGCCCGCGGTTATACGTGAGAATCGCGTGGGAGATGACGGGCGTCGGGGTATATTCATCCCCCTCAGCGATCAT
>Ga0307378_10013506_pt1 | contig 10323 bp, 13 predicted proteins | sample UN1MG_FD_202238 | JGI IMG/M metagenome (GOLD analysis project Ga0307378, IMG submission 202238) | Soil microbial communities from Risofladan, Vaasa, Finland - UN-1 | ecosystem: Environmental > Terrestrial > Soil > Coastal area > Acid sulfate soil | place: Finland: Risofladan, Vaasa | collected...
CAGGTTGGATCTCACTAGGCATGACGGTTGATCGGACAGCAGACCAGATGATAGCCTACCTGGACGGGGTTCAAACAGGGGCAGTACAAAACGGACTAGGGGTATATGCAGGCAACTTGGACCCGGCGCGAACGTTGATCGGTGCAGGGAACACAGTTGGCCCCGCCAATGTCTGGAACGGCTACGAGGCGCATAGCATTATCTGGGATCGCGCACTCACACCCGCTGAAGTCCTCTCCCTGGGGGTGCTGTAATGGCGCATCGCCACTTCTACATGGGCATCGAGAACCTGAACCTGAACGCCGCCCAGCGCGCCATCCTGATCGCCGAACTGCGCGCACTGGGACCGCCGCGAGAGGGCGACGATGCTGAGACGCAACCGTGCCGCCTGAACCACTGGCGAACCCGGCTTGATGGACAGGCGGCCATCTTTGAGGCGCTATTCGACGAGGACGCCCTGGCCGTCGAAAGATTCAAGCGGCGACTAGGTGCAATCTTTGGTGTCGACCCGGCTACCATCGACCACTCCACGGCTACCGCACACTTCGCCGGTGGGGATACGCCGGTCGTCACGTTCAGCCGTGGCGGCACTGACTACCTGCGCTTTGCTCTGTTCGGGGGCGTCGGGGCAACATGGCAGGAAAGCAGGCTGGAAACACTGGGCTACCTGGCGGCGAATGCGGAAGAGTGGGGTGAGTGACTGGCTATGGCTGATCCAGTGGGTAGCAACGATAGCTGGTTCGTGGTGGGTGCCAAAACTGTTCGTCGTCTTGGAACAGTGGCCCTGGCATTTGGCGCTCTCTGCTATTTTGGGCTATGCGGCCTGTCTGCTGATGTACTCTGGTTACCGTCGTTTCTATGGGCGGATGCGCCCGGCGGTAGAATTTTACTTGAAAACCTACTGCGTGTTCTGTGGATCGTGTGTGGCTTTGGGAGTGCACTGGCTCTTGGACTACTCTGGGCAAACCATCATACCGGCAATGGCGAGGTGAGCGATGCCATTCTCAGCGAGTGACGCCAAGACACACACAAAAAAGGCCAAGACGGCAAAGCAGCGCCGACAGTGGGCCTCGGTGGCAAACAGCACGCGGCTGAAGTGTATGGCCGATGGCAAGAGCGAAAAGACTTGTGATGCACGGGGAATCCGCGCCGCAAACAGCGCGATCGCAAAGGGAGTCGACGAGATGGACAAGATCGAGAGCCCAGCCGTGGAACTTGAAGCGCAGCCCGATGCCAACCTCAAAGAGGGGTACTACGCCGATGACGTAGAGTCCTGGTCCGCTGCCACGTCGTTTGCCGATCTCGAGGCCGAGCGAGAGACGCAGGAAACCGTCGCCGATCTGCGCCGCACAACCGCTGATCTCATGATGATGGTCAGTAACGTGATGTGGGATAGCGGGATCGCGGCAAAAGTGCCGGCGCTGCAGGGCCTATTTACTGAGTACCTGGCGGTGGTCAGGGAAGAGCTTGGCGAGGCCCCTGGAGATGGGGAACCCGCGGAGACTGAACCCGACACCGCAGGGCTGGGCGAGGCCAATGCCGTCGATCTCTCCGAGCAGTCGGCGCTGATCTCTGTCACCGAGGCCACTATTGAGGATCTGGAGCCGTTCAATGCCCTGCTTGCAGAACAGCACATCGAGCTAACCGACCCCCGCCGCGCTCCTGTGCTGGTCAATTTCGCCATCATCCAGGAGGGGCACGGGAACACGCGGGATAAGAACTACTATCCCGGCAAGGTACTATCTGAGGCCGGGCCGCTGTTCGCCGGCGTGGACATCTTTGTGACCGACCACGATGCCGCCGAAAAGAAAGAGAGCACCAAGGTCGGCAAGTTCCGCACCCCTGGGGTATTTTCTGAGGCTGGCCTTTGCTCCCAGGCCATCATCTATGACCCCGACCAAGCGGAGAAAACCCGCAACCGGGCCGACGCCGGGGAACTGGGCACCCTGCACTGCTCGATCTCTGCCACCGGCACCGGCAAGGCAGGCACGGTCGACGGTCAAGAGGTGACCGTCATCGAATCCATCACAGCAGTTCACAGCGTAGATCTCGTCTCCCGAGCCGGGGCGGGTGGGCGGGCCATCTCTCTCGCTGAGAACATAGACGGAGGTAGCATGGACAAAGAAACACAGACCGAAACGGAAGTCCTCGAAACGCAGGATGTCGAGGCACAAGAGGCCGAGGTGATCGAGGTGGCGATCGTCGAGAGCGACGCAGCGCCAGAAGAGACGCCCATTGCCGACATCGAAGCGGCACGGGTCGCCGAACTGGTCGCAGCGTCTGACCTGGACGAAAGCGCGCATCAGTGGGTGCTCGGGCGAACCTACCAGACCGAAGAGGCAGTCACGCAGGCCATCGAGGAGATGAGTTCGTTCATCGCCGACATGACCCCCGCTGGCCAGCCGTTCGCGATGGGTGAGAGCGCAGCCGCCACTACCGCCGGTGTGCCAAAGCTCCTGACCGCTGAGGAACAGGAACAGCGTGCGCGAGAACGAACGCGTGCGATCATGAAGGAATTGGATCCAACTTATGCGGGCAATCTGTAAACCCGCGACTCTAGGAGGCTAACATGCCTGATGATTTTTACAGTGGATCAAACTGGCAGCAGTCCAGTGGTCCTATCGTCAACGTGGAAGTTCACGAGAGCGACGTCTGGCCGGTGGATGACAACGCAGCCGCCGCCAAGGACGTTCTCGCGGACGGCCTGCACCCGGTCGTAGCTGTCGGCGGACGAACCGCGGCAGACGGACGACCCACCAATGTGACCGGCGTGGTCATGAAATACGTGGCCGGCCGGACCACCGCGCTCGGCATCGTCGGGCTCAACATCGCCGAGGGGATGATCGTGCGGCAGTACGTCGCCAACATCCTCGACTATTCGGCGCTGGACTATGAGACCGCGCCCGTCGTAGGGCAGCCAGTCTACGTCGATGACTCGGCATCACTGAGCGCCGGCGTGACCCTCTCTATGGCATCCGAACAGGCAGCCGGCCTGCTGAACCCGCAGGCTGGGGTTCTGTGGTACTGCCAGGACGAGATGGCGAATAGCGAGATGGGTGGCCCAAGGATCTACGACACCTTCGATCACACCCTGGCGGACACGTTGGTCGAGCAGGAGTATTGCATTCTGTTGACGCCAATCGGCCACCTGTCATAGTGACAAGATTTTAGGAGAATATCATGATCAGACGAAGACTTCTTCGAGCTATGGCTGAGATCTATAAGGGAGAACTCAACGATAAGTTCGAACAGAGAAACGCCAAGGCTGGCCAGATCGTATGCCCGCCCGATGCCGTCAATAAGCGGCTGGCAGAGGTGGATCGACAGATTGAAGCCGTAGACCATCGACTTGATGGCATTCCGTCTTTCGAGACTGTTGATGCCGACCTGCACGAAACGATGATGAGCGCGGACTTTCCGTATGCGATCACGTCGTATGTCGCCCGGATGATGATCCCAGGCTACGAGAAAAAGGCTTTCAATTTCGAGCCTTTGGTCTGGAACGACACCCTGGCAAATTTCCTGCCTCACAACCGATACCAGCACCGGGACAGCATCGACGATCTGGAGCTGGTGATCGAAAAGGGCCGCGCGCGTCCGGGCAGCAAAGACGACGCCACGCCCCGCGTGTACCAGGTGTACCGCTGGGAAAAGCAGTATGACTTTTCCTGGGAAGCCCTGCGCAACGACGATCTGGCCTACTTCTCAGACCAGGCACAGCTGATGGGCCAGTCGGCACGGCGCACGCTCGAGAAGTTCGTTTCTCGGATGTACACCAACGCCACGTCTATCACGAAACTGACCGGCCTGGCCAGCGTCCTGTTCTCTCAGAACGGACGCCTGACCTCCAGCCGCGTCTCTGAGGCCCGCATGGGATTCAACCAGCGCGTGGACAGCAGGAACCAGCCCATCAATGCCCGGCTGGCCTACATCGTCCACCATGCCGGATTGGTCGACACCGTTCGCCAGATCCTCGGATCCGAACTGGTGCCTGAGCTGGCGACGAACGGGATCAACGTGGGGCGGAACTTTATCCCCATCGAGGACCCCTACATCGTAGGCACGGCGCCCAACCTGCCGTGGTGGGGCTTTACGAACTGGCGCGAGAACAACGTGCGCCCGTTTGTCCTGGCCCGCATGGAAGGGTGGCCCGGTCCCCGGATCTTCCGCAAGACGAGCGACATCGAAGCCGTATCCGATATGCTGGGCAGCGGTAGTGCAGTGAGCCCGATCATGGGTGACTTTGACACCGGCAACGTGGTGGTCAAGGTGGCCGACATCTTCGGGACCTACACCGACGGCACCGAGGGCGAGTATTTCGACTATCGTGGCGGCTACTACAGCGCCGGAACCGCACCATAATCTAAAAGGGGAGACAGTACCATGGCAACGATGAAAGAGCTTGAGCAGCAAGTAGCTCAAATGCAAGCAACGCTGGCTGCGCACGGGATCGGCGAGAGACCGCAGGAGCCGGGCACCGTTCCAGAAAAAGAGCGGAGCGACTACATCGAGTTCGGCAGCGATGCGCACCTGGCCTTTCTCGGACTCGCAATGGTGGACGACGTGGAAGCGGCAGAAAAAAACCGCCTCACCGTCTACACCAGCGGCGAGTCCGGGAAAAGCTATCGCCTGCTCGACGAACTGGGAGCGGCCCGCCTGATGGTGCCGCTCGACCCGGACAAGGGCATTCTGCTCGTGCTGAGAGAAAAGATCAGCTCGTTCGAGTCGGGCAAGCCCAAGCCGTACCCGGGCGCGCCAGCGAGGTTCATTCCGCCGGGTGATCCAGAGTATACCCGGATACGTTAGCATAGCAAAAGGAGGGGCACAATGCTCCCAGTTATTAGACAACAGCCTTTCTACCCAGGGCAAGCCGGCGTGGGGGGCAGCGACGTGGAGCGTGGCCTCCGCGAGCGGTCAGAAGGTATCGTGCTGTTTGTTGATACCAACCACCCTATGGCAACCGACGCCGGGGATGGCACCGACCCTGAAAACCCCCTGCTGACAATCACCGGCGCCATGACCCGGCTCACCGCGCTGCAGACGGCGATCGGAAAGACCCTGATCGGCTCTGTGATCGTCATCGCTCCCGGCACGTATGCCGAAAGCGTGACGACCCCCACGGGCACGGACTATGTGACCGTGATAGGCGGTGGAAGCAACGACATGTCGCCCAGTTGGACATCGGGCAGCGCAGACCTGCCGTGCCTGATCGTGGCATCGCACTGTTGGCGATTCACAGGCATCCGGTTCCATTCGCCGCTCAACGTTCCGTCCGTCGTGCTGTCCCGTGGTGCTGACGTGCCCTGGGGTACAGCCGGCAATGATGCAGCCTCGACGACGATCGACCATTGCATGTTCCTGGGCAATCTGACCGGCATGGGTGGTCTTGCGTTTCACGGTGCGCCTGCCCTGTGCTTCATTCGCGACAACTGGTTCTACTACCACAACAACGCTGGAAACACGGCCTATGGGATCAGCGTGACCTCGGCCGGCTCGGCGAACCCGTACATGTGCCGTATTGAGCGGAACATGTTTGTAGAGAACGACAACCACATCACGCGGGCCGGCGGTATCGGCAGTTTCAACGTGAGCATGTTCCTCAATAACACGTTCATGACAGGTTCACAGGTTCCCACCACCGGCGGCGTCTATCTGGACCTGCGAGCCGGCACGCTTGGAATGAACACCGTCAACGGCAATGTCTTCCCCGGCGACTATTCCAACACCGGCGGGTACTATGCCAACGCGGCAGCCCCCGGCAATTGGGTCGGGAACATGGCGGAGGACGTGCTCGAAGCAGAGGTTGCAGACAACGGCTGGACCGTTGCGCCGCCTGCGGCATAAAGGAGAATAGAAATGGCTTGGAATCCAAAAGTTCCAGCATGGTACGGAAGCAATATCGGTCAGTTCCTGGTGCCGGGGAATGGCAGCGTGTTCTATGTCAACTCGGCGGCCAACGGTGCGCTGGATACCAACGACGGCCTGACACCCGAGCTGGCTTTTCTGACTATCGACGTCGCTATCGCGGCTTGTTCTGGCACGACTCACGACTACATCTTTGTCATTGCGCATGACGACGCGACAGAGACCTACCCGATCGAAATGGACGTGAACATGGTTCACCTGATCGGGGTGGAATCAGCGGCCAGGCCGCTGGCGCGCATCCGCGTGGATTCCGATGTAGACGCGATCGACCTGACCGCCGACTACTGCGAGATCGCCGGCCTGTCTATCGACAACGCTGCCGATGGATATACCAACACGCTCATTGACCTGAGCGCCACCGCGTCTGCTAATCACATCCACCACAACTGGATAGCCTGGTTTTTCTGGGGCTATGATGCCATAGCGCTCGAAACCAACTGCGACAACAACCTGATCGAGCACAACATGTGTGGCGCGCACGGTTGGGCCAACATCGGCATCACTATTGATGGAACGTGCGGAAGAGCGGTTATCAGAGACAACCTGTTTATTCTGAATGGCTACGATACCGGCGTGCGTGTCCTTCAGATCAATAGCGTAAACCATTGTGTCGTCGAGAACAACGAGTTTATGGTGCCTGACTCCGCGGCCGGTGAAGCGATCACGGTGGCGGGTACAACCAACTTGTTTACTGGTAACGTAGCGTCAAGTGGAAGTGTGGCGCCGACTTTCAATCCGTATCGGGATACAGGTGCAGCCAACCATTGGGGCCTCAACCATGCCGGTCTCTTGCCGACGTATCCAGTGACGGTATAAGGAGAATAACATGCCAGCACAAAATCCTTGGACGACAGCAGGTGTTGCGAATATCTTGACGCCTGGCTGCGCGGTCGGAGATGTGTTCTACGTCGACGGTGAAAACGGATCGGACTCTGTGCTCAATGCAGGCGTTGATCCCATGTCCCCGCTGCTGACCATCACGCGCGCTTTAGCACTTTGCACAGATGACGAGAACGATGTGATCATCGTTCTGAACTACCCAGAAACACATCCGGGCGGCGATGAGGCATCGCCCATCGTGATCAACAAGAACCGGGTCCATCTGCTCGGGGCAGCCTATCCGTACAAGACGGGAGATCCGAAGGCGTACCTTCAAACTCCCGACGTTGCAGCGCCGGTCTTTCACGTTACGGCGAGGTGGTGTGAGATTGCATACTTCAAACTCGCCGGTGGCACAGCCCACGGCTGTATCAAGGTGGATGATGCCGACGGGGGCATTGAGACAAAGGGGCTTTGCGTACACCACTGCGTTTTTGGTGAGAAGTACAATGCTACCGCAGGCTCCCCGACCTATGGGATCGATGCAAGCGATCTGAGTGTGGGCAACTGGATGGTGATTGCTGAAAATAGGTTCTACCAGCCCATCCAATCTAGCGCGATCATCATCAGGAATGCGGCCAACCCGCACATCATCGGCAACATGTTTATCTGCTGTGGTGATACTGACGGCAGTCCGATCCTCGACTTGTCAACAGGCGGGTGCGCCTATGGGGTTATCGCCGACAACTACTTTGCGATTGCCACCGCAAACGTTGCCCTCGCAGGCGGGGCGATCACTTTGGCTTCCGCCACGTATGGTTTCTTGATCGCTAACAACATGGCAAACTGTGGCATGGCTACGATGGCAGCAAACCCCTACGGCGATACGGACGGCGGGGTGGCGAACAAGAACGCATGGATGGGGAACATAAAAGGTGACGCCTATACGGCGCCCGCATAGGAGACTAATATGCCAAGTGCAAATGTCCCGTGGGCACCAATTCTAACACGGTTCAAGACCCTATTCCCTGGACAGCCCGGCGTTCCCGGTACGGACAACGTCACCGGCCTGCGGCTTGGCACTAACGGCGCTGTGTTCTACGTCGATCCCAACGCCAGCGGCGTCTCTGACCTGCGAGATGGAACCGACCCGGAAGGGCCGCTGGCCACGGTAGGCGCGGCCCTGACACGGTGCCGGGACTACAGCAACGACACGATCATCGTCGCCCCGTCTGGGTACTGGCGACATGCCGACCCGACCTCGTCACGAATCATCCCTGTCCGGGAAGAGGTCACGATCTCGACGCCCGGTGTGCGGCTCGTGGGGCTGATGCCTTCCGGTTCGCTAGGCGTTCCGTGGGGCGTCACTCAGGACAGCGGCGTGGCGATCACCGTCAACGCGATGTCGGTGCTGATCGAGGGCTTCAACTTTTGGGACATCGTATACAACAACGCAACAGCGATCGGCGCTTATTGGACAGCGCCAGCCTATGGAGACAACGTCACGATCCGAAACAACTTCTTCGGCGACGGCCTGGACTATGGTGTCCGCCTGAACTTCTCCTACAACACCTACATCTACGACAACACGTTCCAGCAAATAGCGGTTGCCGCGATCAACTCGATCGATACGCTGGGAGACCCGGATTACACGTTCATCTACGGAAACCGCTTCAACGACAACGTAGCAGCGATCGACCTTGAGGACTCAAGCCGCTGCATGATCTACGACAACATGATCATGGGCGATGGCACCGGGACAAACAATTTCATCGACCTGACCGGTGGCTCGAACAACTTTGTCGCCAACAACTACCTGGCCTGTACACTGGGCGCCGAGTACAACCTGACCTGCTCGGATGCGACCAGCGGCGCGTGGGTTAACAACCACTGTGAGAACGGAGACGCGACCCTACCGCCAACCTAGGCTGAAAGGACCATCATGGCAAAGTTAAAAGCAAAGCACAGCAAGGCTGACATAAAGGCAGCCATCGAGGCAGAGAAGCCTATAGCCCGCGCCAAGCGTGCAGCAAAAAACAACAAACTCAAAGAGGCTGAGGAGTAGCCGTGGCAACACCCATCTGGCCTATCGAGGGCGTGGCGCTCAACTCAACAGCCGAGGAAGTCGCGGGCTCCCTGGGGCACGTCGTCAAGGCGATCCAGACGACCCAGGGCACGGACAGCGCCGACATCACGGCGATCAAGGCCGTGACCGATGTGATCCCCGACCTCGGGGCGTTGACCTCGATCTCTGATGAAACGGACAAGATCGACGGCGCGGCAACGGACGGTCTAACAGGAACAGCCAACAGCCTGGCCTATCGGGTCATGGAGCTGGAGCGGCACTTTCACAACCGTGAACGCTGGTGGGGCGCGCTGGCTGGGCCGGATGAAACCAACGCCATCGAGGCCAATGTCAACCGGCCATTCGTCGCCCCATCGGGTGACAACACCTGGGGCGCAGCAGTCCCGATCCTCGGCACGGCAGACGACCCAACGCCGGGGGATGGCGACACCAAGTTCGACATGCACCGCGTTTTGGTGACAGGCCTGGACGACGACACGACGCCCTGGCGGCTGCGGCTCATCTGGGGAACGGGAACCAGTGGGGACGCAATCACGGCAGAACAGTGGTCAGAGATCATGGTCATGACCAACGCTGTCCCTGGCAACCGAGCAGGCGCTGTACCAGCGGATGTGATCATGAGACGGGTTGACGTGGGGGTCAAAATGTGGGCGCAGGCGTGGAATGATACTGATGCTGAGGAGCTAAGTTTCTTCTACGGCGTTCACGGCTACGTGGCGTAACTAGCGGCCTGGGGAGGCTTAACAAGTGAATAGACATCTACACATAGCCGTTCTCCACACCGGCTGGATTCGGCACGAACTGTCAAAGTGGCTGCTCTGGACTGCACAGAACGAGCGCCGCTTGCCGTTCTCGATCCAGCACTATGGCGGCGACCCTGACGGGGTGCCCTGCGCCTCGAATCGCAACCGGATACGCAGGGACAGGCCGGCGGGCTCAGACCTGATCATGATCGACAGCGACGTTTTCCCGCCGCTGGACCTGGTAGACATTGCGCTGCTCGGCCTGGACATCGTGGTATGCCCAACGCCGATCTGGAGATCGAACCGGCCCGGCAACCCGGTGATCACCAATGCCAAGCTACTCGACGGAACAGCGCAGCCGCTGCCAGTGGGGCAGAAAGTGGTCGTCGAGATCGAGGCCGGCGGATCAAGTACCGTCTACATCGCCAACTGGGTGCTTGACCACCCTGAGATGCGCGGTGCCTTTCGGTTCATCTACGACGACGACGGGGTGATGATTCGCACTGAGGATCACGAGTTCTGCAGGCAGGCTAGAGCGTGCGGGTTCTACGTACACATGGCCCTCGGCTACCCGTGCTCGCACTATAAAGAGGTGGACTTGGTGGCCGTCTTTGATGCCATCAGGGGGGGTGCAAATGTTTAGCCAGTGGAGCGAGGACAAGATCCTGACCGAGTTTTTCCAGAGCCAGGACGGCGGGTTTTTCGTCGACGTGGGGGCGCACGATGGCATCTATTTTAGCAACACCTATG
>Ga0307378_10013507_pt1 | contig 10323 bp, 7 predicted proteins | sample UN1MG_FD_202238 | JGI IMG/M metagenome (GOLD analysis project Ga0307378, IMG submission 202238) | Soil microbial communities from Risofladan, Vaasa, Finland - UN-1 | ecosystem: Environmental > Terrestrial > Soil > Coastal area > Acid sulfate soil | place: Finland: Risofladan, Vaasa | collected...
TCCATAACGAAATGTACAACAAAATCGAATAACATCACTGTCATGATCGGTACCATTCCAATTTCGCTATATCCCCGATACCTAGCAAAACCAAACACTACGACGAAAGTGCCTAGGGCATGGGCCGCGCAATGGGCCGCGCAATGGGCCGTTAAAGGCAAAAAGAAACCGCTGCCAGGTTTGAACTTTCCAAGCATGTAAGAGGTTTGCAAGGGGAAATCACACAGGAAGTGTTTCGCTTGGTAGGCAACAAATAAAATGAAAACGTCACTAAGAAATTCTACAGGCATACGAGACTCCTTGACTTGAAGCTTAGAAACATGGGAAACTCACGAATAAATCAAACAGGAGACTTTACGGTGCAAAGCCAATTCGAATTGGATAGCGATATGATAGAAGCTAAATTAAAAGTTTTAACGGAACTTAAAGCATTCCTTGTGAAACAAACCATTATGGGCACCGTTAATGACATCGCTTCCAACTATCAAGTCGATTTTAAAATGTTATGGTCTTGGGCTGTAGAACAGATGTTCTCCGAAGATCTTAAATCTGTCAATGATATTACAAAGGCCCCGGCAGCGGTGGTGCCTAATAAGGCTCCTAAGGTGGTCGTGCCTGTGCCCGCGATGGCGGCAGCAGCGGCTAAAGCAGCGGCTGAATTGGCAACGGAAGAAGCTGAAGAAGCTGGAATCGATTTTTCTTTTTCCCAAAAATTCGGGATCGTCCGAGTCGATGGGCAATGGCGTCAAGCTGAAGAAGCTGAAGAAGCTGAAGAAGCTGAAGAAGTTGAAGAAGTTGAAGAAGTTGAAGAAGCTAAGGCGGCGGTGACCTTCCTAGGGAAAACAGTTCGTCGTGGTAAGACCGATCCTGTTTCACTTTTCTTAGCAGCCAAACATGAATACAAGCTTAAGATTCTTGCTGCTACTACGAACCAAGAAATTTTGTCCATAGGGATCAAAGATCAAAATCGGTACATCCGAATCGAAGCCATCAAAAATCCTGCTACCCTACAAAAAGATATTGAGAATGTCATCGAGCGCGATTCGAATCTTAAAGTTAGAAGGCTTGCTGTCCGCTACGCGACGAATCAAATTTTCTTAGAAAAAGTTGCTTTAAATTGCCCCGACACCGAAATAAGACAAAAGTCCATACGAAAACTTACCAATAAGAGTCTGTTACAAAAGATCACAAGATCTAAAAGCGACGCAGCGATTATCAAGGTCGCGGCTATCACGATGAGTGCTTTAGGCTAAAGCTTACCCAACCTTACCAAAATCATCTACATGGTCCCCAAAAACAGCGCTGTAAGGTGCTGTTTTAATAACCAAATAAAAAAGCTAAAGTTCTCCTTCTAGGGCTCCGAAAAACTAGTTGTAATTGGTCGTAGGATCTACCTACTACCACCAACAAAGAGCGAAGGGGACACCATGAAGACCACGAAGATCTTACTAATGTACAGCGCAGCAATTTTATTACTTGGGTGCGGTGGTATGGAATTAACAGACAAAGACAAGGAAGAGCTAGAGGCCCTTAAAGCCGAAAAAGAAGCGGCTACGCAAAAAGAAGAAGCTGAACAAGCTGATGAAGAATCTTTGTTGAAGTCTAAAGATCCTATTTTCCTTCGGGGCTATCTTTCTTCCAGCTTCGCTATTTCGGTAGACGGTATTTCCTTTGAAGATTCTGAAGATTTCTACAGCGCTCAACTTGACAAATTGGAAGCCGAAAAAATAGAGAATGGCTTTGCCGATTACGAACTAACTTTAAGTGGACGGTTAGGCTTGTCCGATCTTAAGTATGGTATGACGGTTTATGCTGAATCCGCAGGGGAAGCTGGTTTCGGTAAAGAGACTGTGGTGGTGGCTGACGGCACCTTCGAAGTGAAGTTCCCCGCTCAAGCTAGTGGTGAAACTTTCCAGATAAGAGCTAACAAGCGCTTGGGGGTGATTTTAAAGAATCCTGAAGGTGATACGATTCATTGGTGTTATAACTTTTATGGCCGTAAAGTTTCGATGGTTGATCACGAAAGCAAACCGGTAATTCTTAGAGAATTTTTTACCAAGCTCACCAAGTATGACTGCAACATTTCAAAGCAAAAAGACGATACGCTTCACATACCGCAATCCGTTTCTGAAGTAGTCCCCGACGATAAAGCTTCTACCGAAGCCCAAAATGATCAATGGGATCGTGAGTGGGAAGAACAAACCGAAAAAGCCAAAGACAAAGCCCCTAGCCAAGAGCAAATTGATCAGTGGGATCGTGAGTGGGATGAACTTATCCTAGAACAAAATTCTGATACTGATACCACCTCAGAAACTGGGGTGTAATCATGTTTCTGCGAAATGACATCGTTAAGCAAAGAGCAAAACAGCATGGGGTCAACGAAGCTTTTCTAAGGAGTGAAGTACGCAGCGCTAATTTGTTTCGCCCGACCGCCCAAGAGCTACATGATGCCCTAGATTTGATTCTAGCCAAGGCATATAAAAGCGAAGCTGGCTACGAAGCTATGTTCCAAGACCAATCCGATCTTGAATATTTTGAACTATTTGGGGTGGCGTGATGGTGCTTTTTGAAGTGGGCGTTAAAAGCCACAAAAATGATGAATCGATTTTGATATCTTTGGACACAAATCTGGTAGCTAGGGTGGTTTGGGCTTCTACTTCTGAGATCCTAAGTACCGAAGAGATCGCAGAGCATATTATTGACCTGGAAGAAGTCATGGAAGACTTACACGATAAAATCTGGGATGAAATTAAGCTTGACGTATTGTAAATGTTATTTCATAATTTGCGTTGGGTTTGGCGGTTTCACCATTTTTCGAATAGACAACCAGCTCGGATTTGTTTTTGTGAGTTCAAACTTTTATATTTCTAAGCGTCTTTTTTTAACAAAGCAAACCGCCATTAACTTCCTCTTTGAAACAAAGCCAGATGCTTTTAAGCACCTGGCTTATTAATTTAGGGTCCCTTGGTAGAAGTGTCCCACATCCTTATGCTAACATCGATTAGCCCCTACGGGGAAAGTTTTTAGGAACACGCCAATCTTTAAAACCTCAAGCAATGCAGTTCTATAAACACTAATAGTTTAAACCGTAAATATCCGGTGCAAAGTCGCAAAAGCGTTCCACCACCAGTCGTGATCAGAACCTAGGGTGTAAGCGGTAACTTTGATCCTAATATTGTGTCCTAGCCTAGAAGAATCCGAAGTTTGGAGGTTCATAAAACCGGAGCCCAGCAAAGGCACCTTATTAGCAAATAAGATGAAATTCACCTCGACAGTGAACATATTGTACACACCGTTCCCGGTAGGAGCAGCGGTCACGTTTTCAAATAATTTTGTAGTAGTATTGAAATCCGCATTCCAAAACGCAGCACCTCGGTTACCAAATTCGTTCAGTGGCATTTCTACCAACACCATATCATCTACAACTATCGTACCGTCCCCTGCTGCGGGGACTACCATATACCCTTGGTACATGTTGTAAAGTGTCCCCGCACCGGCAGACACCGAAGATAATTTCGGTACGAATGAAACGGTGATTTCATCATTAAGAGCATCTTTCCATTGAAGATAACCTTCGTGGAGGTACGTATCGTTCGTTATGCTATTGAGATCGAGATAGGCGTGTTGAACAATATCTTGTCCGATTTCGTGGTGTCCTTTGAGCTTTTGGTTTTCGGGCACCTCCCCACCTACAACCGTCGGGTCCGTTTGTAAATCCGACGCACAGGTAAAAAATGTAGTAGTCCCTGGTAGCCTAGAAGTTTGATGTACGTGAATTTTAGAACCGTCAACCAAACCAGAATCCGTAAGGGGCTTTTCATCAAGTATTGGTTTGAAGTTGGTTACAAAATCAGTGTAATCGGCTTCTATGTACCGCCAATGACCCTCGGGATAGATATTTGCAAAGTACGTGTAGTTATTATGCTTAATGAACGTCAAAAAGTATGCACCGTCCATCAGATTTTTAGTGTGGTATTGCAATGGCGTATGATCAGAAATTCTAACTTTTAGTTCCGCCCAAGTTTGCTTAACAGGGCGTAACATCTTTACAGTGTTCAGCATTAATCACCTCCTGAAGTTGGGGTATGCCATCCGTTGACGACAGCGGTGACTGCCCCTACTTTCATCTTATCTTCGTTTGTGACAGTAAGCTTAAAATAATTCTTACCGTTCCCTAAAAATCCATTAGGAGGTGAAATCCAAACCAAAGAGTCCGTAGCTATTTGGTTACCTACTCTCCCGATGACCCTGTCGGTTAAACCTAAAGGCGTACCCGATGCAAGGTCAACAGGTATACCAGCAGATAACGTAACGGTACCAGCTACGGTATCTTTAGCGATTATTTTCGCATAGAAAGATGTTTCGGTCCCTGTGTGAAAACAATAGTAGTGACCCTGACGAATGGACTCTACTTCATCGTTCGTATTTCCTACTGTGATTACTGTGTCCCCTGTGGTGTGTGCCCCTGATAATTTTGCAGCTATAATTTCATTCGCACGAATCCACGGGTTGATCCGCATATATTCATCGACCGTTGTTTCTTCAAACCATTCCAAAGTAATCGAAGAAGGTACCTGGTCCGAACCACCTTTCAACATATTAATAGTCGCATGACGGCCAGCGGGTAACACGAACATTTCAAAGTAACTTTCTTCATCTTCCAACTCTTTTTCAATAATCCAGTTAATACCGCTATTACCGGTAACGTGGGCGAAATTTTCATTTACGAAATGCCAATCCCCGTCTTTGGTGCGTTGGGGTTGGGTGTTGCCTTGCAACCAAGCTAACCCTTCCGCTGGGACCAAGAAGTCATCCGTGGTATCCGCGCCCTTATTAACCGTCAAAAATCCACTACCGATATCCGAAATTACCTTAGAGTCTTCAGACCATTTCTTAAAATCGTCTTCTTCAAGATCGTAATACGCTAGGTAAGCGATGAACTGACCAACCCAGACATCATCAGATCCTTTAGTATTCTTTACCCGTACTATCCTAGCCATAAACAACCCTTACACAAAAAGTTTCACTAAAGGCTTTTGAACCCCACTAGCAGTCGAAATAAAGCAATTGACCCGATCTCCTTGCGTCACTGCAAAGCTAACAGCGGTTACCTGAGTTTGCGTCCCGACTAATGTCACGGAAGCTGCCGGGGTGCCTACCGTAGTGTTCACCCGAAATTCTAAAGTTCCCGTAGGTGTCGCACCTTGATTTGAAAAAGTCATGTTTGTCACATTATCCGTAACCGGCGCTACGGAAGGTAGTACGTCACTGGTGGCGATATTTTCTGTGTCTAAGAATTTGTTGTTAACGGAGTTTGCAGTCGATACGAAAATCGCAAACAATATAGAACCGGAAGCTACAATACCTGTAGGTCCGCTAATTCCTGTTACACCAGTAAGGCCCGTAACACCTTGGATGCCCTGTGTACCTTGGATACCTTGAACACCCTGCAAACCGGTTTGCCCCTGGATTCCTTGGATGCCAGTAACGCCTTGGAGACCAAATCCTGTTTGTCCTAGGACTCCCGTGAAACCTCTTAGTCCTGTGACCCCTTGGATGCCCGTAGCACCTTGGATGCCGTTAGCACCTGTAAAACCTCTTAGTCCTGTGACCCCTTGGATGCCGTTAGCACCTGTAAGACCTCTTAGTCCTGTGACCCCTTGGATGCCCGTAGCCCCAATAGATCCAACAACTCCGGTAGCACCTTGGATGCCATTAACGCCTGTTACACCAGTAAGGCCCGTTACGCCGGTTAATCCTGTGACTCCTTGGATGCCTTGATTTCCTTGGATACCTTGGATGCCTTGAACACCTGTAGTTCCCTGAATACCATTAGCACCTGTTAAGCCTCGGAGTCCCGTAGCACCTTGGATACCCTGGACACCTGTTGCGCCTGTGAGTCCTGTAGCTCCCTGAATACCAGTGAGTCCTGTAGCACCCTGAATACCAGTCAGTCCAGTAGCACCTTGGATGCCAGCAGTACCTTGGATTCCCTGAATGCCTGTTGCGCCGATAAGGCCTGTCACGCCTTGAATCCCAGCTCCTGTTACGCCTGTGAGTCCAGTAGCACCTTGGATGCCGTTAGCACCTGTAAAACCTCTTAGACCTGTAACTCCTTGGATGCCGTTAACGCCTGTTACACCGTCAAATCCTGTGGTGCCAGCAACTCCCGCAACTCCTGTTTGGCCTTGGATACCTTGGATTCCAGTTTGCCCTACTTCGCCCTGAATACCTTGAACACCTTGTGTGCCTGTCACGCCTTGGGAGCCGAGACCGGTTACGCCAGTAAGGCCTGTTACGCCCTGAATGCCTTGAGCGCCTGTGGTTCCCTGAATACCAGTTTGGCCTGTAAGACCTGTTACGCCTTGATCACCGACATTGCCTTGGATTCCTTGTGGCCCTTGTATGCCTGTAGCCCCAGTGACTCCTTGGGTTCCAGTTTGACCTTGGGTTCCTTGTGCCCCAGTATCGCCTTGGTTTCCTTGCGACCCTTGTAATCCTGTTACACCTGTTAATCCTGTTGACCCCTGAGTTCCAGTTTGGCCCTGAATACCTTGAATTCCTGTAGCACCTATTAATCCGGTTTGACCCTGAAGACCATTAGCGCCTGTCACACCAGTAAGGCCAGTTTCACCTTGAGGACCTTGAGGTCCGATCAATCCGGTTAATCCGACTAGACCCGTTAGGCCTTGGATTCCCTGCGTACCAGTGGCACCTACCAGTCCTGTCACACCGGAAGTGCCTGTAGCACCAGCAATGCCTTGTATTCCAGTTTGGCCCTGGGTTCCCTGAAGTCCGGTTTGGCCCTGGGTTCCCTGAAGTCCTTGCGTACCAGTTTGGCCTGTAAGACCTGTTACGCCTTGATCGCCTACATTCCCTTGAATGCCCTGCGGCCCTTGTATGCCTGTAGCTCCAGTGACTCCTTGAATGCCCTGCGGTCCAATGACCCCTGTCTGGCCTTCGGTCCCCTGAACTCCGGTTTGGCCTATTAAACCGGTTAGCCCTTGATCACCTTGCGGACCTTGAAGGCCTGTAGTCCCTGCTACGCCTTGATCACCTGTTACGCCTTGTATGCCTGTAGCACCGATATTTCCCTGGATACCTTGAAGCCCTGTGGTGCCAGTAAGACCTGTTACGCCTTGAATGCCCTGCGGCCCTTGTATGCCTTGGATGCCCTGAAGGCCTGTTTGGCCCTGGGTTCCTTGTTGGCCCTGGATACCCGTTTGGCCCTGGATACCTTGGATACCTTGTATTCCAGTTTGGCCCTGGATACCCTGGGTTCCTGTTTCCCCTTGTATTGCAAGACCAGTGTCCCCGATAGTACCGGTATTTCCCTGAACTCCGGTTTGGCCTATTAAACCGGTGACTCCTTGCGGTCCTTGGGAACCTTGTACACCAGTAGCACCTGTTACACCTTGTGGTCCGGTTTCACCACCAGGCCCAGCAGGTCCGATAGGTCCGGTAGTTCCTAATCCGGTGACGCCTTGGTCACCTGTTACACCTGTTAATCCAGTAGCCCCAAGGACTCCTGTGTCACCTTGTATGCCTTGGGAACCTTGTACACCAGTAGCACCTGTGACACCTTGGGTTCCAGTTTGACCAACTAAACCGGTTAGCCCTTGGGAACCTTGAGCGCCTTGAAGACCTGTAACGCCTTGGTCACCTACATTCCCTTGGATACCCTGAATACCTTGGGTTCCTGTTTGTCCTTGGATGCCTTGGGCACCGGTATTTCCCAACGCACCTGTTTGTCCTTGGATACCTGCAATACCTGTCGCACCGCTTAGCCCCGTATCACCATTTATACCGGTATCACCTTGGGTGCCTTGAACTCCTTGCGTGCCGGTATCGCCTTTTAGGCCGATAGCCCCTGTTTGTCCGATCAGACCTGTGACACCTTGATCACCCTGAACTCCGGTTTGGCCTATCAGGCCTGTGACTCCTTGATCACCCTGCGTGCCTTGAACTCCTTGAACACCTTGAACTCCGGTTTGTCCTTGGATTCCTTGAACGCCTTGAACGCCTTGAACGCCTGTTTGACCTTCAACCCCCGTTACGCCTTGGATACCTTGGGTGCCTTGTAAACCTGTCTGGCCGGTTAGTCCGGTTTCACCTTGGACACCTTGGACACCTTGCAGTCCGGTTTCACCGGTGAGACCAGTATTTCCAATAACGCCCGTTTGACCTTGAAGTCCTACCAGGCCTGTTATCCCACGAAGCCCTGTGACACCTTGAATACCTTGGGTACCTTGAACGCCTGTTTGACCTTCCACTCCCGTCTGACCCAATAATCCTGTGACACCTTGGACGCCTACCCCACCAGTAGATCCTATCAGGCCTGTGACACCTTGGGCTCCTATACCTGTTTGACCTTCAACCCCGGTTTGGCCTTCGAGTCCTGTAATTCCAGTGATGCCTGTGACACCTTGATCACCTTGCGTGCCTTGCGGACCTTGAATGCCTTGTAGGCCCGTTTGGCCTTGGATGCCTTGGATGCCTTGCGTGCCTTGAACGCCTGTTTGACCTTCAACCCCCGTTACGCCTTGGATACCTTGCGTGCCTTGAGCACCCGTCGTACCAACCAAACCTGTGATGCCTTGTTGGCCTTGTAATCCTTGAACGCCGGTAGCACCGACGATTCCCGTTTGTCCTGAGACGCCGGTCTCACCCTGGGGGCCTAACAAACCAGTGACACCGGTCAAGCCAGTAACGCCGGAGACTCCGGTGTTTCCTGCTATTCCTTGAGTTCCAGTTTCACCTGCGACCCCAGTCAAACCAGTGACTCCGACAAGGCCCGTAACACCAGCAACACCTGTCGCTCCTAATGATCCTGTGACGCCAGCCACCCCAGTAGTTCCATCGACTCCTGTGTTTCCTGCTATTCCTTGGGTTCCGGTTTCGCCTTGTAACCCTATTATCCCTGTGGCACCGACTACACCAGTCCCGCCTAGCGACCCCGTTAGGCCGATTAATCCCGTAACACCAGTCAATCCAGTAACACCGAATCCTGTTTCACCCTGAACTCCAGTTTGTCCTATCAGACCTGTGACGCCAATGGGACCTGCCACACCGGTTTGTCCAGCAATACCCGTAGCACCTGTTGAACCACCAACACCGGTTTCACCCTGGTTTCCTTGCGGCCCTTGAATTCCTTGGATGCCTTGAAGTCCGGTCTGCCCTTGTGTTCCTTGGATTCCCGTTTCCCCAGAGATACCCGTAACGCCCTGGCTTCCAGTTTCATCAGTCAAACCAGTGACGCCGATAAGACCTGTTATACCGATTAACCCCGTGAAGCCTCTTAGGCCAGTAATTCCTTGAGCGCCTTGAAGGCCTGTGACTCCTTGATCGCCTTGCAGCCCTTGAATTCCCTGGATTCCTTGAACACCTGTTACACCCTGCGAGCCAACCGCACCTGTTGGTCCGATAACCCCTGTACTACCGACTAAGCCTTGTGACCCTGTTGTTCCAGTTAGGCCTGTTTCTCCTTGAAGACCTTGTGGTCCCTGAATTCCTTGAACACCCTGAAGACCGGTTTCACCCTGGAGTCCATCTACACCTGTCGCGCCGAAGCCCCCTTGGACACCAGTCGCGCCAGTAGAGCCTATGAGCCCTGTGCCGCCTATTAACCCTGTCGTCCCCGTTAGGCCTGTTTCACCCTGTAAAACAAGGCCTGTGTCACCTGTGACGCCAGTGTCACCTTTGGTTCCCGTCTCCCCTATAAGACCTGTGCCTCCTATAAGACCGGTTTCACCTTGCGAACCAACCGCGCCGGTAGATCCTTGCGGACCTGTTTCACCGCCGGGGCCGTTAGGACCTATTGGACCTGTGACACCAAAACCTGTATCGCCTTGGTTTCCGGCAAGACCTGTAGGCCCCCTTACACCGGTTTCGCCTTGGATGCCGGTACCACCGATAATACCCTGCACGCCGGTATTTCCTAAAGCACCGGTGCTCCCGATAATACCCGTACCACCAACTTGCCCAGTTTCCCCTATAAGGCCTGTGACGCCTTGAATACCTTGAACACCTGTGGTCCCGGTTAGGCCTGTATTTCCTTGAAGCCCTTGAAGCCCTGTGACACCAACAAGACCTGTTACACCAGTAAGACCTGTTACACCCTGCAATCCAACGGCACCTGTATTTCCTAAAGCACCTGTATTTCCAGTTATACCCGTGGTTCCTTGGTTGCCTTGCGGACCTTGGATTCCCTGGATTCCCTGGACACCAGTTTGACCGATAGGACCTTGTACCCCACCAATGCCTGTGCTTCCCTGAACCCCTGTATTCCCCGTAAGGCCTGTAGTACCAGGTACCCCCATACCA
>Ga0307378_10013510_pt1 | contig 10322 bp, 7 predicted proteins | sample UN1MG_FD_202238 | JGI IMG/M metagenome (GOLD analysis project Ga0307378, IMG submission 202238) | Soil microbial communities from Risofladan, Vaasa, Finland - UN-1 | ecosystem: Environmental > Terrestrial > Soil > Coastal area > Acid sulfate soil | place: Finland: Risofladan, Vaasa | collected...
GACTGATTCCGAACATGTCAGAACATTCGTCGGAATGGATTTGGAGAAGCTGTTTCAAAACTGCTTTCGTCGCAAGAACAACCGAAATTTTCTCTCGCAAAGCAGAGGTTCAAAATCGCCTCAGGCGCAGTCAAAGCTACATTGAGGACGAATTCTGTGCCGACAACACCGCAACCCAATGCCCCTTGCCGGGAGTTTTGATCGTGACAATTCTCTCGCCGTTTATTGTCTTCTCGCCTCTCCACTGGCCCGTCCGAATATCGATCCATCTCAGCGAGTACCGCCCGCGGTCCTTACGCAGGTCGAGCCCGACCTCGCCGCCGTCGGTGAAGTAGAGTGCGTAAGCCTTGCCAGGATTGCAGGCCAGATATGCCTCGTTATCTTCTCTGTCGGTCAGCAGCTCATTGGCTGGCTCGATATCCCAAAGTTTCATCACCGATTCGAGTTTTCGGGCAGCCTTCACCGACGCTATCGAAAGCTCCGACAGGCCCAGGCCTGAAGTGGGGCGATGAAAGCGTGCCGTAGCAGCACCTCCGATAACGTGCCGCCACCAGCGTTCAATCCCGTCCCGGGTATTGCCGTGTATTCCGCCGTCGGCACCGTAGGTCTTGACCGTGTTCAGCGGCCGGAGCTGCTTGGCAGTATAACGAAGTGTCCACTGGAAGTTGTCCCAATGCTCTTGCCCTTTCTTCTGATTGTTCTGAGATACGTCGCAGAAGGTGTAATGATCCGGGTGATCGAAGGTGCGTTTGTGTCTCGCCGCCTTGAGGTCCCAGTCATCCCACATTTCCGTCACATATACTTTCCTTCCCTTTGCCTTCGCCTGAGCCAGAATAAGCTGAGACCAATAGAGAGCCCACTTTTCCTCGCCGGATGTTTCATTGTCCATGCAGTAAAGCACGTGAGCATACTTGAGAGAATACGACAGCATTTTTTCGACAAAGCGCTTCTGGTATTGCAGCACGGTCGTGATGTTTCGCTGTTTTGGCGTGGTAAAGAAGAACGGCTGCTTGTTGCTGCCCGGGTGATCTGGATAGTCCGCAGCTAAGGTACTGTCCTGGCCCGTGTAATTCACGTTGTTCTTCGGGTTGTAAGGATGGCCCGGCCAGTTGTCCCTGGAATAATCGAACCGATCCCACACCTCGATCTGAACGATGATGTCTCTCTTGGCCGTTTCAGCTAAAAAGCGGTCGAAACGTTTCCAGTAGGCATCATTCCATTGACCAAGATCATACTTGCCGTTGCTTAGCCGCTTGAAGGGGTACAATTCGAATCCTTTATCCCGGCGGTCGCTCATGGTGTTGCGGACGTAATTGGCCCCCACAGCTTTCATCGCGTCGAGGTGACGCTCCAGGTCCGGCGAAGGCCACTGGAAAAGATTGTCGTCGTCGCTGGCGCCCAACAAAAATACCGGCTTGCCTCGGTATTGCCAGTATCGCGGATTCTCAGAATAGGGTTTTATGCCATCGTCTTTGAGGTTCTGACCGCAACATGCGGCACAAACCGCCAGCATAAGAATCATCTTTCCGACATAAGTAGCTCTGTTCATTTCAACAATCTCCTTTGTACTCCAAGTCAACATTCCCCATATAAGTTCAATAAACATTACTCCTGCACGCTACGGCCTCTATGATAGCACAATATGCACTTCGATTTCAATGCCTCTGTCTGAACGTGTCTTTCTTTTTGAAGCTTTCATCGTTCTATATCCCTAAAAAAATGGTGATTGGTTTAACAGGTAGTCCCGATTTAGTTGTAGCTTTGGTTGTATTTTTCTAAAGGGGCGACCTCGCTCCAAATTCATAACTGATTATAAAACATCAGCTCTTGATTATTATATTATATGATATGAAATCGAAACGGCCATTGAATATCTATGAAGCAGTGCCTGTCAAATCTATAGTTTGATTTGATTGGTTCATTCCTCTATTCGGGTTTTCGCAGTAGATTCTATTCGTCTTAAACCTGCGTCCCATCAAACTGTGCGACGACACCTATTCCGTTCACGCAAAATCTGCGTTGTCAGATTAAAATAAAAGCATCGTATAATAAACCCGAAAAAAATGAATATTTTCAAGAAATATCTGCTTTTTCGACAAATATTTGGGTTTTAGTGTTTTCATCAATCATGAAATTTGACCTCTGTGGAGACATTCTGGAGACATGATGTCACCTGGAAATCAGGGTGTTTTTCAGCTCCTGAAAAAGTTGACTTTGCGAAGAATTCCGGCATTTTGCAACTCGTAGGAAAGGTGATTTGTGATAGCTCCAATTACTGTGATCCATGACTTCGTGTTTGCTTTAAATATCTTTTTTGCTACAATTCAACCTGTTGGATTAGCTATTCAAGATGTCACAACTTGAGTTGATTAACGGCGACTAACAGAGGTATTGCATTCAGATCTGCTAACAACATACACGGCATTTGAAAGGGTAACCGTATGGGAATATTGAAACAGGCGACAACGCTAAGTCATTTTACTTTGATCTTATTGCTGGCATTTGTATTTACACTATCGGCGTGTAAGAAAAAACAATCTCCATCAGCCCAGGGTGGAACACAGAATGGTATGGCAAAATCTGACGCGCAGTTTCAGGCTCAACAAGAGACCACCGATGAAGAAATACCACTCCGAATTCTGTATGTGGGGCTGCCCAATACCGAACGACAGAAGGATTTTGTCTCTTTCCTTTCCAAGAATTTTACAGAGGTTAAAACCGCCGACCTTTACACGTTCAAGGAGGAGCAAACCAAAGACAGCGACGTGGTCATCCTTGACAAGGACGGAATTCAATGGGGTAGTAGGGGCGGCAAACCTCTCAGGGATCTCCAGATATCAGCCCAATATTCACGTCCCACCCTATCCCTCGGAATTCCCGGCGCTTTTTGGACTGACCGGGTGAGGCTGAAAACCGGCTACATGTGAAACTGCATAACCGATGCGGCTCATGGTGAGTCGTTTGATCATGAAGTTTTTCAGAAACCTCGAAAAGTGGAAATCAAACTGGAATCAGCTAAAACACCTGATAGCTACTTCCGAAGCTTACCCGAAGGAAAAAAGCTCGGTAAAACAATGTCGGTTTGGAAAGTTCAAGACACCAATAATAACGTAGGGAAAGCAGGTGCGGTCTCGGATGCCATCACATCCGAGGATCACCCCGACGCCGAAGCCATTCTTCTAGGCTTCGCCCCCGGTAAATCCTATCTAGCTACCGGCATCGGCCGCCACGGTAACTTTTTACAATGGGGCTGGTCTGCATCACCATCAAAGATGACCCCCGCCGGTCGGAATTTATTTATCAACAGCATCTGCTACATCAATAAATTTGATGGTATCGCTCCGAAATTTCGCAAGTAGGCTATGGCATAGAAAGTGTTTCTGAGCTGCATAAATATAGATGGGAGGTTTCAGTTATGAAAAATTCCCAGAAGGAACTAAAGGCAAGATTCACTCAGATTGAGTCCTCAATCCCTTTCAAGCGAGTTGTCTTTCTACTTCTATTTCTTTGCAGTTTTATACGAGCTGAAGTACTAACCCTACCACTAAATCAACGTCCGAGTTGGTTGCAGCGGGACGGAATTGTAATGGCAGGCAGTTGGGAACCACTACTATTCCGAGTTCGCCGTGATGGTTCTGATGGCTATACACCCAGTATTGAACAGCGGGATGCTTATCTTCGCGAGCATAGTCCCGAGATGATTGCCCGATTGAAGGACCTTGGTGTAAATTTTGTAATGATGCACTGCTATAAGGGCGCAGGCCTCTCAGCAGAGCGCGAGAGCATGGCTGATGCAGTGAAATTCGCCAAACTCTGCCACGACGCAGGTTTACATGTGGGTGTTTATAACTATAGTGGTGCATTTCTTTGGGAACCATTATTCAAAGAAATCCCCCAGGCTCAGGACTGGGTTCTACAAGATGAGAATGGCAAACCAAAAACATATGGTAGCGCAACATACCGCTACCGCTGGAATCGAAACCATCCCGATGCTCAGGTTTTTTATCGAAAGATTGTTTCTTTCGCAGTTAATGAAATCATGGCAGACCTTCTTCACTTCGACAACTATGCTGTGGGTCCTGGACGTGACCATAATTCTGTTCAAAGGTTTCGTCAATATCTGCGCAATACATTCACACTCGATCAGCTTAAGAGCATGGATATCGACGACCTTGATACTGTGCAGCCACCTATGACTGGATCACCGGACAATCTCCTACGCCGGGCCTGGCTTGAATTCACCTGCCAGTCACTTGCAGATTCTTATCATGAAATGAGCCGATACGCTCGGACACTTCGTAATGACATTCTTATTGAATGCAATCCAGGTGGCCCAGGGAATCGTATAAGAACACCTGTAGACCACGGGCGGCTGCTTCAGGGCGGCGAGGCATTTTGGGATGAGGGCAGAGAATCTGGCTTCCACAATGGACAGCTCTATACCCGTATTCGCACTTACAAAGTCGCAAGATGCATGAACAATATGGCATTTACCTACACCACTACTCCGCTTGAAATGGCTGAGTCTATGGCATTTAATCTTGATTGTCTTGGATGTATCTGCTGGTTTGAATATGCTAAGATTGTTTCCAAACCTGGCTCAGAAGAGGTTGTTTCTTCCAAACTTGAGCCATTTATTAGATTTTATCATATGCATCGAGACTTATTTCGACAGGCTAAAGTTGTTGCAGACGTAGCGGTTCTACGCAGCTTCTCGTCACAAGTATTTGCTGATTCGAAATATGCTAAGCTCACTTACGAAGTCGAGCAGACACTCATCGACAACCACGTCTGCTTCCAAATAGTCTATAGTCAACAACTTGACAATTTAGATCGCTACAAAGTTCTTGTTCTTCCTGGTTGTATTGCCCTTTCAGATCAACATATAGAACAGATTGAAAAGTATGTGCAATCCGGCGGTCGTGTCTGCATCATCGGACCAGTCGCCACTCATAACGAGTGGATGCTTGCGCGGGCAAGACCGGTCTTCGTTAACTTACCAAATTCACAGGCAATTCGGATTTCGAGCGATGGTGATGTCCTTGGTGCAATCCAACAGGCTTGTGATAATGAGCTGACGTTATCCATTCATGCCGATTCCGGCCTTTGTTCCGAACTGACTGAACAGCCTGGTAGGCGTTTGGTGCATCTGGTCAACTATCGGGACAATAATCCCATAAAAAACGTCTTGGTCAATATGCGTTTGCCTGCTGGATGTGATGTCGAGGCTGTGTTGCTAACAAGCCCGGAACGCAAGCGTGATATAGATATACTTTATGAGGAGGAAGGAGATCGAGTCAAATTTGTTGTACCGACTGTTAGCGTATATCAAATTGCCATCATAAAAATCAAGTAACACATTCATTTGCTTTTTATCGGTGACATGAGCTGCACAGATCACTATCACCCCAATATGAAACGACTGTTGGCAAGTTAAGTGTTTAGTTTTTCTATGTTTTCCGGGCAAGACTTGCAGAGGAAGTTGTCTTCCTCCCTATAACAGCTATATTGGACATTCAATATCAATTAGGACTACTATTTCAATTATCCTGGGTTTGCGATATAATAAAAGCCAAAACAAGTGATAGGAGAATGTCTGCACATAACTGTACCGTGTGGGAAAACATATTTTGAGGACTGATGTGATGTCACACAAAGGAAAGTTCATGTCAAATTGTAACCGGAGAGATTTTATCAAAACCTCAGGGAGTATATTAGGTAGCGCAGCATTGGGTGGATTGACGTTTAGTTGCCATAATAAAGAAATTTCGCCTTCAGGATGGTGCGGCTTTCAATATGCCATGTGCAATGAGAGTATGGCTGAATTAAGCTGGGCAGAACAATGTCAAATCGTAAGTAATGCTGGTTATAAGGGAATTGAAATCGCAGCGTTTACTCTTGTTAAAGAAGGAGTGGGAGAAATAAGCCCGACAATGCGAAACGAGATGTTTTCGGTTATGAGAAGTGCTGGCATCGAATGTGCCGGTCTTCATTGGTTATTAGCTCCGCCGCCAAAAAGATTGCACTTTACCACAGCTGATGCTGCTGTCGCTAAAAAAACCATCGCGTATTTTAACGAACTTATCGACTTTTGTGGTGACCTCGACGGATCTTATATGATTTTTGGTTCTCCGAAACAACGTAATACAAAGAACATTTCTATTGAAGAGGCTAAAAAGTATTTTGCTGAAAACCTTGTAACAGTCGCCGATCATGCTCAGCAGCGCGATATTAAAATACTTATCGAACCTTTAGGTAAACGCACAACCGATGTCGTTAATACCTTAGCAGAAGCCCTGAAGCTGGCCAAACAAGTCAATCATCCGGCAATCCAAATAATTTTTGATTTTAGTAATACTATTGATGAAACCGAGTCTTTTGATGTCTTGCTGCGAAAATACTACAAGTATATTCATCACATTCATGTCCAGGAAATGAGTGGTAAATATCTTGGTACAGGGACAGCGGTGAATGATTATGTGAAGGCCTTTCAGGCACTTAAGGATTTAAGATATGATAAGTGGATATCTCTCGAAGTATTTGATTTTTCACCCGGCGGCAAAAGAATCGCTGAAGAATCAATGAAGACTCTGAAACAAATCGAAAGTAAATTGGTTTAAAAGCAAGGCTACATGGATTTTGGTGACTATGGCAAATCATAAACATGCACCGACAAGGAGAAACAAGTTATGAGAACTCTAAAAACAAATATAATACTGTTGATAGTTCTTAATTTGATATTGGCTCTAACGGCATCCGCCGGGGAGAAATGGCTGCAATTTAAATATGATTCTGGGCATTCAGGCAATGTTCCCGATAGAAGTGTGACCACCCCTCTCGGTCTGATTGGTGCTGTTCCATTAACTGATGCTATCTTTACTGCTCCAGTATTGGCAGATGGACGTGTTTATGTTGTGGACGGGTCAGGAGTTGCGAGGGCAGGATGACCGCCTGTGCTGGGGAAAATCCGGTTAAGTGATGAGAAATCGGGGATCAATGTATGTCGAAAAAGAGCCAAAATGTTCAACCTATGGCCGATTCGCAGATTTTGACCTGTGTGAAATTGACATGGAGCAGGCAGTCCAGGTAAAATGACACACTATTGCGTTCGGGAGCACTGTTTATGAACTCATAGGGAAATGTCGGATAAAGACAAATGGAAAATCCCGACTATAAGCAGTTAGGGCATTTGTCTATACGAAAACACGGAAATCCGGTGAAATATGCGGGCTAAAATGTGAGTAGCAAAGAAAAGGAGAAGAATCATGAAAATGAACAAAACACTGATTATGCCCCTTGTATTGGTTCTTACCAGTTCCTGTGCAATGTTCCAACGACAGAAGGTAATTGAGAACACGTACGCAAACAAGGACGAAATCATCATTGATGTTTCGCCTATCAGCCGATATGCGATAACAGCGTCAAGTGATCAGAACGTGCACATTCGAATAAGGAATGCAGAGGATCCCACTGTTCAGTACACTATACACGAGACAGACAGGGCACTTCACCTGAGCGACAAGGATTTAAACTACCATCCCCAAAAACCGACTCCACATGACATTTATCAATGGAAATTGGAATTGCCAAAGAATATGAAGGTGAAATGTAACGGAGGCATCGCCCGGTTGAATGTGGACTCCTTTGATGGATCTATTTCAGTTGCTACCGGCTTGGGCACGATGACGTTTAAGCACTCCAAAGGAATGTTCGAAATCTCGAACGGAGTTGGGGATATCCGCTTTGATCAATGCGAAGGCACGTTCAACGTCTCGGGCGGGCAAGCCGATATCGACGCATCGCGGATTGTCATTGAGGGCGAAAGCAAATTCTTGACAAATGGCGGCGATATAGAAGTCGTTCTTGCGAAAACGCCAAGACATAATATCACCATCGCAACCGGCACGGGGCGTGGTCTTCTTGACTACAATGGCAACACTGTTGTCGGCAGTTTCAAGTTCTCTGCCGAAAAAGATAAAGGAAGAATTGTCTCCCCTTACCCGTTTGAGAGGCAAACAACGTACAAGGATGATCTTAAGCAGATTCGAAATCAAAATGACTTTGGAAAGAAGGTGGATTATCTTTTGAAGGAGCAGGTGATCGGCAACTCATTGCCCGAAATTTTCATGAAAACGTCCCGGGGTCGTGTTGTCCTTAAGAAATGACAACTCCAAGGCCAAAGATTCAGCTGGATAATTGTAGCCAAGAAATACCCATATCGGCTTTACAACCATAAACAGATTGGTAAGCCAGCACCAGCGTCATAAGATCTTTGTGTTGGGGCCGACACGCCCGACAATGGATAAGTCTCAACTCAAAATCACAGTTCAGCCAGAGAGTGGCTGAAGCACAAGGGAGATTTTAGTTTTTGACAATTGAGTCAAGACTTTATATAAGCCATTTAAAAAATATACAGCTAAGAGATTCTTGGCAGGGAAAGGTGTGTACCAAAATTGATATACCTGGGGTGTGTATGAACGCACTTGACCAATCCGACAATAGCAACCAACCTTCGCCCAACCGCCGCCGGCGTGCCAGATATAGCGGTACCCATCCAAAGAGCTATAAGCAAAAATACAAGGAGCATAACATCGCGGCCCACCCTGAGCTGCGGGACCACTTGCGTGCAAAAGGTAAAACGCCGGTCAGCACTCACATTCCTGTTCTGACAGAGGAGGTTTTAGCGTGCCTGATGCCCGGACCTGGCGAAGTTGTTGTTGACTGTACTGTTGGCTATGGCGGCCATGCATCAGAGTTTATGAAACGCATAGGCCCCACCGGAAAATTGATCGCCTTTGACGTCGATAACACCGAACTTGAACGTACCTGTCATCGGCTGAGCAAAGAGAATGTGCCTGCAAGCTTTTATCGCAGCAACTTCGCCGGTATTGCAAATGTGTTGAACAAAGAAAAAATCGATGGCTATGACATCATCTTTGCCGACATCGGTGTTTCAAGTATGCAGATAGACAATCCCGACCGCGGCATGAGCTATAAGCATGAAGGCCCGCTCGATATGCGGATGGACGACCGGCTGAAGCGAACCGGTGCAGATCTGCTCAACACCCTTTCCGAAGAACAACTGTCCAAAGCGTTTTGGGAATTGGCTGACGAGCAGGACCATCAGGAAATTGCCCACCTAATCGTTACCCAGCGGGCCGTGCAGCCGATTACGCAGACCTTACAGCTTGTTCAGCTGATTTTCAGCGCCAAGGGCCTGACTCTGAAAAGCTGGCAACAGCAGCAGCGCACCTCAAAATCCAGTTCATTGCACCCCGCTACCCGCACATTCCAGGCCCTGCGAATACTGGTAAATGATGAACTCGGTTCTTTAAGAGAACTTTTAAGAGTTGCCCCGTACTGCCTGCATCCGGGCGGCCGAATCGGTATAATAAGTTTTCACAGCGGAGAAGACCGCCTTATCAAACAGTCGTTTCGTGACGGCGTCAGAAATGGCATATACCGGTTAGTGGCCCAAAATGCAATTGTGCCGCAAATCAAAGAAATTGCCTCAAATCCGCGTAGCGCATCGGCCAAATTCCGCTGGGCGGTAAAGCTGCTTTGATGGGCTTGACCTCCGTGATAAAAACCTGGGTATTTTGTAGAGCCAATGGAGCTACAAGGAAACAAGATTTGGGTGTGATTTTGAGCTGAAAAATGGGTCTGGATTTCAACTGCGGCAGGATAAACAAAAATGATGAACCGGTCTACATTGGCGAAAATTTATGGAATTCTTGAGACGATAGAGAACCGCTAAACCCTTCACGTTGCAACCATCGTTGAATTTCTATTTCATACCCTTTCTATCCAGTTTTGAATTATACCTTCTTCCTTTTTTGCCCTTAATATTGGTCTTAATAAAAGTTGGTTTTGGTTTTATTCGCGTCAACTTGTATTGTCTGTTGTTTATTTTCCTCATATCTTTAGTTTTCTCATTTAGAAGTAATCGTCATATTAATTATACGGCTAAAAACAAGCAGTCTCAAAAAAAAGTTTTGCCCTATCTATAATCACTTCGTCCAAGTCCAACCGAGTTCAATCAAATGACCCGAACTCAAAAACAAAGATAGGATATTTTGGTCTTGGATCTCTAAGATAATACCAAAAAGAATTATATTATTGACACATTTCTTTTCATCCGTCGTCGGGTCGAGGACTGGCGCGTTGGTGTAGGTCGAATTTTGTGTTCCCCGTTAACTCGCCCTTTCGTTTGCGAGTGTCACAACATCTCGACCATGCCACGTTTCCAGCCCCCGCCTCGTCAAACGCAGCATGCGGTTTTCCCGCACTACGCTTACCTATATGCTTCACACCAAGGTTTA
>Ga0307378_10013512_pt1 | contig 10321 bp, 4 predicted proteins | sample UN1MG_FD_202238 | JGI IMG/M metagenome (GOLD analysis project Ga0307378, IMG submission 202238) | Soil microbial communities from Risofladan, Vaasa, Finland - UN-1 | ecosystem: Environmental > Terrestrial > Soil > Coastal area > Acid sulfate soil | place: Finland: Risofladan, Vaasa | collected...
TCACGATCGAAGCCAAGAACTGCTCGATCCAGTGGAAGGACACGAAGATCAACATCGTGGATACTCCCGGCCACGCCGATTTCGGCGGCGAAGTTGAACGCGCCATGAAGATGGTCGACGGCGCCCTGCTGCTGGTCGACTCGTCGGAGGGGCCGCTCCCGCAGACACGCTTCGTGCTCAAGAAGGCACTCGAGGCCGGCCTGAAGGTGATCGTCATCATCAACAAGATCGACCGCAAAGACGCCCGCCCGAAGGAGGCGCTCAACGAGATCTACGACCTGTTCATCGATCTCGACGCCACCGAGGAGCAACTCGAGTTCCCCGTTTTCTACGCGATCGGCCGCGAAGGCATCATCAAGAAATCGATCGACGAGACCGGCACCAACCTCGCCCCGCTGTTCGACGCGATCCTCGAGGAGGTCCCCGGTCCCGCGTACAACCCGAGCGAGCCGTTCCAGATGCTGGTGCTCGATCTCGACTACTCCAACTACCTCGGCCGGCTCGCGGTGGGGCGCGTGTTTAACGGCAGCGCACGCTGCAGCGAGGAACTCGTCTGCATCGGCCAGGACGGCGAGCCCAAGCCGCTGAAGATTTCGCAGCTTCAGGTGTACGACAAGCTGGGCCTCAAGAGCCAGGAGCTGGTGGAGCCGGGCGACATCATCATCCTCGCGGGCATCGAGGACGTGAAGATCGGCGATACGATCTGCGCCCGCACCGCACCCAAGGCACTCAAGCGAATCCAAGTGGACGAGCCCACGCTGTCGATGCTGTTTGCCGTGAACACGTCCCCGTTCTCCGGCCGCGAAGGCAAGCACGTGCAGTCGCGCAAGATCAAGGAGCGCCTCTACAAGGAAACCCTGCTCAACGTATCGATCCAAGTGGAGGATGGTCCGATCCCGCACAGTTTCATCGTCAAGGGCCGCGGCGAGTTCCAGATGGAGATCCTCATCGAGACCATGCGGCGCGAAGGCTTCGAAATTGCCGTAGGCCGCCCGCAGACGATCTTCAAGGAACAAGACGGCAAGCGGCTCGAGCCGATCGAGCACCTTTCCGTCGATTGCGAGGAGAGCTTCATCGGCGTCGTCACCGAGAAACTCTCGCGCCGCAAGGGCCGCGTCATCTCGATGGTGAACCACCCCTCCGGCCGGCCCCGCATCGACTTCAGCATTCCGTCGCGCTCGCTGATCGGCTACCGCAGCGAGTTCCTCACCGACACGAAGGGCACGGGCATCATGAACTCGTACCTCGCGGGCTACGAGGAATACCGCGGCGACTTCGCCTCGCGGGTGACCGGCTCGATGGTGTCGGACCGGCAGGGCGTGGCATCGGGCTACGCGCTATTCAACTTGGAGCCGCGCGGCAGCATGTTCATCACCCCCGGCGAGCCCGTGTACGAGGGAATGGTGATCGGCGAGCACAACCGCAGCAACGACCTGAACGTGAACCCGTGCAAGGAGAAGAAGCTCACCAACATGCGCGCCGCGGGCAGCGACGAGCACCTCGTCCTCCCCCCGGTGACGCCAATGACACTGGAGAAGGCGATCTCGTTCATCAAGGAAGATGAGCTTCTGGAAGTCACGCCCAAGTCAATCCGCCTCCGCAAGGCCGTGCTCTCCGCACTCGATAGCCTGCGGCTGAGGCGCGAACGGTAGGCAGGCGGCGGCGAAGGCGTTGCTGCTGGATTGCGAATGCACGGAGGCCATGGAGATTGGGGGAGGATGAAGGTTCGACGGGCAACGGGCAACCGGCAACGTGTAACGGGCAACGTGTAACGGGCAACGTGTAACGGGCAACGGCCAACGGGGGAGGCGGAGATCTATCGCCCCCGCCCTTGCGGCGGGGGTTCACGCGATCCGAAGCCAGCAGGCACGGCCGCCGTTTCCCCTCTTCCGCCCCCCCGGCTTTGAGCCTCACGGGGGGAAAACTAGTTGCCTGTCCGCGGTTTTGAGGACAACGAACGGAATCTGCAGTTTCTCGTGGACCAATTGCAGACTCGCATCGGAGTGGTTCCGTTCGTCGGCGCGGGGCTGAGCATTCCGCAGGCCGGCGAGCACAACACGAACCAGATCGTGCAACTGAAAACGACGATCGACAAGCTCGAGCGCGAGATCAGCAAGCTGCGACAGACGCTTGAGGGCGCACAGCAGGACAGCGAGCGGTCCGGCGGGCGGTCCGGCGATGATGAATCGCTGCTTGACGCGCCGCTGCTGCTGCAAGCAACGTAGAGACGTGCCGGTGGTACGTCTCAGAGCCTCAAAACGTCTGTCACCTGGAGATTGCGCTCAGACCTACCGGAAGATGGTGCATCTCGCCGATTGGCCTACTGGAATTCCACCCACGCCACCACCGTAGCTCGAGAGGTCCTGAACATCCTGACCCTCTGTTACACGAGAGAAGATGACGATCACGTCAACCTTGTTGTCCTTGTCACCGAGGCCTTCGGCTTCTGCCTTGATATCAAGGCAGTTCTCCCCGGGCGCAAGTGTCACCGGTAGGACAATGCCCGTGCCTATCGGAGCGTTTGCCCTGAGAACAACGCCGTTGAACGTAACGGTTACCTTGTCATCTGCGGCGAGCCCGGCGAGAATGGTGATGGTGATATTCCGATCGGTGGTCACATCGCTGAGCAGACTGGCGGGACCGCAGTTACCGGGCAACGTGCACTTCTGGCCCAGGCGGTTTCGGGTGAGGATGAGGTCGAGCACGTTGATCGTGCCGTCCTGGTTCACGTCGCATTTCCAGTTGGCGCCGGAACCGGCGGGCTGGCCCAGCTTGTTGCGGACGAGGATCAGGTCGAGCACATTGACCGTGCAGTCATCATTCACGTCATTGGGGATTTTCCACCAGGGGCCGCTTCTCGACGCTCCCGCCGTGTTGCCGTAGGCTCCCATGTTGATGCGTCCGCCGTTTGGCTGCGGCTCGTTCGAGTAATCCGAGTTTGGGTCGCCGGCGTCAATGCAGGGGCTGGTGAAGGAATCGTTCACCCATGCGCCGGCGCCGCTATTGGCTGAGCGATCCCAGCGGCCGAAGCGGGATTTGAGGTGGTAATCGCCGTTGGCGGGGTCGGCAAATAGGGGGTCAGCATCGGTGTTGCCGGGGCCCCATGTGAGTGTGGATGTGGTCGAAACGTAGACGCCCGCCCGCCCGCCCGACACCAGGCTGTAGCCGATAGCCAACGTGGACGAATAACCGAGGCGTATAGCCGGTCCCAGAGGCGCCGAGTTTCCCCACAGGATGGTATTGTTGACGGAAGACTGGCCGAACGAGCTGTAGCACTGTATGCCGCCGGCGCCGAAGCAAGCCGTGTTGCCGCTAATCGTGTTGCCCGTGATCGCCAGCGAGGCGTTATCCCAATCGCAGTATATGCCGCCGCCGCCGTAGGAAGCCGTGTTGCCGGTGATCGTGTTGCCCGTGATCGCCAGCGAGGAGGAATCGCAGTATATGCCGCCGCCGTAGTGCCAAGCCATGTTGCCGCTGATCGTGTTGCCGCTGATCGCCGGCGAGGAGGAGCAGTCGCAGGATATGCCGCCGCCACCCCCGTCGGAGGATGAAGCCATGTTGCCGCTGATCGTGTTGTTGCTGATCGTCGGGGAGGAGGAATCGCAGTGTATGCCGCCGCCGTAGCGCGAAGCCCTGTTGCCGCTGATGGTGTTGCCGGTGATCGTCGGCGAGGAGGAGCAGTATATGCCGCCGCCGTAGTACGCCGTGTTGCCGCTGATGGTGTTGCCGGTGATCGTCGGCGAGCCCGACAAAACGCATACCCCCACTCCGCCGCTGTGGTAACCATTGGCTATTGTGAACCCGTCAACAACCGCACCGTTCCCTTCGCCGCTGTGGAAATAGAATCCGCGGTGGGGCTCCGCCATTGTGCCTTGGCAGTCAATAATGCACCTGCCAGCGCCGCCGCTCGATTTCAGATGGATAGCCTTTCCTTTGAAATCGATATCCCTATTCCCATCGCCGGTGTAGGTGCCGTCCGCTACGATCACCATGGCTCCATCCGATGCCGCATCGATTCCCCGCTGGATGGTGCTGAAGGGCCATGCATCCGCGCCATTTTCGATTCCGGGCACCACACCGGTCTTGCTCACGCGGATTGTGCTGGGCGTTGTCACGGTGAAACCCACGGCGTTGCTGTCGGATAGTGCGGCGGATTGAACAACCACGTTCCCCGTGACCGCCGACTCGGGAACACAGCAGGAAACGACGCTGTCGGACCATGACACGATGGAGGCCGTTCCTCCCGCAAAACGCACGCTGCCCGCGGCGACGCCGAAGCGCTGGCCCTCGATCCTCACGTAGGTGTTCTTCGGCCCCGATGTGGGCGTGATGCTGGTGATTGCAGGCGGGAGGGGCACGGTGGCGGAGCGTGAAACCGAGTAGGACGCTTCGTTCCGGTAGGGCGACTTGTCGCGGGCTTTCACTCGGTATGTGTATGTGAGACCGGGTGTGAGGCCTGAATCGGTGTAGGCGGGGCTGTCCTGCCAGCCGCTGTCCGAGCCGCCGGAGTTGCCCGAGGTCTCGTCGAAATAGTACTCAACGCCACAGGGATCGGTGGCGGTGGTCGCGGTCATGGTGATGGAATTGGGGCCGATGGGGTGCGGCTCAACCGCCCAGGTCATGGGATTAGGCGTGGGAGGGGTTGTATCGGGGGGGATGTAAGCATATGACGTCTGGTAGTCATTGATGGCCACAGGCGGATCAACGGACGCATGGATCTGCCCAAGGTGGGTGATGCGAAACGCTTCAATTCTGCCGGTGTCTCCGCCCGCCGCATCGGACACCTCCAGGAACCAACGGTTGGATGCCGATGGCGGAAGGTAGGCCGAGGCCGCTGTGATATCTACATCCGCGATCAGATCGTCGGCGCTGCCGCCGGCCCTGTCGGAGACCGTCTTCACCCAAGTAGGAGATGATAGACTCCCGACACCAAGCTTGACGACGAGGTCGCCGCGATAGGTGTGCCGGATCACGATGCTCGCGATGGACGGCGAGCTGATCGTGACGGTACGCAGGGTCCCGGACCACGCGGACACACAGCTTGTGTGCGTCGAGCATCGGGCGCGAGCCCTGATGGAATATGTCCCGCTGGTGGAGTAACTCTTCGATTGCGCGGCGCCGCCCCAAGAAGTCGTTCCGTCGCCCCAGTCAAACTGATAGTCAAGGCCGTGTCCTATGCTGCTGGCCGCGCCGCTGGCGGTGAACGACAGGGACTGGCCAACGAAGCCGGTCGAGGGGCCGCTGATGGCGGTCGGCGTACTGACTGTTTCAGGAAACTCGCAGAGGGCCGTATAAGTGTCACCGCCGCGAGGTATGGGCGAAGAGGAAGAATTAATCGTGATGGCCCGGCTGGATGAAAAGAAAGAGCCATTCTTGCGCCATTCCTTGAATGGCGCACCACTGGCATCGTTCGTGGGCGCGGTGAGAGTCACTGAACTCTTCGCAACGAAATAGAAGTAATTGTTCGCGGTCGATGCATTGAAACTCGGTCCGCTTCCAAAATTGTCCTTTCGGCTCCAGGCAAAGCTGTTAGCTTGGCCCGATTCTGTCTTTACCGTCACACGACGGTTAGCCAAACCCAGAAGACCAGCATTATACCGAACCGTAAGCGGATAACCGTACTTGCCAAAATACATATGGAGATCATCAGTCATCGAATCCCCGTTCGGGTAGCGATTCGGATAGCACCGTCTATTGTATGAGCCTGACGCATACAAGCCGAGTTCCCGCAGATCGAACCAGAACCGGCCGGTTATCCGAACTCCCCTGTCATCATCATTGCTCCCACCTGCTCTGCTGGAACTATCTATTGAGCCATTTGACCAATAGTGCCCGCAAGAAGCCCAATCATCAATGTCGTTGTAGCTCATCCATCGAAAGACATTGCCCGCGCGGTCGGTGATCTCGTAGAAATTATCCAACCAATATACACGCCACTGAACGTGGCCGTCAAACATGGTATGAAGTACGTTTGTCTCCGCGCCAACGGTGCCATCGGAGGTGGTTTGGGAGGAGGTCGCAGGCCCGCTGCTTCCCGAAGTGCCGAAGGTGACCTGTCCCCAGAAAGTGGAGCGGAAGTACGTAATCCATGCCAAGACTTCTATCGAGCCCCTGACGTCATCACCCTTACTCGGGCAGTCGTTGTCGTACCGATACTGCAATCTCTTTTTTGTGAAGGAATCGAGTTTCGCCTTGGCGTCTGGCGTCAGAGGATCGCTGCTATGCAAAGGTCCTCCAACAGTATTCAACAGCGAACGCAGCGTGGAATCAGCATTTCCCCAGTACTTCTCGAACTGGCAGACACAGGATATGATTGGGTCATGATCAATTGCCATTGAATGCAACGGTGAAGACATATCCTGGATAAGATGTGAAACGCGTCCAAGATAATGCCAAGCTCCGACCTTATCGCCCCCGTCCAGGGCGCCGGTGTTGAACTTGTCATTCATGCTGCTCCAGCGTGTCCCAGATTCGTTTCGCGCCGTATTTCCGAGTGTGAAGGCGCCATTGCTCACTGGGTTGTAGCCGTGGTCAAAAGATCGTGTAAAGGGAGAATCTTCATCCGCAGCGCCTTCGATTAGCCTCTCTTCCTGCCAACTGGCCAGCGAAAGAGGACATTCGAGATTGGCTGCCGCATCTATGGCATACTCCATAAGCGTCTCATGCGAAGAAGTGGCATGGCTTGGCTCAATTGAGTTGACTTCGGAAGCTCTTGCTTCATCGATACACACGGGCATAGACACATGAGCGGCAACCGGCAAAACGAGCATGAGGACAACTCGAAGGATCAACTCTAGACCGCAGCTTCCACAGTCTGTGCCCTTCTCGTTCAGATGATTCTTACGCATCAGATAATCTCCTTACGGTTTGGCCTGTTTCGCATTCAGAACCAGAAACGCGCGGGCGCGTTCTCCCATTGTGTCCTCTCGTGCAGCCAATTCCTCGACGAAGGCTTGGCCTACGGCTCCACATTGCTCAAGAATGGCTTGAATGATCCAGATTCGCGTTCTACGATCAGCATTCCCCAGCGAATTGCTGAGAATGTTCAGCTTTATGTCGGAAGCTTGATTGCCGATCTGACGCTCAAGTAGCGCTATTCGCGCACCAACCCGGACTGATTCGTTAGAGTCCTGTTCGGCCATAAACTTGAGCTTCGCGTTCACGTCACCCCCTTCCACTGAGGTCAATGCCCCACAAGCCTCCTCGCGGATCATGTAATCCTCATCGTTCAGTGCAGATAGCATGAATTGCTTGTCCACCGGCTCTCCGAACCCCGCGAGGGCCCGACAGGCGAACAAACGTGTATGCATATCTTCATGATCGCAAAAGCTGCGGATGGCGGTTGCTGCTTCACGATATCCAATCCGGCCTAGGGTCGATATTGCGACCAACTTGACGCCAGATGGACAGTTCTCCTGCTTCAGAATGGACAGAACGGCGGGGCCAGCTTCTTTGTTTCCAAGAGCGCCCAAGGCGTACAAAGCTCCCTGCCGAGGCAACCAATGTTCCTTAGGATCTTTGGCCAACTCGACCAGCTCGGGGTACGTTTCAGGCCAGGGGCTATATCGGAGCAACTTCGTCATCATGTGCTTTTCGAACATTTCTCCCGTTCGGAGCTTCTCCTTCACAACAGGAAGGGCCTCCTGTTTTCGTACCGCCAGAACCTGGAAAACATCCTGGATTTCAGGGCCGCCAGAGATATCTGCCAATGCCGTTACAACTTCTGCTATGGGAGCGGAACCATGTGGGCCTCGGAGAACTTCAGCCCGCAACGAAGACAGGAATTCATCGGTGTGTGAGGCGCCTTTCACTGGGGCAGGTGAGCCTTTGGCCGCGGGGATTCCCTGGGGCGTTGTGATCAACTGTTGCCGCTCGCGCGAAGGCGTGCCGCAGCCACGGATGACGAACAGGCCGATCGCCAGCACGGCCAGCACCGCCAGCGAGATAGCGGGAACCACGGCTCGGATGGTCTTCCTCATTGGTATCCTCGGCTTTACCGCTGGGTCATGCCGGGGCGGCGTCTCATGCTGAGGATGCTGCAACGCGTCTTCCCAGCGTTGAACCAGGTCCGCCTCTTCGAATCTGGCGGGTCGCCAAACTGCCTAAGCCTCTACAGGTAATGTTACCACATAAAAGCTCTGCTGTCAAGCAAAAGTCCGATTTTTCTTGCCGAAACTTCAAGCCGAAAATTGACCAGCACCAAGACAACAGCCATGAGGAGCAGCCCCCCCGTGTCGGCGGGCATCGGTCCGGCGGTCGGAAGCAGCCAGACACCTGCAGTCTCATCATTCCGTACGCAGCGGAACCTCCTTCGCGCCGGCGGTGTTGAAGAACCTGTCGTGCGTTGAAAGGAAGCATTTTTCCGGGTTCCCGGGAAGCGTAGCTGAAAATGCGTCTTTCTTCTTTGCCATCCGCATGACCTTCTCCATTGCGTTAATCCGATAGCTGAGGAACGCGGCAGATGCACCCCGCGAAGTGATGTTGATCTCGGTTTTCCCGGCTTTGGTCAGCACCCGGATGGGCCCCGTCTCCGGCGGCTGGAGGTCGTCGATGGCCACCTTCTTGAACTCCTTCTCCTTGTCATAGGGGTTGGCGAAGAGGAGGCCGGCGACGGGGCCGATGGGGTCGCCGATGAGGCGGATGCGGGCGGGGTCGTTCGTGCCCCACGGGTGGGAGGGGACGGATGGCGCGTTGTTGATGATGGGGACCTGGCGGAAGTCGTATCGCATGAGGCGCGAGCCGACCGCGTCGATGGCGATGGGGTCGACGCTGGCGAGGACGTATCCGACCTGGACCTTGGGGCCGTTGCCGTGGGAGCCGTTGCCGGCGCAGACGGCGTCGAGCACGCACAGCATTTTGCGCTGGGGGGTGGTGTGCATGGTGCCGTCCTTCCAGTAGATGACGGGCCGCCAGATGTTGGCGAGTTCGCGCCAGAGGATGTCGTTGCCGAAGCCCTGCACCATGTGCTTCGGGCCTTTCTGCATCCCGTAGTGGGCGATGCGGTAGGTGTTTTCCGCCGGCTTGGTGCCGGTGGTGGAGGAGACGGTGATGCCGACGAAGTTCTTGATGGCGAGGGTGTTGATGATCATCCCGTGGACTTTGAGGCGGGGGACGTTGATGATGACGTCGGCGTTGAAGAGGGAGTCGAACACGGCGTTCTGGTTGAGCAGGCGGCCCTTGGGGTTGCGGCCGTGGGAGTCGGTCTGCTGGTGGTAGGTGTTGTCGCCCTGGGAGGTGGCGAGGTCGGTGTCTTTGAATTTGCCGGGGGGATAAGCGGAGGCGGGGCCGGTGTCGACCCACGACCACGCGGTGCCTTCGAGGTTGCGGAGGACGAGCCTGCAGGGGGTGGTGCCGCGGGCGTTGAGGTCGTCGATCATCTTGATGTAGCCGGAGCCTTCGAGGGCCTGTTTGGTGCAGAGGCAGGGGGATGATTCGGCGACGATGATCTCGCCGGCGCCGGCTTGGGCGGCGAGGTCGATGATGGCCCGGACGACGGAGGGATGGGTGAACTGGAACTGGCCGGCTCCTTCGATGTTGGGCTTGATGAGGACGCGCTGGCCCTGGCCGATGAAGCCCTTGAGGGGGTTGTCGGGCGTGCCGAGCCCGAGGCCGGCCACGGCCCGGCGGACGAGCGGATAGACGGGATTGTCGGGCGGGTCGAAGGGGCTGGCGGGGGGGTAGTCGGCCTTGGGGTCGTACGCGACCGACACCGCGGCTTCGGTCGCGGAGGGATATTCGATCCGGGCGGACATCTCGGCGGCGTCGTAGGACGCGCGGTCGGCGAGGTGCTGCTGCTCGATCAGTGCCAGCGGAAGTGCGGGCTGGAACAGGGGCGGCAGCACGGCCCACGCCACGCCCGCGATCACCAGCACGGCCGCGGCCGCGCGCGCGATGCGGTTCCGCAGAAGCCATCGGCGGGCACGGTGGGGCATCGCCATGCCGGCAGCCGCGGCGACCGCCAAGGCGGAGACGTTGGCCGCCGCCGCCCGCTGGCACGGGTACGCCAGCCGCCGCGGCTGCATTGCACTGCGCGCGATCAGCCACGCCAGGCTCGCGATGCCGACCGCCGCGGGGTTGCTCACGATCCAGCACAACGATCGGCGGCCCGCGTGCAGCGTGGCGAGCCAGATCGGATGGAATATCCGAAAGATCAGCGTGACCATGTTTCGCTTCATCCTCGTTCTCCGGGAGTTGCGGCGTCGGTTATTCTGCTGGGGTTCATTCTACAGCGCGCCCGCGCGACATGTCAAGGCGAAACCCGCACGGCCGCAAGTCAATGATTTGTGCCCCGTGGCATTCTTCTCCGGTCTGAACGCTGGAA
>Ga0307378_10013513_pt1 | contig 10321 bp, 6 predicted proteins | sample UN1MG_FD_202238 | JGI IMG/M metagenome (GOLD analysis project Ga0307378, IMG submission 202238) | Soil microbial communities from Risofladan, Vaasa, Finland - UN-1 | ecosystem: Environmental > Terrestrial > Soil > Coastal area > Acid sulfate soil | place: Finland: Risofladan, Vaasa | collected...
CCCGTGCCGCCGTTCCGGCCCGACTGGACCAACCCCGCAACGGTGGCGTAGGTGGCGCCGGGCAGGACCAGCATGTTGCCCAAGTCGTCGTCCGATGAGTCCAGGTCCAGCGTGCCGCCGTTGGCGGCGTCGATCGACAGGCTGCTGATAACGCTGGTGGTCTTGGACGTGCCGCGGATCGTCAGAGTGGCGTTGGCGCCGATGGTGACGGTGTCCTGAACGATCTTGCTGACGCTCAGCGCACTGTTGGAGTCCAGTTGGGTGGTCATGGCCCAGTTCGCATCGTAAGTCGAGTAGGCCACGTTGCCGACCAGGGCGGAACCGCCGTCGCGCACACGCAGTGTGCCGTCGTTGGTCACGTCCAGGGCGGTGTTGTTGGCTGCGTTGGTGGCCGACAGGTCCAGGGTCGCGCCCGTCGCCACGGTGGCAAGCGTCGCCACGCCCAGGGCGTCGGCCGCATTGGCCTTCACCGTGCCGGCGTTGACGGCCAGCGAGACGAAGTTCGCGTCGCTGCCGTTCAAGGTCAACGTGAGGGGGCCCAACTTGGTGAGGGTATCCACGCCGGTGGTGCCGAAGATCGAGCCGGACAGAATCACCGACATGTTCGTCGTCGTGATCCTGCTGTTCCCGTCGAGGGTTGTGGTGCCCGTGAACATGATGCTGCTTGGGGTGCCTGCGACACCCTGGGTAGTCAGGGTCAGGTCAGGGTTGGCGAAGGTCAGGTCGCGGAACGTGTGCATCACCGGGTAATTGGCGTCATCCCTGGGGGCGCCACCGCTCACGACGTACGTCGCCCCGCTGATAGTGCCGCTGGCCTGCATGACGATGTCCGTGCTCAGGTGGTCGACCTGGTCCTGCGTGTAGCCGGCGGACAGCAGCGTGGCGCCGCCCACGAAGTCGATCTGGCCGACCGCCGCGTTCGGGGCAGCCAGGACCAGGACGCCCGCCCCAAGCTGCGTGCCGAGGGTGTACGTAGTGTCGTGAGCAAGCATGAGGTACCCGTACGCAGAACCGGTGCGAATCAGTCTGCCGGCGCCGGTCACGTCACCGGCCAGGGTCAGATTGGTCTGGGCGGTGTTGAACGTCGTGTCGCCGTCCAGCGTGGTGGTACCCGTAACCTCCATGAACGTGCCGATGGCGCCGGCATTCCCCGTGGTCAACCCCAGGCCCGAAGCGAGGAAGGTCAGGTCGCGGAACCGGTGGACGATGCCCAGGTGGTTGGGGTCAAAGTACACGCCGCCCATCAGCAGGTAGGTGGCCGCGGTGATTACGCCGCTCTTCTGCATCTCGATGTCGGTGGCCAGGTGGTTAACCTGCTCCTGGGTGGTGCCCGTCGAGTACATCGCGTAGATGCCATCTAGGGTGATGGTGCCCTGGCAGGCATTGGGGCTGGCCAGGCCAAACATGCCGCCCAGAAGCTCGGTGCCGCCGGTGTAGCTCGTGTCGTGCGCGATCACCGTGTAACCGGAACCGGAACCGTGAATCTGGATCAGCCTGCCAGACCCTGTAATGTCGCCGGAGAACATAAGCCCAGCGTAGGACCTGATCGTGCTGTCGCCGACCAGCGTGGTGGTACCGACGAACTCGACGGTCGTGGCGGCATTGCCCAGGATGGTCAACTGCCTGTACGGGGCGAAGTCCAGGTCGCGGAACCGGTGGACGATGCCCACGAGGTTGGCGTCATATTGCGGGGCGGAGTTCAGCAGGTAGGTGGCCGCGTTGATTATGCTGCTCGTCTGCATCTCGATGTCGGTGGCCAGGTGGTTAACCTGCTCCTGGGAGGTGCCCAACGAATACATCGCGTAGATGCCATTGAGGGTGATGGTGCCCTGGCAGGCATTGGGGCTGGCCAGGCCAAAGACGCCGCCCTGAAGCTCGGTGCCGCCGGTGTAGCTCGTGTCGCCCGCGATCACCGTGTAACCGGGAGGGGTAGGGCTACCCTGGATCAGCCTGCCAGACCCTGTAATGTCGCCGGCGAACAGAAGCCGCCCAGCGTTGCCATTGATCATGTTGTTGCCGACCAGCGTGCTGGTGCCGACGAAATCAACACAGTCGCCGCCGGACCAGTCGAAGGTCTGTCCGTCCTCCGTAAAGCTCAGGCCGCCGAACGTGTGCACTACTATGAGGTTGGCGTCGTCGCTGCCCGTCGACTGCCAGCCCCTGGCCCTGCCGGTGGTGACCGCGACCACGATGTCGTTGCCCGAGTGATTGGCATCGGCGTCGGTGTCCGCCCAGGAGTCCAGAGAGTAGCCGCCGTTGAGCGTTACCGCCCCGGTGCCCAAGGCGCCGGACGCGGCGACCACCACCACGGAGGTGTCGATCCGGACGCCGCCGGTGAAATTGTTGCCGGAGTTGGTCAGCTTCAGGTAGTTGTTGCTACCTTCCCCTGTCTTGACGATCGTGCCGCTGCCTGTGACCACGCCGGACAGGATGCACTTCTGCCGGTAGGTATGGAACGTCGAGTTGCCGTCCAGCGTCACGACGCCCGTGAACTCGAGGATGTCGTTGCTCATGCTGCTGGCGCCGACATTCAACTGCAGCTCCGGGGCATTGAAGGTCAGGTCGCCGTACTTGTGCGTCAGTGTGATGTTGGAGTCGTCAAGCCCCGTCGACTGGACCTGGAGCATCTGGAAGTCGGCGTTGATGGTCACGTCATAGGCAGAGTGGTCGGCATCTTCGGGGGTGTCGGCATGGCTCCAGAGCGAACCGCCGTTGTCGACCGTTACCGGACCGGTGCCCAGGGCGTTGGCGTCGTAAATGTGCACAGGGGCATAGTTGATGTAGGTGCCGCCGGTGTAGTAGCTCTCGGCCTTGAGGCTAATCGGCCCATTGTTGGACGGACCAGCCGACGTGAGCAGCACGTACACGTTCGGATCGGCCAGGTTCGCATCGGGGTTCGTGCTGATGGACCCGGTGAACTCCATCGAGCCGGCCGAGACATAGACCTGAAGCGGCGTGTTCAGTGTGATCGCGGGCTCGATGATGATGGGCCCGCCGGGATAGCCGTGCGAGATCACCGCCTCGACGTTGGGGTCGGAGATGGGCAGGCCCAGGTTGGCGTCAGCCGACCACAGACCGGAGTCGAAGGTCAGCGTGCCGCTCGTCCCCGCCGCGATGGTGTAGCCGCCCACGCCGCCCGCGGTGCTGTCGCCGATGTTCAATCGACCCAGCGTGATGCCCAGGTCGTTCAGCGAGACCGTCACGGGGGTGAAGTTGGCGTCGTAGTCCTGTGTGATGTTGATCGTGTACCCGGCCCCGGTCGGGCCTATGTTCGCATCCGCGGGGGCGGGAGACCACGCGTTGGCATCGCTCCAGTTCGCATCGACACCCACAGGCTGCCAGGTGTATGTCGTCTGGCCCCTCGCCGTGGGGGCTAGGCCCATGGAGATGGCTGCAATGGTCAACACCGCCATCCACAAACAGGATCTGTTCTGCTTCGCCATACTCGCCCTACCTTTCGAGAGAAAGGGACACGCCCGGGTCGGCCCTACCGGTTCCACTGAGACGAACCACGAGATTCCACAAGGACCCCATGGCTGAGACAATCGCATCTGTCGGCTTCTCCTGCGATGCGCTGCACAAGACGGCGCTTGCTGTGTCTTCCTCGCTTCTCTGCGGCGATGTAAGATACAGGCACACCTGTTGAGAGAGCCAAAATTATACCACGGCCCCCCCGGTGCTGTCAAACCCCCAGGTCGCTGACCTATCCCCAGTTTGATAGGGGGTCAGAAGTGTCGGAAGGCACGGGCGGAGAACTGCCCGGCGACGGCCTTGAAAAACCTTGAGTCTTCCGGGGAATCTGGCCGATGGTAATCATGCGGCCGTTCCTTCGATAAGGCCTTGTTGGCACAAGTCTTATCGGCAAGAACAGCCGCACTGGTTTTGCGATGATCACCCATCGGTATCACGAGAACCGCTCAGTTTGAGTAAATCAGTTGCTGCAACACATAGAGCGGACGTGGGAGAAGGTCAGTAACGAGCCGGCGGATCCGACGAACAATGCGACGGAACGGCTGATCGGGCTGACGTTCAAGGTTCGCTCCAAGACGGTGCGGGGATTCAAGTCGATGAAGAAGGTGCTGGCCCACCCGCACCTAGCCTTGCTCCTGCGGGGACAAGAAGGAGTGTGTGACCTGCGGAAGGTGATTTGACATCAAGCCTCCAGGACACTGCCCGCAAGAATCTTCCACCATCCTTGGGATAGTTGCTCGAAGGACTTGAGGACGAGATGCTTGCCGACCTCAGAAGGGGGTGGTAGAATTACTCTGTGCGGCGAGCCGAGCGCTGCAATGGAAGCCTTGTGAACGGGGGGTATGGCAAGGCCGGCTCGGTAGGTGGGTGTTTGGCGTCAGCAACATCGAGCCAGGAGATTGACATGGGTGCGGGAACCTCTCGCAGAGCGTTCACGCTGATTGAACTGCTGGTGGTCATTGCGATCATCGCCCTTCTGCTGGCGATGCTGGTGCCGATGCTCCAGAGGGCCAAGGAGATCACCCGCCGCGCCCTCTGCGCCTCCAACATGCGGAGCATCGGCCAAGCCGCTTGGGTCTTCGCCGCTGAACGCGGTGGTCGAGGACCCGGCATAGCTTACCGATCTCCCGATTGGTCGGGAATCAGTTGGTACAACATCCTCAACCAGGAGTACTTCAAGTCCGGGCGCATCATCACCAGGTGGTCGGAGGTCTCGGGAGAGGAGTTGAGGTCGAGCCGCCCTAAGAACAGACTTTGCTGCCCATCCATGATGAAGTGGGCAAACCTCTTGAGCGTCACCTACGAGTGGAGCAGCACCGCAGCGAGCGGCAAGGACGTCGATGTAGCCGAGGTGCAGTACCTCTGGTCAACCCAGCTTGCCTCGTACAAGCTCGGCGCCATGCTGGACGCATTTCCCGAGCCGTCCCACAAGTTCCTGATGGTCGAGAGCGAGTCGTCCAATACCTACTTCTTGTGCTGCAAGAAGTCGCCGCCCTACGGCGTACGCGTGGCAACGTACGGGAACGTTCCCTCCTGGGCGGGGGAGTACGGCGGCGCCTGGGCCTTCCGCCACGTGCTTCCGCACGACGTCAGACTCTACCAAACCCAGGCCACGGGGAATTTCCTCTTCGTTGACTGCCACGTCGAGACCCTTACCCCGAATGCCAACATCCAGGCCGTGGACCGCACTTCCCTCGCCCCCTAAGCCCAAGCCGTGCGTGCCCCATCGCCAGGCCGCAGGCCAGGCGCGTGACGGCGGGTTGCCAGCAGCGGTTGCGGTAGGGAGGGGCCTTTCGGGCCCGCCGCCCGCGCAGATCCGCACGTCCGGCATTACCGCATACGGCTCCGTGAGCGCCCTGTCATCCCACCCGCGATGGGCCGGACGGTGGCAATAGGGATGATGCTGCCTCTCATACAAGGTCCTTGGGGATCAGTTTGTACTTTGGAGCGTAGCCGAAGGTCTTGGCAGCCGTCCTGATCGACAACAGCGGCCATCGGCCGGCCTGGGGGTTTCTAACAGTCTTGGCCAGGTCGGGGCGGAACTTCTGGAGGATCTCCATTGTCGGCTCGGGGCAGCGCGTGTCAGCGGCACCGAGTGTGTAGACCCCGGTGGCCGGCAGCTTGGCATGCTCTAGCGTTTGCCGCAGGCCATGCGCCACATCCTCCACGTGGACCCACTGGTAAAGGTCGTCAGACCAAGCGGTCGTTGCCTCCATGTTCGCCTTCATTTCCAGGTACTGCGCATGGCCACGGACGCCAGCGAAGCGGAACGCCGCGGTCGTGATGCCGAAGGCCCGCGTGAAGGTCGCGCAAGTCAGTTCGTTGACGTACTTACTGAGGCTGTAGGAGTCCTCGAAGCAGACCTTGTAGGTCTCATCGATGGGCATCTTCTTGTAGAGGGGCGGTTTGCCGCTCAGTCGCCAGTAGAAGCAGCCATAGGCGTTGATGCTCGAAGCCACCAGCACGCGCTTGACCCCGACCTTGCGGGCCTCGTCCAGCACGATGTACGTGCCGCAGCAGTTAGTGTGCATGGTATCGGGGCCATACTCCGGCAGGCCCGTGACGGCGGCAGCCAGATGGATGACCGCGTCGATGCCTTGGACGGCCTTGGCGACAGTTTCGATCTCCAGGATGCTTCCCTTGACGACCGGCCAACGGGTCCGGATCGGCGAGAGCTGGCGCTCGTGCTGGCCCGGGACAAAAACAGTAGCCTTGTCCGGCTCGTTCATGTCCATCAGGCGCAGCTCGTGACCAGCCTGCTCCAGCTCCTGCATGAGCGCCCGGCCGACCATGCCGAATGCCCCAGTGATGAGCACTTTCACATCTTCTCCTTGGTCCAATCGAGGGTAATCGCGACGAAGGGTTCGGACTTCCTGCGGATCACGTAGTACATCTCGGCGCCGCGGACCGATGGCACGAAGTGCGTCAGCAGCGGGCGGAGGGACAGTCTTCCAGCGGCCGCCAGGGCGAGGGTAGCGTCTATCCGGTCGCGTGTCCAACCCGAGACGTTGTGGCAGGTCAGTTGGCGCTGCTGGAGCAGGGCCATGTCAGCCCAGCAGGTCCCAGGCGTGAAGCCGCTGTAGACGATCTGGCCGGTCCAATTCTCCAGCAGATTGACGTACTGCTTCTGGGCCTCAACGGTCTGCACGGTGTCGATGACGACCGTCACGGTCTGACGACCGGTGATGCGGCGGACGGCGGAGATAACGTCTTCGGACCTGGCGTTGACGGTGGCCTCAATACCGGCCTTACTGGCGGCCTGCAGGCGCTCGGGACGGCGGCCGACCAGGACGACCTTGGCCCCGCGGCTCCGCGCGGCTTGGGCACCGAACTGGCCGATGATGCCATCGCCGTAAACGACGAACCAGTCTCCGGTGTGCATCATGGGGCGATAGCCGGCATTGTAGCCGACTTGAGCCGTGACTGCCGCCGAGGCGTCGACGTCGTCGCAACCTGCCGGGATCTTGTAGATCTCATGGGTCATCGTATTGCACACAGCCGCGTGCGATCCCCAGAAGGGCTTGACCTCGGTGCCTTTCCAGCAGCCGACCGTGGCCAGCACGCGCTCGCCGACCTTCGAGTCATGCACGCCAGGACCGACGGCGATGATCGTGCCGACGCGCTGGTAGCCGGGCACGACTGGGTAGGGCGTGGGTGCCCAGGTGAACAGGTTCTGCAGGCACCACCCTTCGGTGCCCGCGCTGATGGTGGAGTAATCGGTCTTGACCTGGACCTCATTGGGTCCGGGCGGGGGCATCTCGATTCGGAGCATCTCGATCTGGTCAACGCCTTTGAAGACGACAGCGTTGGTCTGCATCGCATCTCCTTCAGATTGGCCAACAAACACACCTTGTCCGGACGCTCGTGTCTTCGGTTCGGTTCCTGTACCTGACCATCCCGAGGATTATGCCGTGCTTGATTCTCCGATACTTACGTTCCCTGTCAATAGCGGCGCTTGTAGTGCCCCGAATGGCGCCCGCAGCGGCGCGTGAAGTAGGCCGACGCGTGCCGCGTCTCCAGCCCCGTGGAGTCGATGGCCGCCAGCTTCGAGCGCCGCCGCAACAGCTTGGCCTTGCGGCACCACGCCAACGTGGCCGCCAGCAGGGCGTCGGCCCGCGGCTTGCTCAGCAGGCGCCGGCTGGCCGCACAGAGCGTGGTGTAGTGAGGCACCTTCTTCAGGCCCAGAATCCCCCGCAGGTCGCTCCACTCTGCCAGCAGGACGTGGGTGCGGCGATAGTCCAAGCCGTGGAACTCCTTGACGACCAGACACGCGAGGAGCTGCGGCTGGGTGAACTTGCGGGGGCTCTTGCGGTGCGCGTAGTCCGGCAGAGCATCCCGCGCCGCCCGCAGCACTATCCGTGCCACCGTGAGCGTACTCTTGCTGGTCTGCATGGACCATCATCTGACCCCTTGGTCCGCCTGTCGCTAGAGGAAAACATGATGTTCCATACAGAGCAGCTCTCTTTCATTCTTGCGGAAGAGGAAGCATGGTTCGTTGACCAGAACTATTTAGCCATCAAGAACTTATGGATGCCGGCACACCTCCGACACTCTGCTATCTGGTCCCTGAGGGCTGCGGCTGTAAAACGTTGGGTTTGCAAAGAATCCTCAATTTGAGTGGATTAGAGTAGACTCAACGGAGGATCAAGATTATACTGTCTGTTCATTAAGCATGTCTGGAATGCTTGGCGGTATGTTGAGCATGGACCAGCGAGGAAACCAACGAAGGAGGCAGAACGTGCGGCTAACAACGATGGTCGGATTGGTTTGTGTCGGTGCGGTGCTTGTGATGGCGGGCGGTGCGGGTGCGGACGTGTTCAACATGCCGGCCGGGGAGACCGACCTTCAGTTCGTCGTTGTGGACAATCTAGGCAACACGGACAGTAACTCCAGCCGCGGCGCGGTGAACTACGCCTACGGGATAAGCAAGTTCGAGATAACGACCGCGCAGTACACGCAGATGCTCAATGCCACGTCCGCCACGGACACCGCCAATCTGTACAGCACTTCAATGGACATCTCGGTTAACAGCCAAGGCTGCGGTATCGTGCAGACCGGCTCCTCCGGCAGCTACACTTACTCGGTAGACGCGAACAGGGCCAACCGGCCGGTGAACTACATCTCCTGGGGTCGGGCGGCAGCTTTCGCCAACTGGATGACCAACGGCCAGCCGGCAGGCCCACAGGGCCCGAACACCATCGCCCGGGGCTCGTACACCCTAGACGGATGGTGGGGCCTCGTGCCGACGACCGGCAATTTGGTTAATGGGATCGTGCGGACCGCGCCCACGCCGGGCGTTGACTACTACTACATCCCTACCCAGGATGAGTGGTACAAGGCGGCGTACCACAAGAACGACGGGAACACTGGCAACTACTGGAACTATCCCACGATGAGCGACACGGCGCCGAGCGGCTCCGGTCTCAACACGGGTAACAACGCCAACCTCCCCCCAGCCATCGGCTCCCCGTTCTATATGACGGAGGTCGGCAATTACAGTTTGTCGCCAGGCCCCTACGGCACCTTCGACCAGGCCGGGAACATTTGGGAATGGACCGAACTGATGCCAGCATCACCTGATGGTACCCGCCAGGAGATAGGCGGGTGTTGGTACACCGCGTCCGCCTTGGCGGGCGATGACGCCGTGGCCTGGGGCGACAGCAGCCACCCTGGCGGTGGGTGGGTTGTCCAGGGCTTCCGCCTCACCGTGATTCCTGAGCCCGCCACGCTGCTGCTGGTGGGCCTAGGCGGAGCGGGCGTAATCCTGCGCCGTCGCCGAAAGAGATAGCCGCACGTATCTGCGCACGGGCGCAGTTGAACCGATTACTGAAACCTCGATCTCCGGCGTCCGTTTGGGCGGGCGCCGGAGCTTTCTTGCGCCGGCGGCGCCGAGGGGAACCGGCAGGGGCAAGCTCCACGGCAGAGGCCGACAATTCGACAGGCGCCGCCATCGGGTTCCTTGGTAGCTCGGACACCGTGGCCTTATAATGCCGCCGGAACGAGGACAACTCATGAGTGAGCTTTCACAGCCGGCCGCTGGAACGATCCGCGCCCGAAGCCGTCGGCCTATGCCCCAGCCGTCTGGGGCGCGTCGGGCGACAGCCAGAGATGACGCCACCATGGCTTGAGCCGGTGATGGTTGAGGATTCGTCCCACCGTCTGGGGCGAAATGCTCGCCACTCCCCCGTCGGTCACCAGCTTGCGGGTCAATTGCATGCAGTCCCACTGCGAGAGCGAGACGCCCCCACATTCCGCAAGAACCGTTTGGCCCACTTGCGGACGTGCCGCTCCCGCATGAATACCTGCCGTGCCGTGGCGGCGTAGTAGTCCTTCACGATTGAGTCTGTGCCCGAAAGCCTGTGCCACCAACTCACAGGAACGAACCTCCCTGTTGGCCAGTTACCATCAAGGCTATCGCCGCGTAGAATGTAAACCCCGTCATCCACAGCTATTGACAATACCTCCTGGGGCGGTGTACTAAGTCTTTGCCAGCAAAGGTTTACAGCTTCGAAAAAGTGGCTAAAACCCACTGTTAATAAGGTTTGCGATTCCGTGGCCATGAGGATAAGGAGAAGGGAATGAGTAAACGGAAGACTTCAGCCGGCGTTGGGCTGATGGTTCTCCTGTGTGCAGCGTGGAGTGTTCCAGCGGCAGGGCCGGCGACCACAAAGGCCGCCGCCCATACGGGCGAGACGCAGCCGACGGTCATACTCGACACGTCGGGTTTCTGGCGAATGCACCATACCCTTAAGCCGCCGGTGGTCCAGCTTGATGATGGACCCAAGGCCGCACTCACAGGCATCAAGTGGCTGGACTGGGAGACGCCTCCGCCATCGGAGGACTGGACGAA
>Ga0307378_10013515_pt1 | contig 10321 bp, 11 predicted proteins | sample UN1MG_FD_202238 | JGI IMG/M metagenome (GOLD analysis project Ga0307378, IMG submission 202238) | Soil microbial communities from Risofladan, Vaasa, Finland - UN-1 | ecosystem: Environmental > Terrestrial > Soil > Coastal area > Acid sulfate soil | place: Finland: Risofladan, Vaasa | collected...
TGACCATGGGCCGCGTACGTGGCTTCAGGGCCTCCGTGATGCTCGGATCACCCGGTGATGGGTCGATCTCCCACTGCTCGAGCTGTGCTACGACCTGTGCGACCAGCGCGTCCTTGGCTTCGTTGCCGACGCACAGGTCGGCAGCCAGCCCGTTCTCGCCCATGGTCACATAGCACCCCGTCGCCACCAAGCGAGCCGCCGGATTGCGCCTCTGCAGGTGGCGCATCCGCTGCCGTGACTTGCGGGCAGCCACGTGGGTGACCGCACACGTGTTCACCACGCACACGTCCGCGCGCTCAGGCTCGAGCACCACTGTATGCCCCGCCTGGGCGAACTGGGCAGCAAGCGCGTCGCGCTCGCATTGGTTCAGTTTGCAGCCCAGGCTCTCCAGATACACTTTCACGACAAGAGGACTCCCCTGGCTCACCTACAGGGAGGATATGTTGGCCGGTCTCTGCGCGTTGTGCTGCTCGTCCAACCAGAAGGCGAACAGCTTGCCCACCGAGCGTCCCAGGATATTGCAGCGGATCGCTTCGCCAAAGATCGAGGCCACCGACAGTACGGTCATGTTCGGCAGGAGCTTCTCCGCCGGCATCGGCACCGTGTTCGTAGTCACGATCTCCTCGATCTCGGGGATGGCACGCAGCCGGTCGATCGCCGGGCCGCTGAACACGCCGTGCGTGCAGGCCACCGTCAGGCGCCCGATTCCCTTTCTGAGCAAGACCTCGATCACCTTGATCAAAGTGCCCGCCGTGGCGACCTCGTCATCGTGGATGATCACATCCTTGCCGCGCACATCGCCGATAATCGCCGAAACGGCGACCTGCTCGTCGGTCAAGCGCTCCTTGTTGGCTGCGGCGAGGGGAACGTTCAGCGCGCGTGCCAGCTTGGCGGCTCGCTTGGCGTGGCCGATGTCCGGCGAGACCACCACCGTATTGCCTAGATCGCGCTTGCGGAAGTGATTGATGAACACGGATTGCGAGGTCAGGTGATCGACAGGCATGGTAAAGAAACCGTGCACCTGCGGTGAGTGAAGCGTCATCGTGATCACGTGGCTGGCCCCGGCTGTGCGCAGCAGGTCTGCGACCAGCCGCCCCGTCACCGAGATACGCGGCTCGTCCTTCTTGTCCGAGCGCGCATAGGCATAGTAGGGGATCACCGCGTGGATCCGTCGCGCCGAGGCGTGCCGCGCCGTGTCGACCATCATCAGCAGCTCCATCAGGTGGTCGTTCACCGGCGGGGAGAGAGGCTGGATGATAAAGACCTCTTTCTCGCGGACACTCACCCCAAGATGGACGTACAGGCAGTCATTGCTGAAATGCCGGGTCACCGACGGCAGCAGGGGAACACCGATCGAGTCACAGATCTCCTTTGCCAGCCCCACGTGCGCACTACCGCTGAAAACGCGGACACTGTCCATCTTTGCCTGTTCGAGCACGACCGCGTCCACTATACCTAGCCCTCCTGATCCACGAATGATCCACCATCGGCACGGCGCTCGATCACTCTCCGGTCTGCGTCCAAGGTGTACTCCACGATGGTCTGCTGGAAACAGCGGTTCTGTCCCGATCCCACAAGTCCCTTCCGCCAGTAATAGTACGTGCCGCCCTGGCCATACTGCACGCTCAGGTCATTGTGCAGGTCGACCTGGGTCCGAACGACCTCACCGCACCGGTTACAGCGGACGGCGACATCGAGGCGGGATGAGCCGGACTGTGGGGAAAAGAGCGCCCTCAACTTGTCCAGGAAGCGCATGGCATCGATTGATCTCCCTTGAGGATGACTGGGTCGATTATATCATTATGACCCGACGCGTGCAAACACCCCGACTCAGCGAGCGAACAACCAACCGGAACCCCAGTTGTCCAGAGCCATCTGGTGGTAGCAGACACTTGCGCGATAGGATGGACAAGCTATTGAGTTCCTGGCAGTTTTGTGGTATCATGATTATGAAAAGTGATGCCCATGCTGCTTCCGGCTCAGGTAACGTCCTTCTTGGTCTTCTGCAAGCAGATTGGAGGGGCGTTCGCGTCCTACGAAGGGGGGATAGGCATGAGCCCGACAGTCCCACTGAGAATGCTGGTCGTGAGCAGCGACGCAGATGCTCGCGCCAGCCTGACTGCGCAGCTAAAGAGCCTCGGTCACCAAGTCATCGCTCAAGGTGAGGATGGTCAGCAGGCGGTCTACCTCACCGAGCAGTTGCAGCCTGACTTGGTCCTGATGGAGATGGGTCTCCCACGCCTCGACGGTCTGGAGGCCAGTCGGCGCATAGGCCGGACCTCACTGGCACCTATCATCCTCATTGGCACACAGACCGACCCCAAGCAGCTCCGCCAGACAGGTGAGGCACCTGTGCACGCCTACCTAGTCAAGCCAGTGTCGGAGCACCTGCTGGCACCCGCGATCGAGATCGCCGTGGAGCGTTTCCGTGAGTCTCAGCGGCTGCGGCACCAACTCCGCTGCGTTACCGAGATCCTTGATACCTGTATCGTGCTCAAGCGAGCGACGGCACACCTCACGGGCCGCTTTGGTCTTGCGCCTTCAGATGCATGGCAGTGGATCGAGCAAGAAGCCAGAGCAAGACGGGCCAGTCTCCCAGAAGTGGCAAGTGCCATACTCCAGGACGCAAGCGTGCCGTATCAATACAACGTGCCGATCTAGTTGCCAAACTCGTCCCCGCTCGGCCACCTGCAAGACCATTGGGAGCAGAGCTATGGACAGCAAACGTAATCTGTTTGATGCGCGCGGTGATGCCGACATTGAGCGGGCTATCCGCGACACGCTAGCCCTGATCATCTGTGACGACCCGTGTGCCAACCTGGGGTCCCTGCTCGCCACACGGTGCAAGGCCGCGCTGCCCTTTGCCGGCAAGTACAGGCTGATCGACCTGGCACTCTCGAACTGCGTAAACTCGGGCATCGATCTGGTAGGTGTGATCACGCAGTACAAACCTCGCTCGCTGTACACACACCTCTCCTATGGCAGGCCATGGGATCTCGATCGCCGCCAGGGTGGCCTCACCCTGCTGCACCCCTACCAAGGGCGTTCCGCCATCAACTGGTACGCTGGCTCCGCCAACGCGATCCTGCAGAACTGGGACTATGTGCGGCACCACGCCCCAGCTCATGTCCTCGTGCTGCTCGGCAGCCAGGCCTCCACCATGGATTTCGCGCCGCTGGTCGCCCAGCACGAACGGACAGAGGCTCATCTGACCATCGTGACAGCAGAGGCGGCGCAGAAGACGGCGTGCCGCCACCACAGCGTCGTCTCGGGAGAGGACGGCATCGTGCGGGAGCTTCGCCTTCCGGGCTCAGGCAGCGCAGCCGGAACAACCATCAGTGGCCCCTTTGTCTTCGATGCCCAGGTGCTCCAGGCTCGCCTCGAAGAGGACGACGGCGATGTGAGCTCTGCTCACGACCTCGTCGGGGACCTGACCGCGCGCATGATCGCTGCTGGCGATCGCGTGCTGGCTTGCCCACACGCAGGGTACTGGAACGGGCTGCGCACGGTGCACGACTACTGGCAGTGTGGAATGGACTTGGTCGAACAGCACCCACGACTCAACCTGCAAGACGCTTCGTGGCCCATCCGGACCCAACCCGAGATCCGCCCGCCGACGCGGGTCTCTGGCAGCGCGCGTGTTGCGCACAGCCTCATTGGCGAGGGATGCATTATCGACGGCACGATCGAGTCTTCGGTCCTCTCCCCAGGCGTATGCATCGCCCCAGGCGCAGTGGTGCGTCACTCGGTCGTCATGCACGACACGTCGATCGAGGAGCGTGCAGTTGTCGAGCACGCCATTCTCGACATGGATGTCACCGTCGGTCCGCAAGCGCACGTGGGCCGTTCCGGTCGCCAGGCCCCCACCGTGCGGCGCCAAGTCCCGATCCACCTGGCAGTGGTGGGCAAAGGGGTACACGTCCCCGCGCACAAAGTGGTCGTCCCGAATGTGCCATCCGGTGAACTGATCCTGACCCAGTCTCAGCAGCTGACCAGCGATCACGCCAGCTTGGGCTAGGCCTGTGCTTCGTGGCTAGACGTTTGACAGCGTGCGTTGCGGTGCATATAATCGCCTCGTCTGTTACTCTGGCTCGAGGAGGAGAGGCGATGGACCGCAGGGAGCAGCTCGTCTGGGCTGGGAACGAGATGGTGCGGCGCGGCTTGACGGTGTATACCGCTGGCAACGTCAGCGTCCGCAGCGAAGATGGCGCCAGCTTTTACATCAAGCCAAGCAGCGTGCGCTATGCAGACATCAGCCCTGAGGACCTTGTCTTGGTCGACTGGAAGGGCAACCCCATCTCTGGCACGCGCCCCCCTTCGATCGAACACAACATGCATCGCCTCGTCTATCTTGAGCGACCTGACGCAATGGCGATCGTTCACAGCCACTCGCTCTATGCGACCACGCTCTCTGCCAGCAAACTGCACTGCGGCATTCCAGCAACACTGGGTGAGATCGCCCACTACCTACGCGGACCCATCTTGCTCGCCGAGTATGGACCTCCAGGCTCGATGGAGCTCGCCCAGAACGTGGTTCGCTGTCTGGGGCACGAGACCCGCGGCGTCCTGCTCAAGAACCACGGCGCGCTGGCAATCGGAAAGGACTTGGCCCAGGCCCTCGACTTTGCCGAACTCATCGAAATGGGTGCCCAGAGCTACATCCTCGTTCAGTTGTTGGGCGGCTACGACGAGCATCCCGAGTCCTATTGCCTGGGCAGCGACGAGGCACATGCGTGTTGACCTGCACATCCACACGACCGCTTCGGATGGACGATGGCTCCCCGCCCAGGTTGTGAAGCAAGTACGCCGGGCCGGCCTTGACCTCTTTGCCGTCGCCGACCACGATGCCGTCGACAGCCTCCATCCCGTCGAGGACATCGTACGTGGCAGCGGCCCGGCCTTCATCCCTGGCGTTGAGGTCTCGAGCACGCTTGAAGGCTGTCTTTTCCATCTCCTCGGCTATGGCATCGATCCCGATTCGCTTCCTCTACTGGCAATGCTCTCTGAGAACAGAGAGAAGATGGAAAGCGTCGACATGCAGTCGATCCAGAAACTGATCGATGCAGGCTACCCGATCGACTACGACGACTATCATCGCTACGAGAACGACGTCACTCGTGGCGGCTGGAAGGCACTAAACCTGTTCATCGATCGGGGCTTTTGCCGCGATGTGGACGACTTTTTCGCGCGCTTGTTCGTTGGGGAAATTGCGCTCCGCATGCCGGTCTTTGCGTCACCCGAGAGTGCGATCGACCTCATCCATCGCTCCGGCGGTGTGGCCATCTGTGCACATCCGGGCTACAGCGTCGGCGACGAGGGGCAGGCCCTACTCGACCAACTCGTCGAGCGCGGGGTCGACGGCCTCGAGTGCTACTCGCCGTATCACGATAGCCAGATGACTCGACAACTAGCCGGTTACTGCCGCCAGCGAAACCTGCTCATCACCGCTGGCTCTGACTGCCACGGTGGCTTTGCCGGACGCGTGCTAGGCCAACCGGAGGTTGATTCTGCGGACTTGGTCCTGGGGCCACTGTCCAGGTTCGCCATTCACTACCGTCTCGGGGGAGAGAGAAGGTGCATCAGGAGATCATGATCCGTCCAGCGGTGCTAGATGACATGGAGGACCTAGTTCGTCTGCGCCGTCTCATGTTCGAGTCGATGGGCTATACAGAGCAGGCTCAGCTGGACGCAAGCGATGCCGCCGCACGCGCCTACTTCCGGGAAGCACTGCCCAACGGCATATTCCGTGGATGGCTGGCAGTGACGCCTAGCGGCGAAGCTGTGGGCAGCGGCGGCGCAGTCGTCGACCGCCACCCACCTGGCCCGGGTAATCCTACAGGCAGAGCCGGTTACATTATGAACATCGTGACGATCCCGGCCTACCGGCGCCAGGGCATCGCACGGCGCATGATGGTGACGATCCTTTCCTGGCTCGCTGGACACGACGTCCAGCACGTGTCACTGCACGCCACCGAGATGAGCAGGCCTCTATACTGCGACCTGGGGTTCGTGGATTCCAACGAGATGCGCCGCACGATGGGTGCACCCTAGATGACTACACGAATTAACCGAGCATCTCGAGCAGATCCTCGTATGCCTCATCCTTCATCGTGAACCAGTTCTCACGCTGCGGAAAGTCGCGATCGACCACGTCCTCCGCATACTGCTTCAACCCATCGACGATGATCTTGCCTGCGTCCCCATAGACACGTGCCATTCGCGGTGTGAACTTGGGGTATAGCCCAAACATGTCGTGGAAGATGAGCAGTTGGCCGTCCGCGTTCGGCCCTGAGCCCAGGCTGATGATCGGCACCTCGGCTCGCTCGGTGATCAGCGCGCAAACACGTTCCGGCACCATCTCCAACAGGATCGCAAAAGCACCGGCCTCTTCCAGCGCCTTGGCATCGTCGACGATCTTTTTCGCCTGTGCCGCGCTGCGTCCCTGCACGCGGAACCCACCCAGCGCCGACACGCTCTGCGGCGTCAGTCCCAGGTGACCCATTACCGGTATGCCCGCCTTTGCGACCGCCTCCACCCGATCCGCGACCTCCGTGCCACCTTCCAGCTTGATCGCATCGCACGCCGCCTCCGCCATGAACCGTCCGGCGTTGCGGATCGCGCTCTCGATCGACGGCTGGTAGGTCATGTACGGCATGTCGCCGATCAGCCAGACGTTCGGCGCCCCTCGCCGCACAGCTTGCGCGTGCGCGACCATGATGTCCATCGTCACAGGCAGCGTACTGTCATAGCCTAGCACGGTCATGCCCAGGCTGTCTCCCACCAACAGGATGTCGATCCCTGCCTGTTCCATAAAGGTTGCCGTGGGGTAGTCGTAGCAGGTCAGCATGGTGATCGGCACGCCCTTCTCCATCTTGGAGAACAATGTGCCCAGGGTGGCTTTTTTCCGCTCCTCTGACATTCTTGGCTCCTTCGTGCATACGATGACCGGTTAGATTGGACTGCCCAGTAGCTCAGGTACCTGCGGAGATAGGCCACAGATGCTGGGGCGCGCAGTACGCGCATTGTACCCGAACTGCCCACCGCGCGCAAACACCCCGGGCCTGCGGCCCGCGGGGCCCGCACTCACCGGCTACCGGCTCACCTGAATCGCGTAATGCCCCTCGATGTAGGGATAGCGCTCGCTCACGCCCTCTGCCAGCTCGACGCCCAGCCCGGTACCTTCGGGCAGAGACAGCCAACCGCCCTCGATCGTAGGACGTTCTGCCAGGATCTCCCACTGCAGCGGCCCTTGTATCATGCACAGCTCGAGCACGCGCGGGTGAGGCAGCGCAGCCACCAAGTGCCCGTTCTCGACCGCCATCAGGCCGTTGTGCCAGCTATGCGGGCACAGGTCGACGCCGTAGCGCTGCGCTGCCTGCGCAATGCGCATCGCCTCGCCGATCCCGCACAGGCCCGCATCGGGCTGCACGATGTCATAGGCCCTACGCTCCAGGTAGGGCCGGAACTGCTCTAGCGTGGTCAACGACTCGCCGCCCGTGATCGGCGTCTCGATCGCCGCGCACAGCCGGGCATAGCCGTCGACCTGCTCCTTTGGGATCGGTTCCTCGAACCAGGCAAACCCCAGCTTGTCCAACTCGCGTCCAATGGCGAGCGCCTGCTCCTCCATCAGTCTGCAGTTCCCGTCAAGCATGAGCTCAAGACGGCTGCCTACCTCCTGCGACAGCTCACGCACCAGGCCAAGGAAACGATCGACCGTCACCCCATCCCACGACCATTCGGTCCCAAGCCGGAATTTGAACGCCGTAAAGCCCTGCTCCGCGTAGCCGATGGCCTCCTCGATCAGCTGCCGTGGGTCACGGCGCCAGTCATACTGGCAGCCGCCCGACGCGTACAACCGGACCCGGCTGAGGGGCTGTTCTGCCAGCAGTTCGCTGACGCGCTTGCCCGCGATCTTGCCGCGTAAGTCCCACAGCGCGCAGTCGATGCCTGCCACCGCCGCGTCGTGGGCCCGTGATAGGCCATTGGGATGCGGGACAATGCTTGGGTCGCGCGGATCTCGCCCGACGATCTCCGGCGCGAGCCACTCCACCCACTCGCGGATCAGAAGAGGCCAGCCGTATGGGCTGGCCTCACCGACCCCTTCGCTCCCTTCATCCGTGTGAACCACGACGACCGCGCAATCGGCCTTGATCGTTCGGTATCTGGCGGTCACCCATTGCCCTTCAGGTTCATGTTGGCGCGAGAGGCAAATCGTCTCGATCCGTGTGATCTGCATAGTTGCTCCCTCCCCGCTTGGCCGAGTCGAGCACGCGCCTGCCGATCGTGCCGTCGACCCAAGCCCGGTCATTGTACACGGAAGCCATGCTCGGCGCAAGCACGCGTCGCCGGCAGCCGCCGGGACACGATCAGAGACCCGTCCTTTTCAGCGACCGCAGGTCGCCAAGAACGGGTCCCTCTGCCGCTTCCGCCGGACATGCGTGGCGCCTCCCGCTATCGGTCACTCAGCACACCACATCGCGCCTCGTGACATCGTGGCCACCCCACACGGCAAAGAGCAGGCCCCCGAGGACGCCAAACAGGAGCTCGCGCCAAGGCAGACCATCTGTGAAGCCGCTGAGTGTCTGCATCGCCTCATCGCTGAAGCCGTTGGCAACCAGGACGGGCAGTGTCCACGGGTAGTAACTGGCCCAATCGCTCTGGATCACAAGCACACCGGCGACGGTCATCGCGACGCCCACGCCGCAGGCGACGGCAAAGCTCGACCAGCGCTGCGCCACCCAGGTCTGGATGGCGATGATCAACCACGCCCCAAGGAACATGGTCAGGGCGTACTTGGCGAATGCCCAGAGCGGTGCCGCTCCCTCGAACCCCAGGCCTGGGAGCAACAGCCGCATGCCCAGCCCAGTGAGGACGATCAGAGTGGTCAGCGCCAAGATGCTCAGCCCGATAAAAAGCATGCCAGCGATCTGTTTTGCCGCATAGATCGCGCCACGGGGTACCGGAAGTGTAAAGAGATGCTTCCACTGGGCACTCGTGTGCTCCCACTGGGCGACCAGTGCTGTCTCCAAGGTGACAAAGAGTGGCAGCATCAGCAATCCCCATAGGACCATCGTCTGCGCGCCATACTCCAGCCAGGCGCCACGGGGTATCTCCTGCTGTCGGTAATACGCTTGTCGATCCCAGATCATGGCCACCTGAACGGCGATCACAACCGCTGGGGCGATCAGAGCCAGCCAGAGCGCCATCGTGCGCCTTGCTTTCAGCATCTCCGCCTGTAGAGCGCGTGCTAGGTATCTCATGATATACTCCTTTCCGGATGATCCGTCTGGCATCCGCTTTGCTGGGTCAGGTTCAGGAACACGTCCTCCAGTGTGGCTTGCGCTACGCTGAGGTGAAACACATTCAGCCCCTGATGGACGAGCAGCGCGTTCAGCATCGCCGCATCTGAACGGCTGTTGACCTCAAGGTGCAGCTCCTCACCGCCGTTGCGGCGGGCGTGCCATCCAGCCTTGTGCAGGATCTGGAGCGCCTGCGCAGGCCGGTCAACGGCGACCGTCACACGCTCGCCCAGCTCTGCGCGTAGCCCATCCGTCGGGCCCTGGAAAAGCAGCTGCCCGTGATGTATGATCCCGATGTGTGTGGCGACCTGCTCCACCTCGCTCAACAGGTGGCTCGACAGAAAGACCGTGACTCCCTGCTCCTCTGGCAGGCGCCGAACGAACTCGCGCATCTCGCGGATGCCAGCAGGGTCCAGTCCGTTCGTCGGCTCGTCGAGCACGAGCAGAGAGGGTTCGCACAGCAGCGCCAACGCAAGTCCCAGTCGCTGCCGCATGCCGCTCGAATAGCCGCCCACTTTCCGATCGGCCGCATCGGCCAGCCGCATCGTCTGCAGCACCGCGCCGATCCGATCGCGTCGGCATCCCGACAGCCGCCGGGTCAACTCCAGGTTCTCTCTCCCCGTCAGGTGGGGATAGAGCGACGGCGCCTCGACCAATGCACCCACCTGCCCCAGAAGCGCCAGGCGATTCCGCCGCAGCGGCTGCCCAAGAAGCATCACCTCTCCACCGTGCGCGCGGATCAGCCCGAGCAGCAGGCGAATCGTCGTCGTCTTGCCCGCTCCATTTGGGCCCAAGAAGCCGTACACGCTTCCCTGCGGTACGCGCAGGCCAACCCGGTCCACGGCGGTCAGCGTGCCGAACCGTCGTGTCAATTCAGACGTAGAGATTGCCCACTCTGTCATGTGCTGCGTCCTCCATCCTCACCGCATGGCCACCCGGCCCGCTCTCGTCGCGTTGCACACCGGTGGCGCGCTGCCGTTAGTCTTGCCTCGTTCAGGACCATGATAGCCGCTCCCTGTCGC
>Ga0307378_10013519_pt1 | contig 10317 bp, 9 predicted proteins | sample UN1MG_FD_202238 | JGI IMG/M metagenome (GOLD analysis project Ga0307378, IMG submission 202238) | Soil microbial communities from Risofladan, Vaasa, Finland - UN-1 | ecosystem: Environmental > Terrestrial > Soil > Coastal area > Acid sulfate soil | place: Finland: Risofladan, Vaasa | collected...
GGGCGCGTTCGACGCAAACTGGGGTCTCTACGCGACCGACGACGACAGCAGTTGGCTGGGGGATGGTTGGGCGAGCGGCCTGTACGGCCTGCCGGTCAACCCGGACGGGACCATCAACCTGGCCGTCAGCGGATTCGACGACTTCGACTTCGACGGCATGAGTGACGGGGATCCCGCCTCGCCGCATGGGGTGTCAGGCAACTTCATCCTCTACATTGACCTGTATGACTCCCTGGGGAACTGGGTCGACGCCCTGTCGACTCCGGATTACCTCCCGCCAGACCAGGCGCTCTCTTACGAGACAACCCACGACGTGGGTGGCACGTTCCACGCCTATATCGACAACATGGTTGGCGGCGATCCGGGCCCCGACCCGGTCGACTTCTTCACGTTTGAGGACGCGGCCGTCCTGATGCCGGGGAACCCGTTTGAGGCCGAGATCATCTCGGGAGACTTCGACTCGATGCTTGGCTGGTTCGACGACGCGGGCAACCTGATTGCGCTCGACGACGATGGCGGCTTGGGTTTTCTTTCGAAGATAAGCGGCATCGTGCCGGCCAGCGGCGTCATCCACCTGGCCGTCAGCGCGTGCCCCGACTATGAATTCGACGGGTCGCACCAATCCGTCGGCGACTACGTGCTGCAGCTGACGCCCGAACCGGCCACGCTGGCCCTGCTGGCCTTGGGCGTGGCGGGCTTGGTGGCGCGGCGCCGCAACCGGTAGACCTGCGCGGCAGCGCGACGCGGCACACGAAAGGAAGCCCTCGGCCGTTGGGCCGGGGGCTTCTCGTTGCGCGGAAGGCGGGGCCCGGTGGCACTGGCGGGCAAGCCGCCAGTGCCACCCGGCGCACGCGGTCACGCTGCGGCGGCAAAATCCCTTGACGCTAAGGCCGCCGTGCCCTAGAATCTCCGCTCTTCTTGCCTCGTGTTACCAGGCTTCGTACCTCAAGCCAGGAGAGATTCGGCATGCTCAAAGAGATTCGCATCCACGGCCGCGGAGGCCAGGGCAGCGTGACGGCCGCCGAGGTCCTCGCCAAGGCCGCCTTCAAGGACGGCACCATCAGCCAGGCCTTTCCGGCGTTCGGGTCCGAGCGGATGGGCGCCCCCGTGCGGGCCTTCTGCCGCCTCTCGGACAAGCCCATCCGGACGCGGGCCGTCATCGAGGAACCCGACTACCTGATCGTCCAGGACCCGACCCTGTTCGGCCAGGTCGAGATCTTCGGGGGCCTCAAGAAGGGCGGCGTGGCCATCGTCAACACCGAAAAGCCCGAGGAGATCGAGGTGCCCGACGGCGTGACCCTGAAGGCCGTGCCCGGCACCCGGATCGCCATGGACGTCATCGGCCGGCCCATCCCCAACATGGTCATGATCGGGGCCTTCTGCGGGACGACGGGCCTGGTGAGTCTCGGGTCCCTTCAGGAGGCCGTGAAAGAGCGTTTCGGCGGCAAGGTGGGCGACCTGAACGCCCAGGCTATCGAGAAGGCGTACCGCGCGGCCGAACAGGCGAAGTGAATCGGTTGGCCACCCGCCCCGGCGGGCGAGTCGGCCACAACGGAGAGAACGGATGAACGACAAACTCCTCAGCATGGACAGGCTCTCGATCGGTTGCGTGGCGCCCCCCGCCGGCAGCGTCGAGAACAAGACCGGCGCCTGGCGGGCGATGCGGCCCGTCTTCAAGCAGAAAGACTGCATCGGCTGCCGCGCGTGCGAACTCGTCTGCCCCGAAGGCTGCGTGGCCGGCAACGCGAAGGAGAAGAAGTTCGACTTCGACCCGGACTACTGCAAGGGCTGCGGCATGTGTGCGGCGGAGTGCCCCAAGGACGACATTGACATGGTCAGGGAGGAGAAGTGATGGCCGCCAAGCAAGAGATTCTGGAAGGCGCGATGGCCGTCGCCCACGCGGTCGCGCGGTGCCGGCCGGAGGTCGTCGCGGCCTATCCCATTACGCCGCAGACCCACATCTCCGAGGAACTCAGCCAGATCGTGGCCGATGGTGAACTCGACGCCGAGTTCGTCAAGGTCGAGTCGGAGTTCGGCGCCGCCAGCGTGTGCCTGGGGGCCAGCGCTACGGGTGCCCGGGCCTACACGGCCACCTCGAGCCAGGGCCTGATGCTCATGGGCGAGGTCCTCTGGAACATCGCCGGCATGCGGCTGCCGATCGTCCTGGCGTGCGCCAACCGCAGCGTCTCGGCGCCCCTTTCCATCTGGTGCGACCACCAGGACGCCGAGAGCGTCCGCGACTGCGGCGTCCTCCAGTTGTATGCCGAGGACAGCCAGGAGGCCTGCGACCAGCACGTCATCGCCTTCCGGGTGGCCGAGGACCGGCGGGTCCTGTTGCCCGTCATGGTCAACCTCGACGGGTTCCTTCTGACCCACGTCTTCGAGCCCACCGAACTGCCCGACCAGGCCCTGTGCGACGCGTTCCTGCCGCCGTACGACGCGGCCCTGAAACTCGACCCGGCCAACCCCGCCACGTTCGGCGCCTTCACCGAGCCCGATAAGTGCATGGAAGGCCGGTGGATGATCCACGACGCGGCGCTGCGGAGCCTCTCGGTCATCGAGGAGGTCTCGGCCGAGTTCGCCAAGGTCTTCGGGCGCCCCTCCGGCGGCCTGCTGGAAGAGTACAGGAGCCAGGACGCCGAAACGATCCTCATCGCCAAGGGGTCGATCTGCGGAACCATCAAGGATGTCATCGACCAGGTGCGCGACGAGGGCAAGAAGGTGGGTCTGGTGCGGATCAAGACGTACCGGCCGTGGCCCAAGGACGCGCTCTTGAAGGCCCTCGCGAGCGCCAAGCAAGTGGCGGTGATCGAGCGCGGCGCCAGTTTCGGCGCCGGCGGCGTCATGACCCCCGAGGTCAAGGAAACCCTCTACGACGCTGGCAAGGTGATCCCCGTCAGCGGGTACTGCGTCCAGTTGGGCGGGCGCGAGGTGCCACCCGACGGCTTCCGCGAGATCATCGACCGCACCTCGAAGGGCCAGCGCCAGAAGGCCTACGAGTACTTCCGCCTCCGCACGGAGATCCTGCCGGACCTCGTGCCGACCAAGTAGACGATTCGGTGGCCGCCTGGGCGACCGCCTTACAGGGAGGATGACACGTGAAGTTCGACTATAGCGATCGCATCCTGGTGCCGGGATACACGTCGTGCCTGGGTTGCGGCGAGGCGCTCGCCATGCGCATCGTCGCCCAGACCGCCGGCAAGGACACCATCTTCACCAACTGCACCGGGTGCAGCGAGATCTTCACGTCGCGGTACCCCACCAGTTCGTGGGCGGCGCCGTGGATCCACAGCCTGTTCGAGAACTCGGCCGCGGTCGCCACGGGCGTCGCGGCCGCCCTCAAGCACAAGGGCAAACTCGACTCGACCAAGGTCATTGCCATGGGCGGCGACGGCGGCACCGCCGACATCGGGCTCCAGTGCCTCTCGGGCGCCTTCGAGCGCGGCGACGACCTGCTGTACGTCTGCTACGACAACGAGGCCTACATGAACACCGGCATCCAGCGGTCGGGCATGACGCCGTTGGGTGCCGCCACCACCACCAGTCCCGCCGGCAAGGCCTCCTGGGGCAACAGCCGCCCCAAGAAAGACCTGCCGATGATCATGGCCGCCCACAACCCGCCGTACGTCGCGGTCACGTCCATGGGCTACTACCGCGAGATCCCGCGGATCGTCAAGAAGGCCCTCGAGATGCGCGGGCCGAGGTTCATCCAGATCCATTGCACGTGCCCGCTGGGCTGGCGGAGCGAGCCGGCCCAGTCGGCCGAGATCGCACGCCTGGCGTTCGAGACCGGCTGCTACCCGCTCTACGAGATCATCGACGGCCAGATGACGCCGCACAAGGCGCCCAAGGATGGCTGGAAACCCGTCGAGATCTACCTGAAGCCGCAGGGCCGGTTCCGGCACCTCTTTCGCGCGGCCGACGGCGTTCAGCAGATCGCCCGCGTCCAGGCCCTGGCCGCCGCCAACATCCGCAAGTATTACGGCGACGAGGCCGTGCCCGATTTCGCCCGGGAGGCCGAGAAGAAGGTCGCCGAGACGGCGGCGGCCACGGCGTAGGGGCAGCCGTCGGACTGGCGTAACGTACTGGCGCGGCGGGTCTCCTGACCTGCCGCGCTGCTTTGCGCGGACGCGACGGCCATTATTCCCTTGTGGCTGGCCCGCCGCTGTGCCATAGAATTAGAGGTGTCCGGGGGGCCGTAGGGGGTCTGTCCGTGCTCTACGTCACGATTCACGGCGTGTGGATGATCGTGGCCGTCGTCGTCGGCACCGTGGCCGGGTACCTGGGCCTCTTGCGGGCGACGCAAGGCGAGGGCGGGCGGAGTCCGCTGCCCGGCCGCTTCCGGATGAAACTGCACACCGGCCTCGGCCTGGTCTACTACCTGATGCTCTATGCCGGCCTGGCGGGCGGCGTTGTCATGGTCCGGTTTCTGCTGCCGAGCGACGTCCTGCCGCGCTCCATCGCCAAGGTTCACGTGGTGCTGGCGGTGCTGGTGGGCACCTTGTACGGCGTGGCGTGGCTTATCGGTCGGCGGCTCGAGCAGAAGCCGGCCGGCGCGGCCCGTCTGCTCCCGCGGCTGCACATGGTCTTCAACTTCACGGCCTGCACGCTCATCGGCATCCAGATTGCCCTGGCCGCCTACTACGTCTGGATATGGCCGAACCTGTAACACGCGAGATAGCCGCCCGGCCTGCCGGGCGCGTTGAGGCAATCCGTGGAACTCCTTCGCGACCTCGACAACGTGCCGGCCGCGTTCCGCGGCGGCGTCCTGAGCGTCGGCGTCTTCGACGGCGTCCACCTGGGCCACCAGCAGGTCCTCGGCCGCGCGGTCGAACGGGCCCGTGCCCTGGGGGCCGCCGCCGTCGTCTTCACGTTCCACCCGCATCCGCTCCAGGTGCTGCGTCCCGACGAGGCCCCGCCGCTCATCCAGACGTTCGGCCAGAAACTCGAACTGATGCGCGAGATCGGCATCGGCGCCGTCGTCTGGCCGCGCGACGCCGCCGGCGTCCTGGCCCTGGCGCCCGAGGCGTTCGTCGGCCAGGTCGTGTGCGGCGCCCTGGCGGCCCGCGTCATGGTCGAGGGGGCCGACTTCCGTTTCGGCCGCGGCGGCCGCGGCGACGGCGAGCAACTCGGCCGCCTGGCAGGGGCGTGTGCGGTCGAGGTCGAGTTGGTCGACGACGTTAGCGTCGACGGCGACCGCGTCTCGAGCACCCGCATCCGCCGCCTCATTGCCGATGGTCACGTTGCCGAGGCGGCCCGCTGTCTCGGCCGGCCCTACGCGTACGTGGGCACGGTGGTCGAGGGACGCCATCGCGGCGCCCGCCTGGGGTACCCGACGGCCAACGTCGAGGCGCCGCGGTTCCTCGTGCCCGGCGATGGCGTGTACGCCGGGTGGGTCGAGGTGCGCGGCCGCCGGTACGCGTCGGCCGTCAGCGTGGGCCGCGCGCCCACCTTCGAGAAGGCCCTGCCCGTGGCGGTCGAGGCGTTTCTGCTCGACTTCGATGGCGAACTCTACGGTGAACAGATGGCGGTCGATTTTGTAGAGTCCCTGCGGCCGCAGCGGGCGTTCCCCGACGAGGACGCCCTCAAGGTCCAGATCGCGGCCGACTGCGACCGCGTCCGGCAGGTCCTTGGCGGCGGGTGACGGGCGGGAGGGTACCACCATGGCCGAACCGGCACGGATGGACCGGCGATGTTTTCTCCGCGTCGCCGGCGCTGCGGCCGGCGGGGCCCTGTTGGCGGGCGGGTGCGCGGGCCCGGCCGAGGCACCTCGGCCCGGCGCCGGCGACCGGCCGAACATCCTCTTCTGCATCGCCGACGACTGGGGATGGCCGCACGCGGCCCTGTTCGGCGACAAGGTCGTCCAGACCCCCACGTTCGAGCGCGTCGCCCGCGACGGCGTCCTGCTGCCGCACACGTACTGCGCGGCCCCGTCGTGCACGCCGTCGCGCGGGTCCATCCTGACGGGGCAGATGTTCTACCGTCTGGAGGACGGCGCGTGCCTGTGGAGCACGCTGCCCGCTAAGTTCCCCGTCTACACCGACCTGCTCGAGGCTGCCGGCTACCACGTCGGCTGCACGCGCAAGGGCTGGGGACCCGGCAGTGTCCGGGCCGGCGGGCGGACGCGGAACGCCGCCGGCAGACCGTACAAGAACTTCGGGGCGTTCCTGGCGGCGGCACCCGCCGACCGGCCGTTCTGTTTCTGGTTCGGCAGCCACGAGCCGCACCGCGGATACGTGGCGGGGTCGGGCGCCGCCGGCGGGATGCGACCCGAGGACGTCCAGGTCCCCCCCATCTGGCCCGACGCGCCCGAGGTCCGCCGCGACATCCTCGACTACTACCTCGAGGTCCAGCAGTACGACCGCCAGGTGGGCGACCTGCTCGAGCAGTTGCAGGCCGCCGGCCGGCTCGACAACACCCTCGTCGTCATGACCAGCGACAACGGGTGTCCGTTCCCGCGGTGCAAGACCAACCTGTACGACATGGGGACGCGGATGCCGACGGCCGCGATGTGGCCGGGGCGGGTCGGCGGAGGGCGGGTCGTCGATGACTTCGTCAGTTTCACCGACTTCGCCCCCACGTTCCTGGAGGCGGCCGGCCTGCCGGTGCCCGAGGCCATGACCGGCCGCTCGTTCCTGGACGTGCTGTCCTCGGGCAAGGGCGGCCGCGTCGACGCGGCCCGCGACCACGTCGTCACCGGCCGCGAGCGGCACCACGGCGGGGCACGCCCGGGGCGCCGGGGCTATCCGATGCGGGCCCTCCGGACCCACGATTACCTTTACATCCGCAACTATGAGCCCGACCGCTGGCCTGCCGGTGACCCCGAGTGCCGGGTCGAGGGCGGCGGCACGTTCGACTACGCCGACGTGGACGGCGGACCCACGAAGACGTATATGCTGAGGCATCGCGAGGACCCGGCCGTCGGGCCGCTGTTCGACCTGTCGTTCGGCAAGCGGCCCGCCGAGGAGTTGTACGATTGCCGCAACGACCCGCACCAGATGAAGAACCTGGCCGCCGACCCCGCCTGCGCCGACGTCCGGGCGCGTCTGGCCGAGCGCCTGGCGTCGTACCTGAAACGCACAGCCGACCCGCGCGCCGCCGGCCGCGGCGATGTGTTCGACACCTATCGCTACTACGGCGGGTTGGGAGAGAAGAAGCGACCGAGGACCTGACGGCCGGGCCGCCCGCGGTCGGCATCCGGCAGGCACCCGTCAACGCAAGGTTGGGCCCGTGTCGCGGCCTGGGCCCGGGAGCAAGCGGCATGCGTTGGACACGTGGCATCGCGGCAGCCGGGGTCCTGGCGGTGGTGCTGGCGTTGGTCGCCGCCGCCGCCCGTGCCGCCGACTGGCCGCAGTTCCGCGGGCCGACCCGCGACGGCGTCTCGGCCGAGACGGGCCTCGCGCCGGCGTGGCCGGAGGGCGGGCCGCCCCTCGTCCGGACCGTCGATGGCGTGGGCGAAGGGTTCTCCTCGCCCGTCGTGGCCGCCGAAAGACTCTTCGAGACGGGCCGCCTGAAAGACGAACTCTACGTGTTCGCCTTCGACGTCGCCACGGCCCGGCCGCTCTGGCGGGCCGCCTGCGGGACGGCGTACACGGCGTTCTGGCCGGGGTCGCGCAGCACGCCCACTGTGGCGGGCGGGCGCCTGTACGTCCTGTCGGGCGAGGGACGCCTCACGGCCCTGGAGGCCGACTCCGGCAGCAAGGTCTGGACGCTCAACCTTTTCGAGACCTTCGGCGGCAAGCGGCCCATGTACGGCGCCGCCGAGTCGGTCCTGGTGGTCGGCGACACGGTCATCTGCACGCCCGGCGGGCCCGACGCGTGCCTGGCGGCGCTCGACGCCGGCACCGGACGGACCGTCTGGACCAGCCGGGGTCTGAGCGACCGGGCCGCCTTTGCCTCGACCATCGCCATCGACTACGGCGGCGTGCGGCAGGTCGTCGCCCTGACCGAGAAGGGCCTGGTGGGCGTGGCGCTGGCCGACGGCAAGCCGCTGTGGCGGTTCACCGACTATTTCGGCGGGTTCATGGCCGAGAACGTGCTGGCGCCGGTCTTTCGCGACGGCATCGTGTTCGGCGAGGGCGGGCATTACGGTGGCGGCGGGGCCGTCCGGCTCAAGGCCGACGCCGGGGCGTTCTCGGTCGAGCCGCTCTGGAAAAAGTCGGGCGGATCGACGCATCTGGGCGGATACGTGGAGCGCGGCGGCTTCCTGTACGGCGACACGGGCAGGGGATGGTCGTGCGTCGACCTGGCCGGCGGCGATGTTCGGCACAAGACGAGCCGCATCCGCGGCGCCGCTACGCTGTGGGCCGACGGCCGCTTCTACTGTCTGGGCGAAAAGGGCACGATGCACCTGGTCGAGGCCGACCCGAACTGCAGCCGCATCGTCGGCGAATTCTCGATTCCGAACGCCGGCAGCCAGACGTGGGCGTACCCCGCGATCTCCGACGGGCGGCTGTACGTCCGCCGGCTCGAACAGGTCCACGTCTACGACATTTCGCGGCCGCGATAGCACAGCCGCGCCGCTTTCAGGCGGCGGCCCGCGCGTAGGAGGCGTGTCATGAGACCAGCGCAACGCACAGGAGTCTTGGCCGTGGCCGCGCTGGCCTTGGCGGTGCTGGCCGCCGCGTCGGGCGCCGCCGATGCCGGGACCGGGCGCGACGTACGCCGCCCCAAGAAACTCATCGCCGTCGGGTGGGACCTCTTCTTCGACACGCACTGGCTCTTGGCACACCACGCTGAAATGGACCAGCGTCCGTTCGACGGCATCACCATCAACGTCGTCGGCCGCGACGACGATGGCAAACCCGTCGAGATGCGCCTGGCGTTCCGCAAGGGCGCCTGGAAAGAGGCGTGGTTCGACGCGGCCCGGGCCGACCTGGTGGCGTGTAAGTTCCGGAACCTGCGCGACAACTTCCTGATGGTCTGGGCGAACCCCGGCGACGTCGACTGGTTCGACGACGACGGTTGGCGCGACATCGTCGAGCACTGGCGCCTGGCGGCCCGGCTGGCGAAACGGTCGGGCTGCCGCGGCCTCTGTTTCGACCCGGAACCGTACTACGGGCCGCACGCGGCGTTCACGTACGCCGCGCAGACGGGGCGGCAGGACCACTCGTTTGCCGCGTACGCCGCCAAGGTGCGCGAGCGCGGCCGCGAGGTCATGAAGGCGGTGGCCGCCGAGTTCCCCGAGGCGACCATCCTCGCGTTCTTCCTGAACTCCATCTGCGGCCGCGCGACCGGCCACGCCGACCCCGCGCCGCTGCTGGAGGCCGACGGGTACGGCCTCCTGCCGGCGTTCGTCGACGGCTGGCTCGATGCGGCGCCGCCGACGGTCACGATGGTTGACGGCCACGAACACGCGTACCGGTACAACTCGGACGTGGAGTTCCTGGAAGGGGCGAACCTGATCCGCAACACGTGCCAGGAGTTCGTCTCGCCCGAGAACCGGGCAAAGTACCGGGCGCAGGTCCAGGTGGGGTACGGCGTGTATCTCGATGCGCACATCAACCCGCCCACCTCGCCGTGGTACATCGACCCGCTGGGCGGCCCGCGCGTCGAGCGGCTGCGGGCCAACGTGGCCGCCGCCTGCCGCGCGGCCGACGAGTACGTCTGGGTCTACGGCGAGAAATGCCGCTGGTGGCCCACGCCCAACAAGCGCGTCACCGAACGGACCTGGCCCGAGGCGCTGCCCGGCTGCGAGGACGCCCTGCGCTTCGCCCGCGACCCGGTGGCCGGGGCCCGCTGGAAGGTCGAGGAACTCCGGAAGGCCAGCGCCCTTCAAGACCTCATGGCCGGCGGCGATTTCTTGGTCGGTCCGAAAGAGGCGGGCGGCCGGCCCGACGGCTGGGGCGCCTGGCAGGACTCCGCCTCCAAGGGCGCCTTCGCCTGGGACGCCGACGTGGGCGCCGCCGCCAAGGGCTCGGCACGGCTGGCCGGCGTCGCCAACGGTTGCCTCATCGCCAAGATCGAGGTAAAGCCCGGCCAGCGGTACGCCGTCGAGGCCGTCCGGCGACTGAAAGGCGCGGGCGACGCCGTCCTGGTCGTCCGCTGGCAGACCGCCGATGACACATGGACGGCCGAGGCCCGCGACGTCAGCGTCCCGTGCACCGGGCCGCGCGACGCCTGGGCCGAGATGTTCGGCGTGGCCGAGGTGCCCGAGGGCGCGGGCAAACTGGTAGTGCTTCTGCTAGCGCGCGGCCAGAAGTCGGCGGACGACTTGGCGTGGTTCGACGACGTGCGGGTGTACCGGCTGGACGGCCGGTGAGCGTGGGGCGACGGGCAAATCGGTTCGCCCTGGGCCGGGCGTGGTGTATAATTCGC
>Ga0307378_10013523_pt1 | contig 10316 bp, 8 predicted proteins | sample UN1MG_FD_202238 | JGI IMG/M metagenome (GOLD analysis project Ga0307378, IMG submission 202238) | Soil microbial communities from Risofladan, Vaasa, Finland - UN-1 | ecosystem: Environmental > Terrestrial > Soil > Coastal area > Acid sulfate soil | place: Finland: Risofladan, Vaasa | collected...
CCCAAGGAGGTTAAATACTTTGTCTCCAACGCCCCTGAAGGCACCCCGTTGGAATTGTTGCTTCATGTGGGCTTTTCTCGTTGGCATGTGGAGAGGTGTTTTGAGGATGAAAAAAGCGAACTGGGATTGAGCCATTTTGAGGTTCGTAACTATAAATCTCTCCGTCGTCATTTGATAATCACTGCAGTGAGCCATTTGTTCCTGGCCAAAGTGCATCAGAAATGGCGGGGGGAAAAATCCGGACCTGACGGTCTGCCAGATTCGCACAGCCTCTTCGGCCATACGTTGTTGCATTTTTGAACCCTAAGTGGCGTTGTAGGACTAAGCTACTTCAAATAAGTTATCAATAATCAGGGTTATATGTCCAAACCACAGCATAATATAGGGCCCTGAAAAAGAAGATCAAGAGTATATTTACAGCAATAAGCTAAGCTATGAAAGTAGATTTCAAGAAAAATCTCTAAAAAATCTAATTATTTTCGCCTTGTAAAGGTTGCTTTTTTTAAATATACAGCCTATATTTACAGGAACATAGGCAAAACAAGTAAAGTAAGTAAATATTTTAGTTGACACCAAAACACAGAGCTAATATAATAGCAGAATAATGGCCTTGTGGAGGAGGCATCTATCAAGGCCATATGGCAGGAGGCTCACTATTACAGTCTTGTGGAAGAAAGAGGTGTCGTGGTATTCGGCTTTCCTCTTTAGTACTCAATTCTGCAAATCCCAGGAAGGGCAATATTAGTATTAAGACTATCGTTGAATTCGGTATATCTCGTTAAGTGAAAGAGATATGGATACTCGATTATAGTTGTCGGTACAACTGTTGTTATTACTACAACAAACAAGGAGGAGGTGGAATGAAGGATAGTTGGATAAGGAACAAAGGAAGGAAATTCGGTTTTAAATCTAGATTATTATTAGGGTTAATGGCTTTAGCGGTTACAGTAGGATTCGGCACTGCAGTGCAAGTAGTTCCGAACAACATGACCCCAGAATCTCCATTGAGTGAAACGGATATACTTAATCCGTTTACTCTGAGCTTTACCGTGCCTGTAACGGAAGCGGGCGAGGATGCAGGCATGTTAACCTTAGATACTGCTAAAACGCAGCCTCAAATACGAATACCATATAGACCGGCATTACGCAGTCCCATTCGGCCGCCTCTTGTGAATCGATAAACTTCGTCCTCTACGAATGGAAGGTATTTTCGGGGCGAGGGGGTGTATTTATGTTAAAGCACACCTGAAAACGGGTCGAAGTAATGACATTGTGAGTAAAGTGCAGAAAAATATTTAACTTGAACTGTTTATTTGTGAGTTATTTAAGGAGAGAAACTTGATTTCCTAATATATTTGAAGCGCAGTGGCGTTTGAGGATAATGTCACTTCGCAAAAAGTTTGGAGGAAATATTAAAGTGAACTTCGTGAAATGCTGTTCTTCTGGCGTATCCATATCAAAGATACAGATTGCTCTTAGCCTTTTTCTAACGATTCTAATATCCCTCTGCCTAATAGGATGCAGTGACGAAGTGCGCCTGCCCTCTGCAAAGCAGTTGGCAGAATTCGAAAGGGCTGGGCCTATACTACCCACTGTGGATGTTGACCGTCTGATAAGGGCCAAGATAGGCGGAGCGCCATTGCCCGGTGAAGTGCTCGAGATCACAATGCCGACAATATTGCAGGTCGTCACAGCAGAAGAGATTGACGGCACTAAAAGTTTTGCTCCATACGCATGCCGGATCAGTGAAAGCGGGACTATCATGCTTCCGGTAGTTGGCGAAATCGAAGCTGCAGAAAAAACCTTAGCTGAGATAGAATCAGCTATTATTGATGCGTACTATCCCAAGTATGCTACGACTCGTCCTTCTGTGTTTGTCCGCCTATCTGAACAAGTTGAGCAACCACTGTTTACGGTCATCGGACTAGTTAATAGACCTGGCAACTTCCCATATCCGCAAGATGCCCGATATAACGTCATGCAGGCAGTGGGCTTTGCTGGTGGATTGGACAAGAATACCGATCCTCGTTACGCTACGGTCTACCGCCTAAAGCCGGACGGCACGATTGTTAGTGCTACTTTCGGAATTGTAAAGACAAAAGAACACTCAAGGCTTTCAGATGCTTTGAGCATCCTTATAAAGCCTGGTGACATCGTCGCTATAGAACATACGCCCAGAACAAGAACGAATCATTTTCTGGAAAGCATGTTCAATGTCAACTTCGGCGCTTATTTTCCTTTCTGGCAATAAGAACAAACAAGATGCTTTTGACTAAAAAACAATGGGGAATAATATGATAAAGCAAAATGAAAATCAAAGCTCGGCCGATGAAAGCGTCCCACACGTTGAAATGCCTACGACAGTTGCGCCTGTTCCCGAGAGCTTAATCCAAATATTATGGCGTAACCGTTTGATCGTGTTGGTTAGTATGCTTGCAGTACTGGCAGGAGTTCTCATCTATCTTATCAAGGCCACACCTATTTATACCAGTACATCCAAGATATATGTCGAACAGAGCGGCCCTAAGATTATCAACGAGATGGAAGAGGGCGTAATGACACGCTCTAAAAACTATCTCTACAACCAGGCAGAATTGCTTAAATCAACGCCTATTCTCTCTGCAGTTCTTAACGAGCCGGATATAAGACAGATGAAGACTTTTGCTGATGTACGTAACCACATTAACTATTTGAAAAAAACACTGGATGTCACAGTGGGCAAGAAGAATGACATCATCAGCATATCGTTTGATTCGCCTTGGTCTTTTGAAGCTGCCAAGATAGTAAATGCGGTCGTCGACTCATACGTGACCTATCATTCAACCCGCAAACGCAGTACTTCAGAAGAAGTTTTAAAAATCCTCCAAAACGAAAAGACAAAACGAAACAAAGAGCTTTCAGAGAAGCTTGAGGCAATGATGAACTTCAAAAAGGACAACATGGCATTGGCATTTGAAAGCCGGCAGGGAAATATCATACTCCAAAGGCTCGAAAGGCTGTCAGCGGTTCTGACAGAGGCTCAACTTGAAACCATCGATAGCAAATCAGCCTATGAATCCGTGAAAGAAATGGTTAGCGAACCAACCAGACTCAAGCAATATGTGGAGGCTCAACTTACAGAGATAAGATATAACTCAACAGGCAGTGAAAGAGCAAAACTCAAATCCAAACTTGATGAATTGCAGATTCGACGAGCAGACCGTTTACGCCAAGTCACGTCCGGCCATCCTGCAGTTGAGGCACTGGAGAGTGAAATTGCCCAAATAAAGACTCAGATAGCTGAAATGGACACCGCATTCGCACAGGCGCGGCTTGCTGTGGTGGAACAACAGTATCAAACCGCAAAACAAAAAGAAGAACAAATAGCCAAAAACTTTGAAGAACAGCGTCAGCAGACCCTTGACCTTAACGAGCAGCTCGCTCAATACACAATATTGGAGTCTGACTGGGAACAGACGAAAAAGCTTTGTGATATTCTCGATGATCGGATCAAAGAGCTGAATATCACAGAAGATGTTGGAGCACTTAATATTAGTATCCTCGAAGCTGCTGAAGCTTCAGTAAAACCATCAAAACCTGAAAAGTACAAATTTATGGCTATCGCGGTATTGATAGGCCTTATGCTCGGCTGTGGCTTGGCCCTTCTTTACGATTTGATGGATCAAAGAATGCGATCTGCAGAAGAGGTGAAGGCACTCCTGAGCATGCCGATTCTGGGTGTAGTCCCATCAATGCTCAAAGAGCAAAGCATTGTGGCCCGGGGGCAGAAAGTCCACATAGATCCTAATTCTCGTGTTTCAGAGGTCTATCGCACAATACGTACGGCTATATTTTTCGGCGTACCCAACGGCAAGGCAAAGACAATACTTGTCACCTCGCCAGGAGCAGCTGAAGGCAAGACGACTCTCGTTAGTAACTTAGCCATTGCTATGGCCCAGGCCGGACAAAAAACACTCATCCTCGACGCCGACTTCCGAAATCCTACGCAATATCGTATTTTCGAATTGAACGGGAACAAGGGGCTTGTATCCTTGCTTTCCAAGAATTCAACCTTGGAAGAAACAATCCGACCTACTGGGATTAAAAGTTTGGAGTTGCTGCCATGTCGGACGCAATTAGTCAATTCGTCCGAAATTCTCAATAGTAAATCTTTCACTAAACTCTTGAGGAACCTTTCGAACAAATATGACCGTATCGTAATCGATTCACCGCCAGTTGTGCCAGTCACCGATGCCCAGATACTTGCTGCTATCTGCGACGTAACACTTTTAGTACTGAGAGCGGAACAATCTACAAGAAAGATGAGTCAACAGGCCCGTGATGGATTGCTTAGCGTCGGTGCACACCTGCTCGGAGTGGTTGTCAACGATGAAGTCTTGGGAAAAGGTGGTCTCTACGGCCGTTACGGTAAGGAAAAAACATGGCAGTTAAACAATGTCAAATGATTACGGATAGCAGATGATTGAGTCCGTAAACAGCAATATAATTGATGCTCAAAATGGCCATCTCAGAGGACGCAGACAAGACACGTTGGCCAGCATAGACAGTTACTACTTACCTACACAGTACGATACGGTGGTCGAATGGCTGCTGATATCGCTCTTTGCATTTATGCCCTTTGCATTTGGAGCCGTGGAAGCCTGGAGCGAACAGATTGTCTTAGCACTTGCAGCTGCTATTTTTATCTGCTTTTTACTGAAACTTACCTTTATAAAAGAAACAAAACTTGTTTGGTCCTGGGCGTACATTCCGATAGTGCTATTTATCCTTGTGGTAGTGTTCCAGCTTATTCCTCTGCAAACTAACCTCGTGAGTGCAATTTCCCCAAATACTGCAGCAACTAAGCAAGAGCTTTTGAGCGATCTGCCCAATTCCGGCACCTTGCTAAACTCAATGACTCTTAGCTTTTATCCGAACGCTACACAATATAACCTGCGGTTGGTGCTTGCCATCTCAGCAGTTTTTTTAGTGGTTATAAATGTATACCAGCGAGAAGACCAGATAAAGCGGCTTCTGGCAGCAATTGCTATCATCGGTGGTTTAATCGCTTTGCTGGCGATTGCACAAAACCTCTTCGGAAATGGAGAAATCTATTGGATAGTTCCCACTGGCCACGGCAAGGCCTACTCGGGAACGTTCATTAACCAAAGTCATTACGGCCAGTTTATGAATTTGTCTATTGGAGCAGCACTTGGCCTTATTATGGTAAATGTCCACGAAGCCTTTACACGAAAAAAAGTTACGCCCCCAGTTGTCTTTGAATACCTCAGTTCTTCAGCTTCCAAGCCAATGTGGTTTTTTATGGTAATAATAATCATTTGCGCAGCTACGGTTTTCGTGTCACTGACTCGAGGTGGAATGATCAGCATGCTTATCGCAGCAGGTTTTACTACGCTCGTACTTAGCTCGCGAAGGTCCATCAGGGGCTACGGCTGGATAATGGTCTTGATGGCACTTGGGGCATTTATTTGCGTATTATATATAGGTTTCGATGCAGTTTATGACCGCTTAGCTACCCTTAGGGAATTGCACGAATACAAAGGTCATTGGCAGATATTCAAAGACATAGCTGTTGCATGGACCAAATTCCCCTTGCTTGGTACGGGGCTTGGGACCCATGAAGTAGTCTACCCGATGTTCGATCGTTCCACGATGCCTGCCTTGGCTGCCTATGCAGAAAACGAATATGCCCAAGTCGCAGAGGAAACTGGCATTATAGGCCTAACAATATTGATAGTCTTTGGCGTCATAGTATGTCTCAGTTATATCCGCAACGTAAGAAGTGCCTATGTACCAATTCGCTCAGCCGCTTATGGGCTCGGATTCGGGCTTCTGGCAATAATGCTTCACAGCCTAAGTGACTTTGGCCAGCACTTGCCCGCCAATGGTTTTCTTTCAATAATATCTTGTGCGATTTTATTAAGTTTGACTCATACAAGGCAGGAGAACAAAACATCCTTAGAAGCTACTGAAGCATCTAACGGCTCCAGAGCTTTGCATATTGCCACTTTAGTTTGTTTCTCCGGAGTTTGGGCTTGGATTTTGCTTGGTGCCAATAGTGCTCGAGTTGCCGAAGCTCACTGGAAAAAGGCCCTTACTGCCGAGCAAAGCATCAAGGAAAAAGGTTTGCAGGCAAGTGACGACGAATATATAGCTTTAATCTCAAATGCAGCCGCTGCGGCTGATTATCAGCCCGACAATGTCAAGTACCGACACTGGCTGAACGTCTACCGTTGGGAGACCATAAGCCGTAATACTGATCCGAATACAGGTAAAGTTGTTATCCCTGAACAGTCAATTAAGCTTGTACATCGTATAGTTAACGAACTTCATAATGCACGCTTGCTCTGCCCTACTTATGGAGCCACTTATTGTGTTGTTGGCCAGCTTGAAAAGCACACCTTAGACGATCCCATTGGTGCAGAGCATATCCAAAAAGGCTTTAAGCTTGCACCTTGCGACCCCACAGCCTGTTTCGTAGCTGGGCTGCTGGATGCAGAAGAGGGCCATGTTGACGCTTCATTAGCAAAATTCAGCAGGGCGGTGCAGCTCGATAGCAGACTCTTTGAAGAAGTAGCCAATATCTACATAAACGATTTAGGCCGCCCTGATTTGGCTGTATTGGTCGCTGGTGAAAACAAGAGCTGGTTGTCTCAAATTGCCAATATCTTAGCTGATAGCGAAGAACACCAGACCCTGTACGAAGAAGTTCGAGCCCAGATAGTCGAACTTCTCAAGACGAGAGGCCAGGGAGTAGCAACCGAAGAGAGTCAGGTGCCTTAGAACACCTTGTAAGTAGTAAATAATAAGGTCTCTACGGACTTTGAGACCTTATAAATGAATGCTAATAAGATAGAAATCCTTGTCGGTGCACCGACGGGAACGGAGTGCGCGCTAGGCTAACAAATGCTTAAACTATCCGAAAATCCGGCTATTATAACACCAGAAGTTCAATCGCTGACCGAACTAAGTGGCACCTGGTGGTTGGCACACACGAAGGCGCGATTTGAAAAGGCCTTTGCCAGGGATATATTCACTCACGGAATAGGATATTTTCTACCTATGCGGGAGAAGATTGTCTTCTCTGGTGGTCGCAAGCGTCGTGTAATGGTACCTCTTTTTACTTCTTATGTGTTCTTTTGTGGAACTGACAATGATCGCTATACGGCAATGACAACGAACCGTCTTTGCCAAACAATTGAAGTGATTGACCAGGATAGCTTAATTAAGGAGCTTGCGAGGATAGAAAAAGCTCTTTTGAACAAGGCTATTATTGACAACTATCCCCGTCTTCCTGTCGGTGGCCGCTGCAGAATAATCTCCGGCCCGATGATGGGTACAGAAGGTGTGGTTATCGAAAGAAAAGATGCAAAAGCCAGAATGGTCCTTGAGGTCACCATCCTCGGCCAAGGCGCCATGGTCGAAGTCGATGCCGACTTATTGGAACCAATGGAATGAAAGCAGAAGACTAACAGTTAAATATGAAGACCTACCTTTATGTATATCTTGGCTCTACTTTCCTTGCATTAGTGATTACGCCAGTCGTAATCTGGCTCGCTCACCGACTTAATATTGTTACTGTTCCTGGCACGCGGCACGTTCATTCAAGGCCCATATCGCACATTGGAGGTATAGCAATATTTCTCTCTATGATGTGTGTTACTATTGGCGTATTGTTCCTCTCGAACGCCATCGGCGATACCTTCCGGGATATTCTACCTCAACTAATCGTGTTGTTTTGCGCCGCCGGGTTCATTTTCTTTGTAGGGCTGATCGATGACATTAAGACTGACGGCCTGCAGGCACGCATAAAGTTCGTCGCTCAGCTGATTGCTGCTACCGCTGTTTGTGCAGCAGGTATCCGAATAAAATCAATTGCTATTGCCGACTGGCTTACGCTTGATTTTGAATGGTTCTCTTGGCCACTAACTATTCTGTGGATTGTGGGCATTACCAATGCTATCAATCTAAGCGATGGTCTGGACGGCCTTGCCGCAGGGATCTCTGCTGTAGCCTGCGGTGTCATTGCTGTATTTGCTGTCTATAGCAACCAGCTTGTAATGGCGATATTAATGCTTGCTCTGCTCGGCAGCTTGACCGGATTTTTGTTCTTCAACTTCAATCCGGCAAAGATTTTTATGGGCGACTGTGGCAGCATGTTTTTAGGTTTTACAATCGCCTCTTCCAGCGTTTTATGCTCAACCAAATCTCCCGTATTGGTTGGTCTGGCCCTGCCGGTCTTAGCTCTGGGAATACCTATCTTCGATACCTTTTTTTCAATGCTTCGACGATATCTGGAGCGACGTTCAATGTTTTCACCCGATCGCAGACACTTCCACCATCGGCTGGTCGATTTGGGCCTTAAGCAGCGTCACGTGGTGATTGCAATGTATGCAGTGACGATTCTTGCAGCCGGGCTGGGTATGTTTATGATGGTTACCCGCAATATGAATTCTCTGATAGTTTTCTTCTGTATCTTATTGTTACTGCTTCTTATGTTCCAGGTCGTCGGCACGATCCGACTCCGAGAAACCATTGTCGGCCTGCAAAAAAAATACGCTATTAGTCATCAAATGAAAGGAGAAATAAAAAACTTTGAGGACGCTGAGTTGGGCTTTCGCCGGGCTGCAACATTTAAGCAATGGTGGCAGGCTGCTTCTACGGCAGCAAACAGACTGGGGTTTTTGAGTCTTAGTCTGTCTCTTACTAAACGAGATGGTACTCATTGCACCCTGACTTGGCGGTACAATGGTTGGAGCACAGACTCTGGTGACGAAGTATTGAAAGTTAATGTTCCTATTAGAGACCGCCGAACCGGCCCTTCTCTTGAGTTAAAAATTGAAGTTAATAGAAGCAGTTCTCTCGAATCTGCCGGTAGAAGGATTGCTCTGTTCACTCGCCTAATGGAAAAGCACGACATTTCGGACCTGCTGAGATATGTAAAAAAAGCACCATCTGATGAAAAAAAGCCGACCGCTGATTTTTTATTTTAATAAGATAATGGCTCAGTACTGTCCCATTATAAATCAAATAATAACAACTGGTTATGAAACTGACTATTTCTGTTTTGCAAAACATTTTTCGTAAGTACTTGTTTAATATGGACTTTCTCGAAAAGTACAATGCTGATAATTTGCAAGATTTCGCTCAAACTCAGTTCGATTTTGAGTTCTTTCTTGATGATTGCGACCAAAACGTAAACGCTGATGGCAATCCAGATTTGAGTCTTCACCGCGTTCTCGCTGGTGCCAAAAAATGTTTTGATTCGAAGGTATTGTTTGATCCACTTGAAAAAGATGGTTCTTCCGGGTAATGAGTAGGTGGTCTTGCATAAAAAAGACATGGCTTTACACTTAATGGAAAAATTCGAAAGGTAAAACCATGTCCACAATTGTTCTATATCATACGTTTGGAGTATCCGGTGTGCAATACAAAAAGGTGCTTTATTGGACAAGACGGTCTTCTATGGAGATGTTCATCAGAACACGCTGAAGTGTCCGAACAGCAAATCTCGCCGAGTCATCCGATTCGGTCACAAGCCGAGGGTCTTCAAGATGCTTCCTGTCGGTCGCCGCAAGGTCGAATTGGTTGTAAATATACCTCGGCTCCACTGCAAGGATTGCGGAACAATAAGGCAACCAGACTTTGCATTTGCTGAGCCGAAAAAGCATTACACAAGATCGCTGGAACGTTTCGTAGTTGACCTTTGCCGGGTTATGTCAATCCAGGATGCGGCGGAACTGACAGGTCTGGGCTGGGATACCGTCAAAAAGATTCACAATAGGCACTTACGTCGAAAATACAAATCATTTGACCTTAAGAAAGTCTGTTACATTGCCATTGATGAGGTCTAACTCGACAAGAAACGCAAGTACATCACTATTGTTCTTGATCTTCAAACAGAACGGGTCATTCATGTTGGCCGGGGGAAAGGAAAAGATGCTCTGAAGGGCTTATGGAAGCGTTTGAGGCGGTCTAAGGCAAAGATTCAAGCCGTAGCAACCGACATGGCGAGCGGGTATATCGCTGCGGTTTTGGAGTACCTTCCGAAGGCCGATTTGGTGCTGGATCATTTCCATCTTGTTAAGTGGTTTAACGAGAAATTATCCCTGCTGCGACGGCAGTTATATCATCAGGCCACCCAGATGCAGAAGGCCGTGCTCAAGGGCAGTCGATGGTTGCTCTTGAAGTCTCCGGAGAACCTTAATCCTACAACGCCACTTAGGGTTCAAAAATGCAACAACGTATGGCCGATAGATCAATACCCATGTTACGCAACTGCCTCCGCTTTTTCCTCGTATGGCAGCGACGAGAAC